>JGI25162J39368_1001822_pt1 | contig 10004 bp, 4 predicted proteins | sample AraplaL_Cvi_mTSA_FD_39368 | JGI IMG/M metagenome (IMG submission 39368) | reverse complement strand
GGTATCGCTTCAACGGCCGTGATGGCCCAGGCCGAGGACGTCGCCAACAAGGACGCATCGAGCGACCAAGCTCAAACGAACGCACAGAGTCAGGGCACCACCGACCAACAAGCGAACAAGTCGAACGCCAAGACGCTTACTGCCATCTCGGTTACCGGCTCGCTGATCCGCCGCGTCGACGCGGAAACCGCCAGCCCGGTCGTCACGCTCGACCGCAAAGCGATCACCAACAACGGCAGCCCCACGCTCGGCAATGTGCTACAGGCACTGCCAAGCATCGCGGGTAACGCGACCAACACCCAGAACAACAGCAACGGCGGCGGCGGCGCGAGCCCCACGCTGGAAGGCGGTGACGGTGCGGCTCGCGTCTCGCTGCGTGGTCTCGGCGTCAACCGCACGCTAGTCCTCGTGGACGGCCAGCGCCTCGCCAATGCCGACATCAACATGATTCCGCAGAACATGGTGGAGCGCGTGGACGTGCTGGCCGAGGGCGCCTCGACCGTATACGGCTCCGATGCCATCGGCGGCGTGGTGAACTTCATCCTGCGCAAGGACTACACGGGCGCCGAAGTCAGCGTCAACGACGGCATCTCCGACCATGGCGACGGCCAGCGCCACGGCGCTCAGTTCACCGTGGGTGCGAGCGGCGAGCAGGGCAACATCGTCGCTGGCGTGGATTACAACAAATATGACCCGGTGCTTGCGCCGCGCCGCAGCTTCTCGGCGCAGCAGTTGTACCTGTACAACGGCGGCCCGCAGCCGTCGGGTTCGCACACCATTCCGACCGGTCGCATCCTCGTACCACTGGACAAAACGCCGGGCTGCGCTCCCTATAACGGCACCAACACTGCATATGTGACCCGGGCAGGCGGCAATGGCAGCAGCCTCGGCGACTACCGCTGCTTCAGCGACGCGAACGACACGTATAACTACAACGCCTACAACTACATCCAGCAGCAGCAGGAGCGCACCAACGTCTTCGTGATCGGCAATTACAAGATCAACGACTACGTGACGTTCTACGCCGACGCCTTCTACAACCACACCAATTCGTCGGGCCAGGATGCACCGGCGCCGACCGGCGTGGGCGACGGCTGGCATGTGCTGGCAAGCAACCCCAACAATCCGTTTGGCGTCACTTTCAGCCAGGGCGCGCTGGTCGATCCGGCCGCACCCGGCGCCGACAGTGGCTATCCCTTCAATGTCCGCCTGACCGGCCTGGGCACGCGCCTGCATACCTTCACGACCAACAATGAAGAGATCAATTCGGGCTTGCGTGGCAACTTCGGCCAGAGCACCTGGAGCTGGGATGCCAGCTTCGACTACGGTCACACTCGCCGCATCCAGACCAACTACAACGAAGTGAACGTGCCGGCCTTCCAGGCCGCGATCGACGCCGGCGCCAACATCTTCGACCAGTCCGACCCGGCGGTCACCGCGCTCCTGAAGAAGGGCGTGGATGCACCGCAGTACACCCTGACCAACACCATGAAGCAGGGTCAGTTCACCGCGTCGGGCGAAATCTGGGACCTGCCGGCAGGCGCCATGCAGCTGTCGACCGGTGCGCTGTATCGCAAGACCTCAATGAACTACAACGTCACCGCAGACGCGGTCCTCGACCCGACTACCAACACCTGCGTCGTGCTGTCCGAAGCCTGCGGTTCACCGGGCGGCGGCAGCGACACGGTGAAGGAACTGTTCGCGGAAACGCTCATCCCGCTAGTCAACGAGCAGCCGTGGGCCTACTCGCTCAACGTCGACGTGGGCCTGCGCTACTCCGACTACGACACCTCGGGCAGTACGACCAACGGGAAGATCGCGATCGAGTACCGCCCGATCGCCGACCTGCTGGCACGCGGCACGATTTCGCAGGTATTCCGCGCGCCGAACATGGACGAGCTGTATGACGGCCGCACCGTGGCAGGCCCCAACCTCACCGACCCATGCGTTGGGCTGAGCGCCGCGCAGCTGGCCCAACACTCCGCAGCCTGCCAGTACGTGCCGGTCAACTGGGGCGGCAACCCGCTGGGCCAGGTCACGGCCTACTACTCCGGCGCGGTTCCGGCCGGTAGTACGCTGAAGCCGGAACAGGGCAAGTCCATCGACATCGGCTTCGTCTATTCGCCGAGTTGGTGGGAGGGCGTGTCCAGTTCGTTGGACTTCTGGCACATCTACCTGTCCGACACGCTGACACCCATCCAAGCGCAGACGGTGGCCAATGAGTGCTTCGCCAACAACAGCAGTCCGTATTGCTCGTTCATCAACCGCTACGACAACACCAACAAGCTGGCCGGTGCCGTCAATTACATCAACACGCCCGTGGTCAACCTTGGCAACCTGAGCACCACCGGTGTCGACTTCACGTTCAACTACGCCATCCCCCACTTCAACGTGGGCAGCGTGGATCCGGGCAACTTCAAGGCCGGCCTCAACACCACCTACATCTCGACGTACAAGAACAACGCCACGCCTGGTCAGCCGGGCTCGGAGTCGATCAACTACGCCGGTACGTACGGCCTGCAGTTCGGCAATATCCCACGCTGGCGTGGCACGCTCACGATCAACTGGGCACTGGGGGACTGGAGCGCACAGTGGCAGTCGCGCTACATCCACCGCGTCACCAACTTGAACGCGAACCTCGACACGGGTGCCAGTGCGCCGATGGCATCGGTGCTCTATCACTCGATCTCGGCTGGCTACGAGTGGGCGAAGATCCATACCCGCTTTGACGTGGGTATCGACAACCTCAGCGACAAGGTTCCGCCGCTGAGCTACCAGAATGGTTCGAACTACAACGTCGATACGGCGACGTATGACGTGATGGGCCGCTACTACTGGGCCCGCGCCACGGTCAAGTTCTGATCTGACTGCAAGAAATGCGGATGGTCGCGGCAGTTCGCCGCGACCATCCCGCTGCTAGCATTCAAGGATGACCGACCACCTCTCGCCATCTGCCCCTGACCTCGCCGCGCGCATGCTCGCGGCATACCAGCGAGGCGATCTCGCCACGGTATTGGCGCTCGGCGAATCCGTCGCCAGCACGGCTGACCTCGATAACACCGCCCTACTGTTGCTGGGCACAGCACAGCAATCCAGTCAGCGCCTCCATGAAGCGATGGCGACCTTCCGCCACCTGGTGCAGCGCAACCCGACCGTCGCCGAATACTGGAACAACCTCGCGGTTGTCGCGCGACAACTGGAAGACATGGCTGTCGCCGAAGATGCCCTGCTGCGGGCCGTGGCGCTGGCGCCGCAGGAAGCGCAAATCCTTTACAACCTCGGCCTGCTCTATGCCCAGCAGAAGCGGTGGCTGCAGGCACGCGATGTGATGCTCGAGGCCGTGACCCTGGTGCCAGCCTTCGTCGATGCGCGCCTGCAGGCGGCGCACGCGTGTCATGCCTGCGGTGATCACCGGGGCGAGCAAGAGATGCTCGCGGACGCCTCCAACTGGCCGCCACAACCGGCGGAACAGGCGCTCCTGTTGGCCACGATGCTCTCCGCCCAGGGCGACCTGCCGACGGCCTTCAAGATTCTTGAACGCGCGACCCTGCCAGAAGGTGAAGACGCGCGCGTCATGCAATGGCGCATCGCCGCCCTGCGCGCGTCGATGCATGAGCGCGGCAACCAGATCGACCTCGCCGAAGCCGAACTCGCGCAGTTGCCGCTTCATCAGATCGAGTCGGTGCTCGCGCAATCTCCCGCGCTCGCCATGGCGGCTTGGCAGGCACATGCCGCCATAGCCGCGCAACGAGGCGAGCTGGATCGCTCGGCCGGCCTCTACGAGCGCATGCTCGCTCTGAGCGATGGCCCGGAGACGCGAGCGACTGCTGCGTTCGGACTGGCGGGCATCATGAACAAGCAGAGTCGTCACGAGGACGCATGGAGCGCCGCGGAAATCGCCCATGCCGCACAGTGGGACATCGCCAGCACGATCGTGCCGGAGCTGACCGTTGAAGGCAGCCAGCCGCTGTCCATGGCAAGCCACGGCGTGAGCCATGTCCAACACGACGAATGGAGCACGCTGGCCGTACCACGCAGCCTCGACAGCCCCGTGTTCGTCGTGGGCTTTCCCCGCTCCGGTACCACGTTGCTCGAACAGATGCTTGATGCCCACCCTGATTTTCGCTCGATGGACGAGCGCGACTTCATCTACGAGCTGGTTCATCGCATGCAACTGGCAGGTCAATCGTATCCGGACGATCTCGCGCAGCTGACCCAGCGCGAAGCGGATCAACTGAGGGAAATCTATGTCGCCATGTCGCGCAACGTGGTGCCCGACCTCGGCACGCGGCGTCTGGTCGACAAGAATCCCCTCAACATGCTGTGCCTGCCGATGATCGCCCGCCTGTTTCCCGAGGCCCGCATCATCCTCTGCCTGCGCCATCCCTGCGATGTGCTGCTCAGCTGCTACATGCTGCCGTTCCGCGCGCCACCTTTCATGGTGCTCTGCTCATCGCTCCAGCGGCTGGCCGAGGGCTATGTGCAGGCCTTCGAGCAGTGGTACCGGCAGGTGGAGGTATTCGCGCCACGCGTGCTCGAATGGCGCTATGAGTCTGTCGTGAGCCGCTTCGATGAACACGTCGTGCGCCTGGGCCAGTTTCTCGATGTGGAAGATGCCTCGCCCATGGCTCGCTTCGCCGAGCACGCACGCAGCAAGGGCTACATCAGCACGCCGAGCTACGCACAGGTCACGGAAGGCATTCATCGCAAGGCAGTGAACCGCTGGCATGCCTATCGCGAATACTTCGAACCCGTGTTGCCCATTCTGCAGCCCATGATGGAAAGGCTGGGCTACAGCATCACACCTTGAATGCGGCGTGCCCGCTGCGCCGCGCGTCTACATGCTTGCAATGGATGAATTCAACATGCATTTCGAAGTGCCCAAAGTGAAGATGCATTCGCTGCGCGAATTCCTGCAGCACTACCTGATGATCGTCCTCAGCATCCTCACCGCGCTCGGTCTGGAACAGTGGATCGAGAACGCGCACCATAGGCACGCCGCCGAGTATGCGAGCACGCAGATCGACTCGGAGCTCGACACCATGCTGCGCGACATCCAGGCAGCCATCCAGACCGACGAGAACAAGCTCGCGCCGTTGGTGGCGATGGACAAGGCCATCAACGATGACGTGCAGAAGGGCCTGCCCGACGCCGAGATCAACAAGCACATCCGCCAGCTGAGCGGTGGTTTCCGGCTCAGCATCAACTGGCCGGCATTCAACACGCAGGCCTGGGACGTGGCCGTTGCCAACCAGTCCGCCACGTGGATCGATGTCGAGCGCCTGCACCGGTACACGGCCGCTTATGCAGCAGTGCGCGACGCCGCCAGTTGGACCACGCACAACGCCACCGTGGCACTCGATGCCCCGCGCATGGTCGACCTGCGGACGCGCATCAGCCTCGGCAAGGACGTCGACCCGGTGGAATTTCTCAGCGTGTCGCAGCAGATGATCAACAGCTCGAAGGAAACCATCGCTTATCTGATGGACGCATCCACGCCGCTCAAAAAGGCATTGGCCAAAGCCGAACATTGATCCGCTTCGATGGGAGGCGATGGCTCGCGCTTCCCTACTTCATGCGGGGGCCGGACTCGCAGGAAAAGCGGCGTGCCGCGATCGCCAGATCGCAGCGCATATGCAACGCAGCATGGCGATATGGCGACCACGCCGGCGGACCATGTCGCGCAGCCGCGCGCGCCAAACGTCCGGCGTCGAAAGACTTCACGCACTAATCACAACACCAATCGATGGTCCGCGCAAAGTGCGGAACACATCACAGAAACCGCACGCCTCACAAAAGTGGCTTGTTTTAAGCGCTTTTTTGCTGCATGTGCGATGCGTGCTTAAGCATGTTTTTCCATGCGTCATGAGGACGAAATGGTGCTCGTGCAATTTTGCGACGACTCGGAAATCGGATTCACTGCGTGCACGCAACCTGCAAAGAATAACTTCTTAGTTCTCAACAGCTCGCATCGCTTTGATCGATGCAACCCTCGCTGTCGAATTGCTTACAGCGAACAACGCACTTTTTTTCGATTTGCAACCGCGATTTTTATGCGTTACCAAACCGGGCAGAGCACTCGCCGTCATCGGGTTTTCGAGTGTTCGTGATCGAAACGTGATCGCTCCAACTCCTTCCGCCCGGAAGGATCAACGCAACCGCAAGAGAAGGCGCCGCAACGCTCCGTTGCCGGCGTGAGGGTTAGTTGTTGCCTGTCATCGGCCACCGGAATTCCCCGGGGCCGACATCCACAGCTATTCGCGTACCAGGGAGAAAATTCAATGCGTGCACAAACCAAGATTGCGCTTCTCGCAGGCCTGATCGCCGCCGCCTGTATTCCTGCCGTGGTTTCCGCCCAGACCGCAAACCGTATCGGTTCGCTGGAAGAACAAGCTCAGGCCAGTTGGCGCGAGAGCATGGCGCACATCGCCACGCCAGCCGAAGGCTGTTTCGAAGCGACCTATCCCAGCGTCATCTGGCATCAGTCGGCTTGCCATGAANTGGTGCCGCGCGTGGCGCCGGTGCCGCGCTTCAAGCTGTTCAACAGCGGCGCCGCGCAAACCGCCGGCAACGGCAACGACTACACGCTGCAGAGCAGCAGCCTCATCACCCAGGCCGTGGGTACCTTCCCGTCGGTGACGGGCGTGACGTCCGAGAAGGGCGTCGGCGTGGCGGCTTACGGCGGCGGTGGCATTCTCGGCCCGAACGAGTACTCGCTGCAGATCAATTCGAGCTTTGACGACACCACGTCGGTCTGTAAGAGCCACTCGGGTTGCACGGTGTGGCAGCAGTTCGTCTATGCGCCCGACTACGAGGTGCAAGGCTCCGCGGCCGTCTTCATGCAGTACTGGCTGATCGGCTGGGGCAGCTCGCGTTGCCCGAGCGGCTTCGGCAGCGACGGTGAAGGCGATTGCTACAAGAACAGCGCCGCCGCCACCGCNCCGGACGTAGCCGCCACGCAGCTGGCCAACGTAAAGCTTACCGGCACCGTCACCTCGGGCGGCAACGACACTGTGGTGTTCACCAANGGCACCAAGGCCTACAGCTCCAGCGGCAAGGACAGCGTGCTGTTGCTGGCGTCGGTGTGGAAAGTCGGCGAGTTCAACGTGGTCGGCAATGCGGGCGGTTCGGAAGCGCAGTTCAACAGCGGCTCGTCCATCACCGTGAAGCTCGCCGTGAACAACGGCTCCACCAGCGCCCCGTCGTGCGTTGCCAACTCCGGCTCCACCGGCGAGAGCAACAACCTCAACCTCGGNGCATGNTCGACGTCCGGCGGCTCCACGCCGTCCATCCAGTTCACCGAATCGAACTGATCTCGGNAAAAAAAAGAGCCCGGAATTCCCGGGCTCTTTTCTNTTCGCTCGATGATCCCGCTTATTTTTTCTTCTTCGGGATGTAGAGATCGGTNATGGTGCCTTCGTAGACNTCAGCGGCCATGCCCACCGACTCGCCCAACGTGGGATGCGGATGGATGGTGAGGCCGATGTCGGCCGCTTCGGCGCCCATCTCGATGGCCAGGCACAGTTCGCTGATCAGGTCGCCCGCGTGCGGGCCGACAATGCCGGCGCCCACGATGCGGTGGGTTTCCTCGTCGAAGATCAACTTGGTGAAGCCTTCGGTGCGATCGATGCCGATAGCACGACCGCTGGCGGCCCACGGGAATTTACCCACGCCGATCTTCAGGCCCTTTTCCTTGGCCTCGCGCTCGGTGACGCCGACCCAGGCAATTTCCGGATCGGTGAAGGCGACCGACGGGATCACGCGCGCGTCGAAATAGCTCTTCATGCCCGCCACGACTTCCGCCGCCACACGCGCTTCGTGCGTGGCCTTGTGCGCCAGCATGGGCTGGCCGACGAGATCGCCGATGGCGTAGATGTGCGGCACGTTGGTGCGCATCTGCGTGTCGACGTTGATGAAGCCGCGATCGGTTACCGCCACGCCGGCCTTGTCCGCGCCGATCTTGTTGCCGTTGGGCGAGCGGCCCACGGCGACCAGCACGCGGTCGAACACGGTGGTTTCGGGAATGCTCTCGCCTTCGTAGCTGACCTCAATGCCCTTCTTGGTGGCCTTGGCTTCCACCACCTTGGTCTTGAGGTGCACGCCCTTGAGCTTCTTGGCCAGGCGCTGCGCGAGCGGCTTGATGAGATCTGCATCGGCGCCAGGAATGAGCTGGTCCATGAATTCGACCACGGTCACTTCGCTGCCGAGCGCGGAATACACCGTCGCCATTTCCAGGCCGATGATGCCGCCGCCGACCACCAGCAACTTTTTCGGCACGTCCTTCAGTTCCAGCGCGCCGGTGGAGTCGATGATGCGCTCGTCGTCCCACGGGAACGCCGGCAGGCGCACGGCCTGCGAGCCGGCGGCGATGATGGCGTTCTCGAAGCGGAGCAGCTTGGTGCCTTCAGCCGTCTGGACTTCCATTTCGTTGGGCGACACGAAGGTGCCCACGCCCTGCACGGTGCGCACCTTGCGCTGCTTGGCCATGCTGGCCAGACCNCCGGTGAGCTTGCCGACCACCTTGGTCTTGAAGTCGCGCAGCTTGTCGAGGTCGAGCTTGGGCGCACCAAAGGTAACGCCGTGCGCGGCCATGGCTTCGGCTTCGTCGATCACCGCCGCGGCATGCAGCAGCGCCTTGGACGGAATGCAGCCCACGTTGAGGCACACGCCGCCGAGCGACGCGTAGCGTTCGACCAACACGGTGTCGACGTCGAGATCGGCCGCACGGAAAGCCGCGGTGTAGCCGCCCGGGCCGGAGCCGAGCACGACGAGCTTGCACTCGATGTCGGGCGTGCGGCCCGAAGCGCCAGCGGCCTTCGGTGCCGGCGCAGCGGGCGCGGCGGCCGGAGCGGGTGCAGCAACGGGAGCCGGCGCCGGTGCAGCGGCTGCCTTGGGCGCTTCCGCCTTGGCAGCGCCATCGGCGACTTCGAGCACGGCAATTACCGCGCCTTCGGACACTTCGTCGCCTACCTTGACCTTCAGCTCCTTGATCACGCCNGCGGCGCTCGACGGAATTTCCATCGTGGCCTTGTCCGACTCGAGCGTGATCAGGCTTTGTTCCTTGGTGACGGTGTCGCCNACCTTCACCAGCACCTCGATCACCGGCACGTTGTCGTGGCCGCCGATGTCGGGGACTTTGATTTCGATGGTGCTTGCCATGGGGGAATCCTTGAATTTCTTTTCGCTACGCAGTGAGGGACCGACGCAAGATTGGCCCCTCACCCCAGCCCTCTCCCTTCTGGGGAGAGGGAGCTAAGAGCGCGTCAGAGCAGCAGGCGGCGGATGTCGCCCAGCTGCTGTGCGAGGAAGGAAGCGAAGCGCGCGGCGAGCGCGCCGTCGATCACGCGATGGTCGTAGCTCAGCGACAACGGCAGGATCAGGCGCGGAGCGAATTCCTTGCCGTTCCACACCGGCTTCATGGCCGCCTTGGACACGCCAAGAATGGCCACTTCTGGTGCGTTGACGATCGGCGTGAATGAAGTACCGCCGATACCGCCCAGCGAGGAGATGGAGAAGCAGCCGCCCGACATGTCGTTCGGGCCGAGCTTCTTGTCGCGCGCCTTCTTGGAGATCTCGCCCAGCTCGGTGGCCAGATCCAGCAGGCCCTTCTTGTCGCAGTCGCGGATCACCGGCACCACCAGGCCATCGGGCGTGTCCACCGCAATGCCGATGTGGAAGTACTTCTTCAGGGTCAGCTTCTCGCCGGTGACGTCCAGCGACGAGTTGAACTGCGGGAATTTCTTCAGCGCTGCGACCACCGCCTTGATCTGGAACACCAGCGGGGTGATCTTGAGATCCTTGTTCTCTTCGCCGAGCTTCTTGCGGAAAGCTTCCAGCTCGGTGATGTCGGCGTCTTCGTGCTGGGTGACGTGCGGAATCATCGCCCAGTTGCGCGCGAGGTTGGCACCCGAGATCTTCTGGATGCGCGACAGCGGCTTCTCTTCGATCTCGCCGAACTTGCTGAAGTCGACCTTCGGCCACGGCAGCAGGTTGAGGCCACCGCC
>JGI25162J39368_1001806_pt1 | contig 10063 bp, 9 predicted proteins | sample AraplaL_Cvi_mTSA_FD_39368 | JGI IMG/M metagenome (IMG submission 39368) | reverse complement strand
TCGAACAAGAGCGTCGCCCGCGAGTTGCGCATCGCACCGGAAACCGTCAAGTCCCATGCCAAGCGAATTTTCATCAAGCTTTCCACACGGACGCGTGCCGAGGCGGTTGCCCGGGCGACCGAGCTGGGGCTCATCTGACGCGTGTCNTGGCTTGCCGTTGGACGCGCCAGCATGAGGGCATTTGGTTCCTTTCGACTCGACAGCCTCAATCACGNCCTGTCCCGCGTGACGGAGCAGGGCGANNCGCTGCCGGTGGCGATAACCGCCAAGGCATTCGACGTGCTGCGCTATTTCGTGGAGCATCCCGGCCGGCTCATCAGCCATGAAGAACTGCTGGAAGCGTTGTGGAACGGCGTGGCCGTGCAGCCCGAGGTGCTGAAGGGGCACGTGCTTGCCATACGCACGGCATTGCAGGACGACGCGCAGCATCCTCGCTTCATCGAGACGCAGCGCGGGCGGGGCTACCGTTTCATTGCACCCGTCGAGTCGCTGGTCAGGGAGCCGGTGGAAACGCCGCTGTCGACGCGCACGCTCGTCGGTCGCGGCGAGTCGCTGGCGCAGTTGCGCGACTGCTTCGAGTGGGCGCGGCAGCGTCGTGCGCAGACCGTCTTCGTGCGTGGCGATGCAGGCATCGGCAAGTCGGCGCTGGTCGAGCATTTCTGCCGTGGAATCGAAGCGCAGGCCGCATTGATGTCCTTCGGCCGCTGCATCGAAGGTTTCGGCGGCGTGGAGCCGTTCTATCCCGTCATCGAATGCCTGGCCCGCCTTGTCAAAGGCGACCAGGGTTCGCGCGTGCAGGATGCATTGCTGTCTCACGCGCCTTCCTGGGCGTCGCTGCTGGGTGGTTTGATGTCGCGCGAGCGCCGCGCCCTGCTGCAACGCCTGCCGGGCGTCATGGCTCGCGGCCGTGCATTGGGCGAGTTCTGCGAACTGCTGGAATTCCTTGCTGAAGCGGGGCCACTGGTGCTGCTGCTGGAAGACGTGCACTGGGCCGATCACTCGACGCTGGACCTGCTGTCTGCGCTGTCGCGTCGGCAATCCCGCGCCCAGGTTCTGTTGATCTGCACGGCGCGGTCGGACAACGGATTCCATCGGGCACCCGCATTCAAGCAACTCGTGGACGATCTTCACCTGCACCAGCTGTGCAGCGTTGTCGACCTGAAAGGCCTGCGTGAAGAGGACATTGCTGACTATGTCGCTCAGCACGTGATGCCCGGGGCTCCGGACATGACGGGTTTCCTCAGGCGCCGCACGGGCGGCAATCCTCTTTTCCTGAGCATCCTGCTAGGCCATCTGAGGGAAGGCCTGTCTGTCGGCGACACTGCCGTGCCGCCCACCATCAACGAGTTGATCGAATCGAAAATTGGCGGATTGAGCGAACAGGCGCGAAGAGCGCTGGAGGCGGCCAGCGCGGTAGGGGATACCTTCAATGCGCTCGTGCCCGCCACGGCGGCCGGCATGAGCGCACGGCGCTACGAGGATATCTGCGAGGAGCTCAGCCGCTCCGGCGATTTCATCGAGCGACAGCATCTTGAGCGGACAGAGTCCGGCGAGACGGTGCGCGTCTACCGGTTCAGGCATGCGTTGTATCGAGAGGTATTGCTCTCCCGCCAGGGGCCGCTGCGTCTGGCGCAGAGTCATGCACTTATCGCCAAGGAACTGGAAGCGAGCTACACGCCGGCGGGTGACTCGCATGAACCCTTTGCCCTGGCTGAGCAGTTTTCNAGTGCGCACGATTGGTCCAAGGCCATCGCCTATCTCAAGATCGCCATTCAGACGGCCAAGAAACGTTTCGCGCACAAGGACGTCCTGATCATTCTGGATAAGGCCGAGCAGGCAGCTGCGCACATGCCGGATGCGTCGCGCGCGAAGATCGAGATGGACTTGATGGAAGATCGTGCGTCCATCTACGCCGCCAGCCATGACCGTCGCGCACTGCAGGTCTTCACCCAGCTGCGCGACACCGCCAAGGCGCTGGGCCAGGTCGACGCCCAGGCGCGCGCCGAGCTGGGTTGCGGCTTCGCCATAAGCTGGGCCGATGTGCCCGCGGCCATCGGTCATCTGGAAGCGGCGTTCGCACTAACCGAAGGGCAGACCAACTCGCAGTTGCGGGCGCGCATACGCCTGGCCAGCAACGTGTGGCGCATCTGGATGGCCGGATGGACGAAGAACCTGTCCGAGCAATGCAGCCTCAATCTCAGGAACCTGCGCAACGGCGACGACCGACAGATCACGGCCTGGGGAATGATCGAATACAGCATGGTCTGCCTGGTATCCAGCCGCTATGGCGAGGCGCTGGAGACCATCGACGAGAATCTCGACATCCTCATGCAGCATGCCGCCGACCGGCCGGAGTTCAACGTGTTCCGCGCCATATGGATGGCACACCTGGGGCGGCCCTGGGCCCATATCATGCGGGGCGATTGGGGGCGTTCGCTGCGCGAGTTCGACGCCAGTGAAGCTCTCTTTGTCTCCAACGCCAATCGCTACAGCGTCTGCACGCTGGAGACATTGCGCGGCCTGCTGCATCTGCTGGCAGGTGATTTTTCGGGCGTCAGGCGCATCTGCGAAAAGCTGGGCTTTTATGGACGCGCGACTACCGAATCGCCCGCACCGCTGTACACGCTGCAGCTGCCCAATGAGATCCGCCATTGCACCTTGCTTGCCGGCGCTGCTGAAGCCGCGCGCGGCAACGCAGAGGCGGGCATCGATACGCTCCTGCAGTTGCGCAGGGACATGCTGGATCGACCGGTGATCATGGACTGGTACTGGCAATTCCTGCTGCTATGGACGCTGTCCGACACCCTGCTGAGGATCGGCCGGGTGCAGGAGGCGAGGTCCTTCGCCGACGAAATGGTGCGCACGGCTGCCAATACCGAAGAAGGAACGTGGCAGACGATGGCGCTTGAGCTGCGAGCGCGCGTGGCGATCGATCTGGGTTATCTCGACGATGCGCAGGTTCTCGTGGAACGCGGCGAACGCGTCATCGATGACCTGGGCGCACCCATTGCGTCCTGGCGCCTCTATCAGTCAGCCGCGGCATTGCAACGTTTGCAAGGTTCCGTTGACGTGGCGGAGAAATACGAGAGGCTTCGAGACGCCGCCATCCAACGACTCGCGGCGAGCTTGCCCGAGGCTGATCCCCTGCGAGAGGCGTTTGTGCATTCCACCGTTCAGCGCCGTTGATTTTCTCGTGGCTGATCCTGTGCCATGGTTGCCATGGCCGCTTTCGGACGCAGCTTCAGTCGGTCAACGTGCGCCTCAGGTCATGGCGTTCGCGATGGCCTGAGACAGGCTCTCGACGTCCGTCAGAAACGGCAGGCGACTGGTCCGAAGCGGGTGCTCGGTCGCGGCGGCGATAATGATGCCGGCAAAGCCGCAGCCAACGAGAACCGCCGGACACGAGACGTCACCCAAGGCCTGAACTGCCGTATCGCGGTAGAGGTGGAGACTCGACGACCGTCTTCTCTCTAGTGTCAGCGCCAGGCTTGATGCCGTGTGAAAAGAGTAGTCAGGGTGCCGGCGGCGAGATATATCATGGCCTCCGGTTTACATGATGGGTCGCCTCGGTGAACACCGATTTCGGAATGTCTGCAGCACGCACCGATGTGCTTTCGCAGGTGCTCACCCTGATCAGGCTGCGTGGGGACCTTGTTTACACAACGCATCTAAGCCAGCCATGGGGCCTGCGTTTTCCTCCTGGGCCTGCGCATTTTTGTTTCGTGGAGGTCGGCGGCGCCTGGGTGACGCCTGCGGGCCAGCCGCCGCTATGGATCGAGGCCGGCGACCTGGTGCTTTTACCGCTAGGAAAAGGTCACACGATTGCTCATGCGACGGACTCGCCGATAGATAACGTCGATGCGATTGCTCCCGATCACTTCGATCGCGACAAGCTCGTTCTCCGCCATGGCGGGGAGGGGTCGACAAGCCAGCTGGTTTGCGGCTTTTTCAGCTTCGAGGGCAGCCCACTGCCTGCGGTGATGTCGGCGCTTCCTGCCTTGATCCACGTGCCAAAGGGAGATGCGGGCGCGCCGCCATGGCTTGCCGCGATCTCGCATTTCCTTGTCGACGAAGCGAGGCGGCCGGATCCCGGTTCGTCGCTGATGATTTCCCGGCTGATCGACCTGCTGGTGATCCGCACGCTGCGCAGTTGGGCGGCCAGCGAAGCGAATCGCGTNGGGTGGCTTGGNGGNCTGGCTGAGGAGCGCATCGGGCGGGTGCTGGCGGCGATGCACGCCGATCCGTTCAAGCGATGGACGGTCGAATCGCTTGCCTCTGTGGCGGCGATGTCCCGCTCGATATTTGCCGAACGGTTTACCGCCGCCGTCGGCGAGCCGCCACTGCGCTATCTTTCGCGGTGGCGCCTGACCATCGCGGCGGACATGCTTCGAAGCGGTGGGCTCAAGGTCACGGAGGCCGCCTACAAGACTGGCTACGCCTCCGACGCCGCGTTCAGTCGGGCATTCAAGAGCCACTTCGGATACGCGCCCAGCGAGGCGAAGATCCAGCAAACGGCAGTTTGAGGCGTCTTCAGCCGGGCAGCGCTCTCGTCGGAGCGCTATCCCGAGCTTTGTCGGACGCCATTCACCTACGGCTGGGTGGCGCGCGCGATAAGCGAATCGAACTTGGCATCCAGCAGCGTCGCCATGGCAAGCAGGGGAGGGTTCTCCTCGATCACCATCAGCGAAGAAGGGCGGACGTACGTCACCATCGTGCCTTGACGGTCCTCGGTCTCGGTGACCAGGATCTCGACGGGTGCGAAAAGACCGGCCGTGATGTCGTGCCGAATCATCGTGACGGCGATGAGCGGATTTCCAAGAATCCAGCGAACGGTGCGCCGGTTGATCTGGAAGGTCGATAGCCAGCCGCCATGGTCGATCTCGGCAAACAGCATGAAGCCGCTTTCACCTTCGAACCGCTCTTGCACGGCGCGGACGAATTCCGTTTCAGTGATACCCGATTGCGCCAGGGTCACGATCTCCGATGGATTGACGTGTCCCATCAGGGAGCGAAAGCGCGTCAGCACCTCGTCAAATTTCACCGAGGTGGCAACTTCGATGCGCACGCCTTTGAATGGCTTGTGTTCAATATCGCGGTTCATGTGTAGCTCCTGCGAGATGAGCGAGCAGTGTTGAGTCGCTGGATGGTGTGTATCTGCACACGCACAGGGCGATACGTTTGGTCGCCCTGTGCGTGCCGAATGCTTGCCAGGTGGGACGACCGTATCAACGGGCGGCAGCGGCTTCGATATCAGCGGCCAGTTCATCGGGTGCCGTGAGGAACGGCGTGTGGCCGGTCTGCAAAGTGAATTCGCGACGCACCGGTGTGCTGGCGACCATTTGGGCCTGGAAAGACGGGCTGATCACCTGGTCATTGGCCGTATGAATATAGACCTTGTCGACCTGGCCGAACTTGCCGGCAGTGACGTGCACGGGCGTGGCCAGCGGCGCGAGCGGCTCGTCCAGGATCAAGTCGGGAATCGCTTTGCGCAAGCCTTCTGGGGCGCCATTGGCGAACAGGTCGGCGCGCGCGGCGTACTCGATCGAGGCGATGCCCTTTTCCTTGTTGATCTGCAGGTGCGGGCCAATCTTTGCATCGGCGTCCTTGTTGGCCATCGACACCAGCGAGTCGCCATCGTGAGGCAAATAGGCGGCCGTGAACACGAGGGTCTTGATCTTCGCCGGCGCCTTTTCGGCTGCGTCGGCGATGACGATGCCGCCGAAGCTGTGGCCCACGACGACCGCGGGGCGGTTGAGCTTCGTCAGNGCGCCCACCACGGTATCGCCGTAGAGGTTCAGGCTGACCTTGTCGGGTGCAGCAGGGTTTCCTGGGCGACCCGGCAGATCGACTGCCACGACCTTGTAGCCATCGGCTTCGAGTTTGGCAGTCACATGGCCCCAGACCGAGGCGTTTTCGAACGCGCCATGGACCAGCACGATCGGCGGCTTTTCTGCCGCCATGGCGTTGGTGCCGAAGGCGAGAGCGGAGGTGATGAAGGCAGCGAGAGCGAGTTTCATGGGGAAGATTCCTGTTTTTTGAGGTTCGTGGCGGCTAGGCCGGCGTGGTAGGCATAGGTTAGGTTTTTAAGAAAAACCAGCCATACCGGAACCTCCGGAATCCATGATGGACCGTCCGATACGCATGGCTGGCGGCGGGAGAGGGGAAGTGGTGGCGCCCGGGGCAAGGCATCGAGGGCTGCGAAGCTGCGCTTCGCCGTCATGGCGCCAACACGGCGCCGCCGATATCACGCCGGCCAAGACGGCGCTTGCAATAAGTCTTATATAAGACTATGTTGTCTTCCATTGACGCAGTGAGGGCGCATGTCATGGGTGTCGGCACGAAAGGGCGCAAAGATGCACTTCGATGCAATTTTACGTCGCTGCGCCAGGCTGCACGGCACGTGTCGCGCTTCTACGACGCGCATCTGGCAAGCACCGGCCTGGGTACGAACCAGTACACGGTGCTGGCCAATCTGGTGCTGCACGGCCCGATGACGATGGGTGAAATGACGTCACTTTTGATACTGGACCGCGCGACGTTGGGCCACAACTTGCGTCCACTCGAGCGTGATGGGCTGTTGACGATCACGGTGGGCAAGACTGATCGTCGTGAGCGCGAAGTAAAGCTGACCGACAAGGGGCGTCGTGTTGAAGCGGAGGTCCGCCCGTATTGGGATAGAGCGCAGGCATTATTCGAGCAGGAATTCGGCAAGAACGAAGCGCTCGCCATGCGGCAAACCATGTATCGAATTGCCAGGCTGGGCCTGGTCGAGCCCGACGGAAAGCTCGCGGTCGCCTGATGACACGACGTCATCAGCCTTATTAAATACGTGCATATAAGACTAATTGACGCGGCACGGCGAGGAGAAGCAAGTGATAGCGCGCAAAGACGTTGAATTCATCGGTGACGGTGGCATCAGGCTAAGAGCGTGGCTGTATACGCCCGCGGACATGCACAGCCGACTTCCCGCCATCACCATGGCGCACGGCTATGCGGGCACGCGGCAGCATGGCATCGAGCGCTTCGCACAGTTGTTTGCGGAAAATGGCTTCGTCGTGCTGCTGCACGATCACCGAGGGTTCGGCGCCAGCGAAGGCATGCCCCGGCAGGACATCGACCCGTGGAGGCAGATCGCGGACTGGCGACGTGCCATCAGTTTTCTGGAAAGCCTGGACCAGGTNGACCCACAGCGCATGGGCTTGTGGGGAACNAGTTATGCGGGAGGACATGCGCTGGTTCTTGGCGCAACGGATCGGCGCCTCAAGTGCGTCGTGTCCCAGGTGCCAACCATCAGTGGATTCGAGCAAGGATTGCGGCGCATTGCGCCGGAGGCAGTGTCGGCCATCGAGGAGGCCTTTGCCGAGGATGAGCGTGCACAGCTACGGGGTGAGCCACCGGCTCGCCAGGCAGTAGTCAGCCTGAACCCGAACACGCCAGCCGCTTATAGGACGCAGGAGGCGGNCGACTTCTATTTGCTAGAGGCCGCCCAGGCCGCNTGGGACAACAACGTTACGCTGAGATCGACGCGAGCGGCCCGGATGTACGAACCCGGCGCCTGGGTCGCACGCGTGTCCCCCACGCCTTTACTTATGGTCGTGGCATTGAACGACACGATCACTGTGACAGATCTCGCACTCGCCGCTTATGAGCGCGCACTGCAACCCAAGAAGCTCGTAACCATTCCGGGTGGCCATTTCGATCCGTACCTGTCGCAGTTCAATGGCGCGGGAGCGGCTGCGCTGGAGTGGTTCAAAGAACACCTTNCGCGAATTTGAGAGGACATCATGCACCACCTGACGTTTGACATCGCGAACGACGTTGCAACCATCACGCTGAAGCATCCACCGCAAAACCGAATTGACGACCAGATGGTCGACGAGCTTGACGAAGCGCTGGACGCCATCGCTACCAGCGGCGCACGCGCTGTCCTGNTACAGGCCGATGGCGACAATTTCAGTTTCGGTGGAGACATTCAACTGTGGCCGGATGCTCCGGCGAACGAGCTGCGGGATCGCTTTGAGCGATACATGAATGTGTTCAACCGGTTCGAGCGTCTTCCGATGCCGGTGGTAGCCGCCGTGCAGGGCCTCTGCTTTGGAGGAGGCTTTGAACTTGTGCTGCGTGCCGATGTGATCTTTGCGGGCGATGGCGCGACGTTCGGGCATCCAGAACAAACCCTGGGAATCGTGACGCTACTGGGCGGCATCTATCGCGTGGCCGAGCGAGCAGGGCGTGCACGGGCATCGGAGTGGGCAATGACTTCGAAGCCCATATCGGCTAGCGAGATGAAACAGGGCGGCGTGGTCAATCGCGTGATTGCCGATGGCGATCTTGCCCGCGAGGCAAGGGCATTTGTCGAGGATCTCGCNCGAGGCCCCACGCGCGCATACGCCGCTCATAAGGCCTTGCTGCGCGTGTGGGCAGTGGGCGGCATAAGCGCGGCCGACGAGGCGATGTTCGATATAGCGATGCCGCTGTTCGCAACAAGNGATGTGCAGGCTGGCATCAAGTCGGCAGTGGANGCTTTTAAGGCGGGCAAGCCGCGTCCCGTGCTTCATTTTTCCGGACAATAGAGAAACCAAGGAACCAAGATGAAAGAGANCATCATCACGGCGAAAGACGTGGCAGAGATTCGCGCGCTATTCCTTCGCCAGGCAGCCGCCGAGTCGGCGCATGACATTGGCGGCATGGAGGCTGTTTTGGCNCAAGCCGAGCCAGGGCAGCCCGATCCGGTAAATTTTGTCGCACGAGCCTACCGATTTTGGGGACGCGAAGCGGTACTCGAACATTTCCGAAGCGTCTTTACCGGGACGTGGCGGTTCGAGCCTGAAGTGGAGGAAATCAAGGTGCTCCCGATCAGCGCGGATGTCGCTCATATCTTCGCTCCTACCCACATTACGGCCGGGCCCGCGGGAGGCGATGAGGCGACCTATCGCTTCCTAGTCAACGAATTTGCGGTGCGCACGAGCGACGGATGGCGCATCACATCGATTGTCCCCGTGCCTGCCCAATGACGTAAGTCTGTGGATACGACACCGGCTTAGTGTGATCGACCCGCCGAGAGCGAAGCGATCATCGGCCTTTTGGTCAATGATTTCGCCATGCGCCGCCGGCCATGATTGCACCCGTTTCGCTCAATCAACACCCACACAGCGACAGAGAGTCGGCCATGAAAGCAGCTGTCTATTACGAGAATGGTGGTCCAGAGGTTTTCCGCTTCGAGGAAATCCCTACGCCCGTCTGCCAGCACAATGAGGTGCTGATTGAAGTGCTGGCCGCGTCCATTGAGGGTGGCGACCTGGTCAATCGGGAAATCCGACCACTGGCCCGGACGCCCCATATCGCGGGCTATCAATGCGCCGGCACCGTTGTCGAGGTGGGTGCTGGCGTTACGGATCGCTCCATAGGCCAGCGTGTCGTCGCCATTCTTCCTTGGGGTTCGCACGCACAATTTGCCGTGGCGCCCGCCAAGGACACGTGGGTGCTGCCGGCAGGCATGGATGTCGACCAGGCGTCCGCGATACCCATCGCCTGGGGTACGGCACACGAATGCCTGTTCGAATTCGGCCAATTGCAAGCGGGTCAGTCGGTGCTGATCCATGCCGCATCCGGTGCGCTTGGGCTGGCCGCTGTACAACTGGCCAAGCGGGCCGGTGCCCGCGTGCTCGCGACGGCTTCAAGCGCTGCGAAGCTGGAGCGCCTGCTTCCCTATGGTGTCGATGTCGGCATCGACTACACCCGCGAGGATTTTGTGGTTGCTGCGCGCGCCGCGACGGAGGAGAAAGGGGTGCATCTCGTCATCGACAGTGTCGGTGGCGAGAATCTGGCTCGAAGCATCCAGGCGCTGCGCTATCGCGGTCGGGTGATCAGCGTCGGCGTATCGGGCCGTGACGAATCACGCCCCGATCCGGTTTCTCTATGGCGCGGCAATAACAGCATGCAAGGGGTGTATTTCCCGAGCTCGCTGAATCTGGAGCACGATCGCGTCCACACCATGGTGCAAAGCCTGATCGAGCAGGTGGCACGTGGCGAGCTTCAGGTCGTTATCGACAAGGTGTTCCCC
>JGI25162J39368_1001780_pt1 | contig 10217 bp, 11 predicted proteins | sample AraplaL_Cvi_mTSA_FD_39368 | JGI IMG/M metagenome (IMG submission 39368) | reverse complement strand
GTGTTGTTGACGTGGTCGTCGCCGCGGATCACCTCGGTGATGCCCATGTCGATGTCGTCGACCACCACCGCGAAGTTGTAGGTCGGCCAGCCGTCGGAGCGGAAGATCACCAGGTCNTCCAGCTCGGTGTTCGCCCATTCGATCCGGCCNTTCACCTTGTCGTCGAACACCACCGAACCTTCGCTGGGATTGCGGAAGCGGATCACGCGATTGGGATCTTCACGGAAAGGCTCATTGCGATCGCGGTAATAGCCGTTGTAGCGCGGCTTCTCGCCCTTGGCCATCGCGGCCTCGCGCATCGCCTCGATCTCGTCCTTGCTCTCGTAGGCGTAATACGCCTTGCCGGCGGTAACCAGCTCGTCGGCCACCTGCTTGTAACGCTCCAGTCGCTGGGTCTGGTAGAACGGACCTTCGTCGGCGTCGAGATCGAGCCAGTGCATGGCGTCGATGATGGCTTTCACCGCTTCGTCGGTCGAACGCTCGCGATCGGTATCCTCGATGCGCAGAATGAACTCGCCGCCGCGGCGACGCGATTCCAGCCAGCAGTACAGCGCGGTGCGTGCGCCGCCGATGTGCAGGAAACCGGTAGGGCTGGGGGCGAAGCGGGTGCGGACGGTCATGGGAACTCAAAGGATGCGAAGCGAAGTGATGGATTTTAGCCGATACCGGGACACAAACCGTTGCTGCAGCCAGCATGCGCGTCGAAGCGTCCGCCGGATGACACTCGCCACACTCATGCTGGGCTTTGCCGTGCCTGCAATGGCCGACAACCCGGGCTACGACCGTCCCGGCCATGGCTTCACGCCCGTCGTGCTCGGCGCGGGTGACATCACCATCGAACAGGGGTTGCCGGACTGGAGCCGCAGTCGACAAGACGGCATCACCAGTTCGCAGTACACCGCCGACAGCCTTCTGCGCATCGGCATTGGCGGTCCGCTGGAACTGCAGCTGGGCAGCTCGCCGTGGAACTCGCTGCGACAAAGCGGCGCCGGCAGTGACGACCGCAGCCAGGGGCATGGCGACACCGTGCTGGGCTTGAAACTGGCGTTGCCTTCCTCGAGCCAGGTCTTCAGCTGGGGCCTGCGGGGCAGCGTGGAATTCACCGATGGTGCGAGGGCATTCCGCAGCGCCCGACGCCAATACCTGCTTGGCGCCCAGTTCAACGTGCAGGCAAGCGAGCGCAACTCGCTGGGTCTGTATCTCCAGGATGTGCGCAGCGGCGGCACGGACAGCACCACCGTGGCGGTCAGCGACAACTACGCGCTGAGCAAGACGCTGATGCTGTACGCCGAAACCGCATGGCTGCACGCACCGGATCAGGGCAGCGGCACGTTCGCCGGTGCCGGTCTGGCCTGGATGATCACCCCGCGCGTCCAGTTCGATGCCGGCTTCGANCGGCGCCTGGGCGGAGCCGCGCCCGAATGGCAGACCAATCTNGGCGTCTCGATCTACTTCGGACATTAAGCGCTNCGCCCCAGCGGTCACCAAACGACGCAGTTGAATCCCCAGAATTGCCTGCAACCGTNGTCATTCGGGTCATCGTGGCCGCCGCCACGCAGCAGGATGGAACTCNTGCTGAAGCCGCTCAAGGGAGTGATTCCCCGCTGGCTGCTGTCGAGAACAATGTCCATCGCATCAGGCAAGGCTGGTGGTGGTGACCGGAGCACGAACTGCACCTTGATCAGCGGCTGGCGAGGAGTAACCGCCACCGCAGCGACAGCAGTGCTGGCTGACGGCGCACTTCCACTTTCCGTCGCCTGTGGCGCAGTCGTGGCCATAGCGACTCCGCTGATGCCTATCAGGGCCAGTACCAGCACGATGCGTTTCATGAGTTTCTCCTGCCGCGGTCAGGCCTGTGATGTGCCGGAATTTTCATGGTCAGAGCAGTGATCCGTCGCTGCGGTTGGTAGAGCGGCCCTACTTCACGTGAACCGTGATCTTCTTCGACACGACTGCCGGATCGAACGGGATGTGGTTCTCGTCGCCAAGCTCCAACTGCAGCGTATGCGCGCCCGGCTTCAGCTTCAACGTGGTCTCGGTCTGTCCGCCACCAAAATGGAGATGATTGTCGTCCTTCGGAATCGGCTGACCNGCGGCAGGCAGCTCCTTCACATCGACCAGCAGGTGGTGATGNCCCGTGTGTTCCTTGGCGACACCAGCCGGTGCCACACCNANGCCCTTGAGGCCGAAGCGCACGGTGAACTCCTGCCCGACGCTGGCGCCATCACTGGGCGAGATGATGTAGACCGCGGCATCGGNTGGGGCCTTGGTGACCGGCAGGGCCGGCGCATCCGCAGCCATCACGGTGCCGACCAGTCCGCCCAGGACAAGCGCAAGCAGGATGCGNTTCATCAGTGCTCTCCACATGGCAAGAAGGTCCAGTGTAGGCGCGCCAGCCCGCACAAGACACATCTTGCGGCAAATGGCGTCACCGCGACGTCATGTACCCGCCATGCCAGCGCAACGCCTGCGGTGGAAGCTGTGCCAAGCCAGCACAGGTATTGTCATGCGCATAGGCATCGTCAGCGAAACCTATCCACCGGAAATCAACGGCGTCGCACTGACCGTGCACAGCCTCGCCGCCGGCCTCGCCGCCCGTGGCCATCAGATTGATCTGATCCGGCCACGCCAGCCGCAGCCACACCGCGACGAACCCGGCATCGACGTACTCGACGTGCGTGGCGGCGCGCTACCCCGTTATCCTGGCCTGCGCTTCGGCCTGCCCGCCGGCCGCACGCTGCGTCGACACTGGCTGCAACAGCGCCCCGATGCGGTCTACGTCGCTACCGAAGGTCCGCTGGGCTGGTCGGCCGTGGCTGCCGCCAAACGGCTCGGCATTCCCGTCAGCAGCGGCTTCCACACCCGTTTCGACAGTTACGCCAACCATTACGGTCTGGGCCTGCTCACGCCATTGGTGCGCAGCTATCTGCGTCGCTTTCACCAGCGCGCTGCCGCCACCCTGGTACCGACCGACGCTCTTGCACAGGAGTTGCACACCATGGGCATCTGCAACGCTCGTCTGCTGCGCCGCGCGGTGGACACGCAACTGTTTCATCCGAATCAGCGCGATGACACCTTGCGCGACAGCTGGGGTGTCGATGCCGCCACCCCGGTGATGCTGTACGTGGGACGCATTGCACCGGAAAAGAATCTCGAACTGGCGGTGCAGGCGTTTCGCGCGGTCCAGCAGCGGATACCGCAGGCGCGTTACGTCTGGGTCGGCGATGGCCCGGCACGCGCCGCGCTGGAAGCGGCGAATCCGGACTTCATCTTTGCAGGCGTGCAGCGCGATGAAGCCCTGGCGCGGCACTACGCCAGCGCCGATCTGTTTCCGTTCCCCAGCCTCAGCGAAACCTTCGGCAACGTGATCCTCGAAGCGCTGGCCGCCGGCCTGCCGGTGGTGGCGTATGCCGAAGGTGCGGCACGCGAACATCTGGTTGATGGCGTCAACGGTTATTGCATCGAGTCGGGCAAAGCAGCGGCCTTCATCGACGCGGTCGTCCGGCTGGCCAGCAACCCCGGCCTGATCCGGCACATGGGCCGTGCCGCCCATGTCGGCGTGGCCGGGCTTTCACCGGATGCCGTGATCCGCGACTTCGAAACCCTGCTGCGCGAAATGGCCGAGGAGAATCACCATGGGCACCTTGCCGCCGCTGCACACGCCTGAGTTGTCGATCGGTTCGCCACGTCTCGCGCTGGATCGTCGCGTCTGCGTGGCGGCGAACCGCTGGGGCGCACGACGCGCCGTGGGCCTGTTTTTCGGCGCGATCAGCCGGCTCGGCGACGGCATGTTCTGGTATGCACTGATGGCGGTGCTGGCGGTAGTCGGCGGCCAGCACGGACTCGCCGCGGCTGCGCACATGGCCGCCACCGGGCTCGTCGCGCTGCTGCTGTATCGCTTGCTGAAGCGCTGGACCCATCGGCCGCGTCCATACCGGGTCTGTCCTGGCGTGATCGCCCACGTGCCGGCGCTGGACGAGTTCAGTTTTCCGTCCGGACACACCTTGCAGGCGGTGAGTTTCAGCATCGTCGCGCTGGCCTGGTATCCGCAGCTCGCACCCTTGCTGCTCGGCTTCACCACGCTGGTCGCCGCCTCGCGGGTGATCCTCGGCCTGCACTATCCCAGTGACGTGCTTGCGGCAATCCTCATCGGCAGCGGGCTCGGTGCCTCGTCGCTGTGGCTGCTGTCGCTGGCAACGAAATTCGCATGAACTGAGCAGCCTTTGCGCACGCCGTCACAAGCNCCTTTGCGGTCANGCAGATAGCGCACTTGTCCACAGGCTTTACNGCTCACGCTCCACAATCGCTGTGGATTACTCCGCATCGAACCGGCAGGCGCTGCGCAAAATGTCAGCATGCTGTGCCAAGTNCCTGTCGACAAAGGGGCNGCACCAGGTTGTCCACAGGCTTGCACCGAAGACGTGCACAGATGCTGTGGAAAACTGTCTCAACGGNCATGACGACACCCNTCTGTCATTCGTCCGCTATCGCGCGACGCACCTGCGCAATTCCTGATCACCGCGTAGCAAGTACCTGATCGACAAGCAGCAGATGCAGCTTGTCCACAGGCTTTACCGGCAGGCGTCCACATCGATTGTGGAAAACCCCCGCACTGAATATCCAGATGCAGAAACGACGATGCCGCCTTGCGGCGGCATCGCTACGCACAACGGCGCATCGTCAGGCAGCGCGCGACGACTTCATCAGAATGCCGAGCAGGTCGGCCAGCTTGTCGCGCATCTCGCGACGGTCGACGATCAGGTCGATCGCACCGTGGTCGAGCAGGAATTCCGAACGCTGAAAACCTTCCGGCAGGGTCTCGCGTACGGTCTGCTCGATCACGCGCGGGCCGGCAAATCCGATCAGCGCCTTCGGCTCGCCGATGTTGATGTCGCCAAGCATCGCCAGGCTGGCGGATACGCCGCCGGTGGTCGGGTTGGTCAGTACGCTGATGTACGGCACGCCGGCATCGCGCAGACGCGCCAGCGCGGCCGAGGTCTTGGCCATCTGCATCAGCGAGAACAGCGCCTCCTGCATGCGCGCACCGCCGGTGGCGGAGAAGCACACCAGTGCACTGCGGTCGGCCAGCGCGCGCTCGGCGGCGCGGGCGAATTTCTCGCCCACCACCGAACCCATCGAGCCGCCCATGTAGGCGAACTCGAACGCCACCGCCATCAGCGGGCGCCCCTTGAGCTTGCCGCTCATGGCGACCATCGCATCCTTCTCGCCGAGCTTCTTCTGGGTCGAGGTGATGCGGTCGCGATACTTCTTGGTATCACGGAATTTCAGCGGATCGGTGGGCTCCAGACTGGCCCACAGTTCCTGACCGGAGCCTTCGTCGAGCAGCGCGTCCAGTCGCATGCGTGCACTGATGTAGTGATGATGGCCGCACTTCGGGCAGACCATCAGATTGCGCTCGAGCTCCGGCCGGTACAGCACGGTGCCGCAACCGCCACACTTCTCCCACACGCCCTCGGGTACCGATCCCTTGCCGCCGTTCGGACTCTGCGGGCGGGTGCGCGGGTTCATGATTTTCTGCAGCCAATTCATCGCATCACCTTGCAATTCGTGAGCGCACTACCCGCAGGCGGTGCGTAGCCTCAATGCGCATCGAGCGCGGTACGGATTGGCGCGAGAAACGCGCGAACCCGCACGGTTATTTCTTCGGCATCCGTGGCCCCAGCCAGCCGCTCGACCAGCGCACTGCCGATCACCACCGCATCGGCAAAACCGGCAATCGCCCTGGCACTCGCCGCATCGCGGATGCCGAAGCCCACTGCCACCGGTGCTTTCGCGTGGGCGCGGATATCCGCCACGCGCGCGGCAATATCGCTGGTGCTCAAGTGTGCCGCACCGGTGATACCGGCAAACGAGACATAGTACAGGAAACCCTCTGCGGAACCGCACAGCTGCGCCATACGCGCGGGTGCGGTGGTCGGCGCGGCGAGCAGAATCTGCTGCAATCCGGCGTCGCGCAGCGGCTTCAAGACGGCCGATTCTTCCAGCGGGCAATCGACCAGCAACACGCCATCGACGCCGGCCTGCACGGCTTCTTGCGCGAAACGCGCATAGCCGTGGATTTCGACCGGATTCAGATAGCCCATCAGCACGATCGGCGTTTCGGCATCACGCTGGCGGAACGCGGCGACCCAACCCAGCACTTCGTTGAGGCCAACGCCCTTTGCGATCGCCCGCTCGCTGGCGTGCTGGATCACCGGGCCGTCGGCCATCGGATCGGAGAACGGCACGCCCAGCTCGATCAGATCGGCACCGGCGTCGACCAGAGCATGCATCAACGCCACCGTATGCTGTGGTGACGGATCGCCCGCGGTGACGAACGGAATCAGGCCGGTGCGATGAGTAGCTTTCAGAGCGGCGAAGCGACGGTCGATGCGGCTCATACCTCGACTCCTTCGCGCGCGGCGATCGTGTGCACATCCTTGTCGCCGCGGCCGGAGAGGTTGCACAGCACAATGCCGTCCTTCGGCATCTCGCGCGCCAGCTTGATCGCCTGCGCCACCGCATGGCTGGATTCCAACGCCGCCAGAATGCCTTCGGTACGCGCCAGCAGATGAAACGCTTCCATCGCCTCGTCGTCGGTCACCCCGACATAGTCGGCGCGGCCGACATCCTTGAGGAACGCGTGCTCCGGGCCGACGCCGGGATAATCGAGTCCGGCCGAGATCGAATGCGTCTCGGTGATCTGGCCGTTGTCGTCGCACAGCACATAGGTGCGGTTGCCGTGCAGCACACCGGGACGACCCGCCGCCAGCGACGCCGCATGATGTCCCGTCGCAATGCCCTCGCCCGCCGCCTCGGCACCGACGATGCGCACATCGGCATCGTTGAGAAACGCATGGAACAGACCGATCGCATTGGAACCGCCGCCGACGCAGGCAGTCAGCACATCCGGCAGGCGGCCGTACTGCTTCAGCATCTGCGCACGCGCCTCGCGTCCGACGATCGCGTTGAAGTCACGCACCATCAGCGGATACGGATGCGGACCGGCCACCGTGCCGATGATGTAGAACGTATCGGCGACGTTGGTGACCCAGTCGCGCATCGCTTCGTTCAAAGCGTCCTTCAGCGTCTTCGAGCCGGAGGTTACCGGCACGACTTCCGCACCGAGCAGCTTCATGCGGTAGACGTTGATCTTCTGCCGCTCGATATCGACCGCGCCCATGTAGACCACGCACTTCAGGCCGAGTCGTGCAGCCACCGTGGCGCTGGCCACGCCGTGCTGGCCGGCGCCGGTCTCGGCGATGATGCGCGGCTTGCCCATGCGCTTGGCGACCAGTGCCTGGCCCACGGTGTTGTTGATCTTGTGCGCACCGGTGTGGTTCAGGTCCTCGCGCTTGAACAGGATGCGCGCGCCACCGACATGCTGCGACAGCCGCTCGGCGTGATAGATCGGGCTGGGTCGGCCGACGTAGTGCTTCAGGTCGCGGTCGAGTTCGGCGATGAATTCCGGATCATCGCGCAGGCGCAAATAGGCTTCGGTCAGTTCGGCCAGCGGCGCCATCAGCGTCTCGGCGACGTAGCTGCCGCCGTAATTGCCGAAACGGCCATACGCGTCGGGATAGGCGTTGAAATCCACGATCTTGCTCATCTTGTCATTCGATCCGGAAGCCAGGAACAGCGGTGTGCGTTCCTGCGAAGGCGTATGCCGCACTGCGGCAAGCGATCATCTTAGCGGCATCCTTGCGGCCGGGCGAGTCGTGGTACCGCTGGCCGCAGCCGCGGCATGGACTCACAGATACCGGCGGATGGTCTCTTTCAGTTTCGTGATCAGCTCGGGCGTGAGCCTGCCGAGCATGCCGCGACGTGCGGCAGGAACATGGGCAACCGGATCCTCGTCGTCGAACACGTAGTGATCCAGCAACCCCTTCCATGCGGCCCGCTCCGCGGGCGGCAGCGACTTGAAGGTGAGGATGCAGTGCATCAGGCAATCCAGGGCCGTTTCCGGCACATAGCCGTTGGCTGGTGTGTGCTTCCACCAGTAGTTCATCAGTGCGTTGATCTGTTCGAGCGACTCGACGTGATGCCACCACATCGGCGGGATGTAGATCGCATCGCCGGGCCGCAGCTCCGTCACCTGTGCCTCGGCCAGAGCCAGCTTCAGCCGCGGAAAACGCGGATCGTCGGGACGGTCGAGCCGGGCGATGCTGATCGCCGCGCCGGTCGGCGCGAAATCCAGTGGCCCGACATACAGGTTGCGCACTTGTTCCGGCGCGAACAGCGTGAAGCGCCGGCAACCGCTCACGACGCAGGCGATGTTGTGATATTCGTCGAAGTGGGCCGGTGTGGTGACCTTGTTGCCGATCCAGATGCGCGGCTGGATCGCGCGATCGAGAAACGGCAATGTGTGGTCGTCGAGCAGGCCGGGAAGACAGGCCGATATCAGCGCGCTCTGCATCGCCAGCCCCGGCGCAACTCCCTGGCGGCTGTAATGCGCCAGTCGCTGCAGGCCCTGGGTGATCGAGACGCGATGATGCTCGTAATTGAAGCCGTCGAAATCCGTGTTGTAGCCGATGATGCCGTCTTCGCCGGGCGGCAGCAGCAACGCATCGACCTCGCTGCCGTTGTCCAGCGCGGCCAGTCCCTGAGCGAACGCCGTGTCCGACTGACCCGCCAGTTTCACCAGCGGCCAGTCGCGGCACAAGCCACGAATGACCAGCGGCCGATCGCTGCCGACGATATCGCTGAGCGTGATCGGCTGACCGGTATCGCGATATTCCTCGATGGCGGCGGGCACGGCGGTCATTCCGCGTCTGCAGTGCGTACTGCACGAATGAAGGCCGTCAGCTTGTCCGGGTCCTTGATTCCCGGCGACGACTCGACGCCGCTGGCCACATCCACCGCCCACGGTCGCAGCAGGCGCACGGCGCCGGCCACATTGCGGGCGTGCAGGCCTCCGGCCAGGATCATCGGCTGGGTCAGCTCGCCCGACAGCAGCGACCAGTCGAACGCCTTGCCGCTGCCGCCCGCTTCGCCGAAGCCGTGGCCATCCAGCAACAGTCCGGCCGCATGCGGGTAATCGCGCAACCGCGGCAACGCAACGGCGCCCTCACCCATCGCGATCGCTTTCAGGAATGGACGGCTGAACTGCATGCACCAGTCGTCGGTTTCGCTGCCGTGGAATTGCAGCAACGTGGGTTGCACCTGCTCGATCACCTGCCGCACCAGATCGGCATCGTCATCCATGAACAACGCGACGGTGGCGACGAATGGAGGCAGCGTCGCTACGATCTCCCGCGCGCGCACCAGCGTCACCTGCCGTTTGCTGCGCGCCGTGAACACCAGCCCGATCGCATCGGCACCGAGGCGCGCGGCCAGCAGCGCATCCTCGACCCGGGTCATGCCGCAGCATTTGATGCGGGTCATTGACTCACCTCGGCCGGAAGCCCCCAGTGCCGTTCGTAACGCGGCCCGATGAAGGTCAGGCCGGAGGCTGGCGCGGTCGGCCCGGCCACCTGGCGATCGCAGCCGGCCAGCAGTTCGGCCATCCATGCGACGGGCTGTTCGCCGCGACCGATCATCAGCAGGGAGCCGACGATATTGCGCACCATGTGATGCAGGAACGCATTCGCCTCGATGTCCACGAAAACCTGCTCGCCCTCGCGCCACACGCTCACTGCCAGTACCGAGCGCCGCGGGTGCACCGCCTGGCAGGACAGCGCGCGGAACGCGCTGAAGTCATGCTCGCCCAGCAGCGCCTGCGCGGCCGCATGCATCCGCTCCGCATCCAGCGGCAGGCGCTCCCAGGTGACGTAGCGTGCATCCAGCGCCGCACGCACCGGCCGATTGAGGATGTGATAGCGATAGCGCCGGCTGCGTGCCGCGTAGCGCGCGTGGAAACTCTCCAGCACCGGCTGCGCCCACAGCACCGCCACACTGGTGGGCAGGTTGGAACAGGCGCCAAGCATCCANCCGCGCATGTCGCGCTGCGCCTCGGTATCGAAATGCACNACCTGGCAACGACCATGCACGCCGGCATCGGTGCGCCCCGCGCAGCTGACTTCGACCGCGTGCGCGGCGACCTTCGACANNGCCTGCTCGAGTGCGCCCTGCACGCTGGCNTCCGNCTTCAGCCGCTGCCAGCCGGAGAAGTCGGTGCCGTCGTATTCGATGCCAAGGGCGATACGCATGGAGTCGTGCAAGGGTTCGCTGGAAGACACGGAAGATTAGCAGGCCACAACGCAATCGGGCCGGCAAGG
>JGI25162J39368_1001768_pt1 | contig 10266 bp, 7 predicted proteins | sample AraplaL_Cvi_mTSA_FD_39368 | JGI IMG/M metagenome (IMG submission 39368) | reverse complement strand
TGGGCGGCCGCAGTTACGGCGATGGCGACGCGGCGTTCCTGCCGCTGAAGACGGCGCGCGCGATCGACATGGGGCCGCAGGACACCGAATGCTACGCGGCCGTCAGCGACATCAAGCATCTGGAAACGGCGCCCTGCATGTGGCTCGGTGTCTGGGTGGAATTGGCCGATGACGCCGCCGCGGCCGGCTACAAATCCTTCCTGTCCAGTTATGCGCAGCAGCAGATCGCCCTGGGCCGCTTCCAGCGCTCCGAGACGGCAATGCTCGATCTGATGGGATGGCTGCGCGACCAACAGGTGGTGCCTGACGATGTGCGCTTGCAGGCCGGGCTGGCGTTCGGTTTCCTGCTGATCTGCGTGGTCAATACGGTTGGCCTGCTGCTGGCCAAATGCCTGCGTCGCTCGCAGGAGATCGGCGTGCGTCGCGCGCTGGGCGCCACCAGACGCGAGATATTCACGCAGTTCATGGTCGAGGCNGCCATCGTCGGCATGGCCGGTGGCGTGCTGGGTCTGCTGTTCGCNGAGCTCGGCCTGCTTGGCATCCGTCACCAGCCGGCGGAATACGCCAGCCTCGCCCATCTCGATCTGGGCATGTTCTTTTTCACCTTCGTCGTGGCGCTGGCTGCCAGTCTCGTCGCCGGCATTCTGCCGGCCTGGCGCGCCTGCGTGCTGGCGCCGGCCCCACAACTGAAAGCTGCCTGAGGTGGCCATGGAAATCCGTCCAATCTTCGCCAGCTTGCGCAAGCATCGCATCCCTGCCTGCCTGATCGTGCTGGAAATCGCACTGGCCTGCGCAGTGCTGTGCAACGCCGTGTTCATGATCAGCCAGCGCGTGTCCGACATCCATCTTGGCAATGCGATTGACGAGCAGGGCATCGCCACAGTTGTTCTGCGCGGCACCGACGACAATCTGGTCGGCAGCGACATTCCGCGCAACCTCGCCGCGCTGCGCGGTATCGCCGGCGTGCAGGCGGTGGCGGTGACCAGCACGCTGCCACTCAGCCACAACAACTGGGGCTGGAGTTTCGGCCTCGATCCCGACACCACCGTTAGCGACAAAAAGAGCCACAACGTCTCGCTGTACTTCGTCGGCGAGGGAGCCGACCGTGCGTTGGGGCTGCGTCTGCTGCAAGGGCGCTTCTTCAATGACGATGAATATGCCGGCAGCAAGTTCGACACCGCGCCCCTGGCGGAAACCCACGTGGTCGTCATCACCCAGAGCGTGGCCAGGAGGCTGTGGCCGGGACAGTCAGCGCTGGGCAAGACGCTGTACTCGATGCCGCACTACTACACCGTGATTGGCGTGGTGGCCGACGTGCTGCGCCCGGGGTTCGGCAACCAGGCCGGACCGTACATCTATGACAGCACGTATTACCCGCTCAGCGCCGGCGGCTCCAAGGGCGTGCTGTCCTATTACCTGATCCGCAGCGCGCCGCAAGACCGCGACCGCATCATGCGCGAGGCCGAGCAGAAGCTGGCCAGCCTCAATCCCGGCGCGGTTGCCAAGGGCCAGACTTACATGGACATCCGCGAGAAGTACTTCGCGGACATGAGCAGCATGGCCTGGATGCTGGTGCTGGTGTGCGTGGTGATGCTGGCAGTGACCGCCTTCGGCATCGTCGGCCTGACCAGTTTCTGGGTCGGCCAGCGGCGGCGGCAGATCGGCATCCGCCGCGCGGTGGGCGCCACGCGCGGCCACATCATGCAGTACTTCCAGACCGAGAATCTGCTGCTGACCACGGCCGGCGTGGTCATCGGCATGGGGCTGGCCTTCGGCATCAATGTCTATCTGATGCAGCACTACGAAATGTCGCGCATGCCCTGGTACTACCTGCCGGGCGGCGCGCTGGCGCTGTGGCTGCTGGGTCAGGCGTCGGTATTCGGGCCGGCGCAGAAAGCGGCCTCCGTGCCACCGGTGGTGGCGACGCGGTCGGTGTGATGTGGTTTCCCTTCTCCCTCTGGGAGAAGGTGCCCGCAGGGCGGGTGAGGGTTCGGGCGGAACACGAAATTCCGGTTTCGCCGCACCCTCATCCCAATCCCTCTCCCACGGAGGAGAGGGACTTTCAAGCAAAGAGGTACATGGAATGTTTGGTTACTACTTAGATCTGGCGCTGCGCAGCCTGAAGCGCAACAAGGTGCTGACGACGTTGATGGTGATCGCCATCGCCGTGGGCATCGGCGCCAGCATGACCACGCTGACGGTGATGCATCTGCTCTCCGGCGATCCGTTGCCGGGTCGCAGCGGGCAGATTTTCTTTCCGCAGGTGAACCCGGATCCCTCCAGACCGCATGCCAAGGAGCCATCGACCGTGATGGACTACCACTCGGCCGTCGACCTGTGGAGTGCGCATCGCGCTGATCGGCAGACTCTGATCGTGGACAGCATGATCAAGGTGGTTGCGCCGGATGCCACGCTGCCGCCGCTGCGGCTGGACATGCTCTCGACCACCGTCGACTTCTTCCCGATGTTCCAGGTGCCGTTTCGCTACGGCAGCAGTTGGAGCGCAGACGACGATGTGAAGCACTCACGGGTGGCGGTGATTTCCGACGACCTCAACGACAAGTTGTATGGCGGCGTGGACAGCGTAGGGCGCACGTTGCGGCTGGGTGGCAGCGAAGTGCGCATCGTCGGTGTGCTCAAACCGTGGCGACCCGTGCCGCTGTTTTACGAAGCCTGGGGCGCCTACACCAAACCGCAGGACGTGATGACACCGTTTTCCACCGGGCTGGAGATCAACGACGGTCATTTCCAGCAATACAATTGCTGGCATATCCCGGACATGCCAGGTCATTTGCAGAATGCGCCCTGCAATTGGGTCACGTTGTGGGTGCAACTCGACGATGTGGCCAAGGCGGATTCGTATCAACGTTTCGTCGCCGACTATGCCGCGCAACAAAAATCGACTGGCCGTTTCACCAGTACCGTCACGCGCTTGCGCAATCTGATGCAGTGGCTGGACCACATTGACGTGGTGCCGAGCGACGTGCGTCTGCAAACGTGGCTGGCCTTTGCCTTTCTCGCCATCTGCCTGTTCAACACCGTGGGCTTGCTGCTGGCGAAGTTCCTGCGTCGTGGCGGCGAGCTTGGCGTGCGTCGCGCGCTGGGCGCTACGCGCGGCGCGGTGTTTGCGCAGTGCATGGTGGAAGCCGGCTTGATCGGCCTGCTCGGCGGCATCGGTGGCTGGCTTCTGACGCTGGGCGGCCTGTGGTTGATGCGCCGGCAGCCCACCGATTATGCCGACCTCATCCATCTCGATTTGCCGATGTTTCTGACCACCTTCGCACTGGCGATTGCCACCAGCCTTCTGGCCGGGCTGCTACCGGCCGTGCGCGCCAGTCGCGTGGTGCCGGCATTGCAGCTGAAGGTACTTTGAGGAAGCCACGCCATGCAGATACGCCCGATACTCTCCGCGTTGCGTCACCATCGTCTCGCCACCCTGCTGATTGCGCTGGAGATCGCGATGGCCTGCGCGGTGCTGTGCAACGCCTGCTTCCTGATTGCTACACGCGTGAGTGCGATGGACATCCACAGCGGAGTGGACGAAGCAGCGCTCGCGCAGATCAAGCTGGACTGCGACGACTGCAACGCGAGCGACCTCAACGCGCGCGTGTTGTCCGGTCTGGGCAAGCTGCCCGGCGTACAGTCGGTCAGCGTGATCAACGCGGTGCCGTTTGGCGATCACGCCGGCACGGCCGGCATCACGCTGGACGCGGCTGGCCAGCATTCCGGTGGGGTGGTGGACTTCTATGCCGCCGGGCCAGGCAGCTTCCAGGCGTTGGGCCTTCACCTGCTCGCCGGTCCGCTGCCCAAGCAGGATGATTTCCAGGCGATAGCCAACTTTCTTCCTGCGGATGCACCGGTCTGGGTGACGCGCGCGCTGGCCGATCATCTGTGGCCCGATGCCAATCCGATGGGCAAGGAATTCTGGATGGACAAGTCCCACTTTCGCGTGGCGGGTGTGTTGGAGCATCTCGCGCGACCGGGTGGCGGCGAGGGTGGGCCGCTTACCCGCGAATGGTCGGTCTACGTACCGACGCAGCCGGGAGCACAATTGTCCGGCAACTATTTGTTGCGCGTGGAGCCTGCGCAGTTGCGGCAGGTGCTGCGCGACATGCCTGCGGCGCTTGCGAAAATTGCGCCGGATGCCGTTTTCGACAAGATGGCCAGCCGGAGCATCGGCGAGTTGCGCGACGGCTACTTCCAGGCGGACCGTGCCATGGCCGGCATCCTGATCGGCGTGATCGTGGCGTTGCTGCTGGTGACCGCGCTGGGCATCGTCGGCCTGGCCAGTTTCTGGGTGCAGCAGCGGCGCCGGCAGATCGGCATCCGTCGCGCCATCGGTGCCACACGTCGCGACATCCTGCACTACTTCCAGATCGAGAACTTCCTGATCGTCAGCGGCGGCATTGCGCTGGGCATGCTGCTGGCCTACGCGTTGAACCTGATGTTGATGCAGCACTACGAATTGCCGCGACTGCCGTTGTACTACCTGCCGATCGGCGCACTAATGCTGTGGGGATTGGGCCAGCTCGCCGTGCTCGGCCCCGCGCTGCGCGCGGCGGCGGTGCCGCCGGTGGTGGCGACGAGGTCGGTATGAATAGCGAGTTCTTGGGTATACGGGTGACGATAGTCATGGCAACCTTTGTGGTTCGAGCGGCATCCATGTCCGCATGTGCAGAAGAAAGATGCGAACCGTACTGATCATTGACGACAACCCGGCCGTGGGCGAGGCGCTCTCGCTGGCGTTGTCGTTGCACGAAATCCGCCCGCTGGTCGCGCTGACGCCTGATGAGGGTCTGGCGCTGCTGGAGCGCGAGGTGGTCGACGTGGTGATCCAGGACATGAACTTCACCGCCGACACCACCTCGGGCGAGGAGGGCGTGGCGCTGTTCCGTGCGATCCGCGAACGGCATGCGGACTTGCCGGTGATCCTGCTTACCGCGTGGACACATCTGGAAACCGCGGTGGAACTGGTCAAGGCCGGCGCGTCGGATTACCTGGCCAAGCCGTGGGACGACAACAAGCTGCTGGCCACGGTAGAGAACCTGCTGGAGCTGTCCGAATCCACCCGCGAGATGACCCGTAGCCGGCGCGAGCGGCGCCAACGGCGTGAGCAGCTGCAGCGCAAGTACGAACTGGACGGCCTGGTGTTCGCTTCCGAGGCGATGGCGCGCACACTGGATCTGGCCTGCCAGATCGCCCGCTCGGATGTGCCGGTGCTGATCACCGGCCCGAACGGTACCGGCAAGGAACGCATCGCGGCGATCGTGCATGCGAACTCGGCGGTGAAGCGCGGTGCGTTCGTGGCCGTGAACTGTGGCGCGTTGCCGGGCGAACTGATCGAAGCCGAACTGTTCGGCGCCGACGCGGGCGCGTATACCGGCGCGAACAAGGCACGCGAGGGCCGCTTCGAACTGGCCGACGGCGGCACGCTGTTCCTCGACGAGATCGGCAACCTGCCGTTGCCCGGTCAGATGAAGCTGCTGCGCGTGCTGGAAACCGGCCAGTTCGAACGGCTCGGCTCCGGCCGAACGCGCCAGGTCAAGGTACGCGTGTTGAGCGCGACCAATGCCGACCTCAAGGCGATGATTCGCGCCGGCACGTTCCGCGAGGATCTGTACTACCGGCTCAACGTGATCGAAGTAAACCTGCCGCCGCTGACCGAGCGCAGCGACGACATCCTGCCGTTGGCAGAATTTTTCCTGGACGGCCGCGCCGAACTCGGCGATGCCGCGCGCGAGGCCTTGCTGGGTTATCCGTGGCCAGGCAACGTGCGCGAGTTGAAGAACGCGATCGAACGGGCTGCCCTGCTGACCGGCAGCAACCCGATCACGCCCGAGCTGCTCAACCTGCCGCAGCATGCCGCGGTCGCCGCGCGCAGCCTCGATGAGCCCAGCCGCGAAGCGGTGGAGGCGGCACTGCACAAGGCCGATGGCGTGGTCAGTCGCGCTGCGCAGCATCTGGGCCTGTCGCGGCAGGCGTTGTATCGACGGATGGAGCGTTACGGTCTGGCGACGCCGGCTTGATCCGGCTCGGGCTGCGATGCTTGCCGATATACGGATGGCGTAGAAAGATGGCCGCATCCATGGGCACCGGCGAACCTCAGGTGCCATTGAGGCGAGTTTCCNCCGTCGTGGAGTGCGGCCGATGTGGCGTCGTTTGAGTTCCCTGCAGGGCCGGCTTACGCTGCTGCTGGGTTTTGCCAGCGTCGCCGGCGCGTTGATCTATGCCGGTGTCACGCAATGGCCACTGCCGCAGCTGTTGTTGTGGCTGCAGACCGCGCTGGCGGCGAAGCCGGCAACGGCGGCGGTCAATGCGCCGCCCGCGCTTCATCTGGGCATCTACGGTGGCTTGGGCGTCTGCGCCGTGCTGCTGTTGCTGCTGGCGTTCTGGCTGGCTGGTCGCGCGATGTCACCGGTCAGTCGCCTGCTGCGTGCACTGGAAGGCGCGGTGGCGAGTTATCGCGACGGCGATTTCAGTTTTTCGATCGCGATCAGCCGACGCGACGAGCTGGGTGAACTGATCCGCATGCACAACGCGCTGGGGCAGACCTTGCGTGAACAGCGTCAGCATCTGGTGCAACGCGAGTTGCTGCTCGACACCGTGGTGCAGAACACGCCGGTGGCGCTGGTGCTGACCGACTCGATCGGCCGTGTCGCCTACGCCAACATCGCTTCGCGCCATCTGTTCAACGAAGGCCGCAACCTGGTCGGACTTGATTTCGCCGAGCTGCTGACCGATGCGCCGGAAACGTTGCGCAAGGCGGTGGAAAGCGGTGAGGACGCGTTGCTCAGTGTCGAGATGGACGGCAGCGAGGAGACCTTCCATCTGTCGCAGCGCGCGTTCCGTCTGCAGGGCCGGCCGCATCGACTGCAACTGTTCCGGCGCATGACGCGAGAGCTGTCACGGCAGGAGGTGGCGACCTGGAAGCGGGTGATCCGGGTGATCAGCCACGAGCTCAACAATTCGCTGGCGCCGATTTCCTCGCTGGCGCATTCCGGCGCCGAACTGGCGCGGCGCGGCCAGCTCGATCGCCTGCCCAGCGTGTTCGCCACCATCAGCGAGCGCGCGATGCACCTGCACGGCTTCATTGCCGGATATGCGAGCTTCGCCAAACTGCCGACACCGCAACCGGTGGCGGTCGAATGGGCGCGGTTTCTCGAAGGGTTAGCACTGCATTGCCGTTATCGGCTGGCAGCGCCGCCACCGGAGCAGCCGGGTGTGTTCGATGCGGTACAGATCGAGCAGGTGCTGATCAACCTGATCAAGAACGCGCACGAAGCGGGTGGCGCCGAAGATGAAGTCACGCTGTCGATCCTGGAGGTCGGCAGCGAGCTGCGCATCGAGGTGGCCGATCGCGGCCCCGGCATGAGCGAGACCGTGCTGGCGCAGGCGCTGTTGCCGTTCTATTCGACCAAACGCTCCGGCACGGGTCTTGGCCTCGCGCTGGCGCGCGAGATCACCGAGGCACACGGCGGCCGCGTTATGCTGGCCAATCGCGAAGGCGGCGGTTTGCGAGTGAGCCTGCGCTTGCCGCAGTCAGCCCCGAGATAACCATCGACTCGCCTATACTCAAGGCTTCTTCAGGAGTCGGGGGTAGGCAATGGGACAGCTTCTCGCGTTGGTGATCGTGTTCGTCGTCGTGGTTGGCGTGGCCAAGCTGGTGCGCATCGTGCCGCAGGGTTTCGAGTGGACGGTGGAGACCTTCGGCAAGTACACCCGCACGCTCAGCCCCGGGCTGCATTTCCTGATCCCGATCTACCAGGCGGTCGGGCGCAAGATCAACATGATGGAGCAGGTGCTCGACGTGCCGTCGCAGGACGTGATCACCAAGGACAACGCGGTGGTGCGCGTCGACGGTGTGGTGTTCTACCAGGTGCTCGATGCGTCCAAGGCGGCCTACGAGGTGTCCAATCTGGAACAGGCCTCGCTGGCGCTGATCATGACCAATATCCGTACCGTGCTCGGCTCGATGGATCTGGATGAATCGCTGAGCCAGCGCGATGCGATCAACGCGAAACTGCTCAAGGTGGTGGACGAGGCGACCCATCCGTGGGGCGTCAAGGTCAACCGCATCGAGATCAAGGACATCGCGCCGCCGCGCGACCTGGTCGACGCGATGGCGCGGCAGATGAAGGCCGAGCGCGAGAAGCGCGCGAACATCCTCGATGCCGAGGGCTTCCGTCAGGCCGCGATCCTCAAGGCCGAAGGCGAGAAGCAGTCGGTGATCCTGGCTGCCGAAGGCGAGAAGGAGGCCGCGTTCCGCGCCGCCGAGGCGCGCGAGCGTTCGGCCGAGGCCGAGGCGAAGGCGACCACGATGGTCTCCGAGGCGATCTCCGGCGGCAATGTCAACGCGCTGAACTACTTCGTCGCCAACAACTATGTCGAGGCGCTGAAGGAAATGGCGAAGTCGCCGAACCAGAAGATGCTGCTGCTGCCGATCGAGGCGACTGGCATCCTCGGTTCGCTGGCCGGCATCGCCGAGCTGGCCAAGGAGTCGCTGGGCCAGCAGCAGAAGTCGGCGGCGATCCAGCCGCCGCTGCGTTGAGGTGGATGCCATGTGGGAGCTTTCCGCACATTACCTGTGGTGGATTCTCGCGTTGCTGCTGATCGCCGGCGAAGTGTTGNTGCCGGGTTATTTCATGCTGTGGATCGGTCTGGCCGCCGCCGCGATGGGTGTGGTGNTGTGGGTCGTGCCGGCGCTGGGCCTGCTCACGCAGGCAGTGTTGTTCGCGTTGCTCGCGTTCGCNTTCTGCGTNGGCTACGCGCGCTGGCTGCGGCCGCGGCTGGAGCGCAGCGCGCCCGGTAACGAACGCCTGAACCGTCGTGGCGAACAGATGATCGGCCAGCGTTACGTGCTGGTCGAACCGATCGTCAACGGCCGCGGCAAGGCGCGCGTCGGCGACGGCCAGTGGCTGGTCAGCGGGCCGGATCTGCCGCTGGGCAGCACGGTGGAAGTGATCGCGGTCGACGGCACCACGCTGAAGGTGCGCGCGGCGGCATGAGTACCGGCAACCCCATCAGCCCGCAGCAGTTCGCCACCACGGCGCTGAATACGCGCATGGCGTTTCTGCTGGAGCTGGCGCGACGGCTGCACCAGTACGGCACCTCCGCACCACGGCTCGAAATGGCCATCGCCCGTGCCGCGAAGCGCATGGGACTGGCCGCGGACGTGTGGTCCAGCCCTACCGCGATCATCATTTCCTTCACCGATCTGGCCCAGGGCGAGGAAGGCGTGGCGCAGAGTACCCAGGTGATGCGGCTGGCGCCGGGCGAGGTGAATCTGGAGCGGCTGTGTCAGGCCGATGAGATCGCCGACCAGGCGATTGCCGGCGAACTGGATCTGCGCGAGGGCTTCCACCGGCTACGTGCGCTGGGTCGGCCGGATACGCGCCGCGAGAAGATCGGTCTGATCGCGAGTTACGGCCTGTCCGCCGGCAGCATTGCGGCGCTGTTCCTGCACAGCGCGTGGGTGGATGTGCTGGTTGCGGGCGTGATCGGCCTGATCATCGGCGGTATCAGCATGCTGGCGGCAAGTCGGCCGCGGCTGGCGGTGGCCAGCGATGCGATCTGTGCGCTGGTGGCCACCGTAGTGACGATTGTGGTGAGCGCCTTCGTGGTGCCGCTGGCGATCAAGTCGGTGGTACTGGCCAGCCTGATCATCCTGATCCCGGGCATGTCGCTGACCACCGCGGTGCGCGAAATCTCCAGCCAGCATCTGGTGTCCGGCATGGCGCGCATGGGCGGCGCGATGTCGACCCTGCTCAAGCTCACCTTCGGCACGATCGCGGCGACCCAGCTGTGTGCGGCGCTGGGCATCACGGCGCGCGATTTTGCGTTGCCGGCACTGCCGGCGTGGACCGATTACCCGGCACTGCTGGTGGCGGCGGTCGCGTTCGCGATCCTGTTTCGCGCGGCCCGACGCGACTGGCCGGTGGTGATCGTGGCGGTGATCGTGGGTTATCTCGCCACGCGCTGGGGTGGTGAGATTTCCGGCTCACTGCCGGCGGCACCGTTCGGCGTGTTCCTCGGCGGGTTGCTGCTGAGCGGGCTTGCCAACGTCTATGCGCAATACGCGGGCAGGCCGGGTGCCGTCATTCGCGAACCGGGCATCCTGCTGCTGGTACCGGGCAGCGTCGGTTTCCGCAGCGTGTCGTTCCTGCTCGACCGCAATACCTCGCTGGGCATGGATACCGGTTTGCTGCTGCTGACCTTGCTGGTGTCGCTGGTGGCCGGCCTGATGTTCGGCGACCTGCTGGTTTCGCC
>JGI25162J39368_1001734_pt1 | contig 10488 bp, 10 predicted proteins | sample AraplaL_Cvi_mTSA_FD_39368 | JGI IMG/M metagenome (IMG submission 39368) | reverse complement strand
GCCATCAGAGTAGCTGTTAGCCGTATCGAAGAAGTTGATACCTGCATCCAGTGCCTGCTGGATTAGCGGACGGCTGCTTGCTTCTGGCAGCGTCCAAGCGTGGTTGCCACGCGTTGGCTCGCCATAGGTCATACAACCGAGACAGAGACGAGACACCTGCAGATCGGTGCTACCGAGTTGAATCGTATTCATGGTGAAGGCTCCTGCGAAAGTGCAAAGGTTACAGCATAGCAGGATGTTGCGCTCCCTGAGGGGGAGCGCAGAGAAGGGAGGTTACTGCGCCAGCCAGCGGGCGATCTGTTGCTGAATGCCTTCCGCGTCAAGCAGATAGTCATGACGTACTTCATCCTGCGTACCCTGCGGGATAAATTCATCCGGCAGACCGATGTTTAGCACCGGAACAGCCAGACGTTTCGCCATGATAAATTCATTCACGCCACTGCCTGCACCGCCTTTGATTGCGCCTTCTTCCAGCGTAATCAGTGAGTCGTGCGTGGCAGCGAGCTCAGCAATCAGCGCTTCATCCAGCGGCTTTACAAAGCGCATATCGACCAGAGTCGCATTCAGTGCTTCCGCTGTGGCGGCGGCTTCTGGCAACAAAGTACCGAAGTTCAGAATTGCCAGCTTTTCACCCTGGCGTTTCACGACCGCTTTACCCAGCGGCAGGCTCTGCAGGGGTGCCAGCGGTGTACCGACACCGGTGCCGCGCGGATAGCGCACTGCACTTGGGCCAGCCTGATAGTGATAGCCGGTGTAGAGCATCTGCCGACACTCATTCTCATCGCTTGGGGTCATGATCACCATATCCGGCACACAGCGCAGATAGGCGAGATCAAACGCGCCCTGGTGAGTCTGACCGTCCGCACCCACAATACCACCGCGATCAATGGCAAACAGGACCGGCAGTTTCTGGATGGCGACGTCATGAATCAGCTGATCATAGGCACGCTGCAGGAACGTCGAGTAGATGGCAACAATCGGTTTGTAGCCGCCAATCGCCATACCCGCTGCGAAGGTCACCGCATGCTGCTCGGCGATTGCCACATCAAAATACTGTTTCGGGAACTCACGGGAGAAGGCCACCATGCCGGAGCCTTCACGCATCGCCGGGGTAATCGCCATCAGCTTCGGATCGTCGGCAGCCATTTCGCACAGCCAGTTACCAAAGATTTTGGAGTAGCTCGGCAGACCTTCCGCACTTTTTGGCAGTTCGCCAATCGCCGGGTCAAATTTAGGCACGGCGTGCCAGGCAATCGGATCTTCCTCTGCCGGCGCGTAGCCTTTGCCTTTCTTCGTCATGATATGCAGGAACTGCGGCCCTTTCAGGCTGCGCATGTTGCTCAGCGTATTGACCAGCGTCAGCACATCGTGGCCGTCAACCGGGCCGATGTAGTTAAAGCCCAGCTCTTCAAACAGCGTACCCGGCACGACCATGCCTTTGAGGTGTTCTTCGGTGCGTCTTACCAGCTCTTTAATCGGCGGCAGGCTGGTCAGCACACGCTTGCTGCCTTCGCGCAGTCGCGCGTAGGTTTTACCTGACAGGATCTGCGCCAGGCGGTTATTCAGCGCACCGACGTTTTCAGAGATCGACATCTCGTTGTCGTTAAGGATGACCAGCATGTCTGGCTTGATATCACCGGCATGGTTCATCGCTTCAAACGCCATGCCAGCGGTGATCGCGCCATCGCCAATAATACAGGCGGTGCGACGGCCCTGGCCTTCACGTTCAGCCGCCGCGGCCATGCCGAGACCGGCACTGATCGAGGTCGANCGNGNAGNCCANNGCNTAAGACGTCATATTCACTTTCACCGCGCCACGGAAACGGGTGCACGCCATTTTTCTGACGAATGGTGCCGATGCGATCGCGGCGCCCGGTCAGAATTTTATGCGGATAAGCCTGATGACCCACATCCCACACCAGATGGTCAAAGGGGGTGTTATAGACATAATGCAGCGCGACCGTCAGTTCGACTACGCCCAGACCCGACGCAAAATGGCCGCTGGAGCGGCTTACACTGTCTAACAGATACTGACGCAGTTCATCACACAGCGCAGGCAACTTCTCTTTGGGCAGGGCGCGCAGCTCCTGAACCGTGTTTGCCAGCGCCAGTGTCGGGTATTTAGCAATATCAAAACTCATCAGAGACTCATTATGGAAGTTATTTGTCGCGTTCAATTATGAAGCTCGCCAGCGCCTGCAGTGCTGTAGTGTTATAAGAGTGCGCAGCGAGCAATTCTAAAGCATCAAGAGCTTCCTGATACAAATCCCGCGCTTTTGCACGGGCATTTTCAAGGCCTAACAATGAAGGATAGGTGCTTTTTCCCAGATCCTGATCGGCACCCTGGCGTTTTCCGATCACGGCCGTATCACCGACCACATCGAGAATGTCGTCCTGCACCTGAAACGCGAGACCAATAGCCTCAGCATAGCGGTCAAGCAGCGGCAGCGCTTCACGGCCCGCATCGCCTGCCGTTAACGCGCCTAACCGGACCGCTGAGCGGATCAGCGCACCGGTTTTGTGGCGGTGGATCTGTTCAAGCTGGTCCAGATCGACAGATTTGCCTTCTGCCGCTAAATCCAGCGCCTGTCCGCCACACATCCCGGCTACGCCGCTGGCCTTAGCCAGTTCGGAGAGCATCATCAGACGGTATTCGGCACTGACACCCGGCATCGCTTCATCTGCCAGGATAGAGAAGGCCAGCGTCTGCAGGGCGTCGCCCGCCAGAATCGCCGTATCTTCGCCATATTTAATGTGACAGGTTGGCTGCCCGCGACGCAGTGCGTCATCGTCCATCGCAGGGAGATCGTCATGTATCAGAGAGTACGCATGGATGCATTCAACCGCGGCGGCGGGCGCATCCAGACTCGCCGGGTCGGCGTAGAGCATTTCACCGGTAGCGTAGACCAGAAAAGGACGCAGGCGTTTACCGCCTAATAATGCCCCATAATGCATGGCATTCACCAGAGGAGAACTCTGAAAAGGAAGTGGCTCTATAAAACGCGTCAGGGCAGCGTTCACCTGCTGCTGATAAACGTCGAGTAATCGGGCGAAATCCATTAGTCGTTTTCCGGCGTGAAAGCGGTGAGGTCGGCCTCTTTATCATCGTTCAGCAGAATACGAACCCGCTGTTCAGCCTGCTGCAGCGTCTGCTGGCCATTTCGCGCCAGCTGCACGCCGCGCTCAAATTCGTTCAGGGCTTCTTCAAGCGGCAGTTCACCACTTTCCAGACGGCTGACAATCTGCTCCAGCTGCTGCAATGACGTTTCAAAGCTGGCTGGCTGTTCGGCTTTTTTCGGCATATTTCGTGTCGACTCACGGTTGGGACATTATCTCGCAATCGGTCATGGTAGCTGAGACCCAATGATTAGCAAAATAATCAATGCGGCGGCTGATGAAGAAGCAGTCACCTGACAAAGGTGATATACTCCCGCGCCTCGGATGCGGTTGCGCCTTGCAGCCCGCAATTTTGTGATTTTACCAGCTAAGTGCAGCCTGTTTTAGCACTTATTTGCCCAACGAAGCTGTGTCGCCATGAAGTTTATCATCAAGTTATTTCCTGAAATCACCATCAAGAGTCCGTCGGTGCGTTTGCGCTTTATCAAGATTCTTGCCAGCAATATTCGCAACGTCCTGAAAACCGTCAGCGACGACATCGCCGTTGTGCGCTACTGGGATCACATTGAAGTGCGGTCAAAAAATGCAGCGCTGGCGGATATTATTCCCGATGAGCTCGCCCGCATTCCCGGTATTCATCACGTTTTAGCGGTCGAAGATCGCGAGTACACGGATATTCATCACATCTTTGAACAGACGTTAGCGCAGTATCGCGACAGTCTGGAAGGAAAGAGTTTCTGTGTGCGTGTTAAGCGTCGTGGCAAGCATAGCTTCAGTTCGCAGGATGTGGAGCGCTATGTAGGCGGCGGTCTGAACCAGCATATCGAAAGCGCCCGCGTGCAGCTTAAAAATCCGGACGTGACGGTGAATCTGGAAGTTGAAGAGAATCGTCTGACGCTGGTGACTGCGCGCTACGAAGGCCTGGGTGGCTTCCCGATTGGCACGCAGGAAGATGTGCTGTCGCTGATTTCCGGCGGTTTCGACTCCGGCGTCTCCAGCTATATGCTGCTGCGTCGCGGCAGCCGTGTGCATTACTGCTTCTTTAACCTTGGTGGAGCCGCCCATGAGATTGGCGTCCGTCAGGTTGCGCACTATCTGTGGAATCGTTTTGGTCGCTCACATCGCGTACGCTTTGTAGCGATCAATTTTGAGCCGGTCGTCGGTGAGATCCTCGAGAAAGTGGATGACGGCCAGATGGGCGTAGTGCTGAAACGCATGATGGTGCGGGCTGCCTCGACGATTGCTGAGCGCTACGGCGTACAGGCACTGGTCACCGGTGAAGCGGTAGGCCAGGTGTCGAGCCAGACGCTGACCAACCTGCGTCTGATCGATAACGCGTCGGATACGCTGATTCTGCGTCCGCTGATCTCTCATGACAAAGAGCACATTATCCGAATTGCCCGTGAAATCGGCACCGAAGATTTCGCCAGCACCATGCCGGAATATTGCGGCGTGATCTCAAAAAGCCCGACCGTGAAGGCGGTGAAAGCGAAGATTGAGGCGGAAGAGCAGAATTTCGACTTCACGATTCTCGATCGGGTTATCGAAGAAGCGACCAACGTCGATATCCGCACCATCGCTGAGCAGACAGAAGAGGAGGTGGTGGAAGTTGAGACCGTCGCCTTGCTGAGTGAGAACGATGTGGTGCTGGATATCCGATCTATCGATGAGCAGGAAGAGAAGCCTCTGACGCTAAACGCGACGGAAGTGAAATCGCTGCCGTTCTATAAACTCAGTACGCAGTTTGGCGATCTCGATCAGAATCGCACCTGGCTGCTCTACTGCGACCGTGGTGTGATGAGCCGTCTTCAGGCGCTCTATCTGCATGAGCAGGGCTTTAAGAACGTTAAAGTTTACCGTCCGTAGTGACGCCTGATAGCCAGTCAGATCCTGTTCAGGTCTGGCTGGCTTTCTCGTTTTAAGCCTTAGTATTTAAGCCTGATAGTCATAAATGCCGGGAGCCAGCACCAGTTGTGCGGCAACCTCGCGCGCCATCTCTTTTCCCACCAGCAGATCAATCAGCTTCAGCGCAAAATCCATTGCCGTGCCGGGTCCCTGACTGGTCAGCAGATTAACGCGCGGATCCCAGACGACACGGCGCTCCATCCACTTATCTGCCGGAATGGTCTCTTTTAAGCCGGGGAATCCGGTCATGTTACCGACCGGGAAGAGATCGTGGGGGATCAATACGGTGCCTGCCGCTGCGCATATCGCGGCGACAATTTTCTCATTGAGATGAAACTGACGTACCGTTTCGACTAACAGCGGACTGTCACGGAAAGTCTCAGCCCCTTTAAGGCCACCAGGCAGGACGATGGCGGCGAAGTCATTGTCGGCGACTTCAACCAGTGTGACGTCAGCCAGCAGACGCACACCGCGAGAGCAGACGATCTCCCGGCTGCCATCGCTTTCGACGCTGGCGGTAACAACGTTTAGCCCGGCCCGAACCAGCAGGTCGATAGTGGTGACAGCTTCGGTTTCTTCACTGCCATGTGCCAGGCAAACCAGCACCGATGCGTTCGCGGTCATAATGGGACTCCTTGCGTTTTACAATGTCATACAGACGGGTGTTCTCCGTCAGCACCAGGCCGTGCGTCCGGGCGCGGCGCAGCAGAAAGCCGCTGATATAGTCGATTTCGGTGAGCCGTTGCGCGCGAACATCCTGCAGCATTGAAGAGGTGTTGGCCGCAGTGCTTTCAATCACGTCGAAGATGATGTCCTGAAGGCTTTCACTGGCTATGCTCTGGCCTTCGCGCTCCATAACCCAACTGATCTCTTCACACAGTTGCGCGATCTGTTCCGGATAAGCACGCAGTGCACCGTTCTGACACGCATATTCCACGCTGAGCGGGTTGATGACGCAATTGACGGCCAGTTTGCGCCAGCAGGCGGCCCGGATATTGTCATGCCAGGCAACGTCGGGCAGGGCAGGGTGCAGGATATCGGCGAGATCGCTATAAGCGGCGCTTTTACGGTTGCCGGGGCCGATATGGGTGATACCACTGGCAATGTGTTTGATGACGGTGCCATCGCGCATCGCCGCATGGGTAGTGACGCCGCGCAGCAGTGGCTGAGTCAGCCCTTTCAGCTCTTCAAGCGTCCCCATGCCGTTGTGCAGCAGCAGCACCGGGCAGTTCTTCTGCAGCACGCTCTCCAGGTTTTTCACCGCAGGCGAGACCTGCGGGGCTTTGAGCGTGACGAGCAGCAGCTGGCTTTCCGCCAGAAAGAGCGGATCATTGGCAATAAACGTGCGGTTCGATATGTTGCCTTGTGGGTCAACCACATTGGCTGAACAGTAGGGCTGTGGCACCCGCAACCATCCCTGTACCTCATGTCCCTGGCGGGCCAGTGCTGTCAGCCAGACCTGTCCCAGCGCACCGCAACCTAACACGGTAATTTTCATGCTGCCTCCCGCTGGCGGGCTATCCATCTATTATTCATTGTCACACTTTCATTATAGCGTTGTGTGCAGCCTGATTTTATTTAGCACCTTAAGACGCGTATTATGCATGTCACTTTAGCGTCAGGAGAAGAAGAGATGCCATCTTTCGATATCGTTTCAGAGGTCGATCTGCAGGAAATTCGCAATGCGGTGGAGAATGCCAACCGTGAAGTGTCTACCCGCTTCGATTTCCGCAACGTGAGCGCCGAGTTTGAGCTCAACGAAAAGAATGAAACCATCAAGATCACCAGCGAGTCTGATTTTCAGGTTAAGCAGCTGGTCGATATTTTGCGTGAGAAGTTACTGAAGCGCGGGATTGAAGGCGGCGCCTTAGAGGTGCCCGAAGAGATTGAGCATAGCGGCAAAAGCTGGGCGGTCGATGCCAAACTGAAGAAAGGCATTGAAAGCGACGTCGCGAAGAAGCTGGTGAAGCTGATTAAAGACAGCAAGCTGAAAGTGCAGACCCAGATTCAGGGTGAAGCATTGCGTGTGACCGGCAAAGCACGTGATGATTTGCAGGGCGCGATGGCGATCGTGCGCGGCAGTAATCTGGGCCAGCCGTTCCAGTTTAAAAACTTCCGCGATTAAGCGGGATTGGCTGAGTGTTCAGCATGAATGCAGTGATATAAACCCGGCTAATGCCGGGTTTTTTGTTTTCTGGCAGGAGCAGCGCTGCATCGAACCAAATTTTTGAGCCGTCTGAATAAAGGCGTGGTTTGTGACGTCAGTGGCATCGTGCGCTGGCTTGCATCTCTTTGAAGAAGTGGCTGTGAGCTGTAGGGCGTCTGTGCGATCACGCACTTGCTCAGGGAGCCTGTGCCTTTCGCAAAGACGCAAAAGCGCCATCCATGGCGGCTCAGCGCGGGCCATCCATGGCCCGCGATGCTTTGCTACAGGCACAGGCTCCCATCGCTTTGAATTTCTGAGTTGTCTGTAAGAATGGTTATGCGGGTTGGAGGTTGCTTAGAAACTTAAATGCGGGTGAACCATTCAGCAACTCAAAAGCTTAGGAGGCGAAGGGAATACGGCCAGAGGAGGAAAGCGTCCCGCGCCATGGATGGCGACTTTTGCGACTTTCCGATCTGACCTTGCCCCCTGCGCCAGCTCGATCCTGAAGCGAAACGAGCTGACGTTATCACTAAACTTTTTTAAGCTAGCAACTCCCCAGCAGCGCTTCCAGTTCAGGGCGGCTGGTGACCTTACTATCAATTTTGATATACGCGCTTTTCTCTTCCGGCACGATAAACACGGAGTTAACGCCAGGCTGCGCTTTCAGGCGCTGCTCCAGATTTGGCACAGCCAGAGCCGCATCACTCAGCACGATGCGCAGGCTACTGACATAAGGCGGCTCCTGCATCGTCATGCTGACAAACAGCCAGGCCGCAGCCACCATCGCGCCAACCAGGAACACGGTCTGAGCATCGAAATGACCAAATACCCAGCCACCCATACTGCCACCAACGGCCACACCCAGGAACTGGCTGGTGGAGTAGATCCCCATCGCCGTACCTTTATAACCTGCAGGGGACTCTTTACTGATCAGTGAAGGCAGGATGGCTTCCATCAGATTAAAGGCGAAGAAGAAGAGCTGAACACCCACGACCAGCGTCCAGAAATGACCTTCCGCGCCCCACAGTACAATCTCAGCAATGACAATCATCCCGACGCAGCCGACAAACACGCGCTTCATACGACGCTTCACTTCGGCATAAATAATAAACGGCACCACGCCGGCAAAGGCGATAAGCATAGTGGAAAGATAAACTTTCCAGTGCTCGGGGGCCGGGAATCCAGCCTGCTCAAACTGTCCGGGTAACGCCACAAAGCTCGACATCAGCAGAACATGCAGGCAGAAAATACCGATATTGAGCTTTACCAGACGCGGGTTAGCCAATACTTTGCGGAAGCTGCCTTTCACCATACCCGATTCACGGTTCAGGACATGATGGGAAGCGGACGGCACCACAAGCAGGGTAATCACGATACCCAGCGACGCCAGAATCGCAATCATCCAGAACAGCGCATGCAGACCCAGCGCGTGCGTAACAATCGGGCCGACAACCATGGCAATCGCGAAGGTCACGCCAAAACTGATGCCGATAAACGCCATTGCTTTGGTGCGGTTCTGCTCACGGGTTAAATCGGATAACAGGGCCATTACGGCAGCCGCAATCGCGCCTGAACCCTGCAGCGCACGACCCAGAATAATGCCCCAGATGGAGTCGGTGCAGGCGGCGATAACGCTGCCCAGAACAAACAACAACAGTCCGCCGACAATTAACGGCTTACGGCCGATGCGATCGGAGAGCAGACCAAAAGGAATCTGAAAGATTGCCTGGGCAAGGCCATAGATGCCAATTGCCAGACCGATTAAGGTTTCACTTGCGCCCTGTAATGCCATGCCATAAGTGGTCAGTACCGGCAGGACCATAAACATTCCCAGCATGCGCAGGGAAAAGACCGTACCGAGGCCCCATGTGGCGCGCAGCTCCACCGGAGTCATTTTATTATCGTTCATTCCAACCTCTGTTAATGTGCTGCTTTTATTCTAGGTGGCGGGGCAGGGCGGGTAAAACAATAGTTTTTAAGCAGTGGTAACAAAAAGAAAGGGCGCGATAATCGCGCCCTTTTCATGCTGTATCGGTGCCAGTTACCAGACGTAAGTCAGCAGGTCCTTTGAAGCCGGAGCCAGCGAATCTACCGACATCATCACGCTCAGCGCGGTGATGGTCACGATAGAAAAGACAAACAGCTTGCGTGCCCAGACACGGTCATCTGCGGTTTTGTAACCCGATAACGCCATGCCCAGCCACCAGACGCTGACCGCAGCAGCCACAACCAGATATTTGTAACCCGCGTAGCCACCCAGCGTCAGCATCAGCGTGGCAATCATAAACGCCAGAATATAGAGCGTAATATGATTCTTAGCCACGGAAATGCCTTTCACCACCGGCAGAACCGGGATGTTCGCTGCCTGATAATCTTTAAAGCGGAAGATAGCAATCGCGTACGAATGCGGCATCTGCCACAGGCTAAAGATCGCCAGCAGGATTAACGCACCAGCATCAAACTGGTTAGAGACTGCACAGTAGCCGATAACCGGCGGCGCAGCACCTGACAGACTGCCAATCAGCGTTCCGTAAACGGAATTACGCTTCATGTAGAGACTGTAGATACCCACGTACACCACGAAGCCCATCACCGCCAGCCACATGGCCAGCGGATTAGCACCGAAGTAGAGCAACGCAAAGCCGGCAATACCCAGCACAGTGGCATAAACCAGGCTTACTTTCGCGGAGATGAGGCCTTTTACCAGCACCCGATTCCTGGTTCTCTCCATCTTGATGTCAATGTCGCGGTCAATCACGTTGTTGAAAACACAACCCGATGCAACCACCAGTGACACGCCCACCAGGGTGATGAGAAACAGGGCGTAATCTGTGTTGCCTTTGGAAGCCAACAGAAATCCGCCGATCACAGAAATTAAATTCCCGAAAATAATTCCTGGTTTTGTAACTTGCAGGTATTGCTTAAACATTACGCGTGACTCTTTAGTGAGGCATCATGTTGTAGTTGAGGTTCCACATGATCCACAGTGAGCCCACTACGACAATCAGGATGATGATGGCCGAGAAAACAATGGCTACCATGTTCCAGCCACCCTCAGATTTGCTGTCTAAGTGCAGGAAGTAGACCAGGTGAACCAGCACCTGGATTATCGCACAAACCAGAACAACACCGAGGATAGTACCGTGAGATGCACTGCCATCCATTACCATCCAGAACGGGATGGCCGTCAGGATGATAGAGAGGATGAAGCCGATCATGTAGGACTTCACGCTACCGTGTGAAGCGCCATGTTCGTTAACAGAATGACTCATTACATGGCTCCCATCAGGTAAACAACGGTGAAGACGCAAATCCAGACC
>JGI25162J39368_1001733_pt1 | contig 10488 bp, 9 predicted proteins | sample AraplaL_Cvi_mTSA_FD_39368 | JGI IMG/M metagenome (IMG submission 39368) | reverse complement strand
CAGCGTGCCGCCTACGCGGCGGGCGTTTCGATCGGCTGCCGCCGCTCGAGTCACTTTTCTTTTGCTGGCCCAAAAGAAAAGTAACCCAAAGAAAATGGCCTCTAGAGCGATAGGCTCGTAGCGTTCTGTTGAATACGAGCCTTGAAGCTTTTTGCAGCTCGGAACGTCACGATCTCCCTAATGAACGTTGCGGCTACACCGCCACGCGCCCAAGCGAAGAGGACTTAAAGCGGAGCCTCGCTTCGCATCGGCCTTTGCTTTGGCTTCGCTCTTCAAGGTCATACGCGATGCATCGCATTTCTCCCTCTCCCCTTGTGGGAGAGGGTTGGGGAGAGGGGTGGGGCTTGTGAAAGCACTCCTACTACGAGCTTTGGTTCTGGCTCTTGGGGTCCCCGTATGACAGCGGCGGCGGGTGGAGGAAAGCCCGCCGCAGGCGAGCCCGGTCGCGATATCGCAACAACCGAAGACTGACGAAACTGGATCCCGGCCCTCGCCCGCCCCTTTAGGGGTGCACCAGGATGACGAGCAGGAAGACGTGCAGAAGCTCGAACGTTCCGCTCCGCACACCTAAGTGCGAGAGCTAAACCATCACCCTCACTTCGCCGGCCGCGCCGCCTCCTCCACCTCTCGCGGCTTGCCTTCCTGCGGCGCATTCAACTTCTTGATGTCCACCGGCCGAATCTGCTTGATAAAGCAAGGCGCATCCGCTCCACCCGTGATCACGCGATCGAATCGCGCCGACACCTCGCTCGCCTGTGAGGTCAGCGCGATGTGGTTGGTGAACTCCAGGTTGCGGCACTTGCCATCGAGGTCGAGCAGCCATGCTTCGTTCGAACGCGTATAGATGGCCAATTCGCTGTCGCTCAGCGGCTCCCACGACCACAGGCTGAAGTAGCGGAAGCTGCTTACCGGTTCGCCGGCAGCGGCGGCGTACGCCTGCTGGCGCGCTTCCATGCGGGAGGTGTAATCCTTGCCGACGCGGGTGCAGGCGCTGAGTGCAGCGACCACGGCGACGGCGGCAAGAAGGGTTTTGGCTGCCATGACTTTCATCTCCAAAGATACTGGTCGTGCAAACGCGCCAGGCGTTTGTGCGTGGACCTTACTTCTTCTTGCCCGACGACTTGGTGACGGGCTGCCACTTGGACGGATCGAAGCCGCCCGTCTCGAACACCAGCGTCACTTTCTTCTCGCCGTCCTGCAGCGTCACGTCCATGGTGATCTTCTTGGCCTTTTCCAGCTGGGCGATGAAACCCTTGTCGTCCTTGAACAGCAANGCAGGCTCNCCGGTGGTCGGCGCGAATGCGCTGATGGNGCCGGGCTTGCCGTCGAAGGTGGCCTTGATCGAACACACGCCCTTGCACACGAAACCGTGCGGACCGCCGTTGAAGAGGAAGGCGTTCTGTCCCCACTCGGTGTGACGGCGCAACACCAGTCGTACGCGATCGTCGCCCGAAGGCTGGCTGGTGTAGATGGTGGCGGTGGATTGCGTGCCACCCTGCATCGGCGAGACCTGGTACAGCCACAGGCCGGCAAGGCGGTTCTTCTCGCTGTTTTCCTTGTAGCGCTGCTCGATGGCGGGCAGGCTTTGCTGCACTTCCTTGGCTGCATCACTGTTGGGATAACGCTTGAGGATTTCGTTGCCCATCGTCACCGCCATCTCGTCGTTGCCGATGCGTTGCAGCTGGCGATAGGTATCGAGCTTGCCCGCGGAATCGTCGGCCGGTGCCTGTGCCTGTTGCGGCGCCTGTGCCTGGTCGCCCGACTGCGAGCAGCCGGCGAGCAGGAGCATGGTGCCGACGGTGGTGGCGGCAAAACGGAGGCGCTGGTTCATGGACGGGATCCTGTTGCGGGTAGGCGCTTAGAGTGGAACGAGGGCGAGCCGCGGTGCAACCGCTGCCCGCGCGGTGATCAGGCACTGACCGGCGCGTCGCCGAAACGCCCGCGCAGTTGCGTGCGGAAGCGGCGGCTGCACGGCACGGTGGCGCCATCGCGCATGGTGAGGCGGGCGTCGCCGGTTTCCAACGGTTCCATTTCGGCGAGGTAGTCGAGGTTCACCAGGTAGCTGCGATGCACGCGCACGAAGCGCGCGGGGTCGAGCCGCTCCTCGATGCCGGCCATGGTGGCGCGCAGGGGATAGTCGCGGCCGCGCACATGCAGGTTCACGTAGTTGCCCGACGCCTGCAGCCATTCGATCTCGCGCGCGGCGATCAGGAATTCCTTGCCGAGCTTGCGCACCAGGAAACGTTCGGGCCGGTCGACCGGCTCCACTGGCGGGCCTTCGTCCGGCTCCGCCAGCAGGCTGGCCTCGCCCTGCAGGCGCAGGAGCAGCAAGCGGTAGCCGCCGATGATGGCCAGGAACAGGAAGTAGGTGCGGATGTCCTTGAGGTATTCGTAGCCCAGTTGCCGCAGCCAGTCGTCACCGAAGTGGTACTGCCAGCCCAGCAGCGCCCGGTACGCCACCATGCGCAGNACGATCATCAAACCGACATGCGCCAGGCAGAACGCCACGCTCAGCGCCAGATGGANCTTCAGGTTCTGCCGCCAGGTGTCGAAGCGCAGCGTCCAGCGGCGGCTGGCCATCACCACGAACGGCACCAGCGCCAGCATGACCACGCTGCTGGTGGCCTCCCAGATCCACGGCTCGATGCTCTCGGCTCGGTGGGTGCGATAGCTGTCGTCGAACCACGCGACCACGCCGTTGAACACGGTGTTGACCGTCATCATGACCACCCAGAAGCCGATCTCGAAAGGTCGGCGCCAGCGCTGGAAACGGGCAAGGTCGAAGGCCGGCTTGATGGTCATGCCCGGATTCTACGTGCAGCGGCGGCCGAACCCGCTCTTTTCGTCCCTCGCAGCCCGCCACTTGTCCCTGTTTGAGGTCGATCAATCACTTAGCGGCAGACGATGACCGTGGCGAAACGCAGCATGGGTCATCCCGACCATGGAGTCCGCCGCTCATGAACCGCCGCCACGACATCGACGCCCTGCGCGTCCTGGCCTTCGGCCTGTTGATCCTCTACCACCTGGGCATGCTCTACGTGGGCCCGGCCAACGACTGGACCTTTCATCTCAAGAGCAGCTACATCGCCGACTGGCTGAAGTACCCGATGCTGGCCTCCAACTTCTGGCGCATGGATCTGCTGTTCCTGATCTCGGGCATGGCGCTGCATTTCCTGCGTGGTCGCCTGAGCCTGCCGGCGCTGGCGTGGAAGCGCACGGTGCGGCTGATGCTGCCGCTGCTGTTTGGCATGGCGGTGGTCGTGCCGATCCAGCCGTACGTGCAGGGCGTGGACAAGGGGTTGGTGGCGCCGGGCTTCGGGCACTTCCTGTTGCGCTACTGGACCGGTGGCCCGTGGCCGGCGGGCGCGTTCGACGGCTGGCAGTTCGGCGTCACCTGGAATCACCTGTGGTACCTGCCGTACGTATGGAATTTCACGCTGCTGCTGATCATGTTGCTGCCGGCGCTGGAATCGGGCCCTGGGCAGCGCATGATCGCCGCGCTGCATCGGCTGCGCGGCTGGCCGCTGCTGGTGCTTCCCGCACTGCCCATGCTCGCGTGGAACCTGCTGCTGGCCGCGCGCTTCCCGCAGAACCATGCCGTGATCGGCGACTGGTACGCCCACGCCAGCTACGCCACGATGTTCTTCTACGGTTATGCCATCGGCACGCATCCGGCCTTGTGGACCGAGCTGGCACGCCTGCGTCGCCGTTCGCTCGGCATGGCGGTGTTCTGTTTCGCCGCGTTCGTATTGCTGGATCGGCTGGGCGACCTCGTGGACCTCGGCGGATGGTCATCGGCCACGCTGTCCGCGGGACATCACATCGTCCGCGTGCTGCGCTTCCTCTACATGTGGAGTGCCATCGCCGCCGTGCTTGGATGGGGCCATCAATACCTCAACCGTCCGTTCCGTTGGTTGCCGTATGCACGCGAAGCGGTGTTTCCCTGGTACATCCTGCACCAGAGCGTCATGCTGGCACTGGCCTATGTGCTGATTCCACTGAAGCTCGGCGCCGTGTGGGAACCCGCGCTGCTGTTGCTGGGCACGGTGGCCGGTTGTGCCGCGCTGCACGAGCTGGTGATACGCCGCACGCGCTGGCTGCGTCCGTTGTTCGGTCTCGACGCCAGGCCGCGCGCTCCGCGCCTCGAAACGACGCCCATCGTGCAGACGCAGGGTGCATGACGACGCGGGCAGCGTGGCCTCAGGTCTCGCTGCCCATGATGGAATCGAGATGCTCCACGCGATGGATATCGCCCAGCCACACATAGCAGGTCCACGCGGGGGCATCGGGTCGTTCGAGTCGCACGACGCCATTGATGCCCTCGTTTTCCTGAAAGTCGCGAAACACCTGCACGTTGGGGCGTTCGCACACCACGCCGTCGTAGCTGGTGCCGTCCATCAGTTGCAATACCACGTGACCGTTGGTGGGCAACTGATCGACCAGGTACTCCAGACGACGGATCTTGGCAGGGTCGGTGTACACGCGTTTGGCAAACTGGCCCATGACTCACCTCGCAGGCTCGCTCTCCTATCGCCACGCTAGGGGCGGCAGCGGCAACGCCCTGTGCTACAAACGTGAAGCCGCGGTGCTTTGCCTGAGCGCTTCAGCTACCGATAATGCAAGCGCTCCCGCAAGGATCCCCTCATGCCCCCTTCCCCTGCGCAAGCTTCTGCGGAATCGCTGCGCTCGCATCCCGCATTCGTGCAGTTCTGGTTCGCCCGCATCTGCTCGGGCTTCGGTTTCCAGATGTTGTCGGTGGCCGTGGGTTGGCAGATCTATGCCATCACCGGCCGCGCGCTCGACCTGGGTCTCATCGGCCTGGTGCAGTTCATTCCTTCCGTGATGCTGGCGCTGCCCGCCGGCCATGTTGCCGATCAGTTCGAACGACGCCGCATCGTGATGCTGGGACAGATCGTGGACATGCTGGCCATTGCGGTGCTGGCCGTCATCAGCCTCATGCATCTGGCGCATGAGGCGCTGATCCTCTCGCTGGTGTTCGTCATCGGCGTCGCAAAAGCCTTCGAATTTCCTGCGCTGCAATCGATGCTGCCTGCGCTGGTGCCTACCGCCATCCTGCCCCGGGCTATGGCGGCAAGCGCGTCGGCGGGACAGGCGGCCATGATCATGGGCCCCGCCGTGGGCGGCCTGCTCTATGTGGCGGGCGCGGGCACGGTCTACACCGTGTGCGCTGCGTTGTATCTGATCGCCGTGGTGCTGATGCTGCGCATGCGCTACGAACAGGCGCAGCCCAAGCGCGAGCCGGCCACGTTGAAGACCTTGTTCGCCGGCGTGCATTTCATTCGTCGCCGTCCGGACGTGCTGGGCGTGATTTCGCTGGATCTCTTCGCCGTGTTGCTGGGCGGAGCCACGGCGCTGCTGCCCATCTTCGCCAAGGACATCCTGCATACCGGTCCGTGGGGTCTCGGTTTGCTGCGCGCCGCGCCCGCCGTGGGCGCGTTGCTGATGTCGCTATGGCTGGCGCGCCACACCATGGAACGACGCGTGGGACCGATCATGTTCGCCTCGGTCGCCGGTTTCGGCCTGGCAACGCTGGTGTTCGCGGTATCCAAGCTGCTGTGGCTTTCGCTCATTGCCCTGTTCGCGCTGGGCGCGTTCGACATGGTGAGCATGGTGATACGCGGCGCGCTCGTGCAGCTCGATACGCCCGACGACATGCGCGGCCGCGTGAGTGCGGTCAACGCCATCTTCATCAACACCTCCAACCAGCTCGGCGAGTTCGAGTCGGGCATGCTGGCCGCCTGGCTGGGCGCGGTGAATGCCACNGTGATCGGCGGCATCGGNACGCTGGTGGTGGTGGGNTTGTGGATGGCCATGTTCCCCTCGCTGCGCCGTCGCCAGAGCCTGCGCGTGGAAGCACCGCCGGTGGCCGAAGCCGGCGCGCAAACCACCCTCTGATCATCTTTTCCCGATAGGCCGGGCGTCCGTGAGCCGGGTATAGTCCCGGCGCTGGCACGCGCGAGCCGTGCACTCATCAGGGGAAAGCATGACGACGCCGATTCGCTCCATGTTCGTGACGGTGCTGGGCTGGGCGTTCGTGGGGCTTGGCGCACTCGGCGCCTGCGCCATGGCATTGCTCTCGTTCACCTCCACCGTGACGCACCGCCTCGCCCATGCGGGCACCGCACCCATCAACCAGCAGATGTTGCACATCACCCAGGCCATGGAAGCGCTGCCGCCGCCGTGGCCATGGATCTACGCGCACGAGGCCCAGTGGTTGCTGCTGGGGTCGGCCGTGGCCTTGCTGCACCTCGCTTGCGCGCTGGGGCTGCTATGGCGGCGCCGGTGGGCACGCGCGGGTTTCATCGCGTTGCTGTTCGTCGACATGCTGCTCCAGCTGGCGATGATCCCGTATGCGCTCGTCGTGCAACCCGTCCTGGCGAAAGCCGTGCAGGCCGATATGCCGCCACAGATGCCGCCTGCCTTCGCGTCGTGGTTTCAACATGTGCTGGCGTTCCAGCAGATCGAGGCGATGGTGCGGCCGGTGCTGTTGATCCTGGTGTTCGCATGGATCGCGTGGCGGTTGCGCAGCGCCGCCGTTCGACGGGAATTCGCGAACGATCGCGCCGCTTGACATCTCTCCTAGGCAAAGCACTGATCGGTTCGAACGCCATCGGCGAATCGTGGCGGCCTTGGCTTGATCCACATCAAAGGAAGGCCGTGCACGCCCGATAGCATGAGGCATCTTCCTTCGCGCGCCATGCCATGCACGTCGATATCGCCATTGTCGGCGCCGGCCCTGCCGGGCTTTGCCTTGCTCGCTCCCTCGCGCGCACGGGACTCAGCATCCTTGTGGTCGAGCAGCAATCGCTCGATGTGCTGCGCGACCCGCCGTTCGATGGACGCGAGATCGCGCTGACCTTGCGCTCCGTGCGCATCCTGCGGGAACTCGGCATCTGGGATCGCCTGGGGCCTGCGGACGTCTCGCCGCTGCGCAGTGCGCGGGTGCTCAATGGAACGTCGCCGCGCGGATTGCACGTAACGCCGGCGAACGCATCGGATGCGTCGCTGGGTTTCCTTGTGCCCAATCACTGCATCCGTCGCGCCGCATACGCCAGCATCGACCATCAACCCAACATCACGCTGGCCTGCAACGTTTCCGTCGAAGGCATCACGTTGAACGACGAGGCTGCGCGACTGCGCCTGTCGAATGGCGCGGAAGTCAGCGCAAGCGTGGCCATCGCCGCCGACAGCCGCTTCTCCCGCTTTCGTCGCGATGCGGGCATGGCTGCCGACATGCATGACTTCGGCAAGACCATGCTGGTCTGCCGGATGGCGCTGGAGAAGCCGCACGGCGACGAAGCCCTCGAATGGTTCGGCCATGCACAGACACTGGCCGCGCTGCCGTTGAATGGCGGCGAGGCATCCATCGTGCTTACCTTGCCGCCACGGGAGATGCAACGCGTGATGGACATGGCGGAGGAGCACTTCCAGACGGAGATGCGCCGTCGCTTCGATGGCCGCTTTGGCGATATGCGACTCACCTCCACGCGTCATACGTATCCGCTGGTGAGCGTGTATGCGCGGCGGTTCGTGGCGCATCGCCTTGCGCTGGTCGGTGATGCGGCCGTTGGCATGCATCCCGTCACGGCGCATGGCTTCAACCTCGGCTTGCGCAGCGTGGAGACATTGGGATCGCTGATCGCGCGGGCCGTTGCCCATGGCAGCGACATCGGCTCGCCGGATCTGCTGCGCCGCTATCAGCGCCTGCATCGCCGCGCCACCTGGCCGTTGTATGCCGCCACCATGGCCGTGGTCGGCATGTATACCGACGACCGACCCATCGCCCGGCTCGCCCGTTCCGCGCTGCTTCGTGCCAGCGATGTCTTGCCACCGGCGCGCCAAGGCATCGCGCGCGTGCTGGCGGCCGGGCGCGGCGATGCGTCCGTCGTAGGCCGGCATCGCAGCTGAACAGGCCGGCCATTATTTACGCACCGCTCACACCGCCGCTGGCAACGTGAAGCGCACTTATTGCAGGAGGACGCCATGAGCCGCCACTACGACCTCGAGAACACCGTCAACGGCGTCCGTGACCGCGTACGCCACTACGCCGGCGAGGCCGCCGGGCGAGCCGATGAATTGGTGGAGCGCGGCCGCGAGGCCAGCCGCCGCTTCGGCCGCAACCGCACCACGTATGCNCGCCGCATTGGCCACGCCGCGGAAGACTTCGCCGANGAAGCGAACTATCAGTACCGTCGCCTGCGCCGCCATGTGACGCGCCACCCGGTGGCAACCACCGCGATCATTGCCGGCACGGTAGGTGCGTTCTTCCTGCTGCGGCACCTGTTCCGCGGGGACGACGAGTAAGCGTCGCCAGCCATCCGTACAAACCCGCCGAAAGGCGGGTTTGTTTTTGGACGGCCATTTGCCGCGCTTCTGGAAGCATTCACTGCGCGGCTGCTACCCATAAAAAAACGCCGCGATCAATCGCGGCGTTTTCTGGTTCGGCAGGTTGAACCCTGCCTCAGACCGTTTCGGGATTCGGCTTGTCCGGATCCAGCTTGTAGGTCTTGATGGCGCGGGCCACGTCCTTCGCGTTGACCTTGCCGTCCTTCGCCAGCGCAGCCAGCGCGGCGTGGGCGATCCAGTAACGGTCGACTTCGAAGAAGCCACGCAGGTGTGCGCGCGTGTCGGAACGACCGTAACCGTCGGTGCCCAGCACGGTGTAACGCATGCCGTCCGGCATGAAGGCGCGGATCTGGTCCGAGAACTCACGCACGTAGTCGGTGGCGGCGATGGCCGGGCCCTGGCGGCCCTGCAACAGGCCGGTCACGTACGGCACGCGCTGTTCCGATTCCGGATGCAGGCGGTTCCAGCGCTCGGCGTCGAAACCGTCACGACGCAGTTCGCTGAAGCTCGGGCAGGACCAGATGTCCGAGGTCACGCCGAAATCCTTCTCCAGCAACTCGGCGGCAGCGATGACTTCGCGCAGGATCGTGCCCGAACCCAGCAGCTGCACGCGCGTCTCGCCCTTCTTCGGCTTGCCGGCGTCCTTGAACAGGTACATGCCCTTGATGATGCCTTCCTCGGCACCGGCCGGCATNTCCGGGTGCTGGTAGTTCTCGTTCATCACGGTCAGGTAGTAGTACACGTCCTGCTGTTCCTGCAGCATGCGGCGCGTGCCGTCCTGCAGGATCACCGCGACTTCATAGGAGAACGTCGGGTCGTACGACTTCACGCTCGGGATCGCACCGGACAACAGATGCGAATGGCCGTCTTCGTGCTGCAGGCCTTCACCGTTGATGGTGGTGCGGCCGGCGGTGCCACCGATCAGGAAGCCGCGCGCGCGCATGTCGCCCGCTGCCCAGGCGAGGTCGCCGATGCGCTGGAAACCGAACATCGAGTAGTACACGAAGAACGGCAGCATCGGCTGGTTGCTGATGCTGTAGCTGGTGGCCGCCGCCATCCATGCGGCCATGCCGCCGGCCTCGGAGATGCCCTCCTGCAGCACCTGGCCCTTCTGGTCTTCGCGGTAGTACAGCAGCTGGTCGGCGTCCTGTGGGCGGTACTTCTGGCCGAACGGCGCGTAGATGCCGATCTGGCGGAACATGCCTTCCATGCCGAACGTGCGCGCTTCGTCGGCCACGATGGGCACGATGCGCTCGCCGATCTGCTTGTCGCGCAGCATCAGGTTCATGCCGCGCACCAGCGCCATGGTGGTGGAGATTTCGCGATCGCCCGAGCCCTTGGTGATCTGCTCGAACGCCGACAGTTCCGGCGCCTTGAGCTTCACGTCCGAGGTGCGGCGGCGCTGCGGCAGGAAACCGCCCAGCGCGCGACGACGCTCCATCATGTATTCCACTTCCGGCGAATCCTTGCCCGGGTGGAAGTACGGCACGTCGGCCAGCTTGTCGTCCGTCACCGGGATGTTGAAGCGGTCGCGGAAGTGACGCACGGCGTCGGCGTCCAGCTTCTTCTGCTGGTGCGTCGGGTTCTGCGATTCGCCGGCCGCGCCCATGCCGTAGCCCTTCACCGTCTTGGCGAGGATCACGGTCGGCATGCCCTTGGTCTTCACGGCCTGGTCGTACGCCGCGTACACCTTGTGCGGATCATGGCCACCGCGGTTGAGGCGCCAGATGTCGTCGTCCGACAGGTTGGCCACCATCTCGCGGGTTTCGGGGTACTTGTTGAAGAAGTGCTCGCGCGTGTACGCGCCGCCGAAGGCCTTGCACGCCTGGTACTCGCCGTCGACGGTTTCCATCATCAGCTTGCGCAGCACGCCCTTGGTGTCGCGGGCGAGGAGCGGATCCCAGTAGGAACCCCACACCACCTTGATGGCATTCCAGCCGGCGCCGCGGAACACGCCTTCCAGTTCCTGGATGATCTTGCCGTTGCCGCGCACCGGGCCGTCGAGGCGCTGCAGGTTGCAGTTGATCACGAACACCAGGTTGTCCAGGCCTTCGCGGCCGGCCAGCGAGATGGCGCCGAGCGACTCGGGCTCGTCGGTTTCGCCGTCGCCCATGAAGCACC
>JGI25162J39368_1001719_pt1 | contig 10593 bp, 15 predicted proteins | sample AraplaL_Cvi_mTSA_FD_39368 | JGI IMG/M metagenome (IMG submission 39368) | reverse complement strand
GCTGCTCGGCATCGCCATCGCCGTCCTCGGCGGCTGGATCGTCTACGGCCTGCTCAAGAAAGCCATCGGCATCCGCCTCGATCCGGAACAGGAATTCGAAGGCGCCGATCTGTCGATCCACAAGATTTCGTCGACGGCGGAGCGGGATACCAGCTGGTGATGTGATAGAGATTAACAAAGTCTGTCGGGTGGTCATTTGGCTTTGGCAATTGCGGCTGGAGACCAGATATTTCCCTGTTCCCGGCATGAAGCCAAGTCATCCGGCGTCAACTTGCGTTCCAGTTTCGGCAGAATTTCAGCCAGATAAGCCGAAAGCCGTCGCTCCCTTGGACCAGCAAATCGCGATGCGCGGACGCTCCATATACAAGCCATACGATTGTCTACCGTTCCAAGTTGGCCTGCACCGTAGACGTTCGCGATATTCCACATTGCCTCGGCCCAACCAAGGTCTGCAGCCCGTGAGTAAAGCTCGAGCCCCTTATTTCTGTCTTGGGGAACGCCGAGCCCCATATCGTAAAGATAAGCTGCGTTATTTGTTGCTTGAGCATGTCCTTGCGACGCTGCTTTCTCGTACCAAGAAAGCGCATCTCTGTACTTCTTTTCATCCTGAAGAATACTCCCGAGACTGTTTTGCGCTTCGGCATTGCCCCCATCGGAAGCCATGCGATACCACTTCATCGCGCTATTTCTATCCCGCGGCGCTCCTTTGCCAACATCGTAAGCCAGCGCGACTTGAATCTGCGCCTCAGTATCCCCCGCTTCGGCTTTGGCGATCAGCGCCTTGGTTTCGGCAGAAAGGAACCAGTCTGCGGAGGCCGAAAGGGGAAGTGCGATCAGGGAAATGAACAAGAAACAGATTAGATTTTTTTTCATTATTTTCACGGTGAATTTTCATGCGAAATTTACTAACGCCCATTGAAGGACCGCTTCTGGCCCAGAGCTGTCTCTCAAAGCGGAACATGTTGATGCATAAAAATCCGTTGCGCTGTTGTCCGCTGCCGGTAGCGCTCGAACCACTCCGACAAAGCTTCATATTCATCAAGGACGTTTATCTCGTGAACTCTAGCGAATTCTAATGTGGAGGCTAATGTGCAATCCGCCATCGTCACATTCTCGCCCATCAGAAACGGCCCCTCTGCTTTAACCAGTTGGTTTAGATAACTCAAGCCAACGGGAAACTGGGCCTTGAAGTGTGCGGCAACCGCAGGGTCCGGAAAACGGCTCCGTTGCGTAACTGTCGCCTGCACATAGCGGCCCAGTGGATAGAACACTCTGATTTCCGCGACTCGTTCGGCTGCGCGAGTCTTCGCCCGTTCTAACGGCGTTGCGCCAAACATCGACGGTTCAGGAAATAGTTCTTCAAGGTATTCGACGATGGCGAGCGACTCATGAATGAATTCGTGTTCCGCTACCTCCAGAACCGGGACTTTGGCTAAACTGTTGCGAGCAACATGGGTAGGCTCTCTTTGCTTCCCGCCCGCCAAGCTAATTTCATCAATTTGAATAATATTTGATGTTGAATTTTTCTCGGAAATATAGAGCCTCACTCGATTTGGTGACGGCGCCCCAGGAAGAAAATAAAGTTTCATAATTGTCTTTTATGATGTCGTTTTTTTGCCGCGCGTCGTCTCATCGACCGTTTAGATAGTCATCAACCCTCGTTAACAGCAACGCGCAGCGTCGCATCGTTGCTTCGCTGTCCTTCAATTCTTTCCGCTCGATGACTGCGAATTCCCGAATGATTGAATTGGCAGGGAACTGCTGCCAGGTTAGATCAATGTGGTACCAGTCAACGCCGATGCGAAGCCCATTCCAGAAGTGGACGTCTAGTGTTTCCCCGGTCCATACCTCCCCTTTGATGATTTCGGTTTCGGGGTAGTAATGCTGTACCGTCCGGGACGTCGGATAGCACTGGCCCAAGGCCGGATTTCCCATTTGTGCTACTTCCAAATAAGCGGTGCGCTTATCCCAGGAAGCGGCTAGCGCTTCCCGAAGCCGGAGCATGAAGTCTTGAGACATACGTTCCATTGTCCAGTCCGATCTATGTAATGGCGCCAAGTGGCTCATGCGGAATTGGGCTGCAACCAATCATTCAACTGAATGACTGGTAACTATCAGCACTTTCAACATTCGTGTCGAGCGGTGGCTGCTGGCCAATTGCGGACATCTCTATGGCCCCTATTTTGACTGCATGAACGATGCTGCCATCAAAAAGTAATCCTTTAGAGAGACCATTGAGAAAAATAGAAAAGCCTTCATGGGCATGCATTGGCGCGTTTCTGCGAGTTGACAGATTCGATCACTGAACCATACGGTCTGGCTGATGGATTAAGCCGCATGTTTTCTCTATATGCATCGACGGTATGATCCAGATCGTTGCATGCCGATTTTCGATCGCCGAGGGCTACATGCACGTCAGACATAAGGAAGTAGACATTCGTCAACGCGTCAAATTTCTTTTCTTCGCGAAGCTGGACCTCTGCACGAAGGAAATATCTGAGCGATATTTCATAAAATTCCTTCGTTTTCGCCAGACGATTGTCGTAAGTCACGGATTTATCGAGGAAGCCATCACGTCTATATAATTTCTCCCACTTAACTACGGCTGCGGACTCCAATAGAAGAGCATATTCTCGATATGTATTCCCCAGTCCATGAATGTCATCTTTTTCCTGAAAGATAGACATCGCCTCTTGAATTAAACGTTCTGCCGGAACTGGTCGGTTCTGCCTGACAAAAAGATCATGAGCATCGTCCAGCTTTCTCCATGGGTCCGACGTGGCCGCGACTCCGAAGGCTGCGCAGTTGCAGAGCAGAAGAATTGCAATGAATGCTCCAGCCAACTGAAGTTTTCTCATATTCCGCCTTATTAAAGTTGTTAGAGATCTTCTCAACGATTGAATATTATCGGCGCTGCTGATTTTTACACTGGTGGAAGATTCGTAGTAAAAGAGTACGCTACTGGCCGACTGCGGACTAAATTTTACTTTCACGCCATCGGCGAAACATCCAGGCGCTCAAGCAGAGCAGTCCTGGCAGGATAAGAGCAGATAAAGTCTTTAGCAACAGCTGCCGAGATAGCGGGTCTTGCGGAGTACCTGCAGTCAAGGACGACACAAATTGGTCTATACCAAACCAAACAGTAACTACTACGGGCATCACTAGAATCCACAACTTACGGTTACCTCGGCCAACAATCGCAAAAGAAAATGCACCCAAGAATAGAACGATCAATATCGGAACTATCAAAAAGATAGGGTGAAAATACATGCGATAAATCCTTCTGAGTTATTGAAGAGTCGTGGTCCGCTACTGGCCGGAAGCAGACCTTCATGTCCCATGTTTCTAGAGCGCTTTGCTCCAGACCTTGGCATGTCGCCCCGTTCCGTAATAATCAATGAGCATGCCATGAGCCGCATCGAACATGCGATCATAGAATCCCCAACTGTCCAGATAGCGCGGGCCACTATTGACCAGTAGTTGATCGGCTCCAGCCGCCTTGGCTTCTTCAGATACTGCCGATAGCAACGATCGTCCGATTCCCTTGGTCCGCATGAAATCACGATGCACGAATACATTGAGCAATTCCAAGGCATCTGGCGCATTCAAGGAGAGATGTGCGCTCATTCGCGCGTCAGGCCGTGAAAGACCCATGCAGGCGAGCGGAAAACCTGCTGGATCGCAAGCGACCAGATAGTTGCGGTGACGTCCCTCGTCGTCTGCCCCGCCTGTCATATAGGCTTTGATCAAAGCAATCTCGGATTCGACAAGCTGACCGGTGTGCAGATCGCGCACATGCTGGCGTAACACAACGTCAAGATGCGGAAGGTCGGACCAGCCCAGCCATCGGATGCCTCCAATCTCGCTATTGACCGATAACGATGATGGTGCCACGCCCTTGGGGCGCTGGGCATAGAAAATGTCCCATTCCTCCTCGCTCACTTGTTCAAAACCATGGTTTCGATAGAAGCGATTGGCATCGCTTCCGCGTAGGGCCGCGAGCTTGACGGAGCATCCCTTGCGGCTGGCATCGGCGAGGATGCGATTGAGAACCTGCGCACCAATTCCTCTGCGCTGATATTTGGGAAGGATGTAAAAGTGTCGGAGGGTGTGGGCGTCGTGGTGACGATCCAATGAGAAAAAACCGGTAGTCTCACCATTAACCATGATGTGATAGCTAGTTTCTGGTGAGAACGTGGATGTGAAATATTCACGCGCTCGCTGAGCGTCAAATCGCCCGACACGCTCTAAACTCTCCCGCATAGCGGCGATGCGCATCTCGACAAGGCGCTCAAGATCGGGTTCTCTGGATTGAATAAAAACGGCAAGCATCGAGTTCTGATGACTATCCAAACGTGGAAGGAAATGACCGAAAGCGCATCATAACGTGGCCGGGGGGGGAAATGTCGTTGGAGAGGACCGCTACTGGCCGATTGCGGACTTGCGAGTAATTTATTGCTAGCTCTCGATTAGCTTATCAAAACGAGAGAACAGTTGGAATCCGATGTAGTCGTCTTTGTGTTTGCAATGCCGACGATGGTAACAATCCCAGTAGCTGATCATTCTATTTTTTTCCTTCATATAGAACGCCAAGTTTTCTCGCAAGAATTGTGCCTAGGTAGCAGGATCAAGACGATTAAAATTCTTCTCTATGTCTTGAAGAATTTCGACAACATATTCACTCGCCAGTTGAATGACAAACGGAGCAATCCAAAGTTGATTCTCATCGAAAATACGTGCCAAGTGGCGCTGCCGAACATAGCCATCACTATGTCTTGTCAATATGCAGGAATATAAAATCCCCGCCCGACGGGGGAGTTTCTTGAATACTTGCTCGTCTACTTGTTGGTAAATTCGCGTGGGGATAAGGAGGCTTTCTGCGACAATTCTGATCTCACTTCCCGGATCGCTCGCATGCGATATAGGCGCAGTGTTACTGGACACTAGCACCACTTCGGCACTCAAATGCGCTGGGAACGCATTGATCAGGAAAGTCGGGATACTGTGTTCCGTGTTTGGTGACGTATTCATTCTTTTTTTTTACCATCTAATACGGGAGTCCGCTTCTGGCCAAGTGCGGACTTCCGCTATCGATTCGTTACTGCCGGTCTGCAATTTGGAAGCCGACATTCGTGCCCTTTATTGCCGAAGTAAGCATCAGCCTTGGTCGAAGGATAAGTAATTAAACCAATTCCCTACCGTCCAGACTACACACCAGTTATTTACATTGCTTTCGTCAGAGAAGGCGACTGCGTGTGCAAGTTCAGCAGAATCCTGAAATAGATGTTTGTGTGTGTTTATGAACTGCAATACATCCTTTTCTATGCCGGTTGTTTTCGTTTTTCCACTCACTAGCCATTCGAAATGCTCTCCCCATTCGGGAGTCAAAACTGCCTCATCAGGTTCTTTCAACCTGAGTGTTTTATAAATTGTTGGCCAGTCTTCGATCTGAAACTTGAATCTGATGGCTATACGATCATCGACACCGATGCCGCCGGCGTAAAGTCTTAACGAATATTCCAAACCGTCAGTCTCGGGCAATAGCCCAACGATGTTAGAAATGATCTGAATTGCTTTTGTCTTATTCTCGTCAGACGAAGAATAGCGATAGTCAACGCCGTCGTAAAAGTCACTCACAGGAGTGATCCTAAATTTAGCTTGAGAAACAGTCGAGCCGTGCAATGGATCGAGACAAATAGCTTATCGAATACTGCCCTCAAAGGATGAGCCCACTCTTTGTGGGCGGATGGCCGGTTCGTTCTTTCGTTCACTGTCCAAATCCCTCAATTTTAGGTACGTCATAAAGTGGCAATCCGTCCGCTATATGAACAACCGCTTCTGGCCGATTGCAGACTTCGGCTGACCGTATCGACGGTCTGTTTGCGAGATCAGGAGTGAATGGCTCGCACGGTGCTCAACATGTCATGTACGCCAAGAGTCATCATCGCGAGAAATGCAACCAATGCCAGGTATGCAGCACTGTAGTTGAGCTTGGTTGCGGCCGAAACCCCGTAATAGCGCACATTGTCAGAGTGAGCCGGGTCGTAATTCCAGGCTAGCCGGAGTTGAGGCAAAGCCAGTATCGCGACCAGGATCAACATAGGGCTTGGATGATAGATGAACAGCCCTACCAATACTGGAACACCGGCGAACCAAATACGCGGCGACAACACGGCAGTAATACGACCGCCATCAAATGGAGACAGCGGGATGAGATTGAACAGATTGAGGAAGAGGCCACTGTATGAAATTGCGAGCAGCAGCGAGCTGTCCAGCTGCCGTGCCGCGAAATAGCAGGCCAGAGCCGCAATGCTGCCGGCAAGCGGGCCGGCCATGCCGACATAGGCTTCCGTTTCGGCATCGAGGGGCTTGTCCTTCATTTCTATCCAGGCGCCGACGAAAGGGATGAAAGTCGGCAAGCCTACGTTCATCCCCCGATTGCGGGCCGCCCAATAATGGCCGTATTCGTGGATCAACAGCATGCAGATGAAGCCCATCGCATAGCGCCAGCCGAAGATCCACGTATAGGCCATCAGCGAGAGCAGCATGGAACCGCCTGAAGCAAGCAGCTTGCCGAACTTGAGCCCGGAGAGGGCGAGCACCAGCAGTTTGATCATGATGTTTAGTCAGTGCGGATCGGCTTGCCTGGATTGCGACGATGGAGTGGTTGGCGCTTCGGGTGCCGGCAAGGTGGGCGCTGCCAAGGTAGGCGCGTCCTCTGCAAACACAACCGGCGGCACAGCCTTGGGTTTGCCGGCAAAGAATTTCTTGAAGGCTACTCCAAATCCGACTACTGCCAACAGGATCACCTTGAAGAACTTCGCGGCGAACGCGGCGATGACGGCAAGCAGGCCCAGCTTTTTGACGGCGACGCCAGCAACCAGGGCCGCAAGGCCGTATTCGGCGACATGGTCGGTAGACGAATTGAAATCGCTGTATCGCTTGCCATCATTGAAACTGATTGCTGCGAGCAGCTGTTGCGCAGTCGGTTTGTATTGCTGGAGCAGATCCAGTGAGCTCACCATGGTGAGCGACAGATAGCCTTCACGACCCAGGGCCAGCGTACGATAGTTCACGGAGAGGTCGGCAGGGGCATCATGCTTGTCTTTGCTTCCGATAACGGCTGACCATACCAGCTTGTGTGTAGCCGCATCATATTTTGGTATCTCGGCCCAACCGGTCACCTCGATCTCCGGAATCCCGTGTTGCTTGCGCTCGGTATTGGCCGCGACGGTGCCTTCTTTAAGGTTGCTCAGGATGTCGTCTGCCTTCCAATCCTTGGCGTCATCATCGCGCACAAATCCGCTTTTTTCCATCGTCAGTACGCTCATCCATGAGCTTGTATTGTCGGTAGGTAGAATGATGCCGACCAATGCCTTTTCATCGACGCGGTTTCCGAGAGAACGCAAATAGCGGGCTGCTGCCGCCGAAGGTATGAATGCGGTGTTGACTGGCAGGGCAAGCTTCGCCTGATCCTGGACGTCGATGGAGGCAGGGCCATGCTGGAGGACCTTCTGAGCCTCCTGCGCGGCAGCTTTTTGCTCGGCGTCGGTCGCTTGATCCAGAGCATGGGCGTTGCCGCAGATGAAAAGCAGGATTGCGGAAAAAACAACGAGGAAACGCGGTGGCACTTTCATGGATGGAATTCCCCTTTTTATTTGTTGATGTGGGCGCATTGGTGCAGCCGCATTTTGACAGAAAGAAAGTTCCTGGGGTATGGAATTTCCTGACGCGATAGCTTCTGGTCGGCCACAAAGGTCATGCGTTCGCGAACCCATGGCTAATTTTTTTATACCTACCAAGTAGTATTGAAATTTATTCTTCGATGCTGTGCCGCGGGCACACATGACACACTGGGTGCCCGCACATAAATAATGCCGTTCCAACACCTTGCACTTGATGCGGTATGAAAGCTCTGATCCAGATCGAATCTGCGGGGCATCGCCGGCAAGTGCTGAAGCCCGATCTGCGTCACATGCCTGTAAAAATCCCGGCCTACAATTCCGTCCAAGCGCAATTTGCATTGCACCTACCGGAGCCGGCGGTCGGGAAACATACCGGCACCACATTTCTTCATATCCGCTTCCCTGTCGTCCACAGCGCGATGCCCTGCCGCCACCAGCGAACGTCATATCGCTGTCATACAAGCCCACTAAAATTGCATGTTGAACAACATGGTTGCCTCGCTTGCTTCGTTACGCTTACTTATCCAGGATATGAACCTGCCTCACACCGATTTCAGCCTCACGCCGATGATGGGCCGCCATCTGCAGCAGCCAACGGCCGACGCTCTGGCGGTAGCCGTGCCGGTGATCACGTTTGAGGAGAACAACGCCACGGTATTGGAAATATTCGGCCGCCATCGCGAACTGGTCAGCCTGCCGGTGCTGGAGAACCAGCATCCGATCGGCCTCATCAGCCGCAATATCTTCATGTCGCAGATGTCCAAGCCGTATCACCGCGAGCTCTATGAAAAGAAGAGCTGCATCGCGTTCATGGACAAGGACCCGCTGATCGTCGAAGCCGATACGCCGATCGAGACGCTTGGCGCGTTGGCGGTTGCCTCGGGCGACAAGACGCTGGCCGATGGTTTCCTGATCGTTGACGGCGGCAAGTTCACCGGTCTCGGTTCCGGCCTCGAATTGATGCGCATGCTGGTCGACCTGCAAGCCGAAAAGAATCGTCAGGTGATGCAAAGCATCGACTACGCCAGCGTGATCCAACGCGCGATGCTGAGCGCCTCGCGCACGGCAATGGCGCAAGCCATCGGCGACGCCTGCCTGGTCTGGGAACCGCGTGATGTGGTGGGTGGAGATTTCTATCACCTGGAATGTTTCCCGGACGGCTGGTTTGCCGCGGTCGCGGATTGCACCGGCCACGGCGTACCGGGCGCCTTCCTGACCCTGATCGCCTCATCTTCCATCAAGCAGGCGCTGGAGCAACACGGCCCGCGCGACCCGGCGCTGGTCATGAGCGAAGTCAACCGCAGCATGAAGCAGGTGCTGGGACAGCACGCCGCCGCGACGCAGCTGTCGGAATCCGACGACGGCATGGATGCCTGCTTCTTCTGGTTCGACGCGGCCTCGCATCGACTGACCTGCGCCAATGCCAAGATGTCGCTGCTCACGCTGCAGCCCGGTGAAGACGCCGTGCAGACCTTCGACGGCGAGCGCACCGGGCTGGGTTATGTCGACACGCCCGACGACATGCAATGGAGCAACCGCGAGGTGCAGCTGAGCGACGGCGCCATCGTCATGATCGCCACCGACGGCATCATCGACCAGATCGGCGGGCCCAAAAATATCGCCTTCGGCAAACAGCGCCTGCGCAAATCGTTAATGCAGCACCGCGATCTCCCGATGCAGGACGTCGGCAAGATGATCATGGAAGAACAACGAGCCTATCAAGGCCGGCAACGTCGCCGCGACGACCTGACCTTCTTCGGTTTCCGCGTGGGCGACTCTCTTATCAACCTTCATCAGAGCGCCAGAACGGCATGAACGAGATCCAACGTCAGTGGGACGATTTCCACAGTTACGTCGAGCGACGCGACGTCATCTTCTATTACGTCGGCTATTTTTCGCAGACCATCATCGCGGCCATGGCCGACGCGGTCAAGCTGCGCGTCGAACATGCCGGCGCAGTGGCGCAGACGCGGCGCAAGCTGTTTTCCTCGTTCATCGAGATGGCGCAGAACATCGTGCACTATTCGGCGGATTCTTATGAGAAGGAAGGCAACAGCGAGGCCTCCATGCGGCATGGCGCGGTGTTCATTTCGCTGACCGACGAACGCTATTACCTGCACTGCGCCAATCCGGTCAATGCCGACGTGGCGGAGAAATTGCGCGAGAAGCTGGAACACCTGCGCTCACTGACCATCGACGAGATAAAGCGCGAGTACAAGGAAACGCTGCGCGCCGAAACGCCCGCCGACAGCAAAGGCGCCGGACTCGGATTTCTGACCATGGCGCGCGACGCCAGCGCGCCGCTGGAGTTTGAATTGTCGCCGGCAGGCAGCAAGGAAGCCGGCACCTCGATGTTCTATTTGCGGGCGACCATCTGAGGCGTGCAGGCCCCATCAGAAGACGAAATAACAACGACGGGCGCCACTGCCTGTCTGCCTATCAAGAATGAGCATATGGACAATTTATTTATAGCGGCAAGCCCGAGTTCCCCCGAAGTCGATTTTCGTTTCGATGAACGACGACTATCGCTGAAGGGTGAATCCTATCCCGAGAATGCCGCGCAATTCTGGGGCGACATCATCGCCGCGTTGCGCAGCTTCCTGAACGAGGATACCGACGCCGCAGCGGTGACGGTCAACGTGGCGCTGGCCTATTTCAACAGTTCCAGCACCAAGATGCTGTTCTCCCTGTTCGGTGCGCTCAACGACAAGGCGAAGACCGGCACCGAAGTCGTGCTCAACTGGTATCACGACGAAGACGACGACACCATCTTCGAGTTCGGCCAGGAACTGATGGAAGACTTCCCCGATCTGTCGTTCAACGATCATGCGGTGAGAAGCTCATGAGCGAGATCGACCTGTTTGAAGCCGAAACGGCGGTGCTGGCCAACGCCAACGACGTGCTGGCC
>JGI25162J39368_1001705_pt1 | contig 10695 bp, 9 predicted proteins | sample AraplaL_Cvi_mTSA_FD_39368 | JGI IMG/M metagenome (IMG submission 39368) | reverse complement strand
GCTTCCACGCATGGCGTGATCGAGTTCGCCCCCATCGCCGCCGCCGGCCCGCTGCTGTCGGCCGAGCTGGACGCGCTGGGCAAGGCGCTGGAACACCCTGCCCGCCCGTTGTTGGCCATCGTGGCCGGCTCCAAGGTCTCGACCAAGCTCACCCTGCTCGAAAACCTGATCGGCAAGGTCGATCAGCTGATTGTGGGCGGCGGCATCGCCAACACCTTCATCGCCGCCATGGGTTATTCGGTGGGCAATTCGCTGTACGAACCCGACCTCATCCCGGCCGCCAAGAAAGTGATCGCCGAAGCCAAGCGCCGGAACGCCGATGTTCCGCTGCCGGTAGACGTGATTGTCGCGCCGGAGTTTTCCGCGCACGCGCCGGCCACGGTGAAGCCGGTGGATGAAGTGAAGGACGGCGAGCTGATCCTCGACATCGGTCCGGAGACCGCGCGCCGCTACGCCGAGATGATCGCCAAGGCCGGCACCGTGGTGTGGAACGGCCCGGTGGGCGTGTTCGAATTCGATGCGTTCGGCCATGGCACGGAAACGCTGGCGCGTGCCGTCGCCGCCTCGCCGGCTTTCTCCATTGCCGGCGGTGGCGACACGCTCGCCGCCGTGGACAAGTACGGCATCGAAAACGAGGTGTCCTACATCTCCACCGGCGGCGGCGCCTTCCTTGAATTCCTCGAAGGCAAGGAACTGCCGGCCGTGGCGGCGCTCCGGGCGCGCGCAGGCAAGTAATGCTCTGCCTGTTCGATCTCGATGGCACGCTGATCGATTCGGAGATCGGCATTCTGGGCTGCGTCCGCCATGCGCTGACGCAGCTGGGCGTGGTGCATCCCGCCGAAATGCGTCACTGGATCGGTCCACCGCTGCGGCACAGTTTTGCGCCGCTGCTGGACCACGATCACGACCGCATCGAACAGGCGGTGGAGCACTACCACGAGCGCTTCCACACCATCGGCTGGCAGGAACACACGGTGTATCCAGGCATCGACGCCATGATCGAGCGCCTGCAGGCGGCCGGCCACACGCTGGCCGTCGTCACCAGCAAGCCGGAGCGGCACGCGCGACCGATCATCGAGCACCTGCCCTTCGGCTCCGCGTTCAGCCGTCTATATGGTCCCGACCCATCCAGCCCGCACAGCGAAAAAGCCACGATGATCGCGGCGGCCTTGAGCGATTTCGGTGCTGAGCCCACACAAGCGGTGATGATTGGCGACCGCCATTTCGACATCGACGGTGCCGTGGCCAACCGCGTCCAGGGTATCGGCGTGCTGTGGGGTTTCGGCAGCCAGGCGGAACTGGAAAAGGCCGGTGCGCATGCATTGGCGCGCGATCCGGAACACCTGGCCCAACTGCTGGCCGCTTAAACGCCCTCTGCCGCAGCGCACCTTGTGCGCAATCACGACGCTGCATCCGCAGCGCGTCGTGGACTCATCGCTCACAACCCGCGTCCCGCAGGCGAACCATCACACGTCGGCAATCAATGTCGACAGATCTGTCGACCCCACGTCCACGCCTGCCTGCGTCAACAGCGTCGTCACCTGCCCGCGATGATGGGTCTGGTGATTGAAGAAATGCATGACAAGGAAGAAGTACGGCTTGCGGAACGAGTCGCCCCGCGTGTTCACGTACTCCAGCGCGTGGTCGAGGTCCATCTCGGTCACCTCGGCCACCCAGGCCTCGATCATGTGGTCGAGTGAACGTCGATGTGCGGCAAGGGCCGCAAGGTCGGCAAATGGCTGCGCGCCCAGATCGCGCTGGACCGGTAAGCCACGTAGCGACTGCAGCGACGCGTAGTGCGCCGGATGCGTGGCAAAGCGTTGCAGCCAGATCGTATCGGCCACGGCAATGTGCCCCAGCGTCGCCTGGATCGAACCGAAAAACGCCTTGCGATCGGCCACCACGTCGGCCGCCGGCAAACTCGCCGCCGCGACGTAGAGCTTGTTATTCATCCACGTGTTATAGGCACTCATCTGCCGAACGTGCGCTAGGCGTGAGAAAGTTTGAGCGGCCATGGAAACTTTTCTGTTGTGAGCTTCGGCTAGGCTAACCCAGGCAAGGAGACGCGGCACGGGCGCGAAGGCACGCGGCAAGAAGTTGCCCATCGCCAGCAGCCGGGCATCGTCGACATCGCAACAAAAAGCCGTGACACCGCAATGGCCAACGAGCGAAGCTAGCCACGGCACTGAGTCAGCCACGCCCCAACACTGAGGACTGCTCTTGGACGGCCACTACCACGGGCAACACGATGTCTGAGTCTTACGACCTCCTCATAGTCGGCGGCGGCATCAACGGTGCGGGTATCGCGCGCGATGCCGCGGGACGCGGTCTCTCCGTCTGCCTGTGCGAACGTGACGATCTGGCGGCACATACTTCCAGCGCCAGCACCAAGCTGATCCACGGTGGGCTGCGCTACCTCGAGCAGTACCATTTCAACCTCGTGGGCAAGGCGCTCGCCGAACGCCAGGTGCTGCTGCGCGCTGCCCCGCATATCATTTGGCCATTGCGCTTCGTGTTGCCGCATCAGTCGCACCTGCGCCCGGGCTGGATGATCCGCCTTGGCCTGTTCCTGTATGACCATCTCGGCGGACGGCGACAGGTCTTTCCCCGGTCGCGGCGTGTCTCGTTGAAGGGCCATGCGTCCGGTGCTCCGTTGCGCGATGAATTTCGCACGGGGTTCGTGTATTCCGACGCGTGGGTGCAGGACGCGCGACTGGTCGTGCTCAATGCCATGGATGCCCAAGAACGCGGCGCAACCATTCTTACCCGCACACATTGCGTGGGTGCCAAGCGCGACGCCAATGGCTGGACCGTCCAAGTTGCATCAGCGGATCACGGAACATCACACATTCGTGCGAAAGCCCTGGTCAATGCCACCGGGCCCTGGGCGGTGCAGTTCCTGGACCAGGTCGCCAAGGTTCGCCACGATCACGCGCTGCGCCTGGTCAAGGGCAGTCATATCGTTGTTCCGCGGCTGTTCGAGCATCGCTATGCGTATATCTTCCAGCAGCCAGATCGGCGCGTGGTGTTCGCCATTCCCTACGAAACAGACTTCACGCTGATCGGCACCACCGATGTGGACTACCACGACGATCCTTCGGCGCCACGCATCGCCCCGGACGAAGCGCAGTACCTCTGCGATGCCGTGAATCGCTACTTCAAGCGCCATGTCACGCCCGCCGATGTCGTGTGGAACTACAGCGGCGTGCGGCCATTGCTCGATGACGAACAAAGCAACGCGTCACAGGTGACGCGTGACTATTTGCTTGAAATGGATCAACAGGGCGCACCGCTGCTCAACGTCTTCGGCGGCAAGCTGACCACCTACCGCAAGTTGGCGGAAGAAGCCATGGATCTGATGGCGCCGTTATTTCAGCAAGCCACCGCGGCGTGGACTTCCGAGGGACCGCCGCTTCCCGGCGGTGATCGCCCCGATATCGATACGTGGCAAAGCGAGCTGCAGGCATTGCACCCATGGCTGCCTGAATCGCTGGCCAGGCGATGGGTGCGCAGCTATGGCAGCCGGTGTCGTCGCGTTATCGGGCCCGCGCGCGCATTGGCGGATCTAGGCGAACACTTCGGTCACGATCTGTATCAGGCGGAAGTGGACTATCTATGTACGGCCGAATGGGCCCGGACGACGGACGATGTGCTCTGGCGCCGCAGCAAGCTCGGCTTGCGCTTCAGTGCGCCCCAGGTGAATAAGCTGTCGACCTACCTTGCCTCGCGAGCGGCGGCGCGGGCGGGTTCTGCGTCCAACGAACACTCTTCCCTATAGGCATTGCCAGGCATGCATGCGACCCTCGCGCCGAGGTCGGCGCCCAGAACGCCAGCCGAGACGAACCATCGATATCGTTGCGAAGGAAAATGGGATATGCCGCTTCGTTCGGTTGTGTTTCACGCTGATTTTTCTGACGTGCCTCGGGGCGGGGAGAGGCGACCATGACTCGCCAGGGATTTGGAGAACTGATTTCGGAGGCGATGGCGACCTTCATCATCATCAGCCTCGGCAATTCGGTGGCCTGCATGTATACGCTCTATGACCCCAGCCCTTATGCGAATGCGTACTGGGGCGTCTGCATCGCCTGGGGTCTGTCCGTCACCATCGCGATCTATGTGACCGGCTCCGTCTCCGGCACGCACGCCAACCCGGCGGTGACCTTGGCCTTGGCGGTCTTCCGCGGGTTCCCCTGGAAAAAGGTGATTCCCTATAGCCTTGCGCAGGCCTTGGGCGCCTTCCTGGGTGCGGCCGTGGTCTACGTCCTGTTCTCACCCGTCATCGATCACTACAACGAAGCGCATCAACTCACGCGTGAGGCCGGTGGTGCGGCCGGCGTGTTCTTCACGCATCCCGGGTTGGCCATCACGCCGATGCATGCCCTGGTCGACCAGATCATCCTGACCGCATTTCTGTTGCTCGGCATCTTCGCCATTACCGAGCAGTACAACGAGATGGCTCCCGGCGCCAACGGCGGCGCGCTGATGATCGGGTTGCTGGTGGCTACCATTGGTGCGGCGGCGGGTTATCTGGAGGCGTGGGCGATCAATCCCGCACGCGATTTCGGCCCTCGATTGTTTGCCTACGTCGCCGGCTGGGGTTCGTCCGCGTTCCCTGCGCCGGAGAATTATTGGTGGGTTCCCATCGTCGGACCATTGATAGGCGGCGTGGTTGGCGCAGCCGCCTATCAATGGCTGATCTATCCGTTCCTGCCGGCAAGGCAACGCGCCAGCAAAAGCGCAAGCTGATCGAGGAACGCGCGCCGATCACGGTCGCGCTGCAGGGGTGGCTGTTCGACACCAAGCGCATTCGCGCCACTGATCCACCAGGAACCTTCCCATGGACAAGTCTTACGTATTGGCGATTGATCAGGGCACGACGAGCTCGCGCGCCATTCTGTTCGATCGCACGGGTGGCGTAGTCAAGATCGCACAGCGCGAATTCGCGCAAATTTTCCCGCAACCCGGATGGGTCGAGCACGATCCGCGCGAAATCCTGACCAGCGTGCTCAGCACCATCACCGAAGTGATGAACAGCGCGCAGGTGGATGCGCTCGCGGTCGCAGGCATCGGCATCACCAATCAACGCGAAACGACGGTGGTGTGGGATAGGCTCACCGGCCAACCCATCCATAACGCCATCGTCTGGCAATCACGACAGACCCGCGACATTTGCGATCAGCTCATCGCCGAAGGCCACGATGCGATGGTGCGCGCCAAGACGGGCTTGCTGATCGATGCGTATTTTTCCGGCACCAAGGTGAAGTGGATACTTGACCGTGTCGCCGGCGCGCGGGAGCGTGCCAAGCGGGGCGAGCTGCTGTTCGGCACGATCGATTCGTGGCTGATCTGGAACCTCACGGGCGGCAAGGTCCACGTCACCGATTACACCAATGCCTCGCGTACCTTGATGTACAACATCCATACGCAATGCTGGGACGACGAACTGCTGCAACTCCTGGACGTGCCGCGCGCCATGCTGCCCGAGGTGCGTTCGTGCAGCGAGATCTACGGCATGACGTCGAGCCAGCACTTTTTCGGCTACGAAGTGCCCATCGCGGGCATCGCCGGCGACCAGCAGGCGGCGTTGTTCGGTCAGGCCTGCTTTGAACCGGGCATGGCGAAGAACACGTATGGCACCGGTTGCTTCATGCTGATGAACACCGGGGAGAAGGCGGTGGCGTCCCGCAGCGGTTTGCTCACCACCATCGCCTGGGGCATCGACGGCAAGGTGGAATACGCCCTCGAGGGAAGCGTCTTCGTCGCCGGCTCGGTCATCCAATGGTTGCGCGATGGTTTGCGCATGCTCGGAAAGGCCGGCGACTCGCAGGCCTATGCGGAGCGCGCGGGCTCGAGCGAAGGTGTCTACATCGTTCCTGCCTTCGTCGGGCTGGGTGCTCCCTACTGGCGCAGTGATGTGCGCGGCGCGGTGTTCGGCCTGTCGCGCGGCACATCCAAGGAGCATTTCGTTCGCGCGGCGGTCGAATCCATGGCTTATCAGACACGCGACGTGCTGGCCGCGATGGAGAACGACGCGGGCATGCGCCTGAAGGAACTGCGTGCCGACGGCGGCGCCATCGCCAACCAGTTCCTTGGNCAGTTTCANAGCGACATCCTCAACGTNCCNGTGCTGCGACCGAAGGTGGCGGAAACCACGGCNTTGGGAGCGGCATTCCTGGCCGGTCTCGCCACGGGCTTCTGGGCCAGCCGCGAAGACATCAATCATTTCTGGGCGGTCGAACAACGCTACGAGCCGGCGATGCCGGAGGCGCAACGCGAGGCGCTGTATGCAGGATGGAAACAGGCGGTAAACGCCACGATGGCGTTCAAGGTCTAGGGCGCCGGGGCCCCGGAAGTGCTTCGGCACAAAATGGCCGGGGCGGAAGGCATGTGCGAAGCAATTGGGACACAAAAAAGGCCGCGGCACACGCCGCGGCCTTTTCATCTGATCGAACGCCGGCTCAGCCGATGACGCGCTTCACCGTGTCGACCACGTGGGCCACGGTGAAACCGAAGTGCTCGAACAGCTGCGGCGCCGGTGCGGAGGCACCGAAGGTGGTCATGCCGACCACATCGCCGTCCAGGCCGACGTACTTGCGCCAGAAGTCGGACGTCGCCGCTTCCACCGCCACGCGCGCGCGGCACCAGCCCGGCAGGATCGCTTCGCGGTATTCCAGCGGCTGTGCGTCGAACACTTCCGTGCAGGGCATGGACACCACGCGCACCGGCACGTTCTGCTGCGCCAGCGTGCGTGCGGCTTCCATCGCCAGTTCCACTTCCGAACCGGTGGCGATCAGGATGGCCTTGAACTTGGTGTCCTGCGGATCGGACAGCACGTACGCACCGCGTGCGATATCGGCCACCTGCTGCGCGCTGCGCTGCTGGTGCTTGAGGGTCTGGCGCGAGAACACCAGGCACACCGGGTTGCCCTTGCGCTCGATGGCGAGCTTCCACGACATCGCCGATTCCACGGCGTCGCACGGACGCCACAGCTGGTTGTTCGGGATGTAACGCAGCGAGGCGAGGTGCTCGACCGGCTGATGCGTCGGACCGTCTTCACCCAGGCCAATCGAATCNTGCGTGTACACGTGGATGGNGTGCGCCGGAATCAGCGCACTCATGCGCACGGCGTTGCGCGCGTAATCGGANAACACNAGGAACGTCGCGTCGTACGGAATGAAACCGCCGTGCAGCGACAAACCGTTGGCGATGGCGGTCATGCCGAACTCGCGCACGCCGTAGTACACGTAGTTGCCCTTGGGGTCGTGGCCGTTGCCGGCGTCGACGCTGCCCTTCCACTTGGTGAGGTTGGAGCCAGCCAGGTCGGCTGAACCGCCGATCAGTTCCGGCAGCAGCGGAGCAAACGCATCGATGGTCATCTGCGACGCCTTGCGCGATGCCACGTCCGGGCCATCGGCCTGCAGCTTGTCGACGAAGGCCTGCGACTTGGCCGCCCAGTCGGACGGCAGCTCGCCGGAAATGCGGCGGGTGAATTCGGCGGCGAGTTCCGGGAAGGCAGCCGTGTACTTGGCCACGGCGTCGTGCCACACGCGCTCGCGCTCGGCACCGGTCTTCTTGTGGTCCCAACCGGCGTAGATCTCGGCCGGGATCTCGAACGGCGCGTAGCGCCAGTCCAGCTCATCGCGCGCGGCGGCGACTTCGTCCTTGCCCAGCGCGGCACCGTGGCTTTCTTCCTTGCCCTGCTTGTGCGGCGCGCCGAAGCCGATGATGGTCTTGGCGCAGATCAGCGTGGGCTTGTCGGACTGGCTGGTGGCCGCGGTGATCGCCTTCTTGATGGCGTCGGCGTCGTGGCCGTCGACACCGCGGATCACGTTCCAGCCATAGGCCTCGAAACGCTCCGGCGTGTTGTCGGTGAACCAGCCATGCACTTCGCCGTCGATGGAGATGCCGTTGTCGTCGTACACGGCCACCAGCTTGCCGAGCTTCCAGGTGCCGGCGAGCGAGGCGACTTCATGNGAGATGCCTTCCATCAGGCAGCCATCGCCNAGGAACACATAGGTGTGGTGGTTGACGATCTCGTGACCCGGNCGATTGAAGTGTGCCGCCAGCACCTTCTCCGCCAACGCGAAGCCGACCGCGTTCGCCAGACCCTGGCCCAGCGGNCCGGTGGTGGTTTCCACGCCTGGGGTTTCGCTGGCTTCCGGATGGCCGGCCGTCTTCGAATGCAGCTGGCGGAAGCGCTTGAGCTGGTCCATCGGCAGGTCGTAGCCGGTCAGGTGCAGCAGCGCGTACTGCAGCATCGAGCCGTGGCCGTTGGAGAGCACGAAACGGTCGCGGTTGAACCACTTCGGATTGGTCGGGTTGTGCTGGAGGAAGTCGTTCCACAGCACTTCGGCGATATCCGCCATGCCCATGGGCATGCCTGGATGGCCGGAATTGGCCTTTTCCACAGCATCCATGGCGAGGGCGCGCACGGCATTGGCGAGTTCGCGACGGGTTGTCATCTAGGGGTCTCCGGGGAAGGCGGCCATAAAAGTGCACATTGTCGCCGATCCCGCTTCCCCCTGTCGCCACTCGTGCCCTCTCACCCAAATGTTAAGAAAATTAACTCAACCTTAATAGTGAACTAACCAGTATTGAAACTAATGGGCACACCTACCATCTAAGTAAAAGTACCGGGTCCACAAGGTACCCAGCCGCGCCACACCGAACCCCCGGCGCCGCGGACTGGCCCAATAAGATGATGAGGAGTCCCCCATGAAGAACACCATTCTTGCTCTCGCCCTGGCTACGGCCGGTCTTGCGGCTGCTCCGGCGGCTTTCGCCCAGGATGCCGCTCAAGGCAACGCCCAACAGGGCTGGTACGTCGGCGCCAACGCCGGCTACGCCCAGGTGCAGAAGGGTCCCTATGACAACGGCAACTTCGCCGGTGGCGTGAAGGGTGGTTACCGCTTCGCCCTCAACCCCGACACCTCGCTGGGTGCGGAAGTGGGTTACGTCTACCTGGGCCGTGCTGATGCGCGTGGCCAGTACACCCAGAACTACGCCAACTACAACGGCGACAACGGCAAGTCCAAGCTGCAGGGCGCCACTGCCGGCCTGAACCTGCGTTACAGCTTCAGCCCCAACTGGTATGGCGAAGTGCGTGGCGGCGCCTTCTTCGCGAAGGGCTCNGGCCTGACCAACGACAAGACCAACCCCGANATGGTCAACTTCAACAGNACCCGTTACTACGCTGGCCTGGGTGCNGGCTACAACATCAACAAGAACATCAGCGTGGGCCTGAACTGGGACTACTACGACGGCAGCCAGAGCGACAAGAACATCCACCTGCCGACCAACCTGTACAGCGTCAGCGCGGAATACCGCTTCTGATCTTCCAGGTGTAGCGAAACAAAAACGGGCGCCGCGAGGCGCCCGTTTTCTTTTGCAGCGATGGAAGACGATCGCTTACTTGGCGTTCCACTGACCCAGCGCGGCGAGGCCGTTGTCCTTGGCGCGTGCGAGCACGGTCTTCTGTGCATCGGCGTAGTTCGCCTTCATGTCCTTGGACCACAGCTTCAACGCGGCCTGCTGCATGGCGCGACCGTAGGAGAAGCTCAGCGGCCACGGGTGCGGGCCCATGCGGTTCATCGCATTGAGGTGTGCGGTGGACTGCTCGTCAGTCTGGCCACCGGAGAGGAACACGATGCCCGGCAGCGTGGCCGGCACGGTGGTCTTGAGCACGCGCACGGTGGCTTCGGCCACTTCTTCCACTTCGGCCTGCTCGTCCGATTCCTTGCCCGGAATGACCATGCTGACCTTCAGGATGGTGCCTTCCAGCATCACGTTCTGCTCGTACAGCGCATTGAACAGGCTGCGCAGCACGGCTTCGTGAACTTCGTAGCTCACTTCGATGCTGTGGTCGCCGTCCATGATCACTTCCGGCTCGACCATCGGCACGAGGCCCGCTTCCTGGCACAGCGCAGCGTAACGGGCCAGCGCGTGGCAGTTGGCTTCAATGGCGGTGGACGACGGGTTGTCTTCGCTGATGTTGATCACGGCGCGCCACTTGGCGAACTGCGCACCCAGCTTCACGTATTCGGCGAGGCGCTCGCGCAGGCCGTCGAGGCCTTCGGTAACCACGTCACCCGGGAAACCGGCGAGCGGCACCGGACCCTTGTCGACCTTGATGCCCGGGATGATGCCGTTCTTCTTCATCACCTGGGTGAACGGCACGCCGTCCTTGGTCGACTGACGGATGGTTTCGTCGTACAGGATGGCGCCGGAGATATGCTCGTTGAGGCCCGGTGCAGTGAGCAGCAGCTCACGGTAGGCACGGCGGTTCTCTTCCGTGTTGTCGATGCCAACGGCCTCGAAACGCTTCTTGATGGTGTTGGTCGACTCGTCGATGGCGATGATGCCCTTGCCGGGCGCAACCATCGCGAGGGCAACGCTTTCGAGATCTTCGATGCTCATGACAACTCCGGATACTTAGGCGGTGTGGGCCGCACAAGGTGATGCCGCCCGGAGGCGGCAAGGTCGTGAAAGGCCGCGATTATAGGTCATAAGCCCGCCCCAAGGCCCGGAAGCCCTCTGAACGGCGCCAGCGCTGGGCTCAGGCCCTCAGGCCTGCTCGAAACCCGGCAGCTTGCAGGCATCGATGATGGCCTGCTTCTGCGCGGCGTCGGCCGGCAGGTTGAACGGCACGATGTAGTAGGTGTTCACCGGTTCGTGCGTGCTGTTCTTGAGCGACGG
>JGI25162J39368_1001698_pt1 | contig 10727 bp, 7 predicted proteins | sample AraplaL_Cvi_mTSA_FD_39368 | JGI IMG/M metagenome (IMG submission 39368) | reverse complement strand
GCGCAGACGCTGCAGGAACTGGAAGGCGATGGCCTGGTGATCCGCAAGTCGTATGACGTAGTCCCGCCCCACGTCGACTACACGCTGTCGCCGCTGGGACTGGAAGCGGCGCAGCGCATCGAAACGCTGACCGACTGGATCGAGATGAGTTTGCCGCGCTTCATGGCGGCGAGACGGGAAACGGAAGAAGAAAAAGCAAAGGAAGCGCCCAAGAAGGCGGGAAAGTAAGAACCGTCCGGAAAATAAAAAAGGCCCTGCTGGACGCGGGCCTTGTTTATTTTTGCTGCTGTTCAAACTGGGGTGGCTGACGGGGCTCGAACCCGCGACAACAGGAATCACAATCCTGGACTCTACCAACTGAGCTACAGCCACCACTGCATGACCAAGACCTGAATTACTGCCTTGAGTCAGTGAAGCAAAAGATTATACAAAACTGTAAGGCTTCTGGCAAATGAAATAGTCGCCGCAATGAAATTTGCCGGAATCCCGGGCGGCAGCGCTTAATTCGTCGCGATCTGGCGCACTTCTGCATCCATCTTCAGCAGATTGACCAAGGCCGTCGACAAGGTGCTGGCGCCGGCGGTGGTGTATGCCAGCAGATTGCCCTCCTTGCCGGCGCCGCGCACCAACGCCTTCGCCTCCAGCAAACGGCTCAACTGCCGCGTCACCGCTTCGCCGGTATCGATGATGACCGGCGCGGCGCAACCGGCATGCCGCGCAGCCGACTCGATCAGCTCACGCGCAAACGGATAATGCGTGCAGCCCAGCACCAGCGTGTCGGCGCCCTGCGCGATCAGCGGCATGACGTAGCGATCCACCAACGCGGCCGTAGCCGGCGACTGGAGCTCGCCCTTCTCGATCTGATCGACCAGGCCGACGCAGGCTTGCGAAATGAACTGCACCTTGCCGGCCGCAGCGATTTGCTCACGCAAGGCGATGAAGCGAGCGCTCGCCAGGGTGCTGCGCGTGGCCAGCACACCGACCACGCCGCTCTTGCTGTGCAGGGCCGCCGGCTTCAGGCCGGGCTCGATGCCGACCACGATCAACGTGGGCCACTGCAGGCGGATCGCCTGGATCGCCGCCGCGGTCGCGGTGTTGCACGCGACCACCAGCGCCTTGATGCCCTGCCCGATCAGGAAGCCGGCAATCGCCAGCGAACGATCGACGATCTGCCGCTCATCCTTGTCGCCATACGGCGCGTAGCCGGAGTCGGCAAAGTACAGCAAGTGCTCCTGCGGCAAGGCGGCGCGCACGTGCCGCAGCACCGACAAGCCGCCGATGCCGGAATCGAAAATGCCGATGGGCGCATCACGATTCGTGTGAGCGTCCATCGGCATCGGTGTTGCAGGTGAAGCTGCAGCGGTCATCGGCGAGCGACTCCCGCTGGCGGCTTCGGTTGGGACATCCGCTGTTGCATGCGCAGTTGCATTGTTATGCAGTCGTGACCGCAATCTTGCTCAGCGCGGTGTTGGTCGCGATCTTTTCCTTCCACTCGGCAGGACCGGTGTTGTGCACCGAGACGCCGTTGGCGTCGACCGCCACCGTGACCGGCATGTCCTTGACGTCGAACTCGTAGATCGCTTCCATGCCCAGATCAGCAAAGCCCAGCACCTTGGCCGACTTGATCGCCTTCGACACCAGGTAGGCCGAACCGCCGACCGCCATCAGGTAAGCCGACTTGTGCTTCTTGATCGCTTCGATTGCGGTCGGGCCGCGCTCGGACTTGCCGATCATGGAAATCAGACCGGTCTGCTCCAGCATCATGTCGGTGAACTTGTCCATGCGCGTGGCCGTTGTCGGGCCGGCAGGACCGACCACTTCGTCGCGCACCGGATCGACCGGACCGACGTAGTAGATCACGCGGTTGGTGAAGTCGACCGGCAGCTTCTCGCCCTTGGCCAGCATCTCCTGGATGCGCTTGTGCGCAGCGTCGCGGCCGGTCAGCATTTTGCCGTTCAGTAGCAGGGTCTGGCCCGGCTTCCACGAAGCGACTTCTTCCTTCGTCAATGTGTCGAGGTTGACGCTCTTCGACTTTTCGGTGTCCGGCACCCAATGCACTTCAGGCCATTCGGACAGCGACGGCGGCTCCATGTAGGCCGGGCCGGAACCGTCCAGCACGAAATGACCGTGACGGGTTGCGGCACAGTTCGGGATCATCGCGACCGGCTTGGACGCGGCGTGGGTCGGGTACATCGCGATCTTGACGTCGAGCACGGTGGTCAGGCCGCCCAGGCCTTGTGCGCCGATGCCGAGCGCGTTGACCTTGTCGCATAGTTCGATGCGCAGTTCCTCGGTCTTGTTTTGCGGACCGCGCTGCTTCAGCTCGTACATGTCGATGTCGTCCATCAGCACTTCCTTGGCCATCAGCATGGCCTTCTCGGCAGTGCCGCCGATGCCGATGCCGAGCATGCCCGGCGGACACCAGCCGGCGCCCATGGTCGGCACAGTCTTGAGGACCCAGTCCACCAGCGAATCGGAAGGATTCAACATGACGAACTTGGTCTTGTTCTCGGAACCGCCGCCCTTGGCGGCGATGCGCACGTCGACGGTGTTGCCCGGCACCAGTTCCATGTGGATCACGGCCGGGGTGTTGTCCTTGGTGTTCTTGCGATCGAACTGCGGGTCGGCCACGATGGAAGCGCGCAGCACATTGTCCGGATGACTGTAGCCCCGGCGCACGCCTTCATTGACGGCGTCAGCGATGGAACCGCTGCCGAAGCCTTCAAAGCGCACGCCCATGCCGATGCGCAGGAACACGTTGACGATGCCGGTGTCCTGGCAGATCGGACGCTTGCCTTCGGCGCACATGCGCGAGTTGGTCAGGATCTGGGCGATGGAATCCTTGGCGGCCGGATTCTGCTCCAGCTCATAGGCGCGCGCCAGATGCTGGATGTAGTCCACCGGATGGTAGTAGCTGATGTATTGCAGCGCGGCGGCCACGGATTCGATGAGATCGTCTTGCTTGATGATGGTCATGGCTGGTTCTCTCGGGTTGAATGAAGAATGCGGAATTTTTTAATGCGGTTCAGGCGGTTCCGACGGCACTGCGGGATGGCTCATGAGCCGGTCGCAATAGGCGATCGCCATCGCGGACAACAGGAAGGTGATGTGGATGCCGGTCTGCGCCAGCAAGGTCTTGACGTCGTACAGATTGGCGTTGATGAAGGTCTTGAGCAGATGGATCGACGAGATGCCGATGATCGCCGTGGCCAGCTTGACCTTCAGCACCGAGGCGTTCACGTGCGACAGCCACTCGGGCTGGTCGGGATGGCTTTCGAGGTTCATGCGCGAAACGAAGGTTTCGTAGCCGCCCACGATCACCATGATCAGCAGGTTCGAAATCATTACCACGTCGATCAGCGCCAGCACCACCAGCATGATGGTTTGTTCGTTGAGCTTCTCGGGACGCAGCGCGCCTTCGATGGCGACCGCGTCGAGGATGTGTTCCAGCGAGGCGGCGTTGCCCATGGCCGCGCCGATCAGGTCGCTCAGCTCGACCCAGAAGTGATAGACGTAGACGCACTGCGCCAGGATCAGGCCGAGGTATAAAGGCAGTTGCAACCACCGGCTCATGAAAATCAAATTGGGCAGGATGCCGATCTTTTTACCGGACGGGGTGGAGCGGGTGTCTTTCATTGGCGCGAATCTCAGAGTAAATCAACGATGCGGGCAGGCGGTAAGCCTTGCTTCACGGTGGTTCGCGTACCTCGGGCGTGCATCTGGCGTGCATTCGGGCGGGCGAATTCAGGCCGCTATTTTACACTCCCTTGCCATGTTCTTGGCTGCGAGCGCACTACAAAGGACGGCCACAAATGCGATAATGCGCTCTGGCAATACCGCGACACAAACTTCATCACCTCCTTGTGGTCTGACCCTTGGATGCAGCGGAAGACCTTGTGCAGCGGCCTTCCGCGCCCCGATCAATTCAGAATGTGTAAGGACTGAGTAAGTGAAAACGCCTATGTTTTGCAAAAAGCAAAACCGATAGTTTCGCGGAACGCAAAACTATCGGATTTTGGATAAAGCAAAAATCATTAATCGCAGGAGACTAATCGTGGCAGACATCGAAACCTTCAAGCAGGAAAACCGTGTATTCGCCCCACCGGCAGAGTTCGTCAAGAACGCCGCCGTGTCCGGCATGGACGCCTATAACGCCTTGTGCGCCGAAGCCGAGCGCGACTACGAAGGCTTCTGGGCCCGCCTCGCGCGTGAAAACCTGCAATGGCACAAACCCTTCACCAAGACCCTCAACGAAGCCGACGCGCCGTTCTATAAATGGTTTGAAGACGGCAAGATCAACGTCTCGTACAACTGCCTCGACGTCAACCTGGAAAACGGCAACGCCGACAAGACTGCCGTCATCTTCGAATCCGACGACGCCAAGGTCACCCGCGTCACCTATCGCGAACTGCATAAGAAAGTCTGCCACTTCGCCAACGGCCTGAAGTCGCTCGGCGTCAAGAAAGGCGACCGCGTCGTCATCTACATGCCGATGTCGGTCGAAGGCGTCGCCGCCATGCAGGCCTGCGCCCGCATCGGCGCCACGCACTCGGTGGTGTTCGGCGGCTTCTCCGCCAAATCGCTGCAGGAGCGCGTGATCGACGCCGGCGCAGTCGCCGTCATCACCGCCGACTACCAAGTGCGCGGCGGCAAACAGTTGCCGTTGAAATCCATCGTCGACGAAGCGCTCGCCATGGGCGGCTGCGACACGATCAGGAACGTCATCGTCTACAAGCGCGCCGGCGCCGACATCAACTGGGTGGCAGGCCGCGACCTGTGGCTGCACGACGTCGTCGCCAACCAGTCCGACGTCTGCGAACCTGAATGGGTCGACGCCGAACATCCGCTGTTCATCCTCTACACTTCCGGCTCCACCGGCAAACCGAAGGGTGTCCAACACGCCTCCGGCGGCTACCTGCTGTGGGCCGTGCTGACGATGAAGTGGACCTTCGACATCAAGCCCAACGACGTCTACTGGTGCACCGCCGACATCGGCTGGATCACCGGCCACACCTACATCGCCTACGGCCCGCTGGCAGTCGGCGCGACGCAGATCGTGTTCGAAGGCGTGCCGACGTACCCGAACGCCGGCCGTTTCTGGGACATGGTGCAACGTCATAAGGCGACGATCTTCTACACTGCCCCGACCGCGATCCGCTCGCTGATCAAGGCCGCCGACGCAGACGAAAAAATCCATCCAAAGCAATACGACCTGTCGTCGCTGCGCCTGCTCGGTTCGGTCGGCGAGCCGATCAATCCGGAAGCCTGGATGTGGTACTACAAGAACATCGGCCAGGAAAAATGCCCGATCGTCGACACCTTCTGGCAAACCGAAACCGGCGGCCACATGATCTCGCCGCTGCCGGGCGCGACGCCGCAAGTGCCGGGCTCCTGCACGCTGGCGCTGCCGGGCATCACCGCCGCCATCGTCGATGAGACCGGTAACGACCTGCCCAACGGCACCGGCGGCATCCTGGTCGTCAAGCGTCCATGGCCGTCGATGATCCGCACCATCTGGAACGATCCCGAGCGCTTCAAGAAGAGCTATTTCCCCGAAGAATTCGGCGGCAAGGTCTACCTCGCCGGCGACGGCGCGATCCGCAACAAGGACACCGGCTACTTCACCATCACCGGCCGCATCGACGACGTGCTGAACGTCTCCGGTCACCGCATGGGCACGATGGAAATCGAATCCGCGCTAGTCGCCAACCCTATCGTGGCCGAAGCCGCCGTGGTCGGCAAACCGGACGAAACCACTGGCGAATCGATCTGCGCCTTCGTGGTCCTGAAGCGCCCTCGCCCCACCGGCGACGAAGCCAAGGCCATCGCCAAGGAGCTGCGCGACTGGGTCGCCAAGGAAATCGGCCCGATCGCCAAGCCCAAGGAAATCCGTTTCGGCGACAACCTGCCCAAGACTCGTTCCGGCAAGATCATGCGCCGCCTGCTGCGCGTGCTGGCCAAGGGCGAAGACATCACGCAGGACATCTCGACCCTGGAAAACCCGGCCATCCTGGACCAGTTGAAGGAAGCGCAATAAGCGGGAAATAGACGGAAGGCGCTGTATTCCCGGCGGCAAGCCGCGTTGGCGCCGGGAATGCCGATCTGACAAGAAATAATGGCGATGCCGCAACGCATCGCCATTATTTTATGGGCGACCGTTCAAAACCATCTCATTTCCTGAAAAATGTTGCTATAATCAGCGGCTTCGCTAAAAACGAAGCCAAATTCCGGAGAGATGGATGAGTGGTTGAAGTCGCACGCCTGGAAAGCGTGTATAGGTTAATAGCCTATCGGGGGTTCGAATCCCCCTCTCTCCGCCAGAATACAAAATGCCCGCGCCAGCGGGCATTTTTATTTGTATTTCCATTTTGTTTGCAGCAAACCCTGTTCTCGGAGAGAAGTAAGCCGCCTGCGCGGCTTACGCGGGGGATTCGAAGGGAATCGCTTGCAAGCGATTCAGCGGCCTGCGGAACGTAGGCGAATCCCCTCTCTCCGCCAGAATACCGACAAGGCCTCCAGACATGGGGGCTTTTTCATTTGTGCTATTTAGAAGCGCTTGTGCTGTTAGAATCGCTCTTCCACTCAATTGCCGCCGGCTCTTCTTTACCCGCGCGTGCGCCTCATGGATCACCGCAACACTGCCACCAACCTCCTTCGCCCATATGTCGCGGATTTGTTCGATGTCCCGCAGATCGAGCGCGAACATCTGGTCGCCTTCGCACATGAGCCACGCGATCTTGCCCACTAGCTTTCGAGCAACTGATGGAACTAATCCCATTTTGCTCCGAAAGGTAAGTCCTCGATCGCTTCACGATCAATACTTATCGTGAAGCCGGCAGCGGCAGCGGCAGCGGCAGCGGAACTGGAACTGGAACTGGAACTGGAACTGGAACTGGAACTGGAACTGGAACTGGAGCTAGAACTGGAGCTAGAGCTAGAGCTAGAGCTAGAGCTAGAGCTGGACTTGGTCCGCTTAGACTTAGGCTTGCTCTCATCCGCTAATGCGTCGTCGTTCACTGATTGCATGGATGACGCTCCATCTGGTTCCTTTCGATTTCTTTTCTTTATCGGAGCCTCCCCGTCATCGGACTCCTCCTCTATCGCTGCCGCCCCGTCGTCGAACGCTGCTGCCGTAGCCTTCTCGTCATCGCCCTCCTTTAACATCAATGGATTCTCATGCTTGGCCTGCTGGAGATTGCTTAAAACTATCCTGATTTCTTCAAACGTGATCACTCCGGACGAATCCGCGCCCTTCAATAGCACGTAAACAGGCATTAGGAATTTTTTCCTTGGACTTGGGGGGCCGTGAAACTCAATAGACGTCACGGAATTCTCACCACTTGGCGGACGGGGTACATATACCAAATTGAAGGGCATCCAAATAAAATCGGATCTTGACCCAACGTCCTTTTTAATTAACGCCTTCACATCTTCTGGGCAATCAAGATGATTTAGAGCGGCTACGCAGGAGTCATGAAAACCACCTATATACGTCTGGGCAATTTTATGAGAAAGATGCGACTTCTTACTCTTCTCAATGGGGCCACCCTTTGATTTTCTTTCCTTATCCCATTCTTTCTTTGTGCTGACCAGCGATTCTGGTCTGGTGTTTGGCAAGTCCATGCCATTTTCATCTTTTTCGTAAGTTCTTTTTTGGTAAGGAACACTGGTAGCCTTCGGTACGGCAGCAAGTATGGCGGATGTCCGGCCATGAGATGCGCCGGCGGTAGTGGTCACCGCTGGCGTTTCTTTAACCATCAGATCCGTGATCCACTTAGGAGCCGACACGCCTATGTTTGCATGGCTCCACTGATAAGTGTTTTCTTCGTGCAACCAGGGCATGGGGAACCATTTTCCTTTCGTACCTTTTTCTTTCTTCTCTTTCGCCTCTGGATCTGCGATCTCTTCCTGAAACTTCTTGTCCTCGGCGCCACTTAGTTTTGTGTCGCGATAACCGGCCACGCGGATCCAGACCGCCTGCAATATGCCCGATGCGGAGTGATTCAAAACCACCGGTCGTGTCACTTGATGTCGCGCTCCGCCCCCTGATGCTCCAGCACCAATCTTCTGTGTCATCCGCTTCCCGACATCAAGCGCCTTTTCTCCCAGAGAATCTGCCTCAAACTCCAGAGATCGATCATCGTTGATCGGCGTATTGCCCTTCATCTGCATGGTCGGACGCACCCTGCCCTGCGCCTGCTGCACCACGTGCCACGCCTCATGCGGCAAATGCTCTTCCTGCCCCGGCCCGAGATGAATCTCGCTGCCTTGGGCAAAGGCATGCGCTTGCACTTGCGCCGGTCGAGACGAGTTGTAGTGCACGGAGACATGTTCCATGGACAGGCCGGACAGACTCTCAATGCCGTGCCTCAGTTCCGCGGGCAAACCTTTCCCATGCGAAGGAGCTGACATTCGCGGAGCAAGCGGATCCGGCAACGACTCCAACCCGATCTCGGCGCCTCCTGCCGTCGGACCGGCGCCCACTTTTTCACGCTGTGCGACCCGGGCGCTGTTCGAGTTGGTTCCGGGCCATGGCGGAAGAGCCGTTTTTCCCGCAGACGGCGTGGAAAAATCTCCATTGGCAACGGATGGGTTGGATCGAAGAGAGGCTTTTTCAGCACCCTCTTTCGTGCTGCCGATTGGTGCAGGTGTTTTCGCTGGCATTACGCATCCTTCCTCAGGGTTCCATCCAGGTCGATTTTCGATTCGCCATCCGAGTTGTTGTCAGCGGCATATCAGAAATCGCTGCGCATGAATGCAGCAGCGGCGCCTACCGCAACTTCGGGATGAGACGGGAGCCATTGGCGTCTCGCCCTCTCGCAGGCTTCATAAGGCTCGGGCAATAGCTGGAGCTCGTATAAAAGAAGATTCTACGGAGAGTTTTCTGCTCGGCTATACGCTCTGTCTCATTATTTTGAAATAATGTTCTCAAAACCCATTTTCGGAAAGAAGCAAGCTGCCTGCGCGCCTTACGCGCTGGACTCCAAAGGGATCGCTTGCAAGCGATCCGTGCATCAGGCAAATTCCGGCATGCAGACAAAATTGCGTCACGACGCGGATAGTCGTAGCGCACCACATCATCGATATGAGGAAGATATGAACGAACGTGGTTCCACCCCCGCAGAACTGATCTCCAGCCTCCGCCTCCTCCCGCATCCCGAGGGCGGCCACTTCAGGGAAACCTATCGAAGCGCAATGGAAGTGGCGCGAGCCAGCGATGGTGTCATCCGCTCGGCCTCAACTGCGATCTACTATTTGCTCGGTGCAGGAGAAAGATCTGCCTGGCATCGGATCAAGTCCGACGAAATGTGGCATTTCTATGACGGGTCGCCCTTGCACATTTATGTCCTCGGGCAGGCCGACGATTTAACGGTTCTCAAATTGGGTAATCCCGTGATCCATGACGGCGCAGAATTCCAGGCCTTGGTGCCTGCCGGCGCCTGGTTCGCCGCAGAATGCGCGGATCCGCAAGGTCATTCCCTGGTGGGGTGCACGGTGGCCCCGGGCTTCGAATTCGAGGAATTCGAACTCGCCGACAAAGATCTGCTCACGCAGACTTGGCCTCAGCATGCGCAGGTGATTGAACGCCTCGCGTAACGATTCTTTGAAGAAAAGAACGAGGCCGAATCGGCAATATTGGACGAACCGGAGGAGTTCGAAGGAGACACCCTCGCCAGAAATAGAAAAGGCTCCCGGTCCGGGAGCCTTTTTCATCTGCACTGAGAAATCCTTTTATCCCATTCATCCCATTCAAATTGTTGATGCTCGCAACATCATCAAAAAACTATTCGTCAACGCCCCGCATTTCAAGAGCCGGCTAGAAATGCTCCCATGAATTTCCATCATTACTCTGTGTCACAGAAAGAGCAGGCTTCCTTGACGATGTTGCCGTGGATAATTTTGGCGGCATCGGCGTGATGTCACGGGTTCGCGGATTTGCAGTTGATGACTGGACCTGAGACTCCACCTTCTTCGGATCCAGCTTGAAAACGCTGACCACTTCAGAGAGCTTGCTCGCCTGTTGCTGCATCGATTGCGCCGCCGCTGCTGCCTCTTCAACCAGCGCAGCGTTTTGCTGCGTCACTTCATCCATTTGTGTAATCGCAAGGTTGATCTGTTCAATACCCTCGCTTTGCTCCTGGCTGGCAGACGTGATCTCTCCAACGATATCGGTAACGCGTTTGACGCTGTTGACCACATCTTCCATCGTCGAACCCGCCTGGGCCACCAGCTTGCTGCCGGTGTCGACCTGCGTCACGGAATTATCGATCAGCGATTTGATTTCCTTGGCGGCGCTGGCGGAGCGCTGCGCCAGGTTGCGCACCTCCGTTGCAACCACCGCAAAGCCGCGGCCCTGCTCACCCGCGCGAGCGGCTTCCACCGCGGCATTCAAGGCAAGAATATTCGTCTGGAATGCAATACCGTCAATCACGCTGATGATATCCACGATCTTTTTGGATGATGCATTAATTGATCCCATGGTTTCCACCACCTGACTGACAACGTTGCCTCCGGCAACAGCAACCTCAGAAGCGGAGACCGCCAATTGGTTGGCCTGGCGTGCGTTGTCCGCGTTCTGCTTTACAGTGGAAGTGAGCTCTTCCATGGCCGATGCGGTTTCTTCCAACGAACTGGCCTGCTGCTCGGTTCGGGACGACAAGTCCAGATTGCCGCTTGCAATTTGGCTTGAGGCCGTCGCAATCGTATCGGTCCCTGCACGCACCTGA
>JGI25162J39368_1001694_pt1 | contig 10741 bp, 15 predicted proteins | sample AraplaL_Cvi_mTSA_FD_39368 | JGI IMG/M metagenome (IMG submission 39368) | reverse complement strand
CGTCTGGCCTTCCGGCGTGGTCCGCGCCAGCAGTTGCACTGTCCGGCTCCAGTAGTAGCGATGGATGACTGACTGAGGATGCCCGGCAGCAAAGGTACGTGATACTGTGCGGCCCGCCGCGTCATAGTCGTATCGCGTAGCAACGCCAGCCAGCCCGACATGAGCCAGCAACAGAGAATCTGCGGCCCACTCGAACTGATACTGCTCGCCGTTCTCGTTTTGCAGCGCCGTCAACCGGCAACGGCTGTCCCAGCATCGCTGAACCGTCTCCCCCTCTGCATTGCGGCTGGCGATCAAGCGCCCGACAGTGTCGTAACGGAACTCACTGCGTTTGCCATCAGACGACTCATAGGCCAGCGGCGGTCCGCTCTCACTCCAGTGCAACCGCTCTTGCCATCCTTCTGCGCGTTCCATCTGAAGAGGACGGCCTGCTAGGTTATAGTGATAAGTACGTGAGATTAAACAAATCAGGCAGCATGACATGGCATGTTGTATCTGGTAGAGAGATGAACTAAAGCCGGAAGGATCGTGGGATAACTTGCGGCCTTAAAAATTACGAACCAGACTTATATGATGAACATATATTATAAAGATCTCTCCTTAGAGCCTCTAGCTTATTATTATCTTCAATAAGTGGCACCCCCTCCTTGCTTAAAACAATGTCATTTAAACTTCCCATTCCACCAAGTAACATTTTAGCCCCTCTGACAAAATCGTCAGTGTTGTAATCAGCTACTTTGAGCAATTTATCCAGATTATTAGCAATATCATCGCCCCCATTTTTACGTAACAACATAGCTATATCTTTTAATGTTATTTTTATTTCTACAATCATAATAATAGCCATTTATCAGCAATTTTAAAACCAGGCACATCCCATAGTTTGTGAATTGTTATTTGCTAAGTGCCTCCCAAATAAAAACCATTATGGGCCCAGACCTCACCAACATAAACTTTTTTTCAGCAGGAACTCTTACCGGGTCCATCTACCTCAAAAGACCGTCAGCGAGGTGATAATAGCATAAAAGATTATCGTGGACACCCGTGTGTATATCCAGAAGGACTAATGGTTCAAGGAGCAGACAGAGTTTAAAGCCTCATTACATTTCCCTTTTACAATAAAAAGGATTAAATTTCATTACTTAATGACGAAAACCACTTTGCTTCATATTCATCCTGCTCTGATGGGTCGAAGGCTAATCCCTCATTTGCATAGTCAAATATATTAACTAAATATCCTTTACGAGCCGGAACTCCTAAACTCGTTTCATAGGCACTCAGCCCTTTAGACATTTGTCTTGTCATTCGTGAGGGGAGTACATTAACTTTAGCGCCTTTGCAATAATAAACTATATTTTTATCCAACTCCCTTATTCTTTTGAAGCACTCAAAAAAATCATCACCTTCAGCATTCAATTGATATTTACTTTCAATATTAACCTTCATGATACATTTGACACCACTTATTAGGTGAACCTCTACATCACGCACTGCACCATCAAACATGCAGGTTAAATTTATTTTGTTTAAATTCAATCTATCCTCCGAAGAAATTTATAAAACTGATTCCTAAAAAACTGCCATTACCTTTAACCGAGGTAACACACAAAATAACTATATTTTATGTAGCGCTAAGAGATACGACACTGAAAAAAACCTGACGGTGCGACCAGCAGCGCGATGCCTGAATCCAAAACTCACCGTCGTTTACGTCTCCTCGGATTGCCTGCTCGCTCCTGTCTGCAATTAAACGACCGAAATTTTTTTGATGAGAACGATATCCTTTAACAATAAGTATTTATGTAGTTGTGAATTAAAAAGGCAATAATAAATGACGGTTACTCAAGTGGCTTGGCCGCTTAAAAAGCTATTGCCGGATAGAAAACGATAAATCATCATTGCCATGCATTGAGTAAGCTTTTCCAGACTTCCTCTTCTTCAGTAGTAGGTACAGTGTAATCCTCAAACTTTTTCCTGTAATTCATAAAAAATCGATCTATGGCCCTGATTGTGACTGTTTTATGTTCCCGGCACAATTGTAACATTAGCAACATTTCTTTTAAGCTGGCAGGATCTTTTATTTCCTTTTTAAAGCAAACTTCAAGATAATATAAAACTTCATTATACGAAAAATAATCCATCACTCCCCCGACAATATGTTTACTTCCTCGAAATGTACCATTCTATTGTCTGCACACATTTTTCGACTCCACCCTTACCAAATTTGGGCTTACATCTTGATGTCACTTTTATTAAGGGAATTGGTTAATTTCGCCCACCAGCGCAAACATTTCATCAAGGGAAAATCTTGCGCTAGACTGAGCAAGTTATAATGACAAATTCATTCCTGATTATTGCCAGCAACCTAAAAGATCTCTCCACAGTTCTTTTTCTTCTTCAATAGTGGCAACGTTATAGTCATTATATTTTTTTACATAATCCCAAAAAAGTATCTGCATGGGTCTGATAGTTACAGTTTTTTGTCTTCTAGACCCCTCTACTAACTCTCTCAGTTCACGTAGATAACTCTCATCTTTAACTCTTAATGTGAAATATTCATTAAGGTAGTCTAACACTTCATTATAAGAATCAAGATTCATTTTTGTTCTCTGGATGAATTTTAATGTCATCAAATATTACTGTTTTTTTATCAACAATAAGTTGTGGAACCCCATTCTTTCCCTATTCTGGGTAAGCTTAGGTAAATGGTTCAAGAGGAGCCCACTCTTTATTACCAAACATTCCAGGAACTTCAGACTGAAGCAGGCCATTTTCATAAAGTTGTAAGGTGTCAAACATGACTCTTGATCTGCCATCACTCCATGAAATATCTTAAGGATCATTCGGATCACGACCTTTAATTTGGAAAGCATCACGAGTAGCACTTCCACTTTCGAATTTTTTGAAACCAAAATAGTTAATTCGCGCAGACTTAGTCTAAAGGGTTGATTCTAAAAATCTCTCTGGTGTCCCATCATCATTTAAATACCTCATGTACCTATAACCTGTTGAAGGAAGTGTTGCACATGGCCCTTCTGACCCAACATAGAAATGCGATTTATCCTTATTTCCACTACTACACCGACTCAACCCCCCATGGATCCACCCAACTCAGCGCATTCGGCGCATACTGGTAAAGGTTGATACCGCCCGCCAGCCCTATCGGGTCCTGCTGAGTGAACCGTCCACTGTCCGGATCATAATAACGAAACAGATTATAGTGCAGTCCGGTTGATTCGGCCCCTGAGGTGCCTCACCCGGTGGGGCCGTCACTGAAGCGATGTTCAAAATTGCTGAAGCAAAATTACTCCAGGTACTAGCCCTGCATCCACAGGTTCAGCTGAACGACTGGCATTCGCTGGCTGGACTCGCGCAGCAGTATTGTCGTGGATCTCCTGCAGCAGACGGTAGCCTTCCCATACAAAGCGCGTCGTGACGGCATTGGCCGACGGTCTCCCCTGTAACAGCGGCTGACTGGTTTTTTATTGATGCGATGCCCAAGCGGATCGTAGCGAAAAATCACCTTTGTGCGCGGCTTGTTACGGTCACGCGGCTCGCTGATGACATTCTTCAGGCGATGCTCCCCATCATAGCGATAAGGCCAGCGGATATGCCCGTCATCTTTCTCCGGGGTACGGCCATGGATATCGTATTGCCAGCGAATACCATTCAGCTCAGTGACGCGGTTATGCATGACATGCGCGGCAGATTATCTAATGCGATGCTCAGTAGATGGCCGCTACCGTAGTAAAGCTGCTTCAAGTTGCTGCCATCCGGCAGTGTCAGTGCAGTATAATTTCCCAGTTCGTCATACTCTTAAGCCAGTTCGCCCCGCTCCCCTGTTCAGCAACAATGCGACCCAGAGCATCATATTTAAATGTAATCTACTGCTCGGCCTGCTGGCTCAAAGCTAAAACAGCCTTACAATTTGATTATTATGTCTATTTTAAAAAAATCTAAACAAATGAGATTTTATTTTTCTAAAAAACTGATCAATTGCAATACTTTTTGATACTCTTCATCATCAAATTCACCATGAGCCAAATACCCACAAAAATTCCTATATAAAAGCTCTAAATCAATGATTGAAGAATTTTCGTCTTTTAAGATATCAATTGCTGTTTTGTAAAGCTTCTTTCCTTGTAATTTGTTCTTTCTCTCTACTAAGACATTCAGCTCGATTAAAACCTCAATAGCTTTATATATATTCATTTTATTATAAACTCACTTAATCTGTTCTGATTTTTGTGGATTTTGATAACTTCTTGATACTTATCAGTCCCTGACAGTCTCCCCTTTTCAAAAATTCCAGCCGGTTAGTACTTATTTGCGGAGCAGCAGCACCTTCAGTAATCCATTTCATTTTTGAGCCTTAAAAGTAGTAACCTTATCTATTTTGACGCCCCATTATTTTAGAATGGCTAGATATTTCCTTAATTCTGTCTCAGAAGTATATTTCTTATTGGTGACGTAATCAAAATCACTACCTAATCTATTTTTTCCGTGGTATTTATAAAAAATTGCATCGCCACTAACCTGTCTATAGCTGCATATAACGCCCCCAGCACGATCATAGTACCGGAAAATGTTATATTGAAGACCCGTTTCGCACTCAAGGCCGCTGCTTTCCCGCTTTTTGGGACCGCAGGTGGCAAATGTGTCCTGCCAAGCGGTGTCATTCTGTGCATCCATCACCCTGTCCGGCAGATTGTTGATCTCTGTGTAATACTCATATACCTCTGCCTGCTGCTGATAGCTGTCGACCTGCGCCAGCGGTTCATAACGTTTTCCGCATACACATATTCCCCCACATCATCGGCTTTGCTGTCGATGTACTGCCCCCACCATTTGCATCACGAACCTCGCGTAAGTTGGAAGCAGTCGGGTAAAGTGACTAAGAAGAACAGATGACCATGACGTCGATCCTTGACGCAATGTACTGCAGTACCAGGCAAAGCGCGTGCTGGGCTAAGTCGATTTTAGCTCGGTAATAAAAGGCGGGCACCCTTTATTACCGCTCAGTACAGCATCGCGGGTAGGTGGCTGGCCGAGACAGGGCTTTAGACCGGGCAGGCTGTTATCGTCCGGGAGGAGGCGGGCTGTCTTACCCTGACGACGGGTAACTGACGTAAATGCCGACAGTATCATTTAGACCAATTCCGGCTTTTTTAACTATATTTCCTTATAAGCTTGTTCTGCATCGATAATTATATTTCCCAACTCAAGATAAAAAGGCCATTGATCAACTATAATTCTTGATATACTTATAATCCTTTCATTTTTAGGGGGGATATTATCCGATTTGATTGTTTCTAATATAACAAAAAAAACTTCCTTAAATTTGGAAAGTTGAGATACGGAACTTACGGATAATACTTTTGTATCTTTAGTGATAATAGCTTTATCAAGCTCACCTATAGCTTTTTGTATCTTTGCAACTGCCTTATTTACTTTTGTCATTTTCATAAATCTAATAAGTTATTGAGATCGGTTATGTATTTTTGCATCTTCCCGCCGGGCAAACCGACTCCCTGAGATGATGCCCTTCCTTTAAGAATGACAGAACCCGGCTTAACTTTAAACAGAGACACGTTAGTCATCTGATTCCATTCTGTTTTCACTGCCAGGCTTTTTGGAGTAGCAGGGAATGTCTCAAAAATATATGTACGTCTCGCCTTAGCATCGACACCATCATAATATCTTAACCCGTATTGTGAGTCAGTCGCTTTACGAAATCTGATTGAATCTATTTTGAAAGACTCCAACGTTTTCTTTCTTAATTTTCTCGGAGTGCGACTTTTTTAAATACGCTGACGCATCCTTTATATGGATCTGACTTGCTTTGGCCTATACATTTACTCAACCCCAGCGGATCAATCCAGCTGAACGCATTCGGCGCATACTGGTAAAGGTTGATCCCGCCCGCCAGCCCTATCGGGTCCTGCTGAGTGAACCGTCCGCTGTCCGGGTCATAATAACGAAACAGATTGTCGTGCAGTCCGGTTGATTCGGCCCCTTCGGTGCCTCACCCCCTTGGGGCCATCGCTGAAGCGATGTTCAAATTTGCTAAAGCAAATTTGTCCCGGTCCAGGTACTGGCCCTGCATCCGCAGATTCTGCTCCAACACCGGAACTCGCTCGCTGGATTCACGCAGCAGTTTGTCCCATGGGCTGTTGATACCTTCCCAGGCTTTTTGTCCTTTTACTGTTAGTCAGCAGCTCCGGCATTCCGTTGGCCGCATTATGGAACCAGTAAATCTCCAGGCTTTCCATCCCATCAATACACGCCAGCGGTTCATAGCTCTGGCTGTCGCTGTATACATAGGTCAGCAAAGTGCCGTCGTGAATTTCCTGCAGCAGGCGGTAGCCTTCCCACACGAAGCGCGTCGTGACGGCGTTGCCAGACGGTCTTCCCTGTAATAGTTGCTGGCTGGTTTTACTGATACGACGCCCAAGCGGATCGTAGCGGAAACTCACCTTAGTGCGCGGCTTATTACGGTCCCGTGGCTCGCTGATGACGTCCGTCAGGCGATGCTCACCCTCGTAACGGAAGTGCCAGTGGGTCTGACCGTCATCCTTCCCGGGTGTGATAACCATGGATATCATTTTTCCAGCGGATATAGTTCACGGCGGTTATGCATGATGTCTGAACCCGTATGGGGCAATCCAATGGGTTGGCTGCATTGTCCCGTCGCAACTGCTCAAAACCTGGCTGCACGTCATTATAAGGCAACAAACAACCTGCATTATCGTAGTTACATGATGTCTGCTGAAAAGATATCGTCGCACTCTTCAGGGTTGAGGTTGTTACCTAAATCGAAATCAAGCCAGGGAAACCTGAATATCGCAGAGCTATTCTCATCATCAATACTCACCAGGGAGTAACTTACATCTGGCTTTTAGTTTCAGGCCTAAGGTTTGAGAGAAAAGTGGATGGTATGACGAGAGTCGCGGAATGGATATTCCGCGATAACAGCACTACAGACCCGTATGGGTTATTTCATGCGACGCTGCCGGGCGACGCTGGCAAGGCGTTGTGTCCGGCAGTAAATGGCAAACAGGACGAAACCCTGCCCATTCAGTACCCAGCGAGCACCCACTAAAGCAGCGAGTGCCAGAATCAGCCACAGGCCCGAGTGGCTAGCAGTAACAACGCTGTAGCTCAGGAGTAAAACAGTCGATATAAGCAATATTGCACAGACATAAGCCAGTCCCGCCACACCCGCTGTATGGCCCCGCGCAAGCAGGTAACTGGACGTGAGTATCGCGCCAATAACAACAATTGAGGGAACAAAAAAACTCAACGCGTGTATCTGTGGACTCAGAGGAGGTAAAGCGTGCAGAAATGTCAGCAGATTAAATGCAAATGCAACCAGTAACAGCATCAGCACAATTGCAACGGGGAAGCCATTTTGCCGGGGCAGCGCCTCAGAAGGCTGTTTAAAATAGCGCTCAAGCTCTGAAGTAGATCGGGCAAGTATGGAATCATCCTGCCGTGCGATTGCCTGATCTATTTCGCGCCCCTGTTGCAGGAGTTCAGTGATATTACGTCCAATAAGCCATGATAAAAATTGCATTAAATTACCGCCAGTGACTGGATTGTTCCCACGATGTAGCGTCCGGTGCGCGGGACGTTACCTGGAGCAGCAATGATACCACTGACAGCACTGCCAGCCACAGCCGCTGCACTGGTGACGACCTGTGCGAGTTGCTTAACAAGTTCTTTTTGCACCGGCTCTACAGGGAAACGTTTTGGATAAAGTCCTGCACGGATGGCGGCTTTGAGCTCTTTATTAGTTATACCCGGGTTTTGTGCCTTGATGATTAATTCAGTAAGCCGCGCCCTGTCCTGCCTTGGATAGTTCCTGAGCCACTCCGTAGCTTTTAAAGAAGAGACCGATTTCATCGCTCGCCATGTTGCCAGGGCTTCTTTTAATGCACCGCCCACACTGGCAAGTGAAATAAGGTCAAGAGACGTTGAAGTGGCAACGTACCACTCCTGAGAGTCCAGCCACGCGACGTTTTCACCACCGTTTTCGACGAGATCATAAACCCGGTAGATACCATTAATACACTGCACACCTGTTGCCGCAGCACCGGCATAACCAATGGCGACAAGCACGCCGCTACTGCCAGCCGTTATCGGCGTTGCTGAAGCACCGATAACCGCCACGCCAGCGGTGATAATCATTGCACCACAGGAAAGCACGGTCGAGGCAATCTCCGTGCCCATTGAGGTCGCGCTGACTGCTTCACTCAGTGACTTGCCCGTATCAGACGCTGTGGCTTGCTTAGGCGTTTTGGTCACAATAAGATGTGTGACGATACCACTTTGGCCATTAGGATGACGCTGACCAGGCCGGACAAGATAACGCTGTGCGCCATCTGCATAGATGATGCCAGCCTGATAAAACTCCCGGGTACAATCCATTGCTGCACCCAGCGCTTTGAAATCAAAATCAGGTGCCCCATAACCGGTCAGTCTCGCGATGTCATAACCCGGTAAGTTATTTTCGGGATTCATTCCTGGCAGGTTCATTTTATCTCCTTATAGGCTCAACAGGGTAAAAAGAGAGTTTTTAGATATTGAAATGCGAAATGGAAAAACCATTGTTACCGCACCAAAACTTCATATCAATATGCAGGTGATATAATAACAAGCTTACCTTTTTTGATTGCACAAAAAACAGCCACTCCACTCCTCAACTTTGACTCAAAAGCCCTAATAGAGGATTTTCATTCCATATGAAGAAAATATTTTAAAAAAAACACCTTCTAAACATGGCAATAAAATAGCCACTGTAAAGCGAAGTGCAATTTAACACTTACTTGAATTAATTCAAGCATCACTGCCAAACATTAAATAACTGCTTCTAGATTTCAATCACTTCATCTGTAGAAAGACTATAAACACCTTCCACTTACCTTTAATCAACATTCATCTATTGGATTTTTCCAGCGCTATATTCTTGGTGCACTTTGCTAAATAATTCAAGAAGGGTTACATCTTTATCACCAAACACTCTAGGATGTCGCACTTGCTGCATGCCGTTCCCTAAAGTAGCAACGTATCAAATTCATCTCTACGGCCGGAATGACTTCATGATTTATCTAAAGAACTAAAATAAATCACTTACCATTGCAACTTACCTGTATGTTTACAGAAGGAATAATAATTAAGTGTTTTGAAATTTCGATAATCAAAATTGAGGCCGCCCCCGTCCTTCTCTGGATTGGGTAGCAATAATAACCTCATAAGCATCATTTTCACTTTTTTGAGCCTTCATTGCTTCATCAAAAGTTATTTTTGATTCTTTTTCAAACATAGCCACGGTACCATCATCATATCGAATATAGTAATCATCGTTTTTCTTTACTATATCGATACCATAACCGGTAAATATCAATTGACTCATAATAAATCTCTCAGAAGTTTATTTAAAAACGGGCTGGATATTTGCATCACTTAGAGGTGTTTGGTCAATAACCGCTTCAATCACTCCCCCGGATGTTTTTCCTCCAGGCACCCAATGGTCATTAGCTCCTGCCTCCCTTCCAGATGGCATTCTAAGCCCACTGGGCTTGAGTATGTCAACTCTCACTGGCGAATTACCTAAATCACCTGGATCAAGTCCCAGTAAATGCTCTAACTTTGACACATCACCTCCAGATTTAGCAATAACTTTGTCCGCTATAGCTTTTGGCATAACAAAATGTCCAGATGGAGGGCCAATCTCCGCTCTGTTTACACCCCAAGTGATTTTTGAGATTCCATCATCGAACATAGCAAGGTGCTGTTTGACGTAGGAGGGTTCTAAATAACTTTCAGCATCTGGGCGTGCCTTTTTTTCAACACCTTTTAAAGCATTGTAAGCCTTTGCTGCCCATTTTCTATTAGAAAACACCCCTTTAGTCTGGCTCTGGAATTTATTCCATTTATTTATATTATTACAACTCAACCCCCACGGATCCACCCACCCCAGCGCATTCGGCGCATACTGGTAAAGGTTAATCCCGCCCGCCAGCCCTATCGGATCCTGCTGGGTGAACCGTCCGCTGTCCGGATCATAATAACGAAACAGATTGTAGTGCAGTCCGGTTTCCCGGTCCAGGTACTGGCCCTGCATACGCAGGTTCTGCTGAACGACCGGCATCCGCTGGCTGGACTCGCGCAGCAGTTTGCCCCACGGGCTGTTAATTCCTTCCCAGGCTTTTTGCCCTTCACCGTCAGTCAGCAGCTCCGGCATCCCGTTGGCCGCATTATGGAACCAGTAAATCTCAGGGCTTTCCACACCATCAATACGCGCCAGCGGCTCATAGCTCTGGCTGTCGCTGTAAACGTAGGTCAGCGGTGTGCCGTCGTGGATTTCCTGCAGCAGACGATAGCCTTCCCACACAAAGCGCGTCGTGACGGCGTTGCCAGACGGTCTTCCCTGTAACAGCGGCTGGCTGGTTTTACTGATGCGGCGTCCTAGCGGATCGTATCGAAAACTCACCTTAGTGCGCGGCTTATTACGGTCCCGTGGCTCGCTGATGACGTCCGTCAGGCGATGCTCACCATCGTAGCGATATCGCCAGCGGGTCTGACCATCATCCTTCTCAGTGGTACGGCCATGAATGTCATATTGCCAGCGGATACCGTTCAGTTCTGTGACACGGTTATGCATCACGTGCGCGGCACTATGGCGATCCAGCGGGTTGCCTGCGCCATCCCAGCGCCACTGTTCATTGCCCGGCTGTGC
>JGI25162J39368_1001615_pt1 | contig 11325 bp, 9 predicted proteins | sample AraplaL_Cvi_mTSA_FD_39368 | JGI IMG/M metagenome (IMG submission 39368) | reverse complement strand
GGTGCCGATGGTGCGGAAACGATAGGGGCCGCCAGGCGAATAATGATCGATCACGCCCAGCCCGCTGGACGTGCTGGTCCACAGCCGGCCCTGCGGATCGAGCGTGATCGAGCTGATGTAGTTCTGCGGCAGGCTGGAGGGATCGTCGGGATGGTTGATCAGATTCTCGAAGCCGCGATCGTCCAGCGTGCTGTTGGCGATGCTGATGCCGCGGGTGGTGCCGTACCACCAGCTGTCGCCTACGCGGGCGATCTGCCGCACGGTGTTGCTGCTGAGGCTGCTCGGGTCGTTCTGGTCATGCTCGACGAGCGCGAGTGTGCCCGCCAGCGTGTCATAGCGATACAGCCCGTCATAGGTGCCGATGAGGATGCGCGAGCCATCCCGCTGCAGGCTCAGTACCGGCTTGTTCTCCAGCGCCGGCAGCACCGAGGGCCGGATCGCCAGCGTATCGGGATCGATCCGGGCCAGCCCCTGCGTACCGACCAGGATCGAACCATCCGCCGCCTCGATGAACGTCTGCACGTCGCGATGGAGCTGGTTGCCGCTCAGCTGCAGATGCTGCATGCGGCCGGCCTTGAGGTCGATCATGTCGATCCGGCCCGAGCCCAGGCCAAGCCAGATGCGGCCACGCGTATCGACGTAGACGCCGCGCACGCTGGTGTCGCTGAGCGTGTTCTGTTCCAGTGGTGAAGGCAGCAACGAGAAGGCCGTGCGCGCATTGGGGTTGGTGCGTGCGAGGCCGAGGTCGGTGGCGACCCAGATGTTGCCCGAGCGGTCCTGCAGCAGGCCGCGCACCGAGTCGCCCGGCAAGGTGGAGGCGATCGCGGCATCGTGCTTGATCTGGTGCAACTGGGCATCGCCCACGGTGTACGCGAGCACGCCGCTGCCATCGGTGGCGATCCACATCGTGCCCGGTGCGACCTCCAGAAGATCGCGCACCGTGGATTGCTGGGCGCCGTCCCGAGAGCCACTGAAACCCGGCACCGGATGCCACTGGCCGTCGGTATCGCGATAGACCGCGCCAGCCTGTCCGCTGCCTGCCCACAGCCGGCCGGCACGATCCTCGTGGATGGTCCAGATCTGGTTGCCCAGCACGCTGGCCACGATGCCGGTCGGATGCTCCGGTCGCTCGAACGTCGTCGTGCCGGCACGGCGTACGAACAGCCCCTTGTCGTTGCCCAGCCACAGGTTGCCGGCGCGGTCCTGCATCACGCTGAAATTGCGCGGCGCGGTGCCGGCTCCGGTGTGCAGCTGGGTGATCGTGTTCGTGCGCGGATCGAGGTGATCCAGCCCCGAGTCAGTGGCGATCCAGACGCCGCCGGCATGATCGTCGGCGAGGCTGTAGATCTTGTGGTCCGAGGTGCCGTTCGCACCGACCGGATAAACGTGGAAACTGTTGCTCGCCTGATCGAAGCGGACCAGCCCACCGGCATTGGTGCCGATCAGCAGGTCGCCATCGGGCAGCGCGAGCAGGCTGCGCACATAGGCGTCGGGCAGCCCCGGGTTGCTGCCGCTGCGGGTGTCGAACACCTGCGTGCGATAGCCGTCATAGCGGGCCAGGCCCACCATGGTGCCGACCCAGACCAGGCCGCGCTTGTCCTGTGCGATCGAGGTGATGATCGACTGCGGCAGCCCTTCGGCAGTACCGGCCTGGTCGAACCAGGGCGCGTCGAACGGCGCCCATGGGTCGCTGCCTGCGCTGACGGAACCACACACGAAAAACAGCAGTAGCAGCCCGATGAGACTCAGGCGATGGCGATGCACTTGGCGACGTAACCCGTTCACGTGCTGCCCGACATGCAGAGCCGACGTGTGCAGGTGCGAACTGCCACGACCGTCCTTCCTGTGGAAGGAATCTGCGTCCTCACCTTCACTTGCGTCTGCCCCCCGGCGGTGCGGTGCGGATCAAGGCCGCAACGTTAAGGGCATCATAGCGGCAATTCGTCCCGTCCTGATGCCCGGCCAGCCCACTGGGCATGCCGTATCATGCCGCCATGCCACGCTCTGTCCCGACGCCCACGCCCGGCCTGTTCGCCGAACCCGACGCGCTCAAGCCGCTGGCCGAGCGCATGCGCCCGCGCAGCCTCGACGAGATCGTCGGCCAGCAGCGGCTGGTCGGCCCGGACAAGGCGCTGCGCCGTGCGCTGGAGGCCGGCAAGATCCATTCGATGGTGCTGTGGGGGCCGCCCGGTTGCGGCAAGACCACGCTGGCGCTGCTGGTGGCGCGTTATGCCGATGCGGATTTCCGTGCGATCTCGGCCGTGCTGTCCGGGCTTCCCGACGTGCGCAAGGCGCTGGCCGAGGCCGAGGTGAATTTCGCGCAGGGGCGACGCACCGTGCTGTTCGTGGACGAGGTGCACCGCTTCAACAAGACCCAGCAGGATGCCTTCCTGCCGCACATCGAAAAAGGCGTGATCATCTTCATCGGTGCCACCACCGAGAATCCCTCGTTCGAACTGAATTCCGCGCTGCTCTCGCGCTGCCGCGTGCACGTACTGGAACCGATCTCGACCGACGACATCGTGGCTGCACTCAAGCGCGCACTGGCCGACAGCGAACGCGGCCTCGGCGAGTTGCAGTTGCAGGTGGGCGACGAGTCGCTGGAGTCGATCGCCCAGGCCGCCGACGGTGACGTTCGCCGCGCGCTGACCCTGCTGGAAATCGCCGCTGAGCTGGCCGAAGACAAAAAGATTGACGAGGTCACGCTGACCCAGGTGCTGGCCGACCGCACCCGTCGCTTTGACAAACAGGGCGAGCAGTTCTACGACCAGATCTCGGCGCTGCACAAGTCGGTACGTTCATCCGATCCCGATGCTGCCGTGTACTGGCTGTGCCGCATGCTCGATGGCGGCGTCGATCCGCTGTATCTGGCCCGACGCATGACGCGCATGGCGGTGGAAGACGTCGGCCTGGCCGAGCCGCGCGCCTGGCGCATGGCGCTGGATGCGTGGGATACCTACGAGCGCCTCGGCAGTCCCGAAGGCGAGCTGGGCCTGGCGCAGCTGGCGATCTGGCTGGCGGTCTCGCCCAAGAGCAACGCGGCCTACATGGCCTACAACAAGGCCCGCGCCGCGATCCGCGAAGGCGGCACGCTGGACGTGCCGATGCACCTGCGCAACGCGCCGACCAAGCTGATGAAGGGTCTCGGCTACGGCAAGGGCTACCAGTACGACCACGACGCCGAAGGCGGTATCGCGCTCGACCAGCAATGCCTGCCCGACGAACTCGTCGGCAGCGTGTTCTACGAGCCGGTCGATCGCGGGCTGGAACTGCAGCTGCGCGAAAAGCTGCTGGCCCTGCGCGCCGCGCGCGAGAAAGCCCGCGGCAAGTAGCGTGGTTTGCATTCCGCGACTGCTGCGCGCGCCCTTGCACGACTTTCGAGGTCCGACTTAGATTCGGGTCATCAACCGGGGAGGGCGAAACATGCGTGTACTCGTGGCGGGTCTGATCGGCGGCATCCTGATGTTTGTCTGGGGCGTGGTGGCACACATGGCGCTGGGGCTGGGCCAGGTCGGCTTCAAGCTGCCGGCCAACGAGAATCTCGCGCTCAGTGGCCTGCAACAAGGCCTCGGCGAGCATGCCGGCGTGTACATAGTGCCCGCGCTGGATCCCAAGAAAATGGGCGATGCGGCAGAGATGAGGACGTATTCGATCAAGGCCGTCCGCTCGCCGTATGCCTTCGTGGTGTACCAGCCCCAAGGCACCGACATGACCCAGATGGGCCCGCAGATCGGGCGGCAGTGGGCGTCCGATACCCTGAGCGCGCTGGCGCTGGCATTCGTGATGGGGCTGGCCGTGGTCGGCTTCCGCCGCCGTCTCGCCATCGCCGCCGCCGCTGCGGTATTCGCCTGGCTCAGCACTTTGCTGCCGTACTGGAACTGGTACCGCTTCCCGCTCGACTTCACCCTGGCCGCGCTGGTCGAGCAACTCGTCGGCTGGCTGATCGCCGGCGCGGCGATGGCATGGTGGCTGGGCCGCAGCGAACGCAAGCTGGCCAGCTGAGCTGGCTGCAAGCCGGGCGACCGTAGCCACGTCGCCCGGTATTCATTGCGGCGATTGCCGCCCGGCAGCGATAATTCGCGGTTCAAGCCTTCATCTGGACTCGATCATGCTGGATCCCGCACTGCTGCGNTCGCGCCTCGCCGAAACCGCCGCACGCCTCAAGGAANCCCGCAANTACACGCTCGACGTGTCCGCNGTCGAGGCGCTGGAGAGTTCGCGCAAGCAGCTGGCGATGGAGACGCAGGAGCTGCAGAACCTGCGCAACACGCGTTCCAAGGCGATCGGGCAGGCCAAGGCGAAGGGCGANGATGTCGCCGCCCTGATGGCCGAGGTCGCCGGTCTGGGCGACAAGCTCAAGGCCAANGAGCAGGCGCTGGCCGATGCGCAGGCGAAGCTCGCTGAGATCGCGCTGGGCATCCCCAACATCCCGCACGAGTCCGTGCCAGTCGGCAAGGACGAGCACGACAACGTCGAGACAAACCGCTGGGGCACGCCGCACGCGTTCGATTTTGCGGTGAAGGATCACGTCGAGCTGGGCGAGCGTCACGGCTGGCTCGACGGCGACGCCGGCGCCAAGCTGTCCGGCGCGCGCTTCACCGTGCTGCGCGGCCAGCTCGCGCACCTGCATCGCGCGCTCGGCCAGTTCATGCTCGACCTGCACACCGGCGAGCACGGCTACCTCGAATGCAACGTGCCGGTGATCGTCAACGCCGACAGCATGCAGGGCACCGGCCANCTGCCGAAGTTCGAGGAAGACCTGTTCGCCACCGAAGTCGGCGAGACGAAGCGCTACCTGATNCCCACCGCCGAAGTCTCGCTGACCAACCTGATGCGCGACACCATCCAGGACGCCGACGCGCTGCCGCTGCGCATGACNGCGCACACGCTGTGCTTCCGCGCCGAGGCCGGCAGCTACGGCCGCGACACCCGCGGCATGATCCGCCAGCATCAGTTCGAGAAAGTCGAGATGGTGCAGATCGCCCGCGCCAGCGACTCATATGTGCAACTGGAGGAAATGGTCGGTCACGCCGAGAAAGTGTTGCAGAAACTCGGCCTGCCGTATCGACGCCTGCTGCTGTGCACCGGCGACATGGGCTTCGGCTCGACCAAGACCTACGACCTCGAAGTGTGGCTGCCCAGCCAGCAGACCTACCGCGAAATCTCCAGCTGCTCCAACTGCGAAGACTTCCAGGCACGCCGCCTGCAGGCCCGCGTGCGCAACGCCGACACCGGCAAGCCCGAACTCGTGCACACCTTGAACGGCTCCGGCCTCGCCATCGGCCGCACCCTGATCGCGGTGATGGAGAACTACCAGAACGCCGACGGCTCGATCACCGTGCCGGAAGCTTTGCGCCCGTACATGGCCGGGCTGGACCGCATCGCATGAACTCGCCGGCACCCGTTCGCGGGAAGTGGGACAAGGTCGAGTTCTACACCAGCTACTTCCTGCTGCTGGTGCTGATCTCCTTCATCGGCACCCGGCTGGCCTTCGCCACCGTGTGGCAACTGCCGACCATCGACTTCGTCCTCTCCGTCATCGCGATGCTGCTGGTCCTCGCCAGTTTCTGGCTCGGCCGCCACAGCCGCCGCTGGCGCCTGTGGACGATAGGCTTTGCCACCGCCACCCAGATCGTGCCGATGGTGATCCGCCAACCCGTGCTGCTGTTCCCGCTGATCGGCGCATTGATCCCGATCGCGATCCTGGTGGGATGTCTGATGGCGCTGTCGAAGAAGGACACCAACGCTAGCCCGCCGACAGGTTCCTGATAAACTGCGATGCTGCGCTGGCAGTACAAGCCGATCAGTGACAAGTTTGGAGAGATGGCCGAGTGGTTTAAGGCAGCAGTCTTGAAAACTGCCGTAGGTGTGAGCCTACCGTGGGTTCGAATCCCACTCTCTCCGCCAGAAACGCAAACGCCCCCACGTGGGGCGTTTTGCGTTTCTGATGGTGACGACGGGGATGAGAACCCATCGGTTACTCGGCACATTCTGTGCCTCGCCCTCCGGGTCGTCGGCTGCGCCGACGCTCGCTCCGGCATCCTGCCTTCGCAGTCGACGAATTCGTCCGGAACGAATTCGGACAGCCGCAGGCTGGTCCCGTAGCGCCAGCGCGGAGGGGTGAGGTTCATGGATGAGCTGAACAATCCCATTTGTCACGTTGCCGCACCCATAAATAAGTGACTCTGACCCGTTTAGATCTGGTGTATCACACATTGTTCCACCTGCTGCAAAAGATGGGTTAGCAGCAAAAACGCCACCGTTTCGGGTGGCGTTTGGCGTACTACTCTGAAACAGAAGGCTCAAAGCTCTACAGGTACGTCCAAGGAATTTCCCCCACGTAGCACCGACACGGATATGGTTTCCCCCGTCCCATGTTTCGCAAGGGCATCGGCAAAGCCTTCGACGCTTCGTACTCTGTCAGGCCCGATAGCTGTTACCACATCGCCAGGGTTCAATTTTCCATCAGCTCGCTGACCCACGACGACTGACAAAACTTTGACGCCATATGATTCGGAGATGATCGAAGTCTCGATACCTGCCTTAGTGACTTGTTGAAGATTCACCCCGAGCTTCAAGGGCGCATATGGTGTCATAGCCGCCTTAACGAAACTGCCGAAGGCCAGCACAGAGTCGACGCTTTTCGGCACGCAACCAAATATGTTTGCGCAGCCAACGTTTATCCGTATCGCCGACCGTCCCATCGGACCCTTCTCCTTCAACACCCTGCATGAAATTTCCGGAGAATCAGGTGGTGAGTTGTACGTCTGAAGCAGTGAATCCGTGACGGTTTGCAACTTCATTGCGCAGTGTTCTGTAACCCACGTAGTCGCAGCTGACCAGGCAACATCACATTGTTTTGTGGTTTCGCAGACCGGAACGGACTCGTTCATTGCTGCCTGATTGCTAGCCCTTTCTGCCGGCGATACGCAGCCCGAGATTGCCGCAGCTGCGGCAATGACAAGGATAATCTTTGTCATTCTTTTCCCCTGTTTGTAGACCCATCCGCGCCATTACGGCGCAGCCAATTCTCACCCCGCCGTTACCGTACACCTCACGGCAGTCAGGTTGCCAACGCGGGTGAAAGGAATATTGCCGTTGCCGCGCTGATCGTGAGACAACAACGCGCTACCGTACGCAGATAGATCAATCATCAGCGGAGCGTGCGCAAGTGTGTAGGCGCGGAACGACAGGCCACAAAGAAAAACCCCGCTCTATGGCGGGGGTTTTTCTTAATCCACTCAGCAGTTATTTCTTGCCGTGAAGCCAAGAAAAATACGTGCCGGTTTCTACGGGAATTGAGCATGCCGATGGCACATGGGGACTCACGCCAATCAGAGAAGGCGGCAATGCATGCGGATCATGCTGCTCATTGCCATTTGGGAGCGGAAGCTGTTTCGGAGCCAATGTAAATTCCTGGGTTGTCCCGTTCTCATAGATCATTGTCATGTCAGCGCCCTCCGGGAAGAGTTGTGATCGAACTTCTGTGACCAAGCCAATCTCTTTCGCACGATCAGGGGATAGGGTCGTACGCTGGTCCATCATTTTTACAACGCCTTTTTTGTCCTGCTTCGTTGTATCCGCAATCACTCTGGAAATATTGTCGTAGTCACTGCGCAGCAACTTTATTTGCTCTTCCAACTGCTTTTCGTCAAAAGCGCCACCAGCTTGTAGTCCAAGCGTCACGCCGTGCACCAAGAACCTTGCATGGGGCACACAAATGCGTTCACTGCCAGCGCAAAAAATCACTACACCGATGGAATCGACTGAGCCAAAGTTGTATGTCGAAACCGGAACGGGTGATCCTCGGAGTAAGTTATGGATTGAAAGTCCATGGAAAACACTACCTCCGGGCGAAGAAATCATTACATGCAGACGCTCAATATTTTTGGCAAGCTTCTGATCAATCGCACGTATAAGCGCATCGGCCGTACTGTTGACGACGGGCGCCATGAAACGAATCCATCCGTCCAATTCCATCTACCCCCGTAGTTCCTTAGACGCTGCAAGTGTTGCACGCAACGCCTGAACCCACCATAGGCCGATGGTCGCACTCTTTCCCCTCCCAATTCGCTTTGACGTGTGACTGGGTCTGTGAGGCAGCTGGTCCCGATCGGCTCCATGGTCATTGACCATCATGTCAGTAATACCGCGGAATGGGACCAAGCTGAGGGGTCATGCGGTCGTGAAGGTCGAACGAAACTTCGTCGACGAAACACCAGCCCCAGCCCTCCGGTGGGTCGTAGCCTTCGATGATCGGATGCTGAAGGGCGAGAAAAGGTGTCAGGGACAATTTCTGAAATTGCTTCTGACACCATCCTCACTACGACCTCACCCGCCGCCACACAACCTCACCATGCGCTCCCTCGGCCGCACCGCTCGACGGCTTGGCCACGCTATAAGTCAATTCGTCACCATTGATGGTGTAACTCGAGCTTCCGCTCTTGCCGTCCCAGTTCGGGAATGACGCATGCAGGATCTGACTGCGCATGACCATGGCGTCGCCGCTGACGTGGCCGAAGTGGGCGTTGCTGTCCATCGAGGCGGCACGGTATTCGTCCGGGGTCCCCTTGGATTTGTCGTTCGCCGCGAATGGCATTCGCTTCGCCCGCACAATCTGCATCATGTAGTCGCCCTGGGCATCGATCAGCCACATGCCCTCGGGGTGGGGGCCGTATAGCTCTACGCGGTGACCATCCGGGTAGACGTTGTCGCAGCGGACAAGGGTCCAGGCGCCGATCAGTTCCTTGGGCACCATCGCGTGATCGCCGGCCATTTCGCTGTGTTTCATCGTCGCGTCCTGGGCGGCTGCGGCGGCCGGGATCGGCGATGCGATCAGCGGGGCGAGGAGGGAGGCGAGCAACAGGAGTTTTGCGCGTGACATGGCGACACCTCGGGTATGTGGGGTAGGTGGCATCGTCTCCCGTGCTTTCCGTTTTGATAATAGGCTTTGATCTTTATTGATCTTCAAATGCTATTTGAAGATCATCCGACCTGTGCCTTCTGCACCAGGGATCTGACCCCATGAACCGCCTCAGCGATATGCAGCTCCTCGTCGATGCGGCCGACCTCAGCAGTCTGTCGGCTGCCGGGCGTCGGGCGGGTCTTTCACCTGCCGCCGCCAGTGCCTGTTTGCAACGGATCGAGGCCATGCTAGGCGCGCGGCTCTTCGAACGCACGACACGTCAACTGCGCCTGACCGATGAGGGGCGCATCTACATCGCGTCCTGCCGGGTGGCTATCGAGACGATGCGGGAGGCCGAACGCGTGGTTCGCAGTGGCACCGACGGTGTAAGCGGGACGCTGCGCGTATCGGCGCCATCCGATCTGGGGCGCAACCTGCTGGTCGACATCCTCGACAGTTTCATGGGCCTCTATCCGGAGGTGCGCATTGTGCTGACGCTATCGGATTCGCTCTCACGTTTCGTGCCTGATGATATCGACGTGGCCATCCGCGTCGGTCCCTTGGAGGACAGCGATCTTGTCGCGCGTCATCTTGCGGATAGCTGGCGTGTGGTCTGTGCTTCGCCAACATGTGTCGCGACTTATGGAATGCCAAAGCATCCCGAGGATCTCATCGAATTGCCGACGCTGGTACTGACCACGAAGGCCGGGCCACGCAATGAGTGGCGTCTTGGGGAAACCGTCGTGCGGGTTCGGCGATATCACGAGTGCACCGACAGCGAAGTCATCCGCAAGTGGGCTGTTCTCGGTCGCGGGTTCGCTTACCGGCAGCTTTGGGCGGTGGCGGAAGATGTACGCGAAGGTCGGTTGATGCTAGTCAACGCACCGGCATGGTCTACCCCCACACCCATCCATGCGATGTACCACCAGAACGTCTTTCAGCCACCGCGTGTACGCCGGTTCGTCGATTTTCTGCACGCCGAGTTGGCGAAACGGCTTCCGCCACATGCCGACGACGCAGCGGCGTTTTCATCGAAGCCAAAAAAGGTGTCAGGGACAATTTCCTGAAAGGTGCTGGGACAGATCAGCTCTACTCGTGACCAATCCGTACCTTCGCCCCCCAGTGATGCCCCGAGTCCCGATCGACTTCATGGTCAATGGCCATTGAGTCAGTAATACCGCGGAATGGGACCAAGCTGAGGCGTCATGCGGTCGCGAAGGTCGAGCGGGACTTCGTCGACGAAACACCAGCCCCAGCCCTCCGGCGGGTCGTAGCCTTCGATGATCGGATGCTGCGTGTGCTGGAAATGCTTTCTCGCGTGCCGGTTCGGCGAATCGTCGCAGCAACCCACGTGACCGCAGGTGCGACAGATGCGCAAGTGGACCCAGGCGTCCCCGGATTTGAGGCATTCCTCGCAACCACGCGCACTTGGCGTGACGTCACGAATGGAAGCAAGATGGGTGCAATGGTGGGGCATTGGGGAACTCCGTTGTCAGCAGGAGAGGTGATTCGCGCCTGATTGTGCGCCAGCATCATAATCCGGCGATGGAGGCTTCAGCATCTGGATGATGAAAGCCGTACTCGACGGGCAAGCCAGCGAAATCGTCGAGTTGGCGCGTACGGCCTTCGGGCGCTGATCGGCAACGGAGGTACGCTGCCGCAGCGAATGAAGGTACATGGTTCCGCAGTTCCGACCAGAACAATGCTTCATGTTCCTGCCTCCCGCCAGTGAGATGCACCATGCATGACGAGACGCGCAACGCTTCGTACGACCCGGCCGATCCGGACCCTCATTCGCGCGACGCACAGCGATTTCCGCGCCTGACCGACGAAATGGCCGAACGTGTCGCGGCTTACGGTGAGGCCGAGCAGGTGCCTGCGGGTACGGTTCTGTTCGAGCGTGGCCAACGCGGCGCGGATTTCTTTTTGGTGCTGGAAGGTGGCATCCAGATCATCGATCTCGACAACGATGGCCATCCGCGAACGGTCACTACGCATACGCGCCATCAATTCACTGGCGAACTCGACCACTTCAATCAACGCAGGATCCTGGTGTCAGGCTTGACGGTGATCGAGAGCCGCCTGATCCGCATCATTCGCGAAAATTTCCGCAGGCTGGTCAGCGCAGAGCCCGATATTGGCGAGATCATCATGCGCGCGTTCATTCTTCGCCGCGTGGGCATTATCCAGCAGGGTATCGGTGGCGTCGTGCTGATAGGGCCGAGCCATGGCGCCGACACGNTGCGGCTTCANCGGTTCCTNGTTCGAAACGGCTACCCGCATCGCNTGATCGATACCGATATCGACCCGAAGGCGGCTGGGCTGCTCGACACGTTCGAAGTCCAGCCGCATTTGTTTCCCGTCGTGGTTTCGCCAGACCATCAGATGTTGACGAACCCTTCGACGGCGGAACTTGCCGA
>JGI25162J39368_1001602_pt1 | contig 11375 bp, 10 predicted proteins | sample AraplaL_Cvi_mTSA_FD_39368 | JGI IMG/M metagenome (IMG submission 39368) | reverse complement strand
ATGTTCACCGTTTTAATATCCACACCCTGTTCCACGACGCGCAGAACATCGGTGGGATTGGTAAACAGCAGCATCACGCGATCCTGACCATACTTCGGGTTATTCCACACCCGCACCATTTTATCGACATCCACCACATGGGCTGTCACGCCGGGCGGGGCGACCTGCGTCAGCAGGGTTTTACGCACGTGGTCGTTGGCCACTTCATCACTGACCACGATAATGCGCTGAACGTTGGTCTCTTTCGTCCAGCGTGTCGCGACCTGTCCATGAATCAGACGGTCATCTATGCGCGTCAGTCCGATTTTCATGTGATCGCCGGGTGCCATCGGTTTAGCCGGTTGCGCTGCAGCGGCCGGTTTTACCGCAGCCGGTGCCGGTGCTTCTTCTTTGGCTTTCAGGGCTTTAACCCCTTCACGGCCAGTTTCGACCGCGACGGCGACCAGTTCGTCAAATCCGGGATCGTCATCGCGCGCCATCAGGGTTTCGACCAGCATCGGGATATTGACCCCGGCGATGACCTCATACTGGGGCTTATCGACGACGATACGGCTGGCCGCATTAAACGGGCTGCCACCCCAGGTATCGACTAAAAACAGGACCCCTTTGCTGGTATCCAGTTCTGCCAGTCGTGCATTATATTTTTCAATCAGCGTTTCTGCATTTTCACCAGGGACAAAATCTATCCAGCCGACATTGTCCTGCTCGCCCAACAGCATTTCTGCTGTTTTCAGCAGTTGTTCCGCTGCCCAGCCGTGTGTACCAATTACAATCGCAATGGTCACGTGCTACCTCCGTTCGCTAGAGATGCTCATCTGAGTCAATGAACTGTATTGAGTCATGCTTTGGTTATTGTTTTAACCGGGTGATTCGATTAATCGGTTTAGCGTCGAAAAAACATGGGTTAATGACGTTAAGGCGATAAAGTCGCGATTTATTTTAGTGATCGAAAAAATAAATTATGTGATGTCTGTCAGCTATTCACCCTGTGAAGAGGCGAGTCACCCTTTTTATGCGCCCGATCATCCGCTCTGCAGATTGTAAAAATAAGAAAATTTTTTGACGCAAATCACCGACCTGATACATTAACGTTCTGTTTAATACTCAGGAGTAACGGGCTTCAGCCCACCTTTATGGATCGTCACCGACGTCGCTTAACCTGTTCTTTGCGCCTGCTGGCGCGTCACCCTTCGCCTCGCGGCGTTTTCACCGCTTTCCCGACCACCCGGATGTCACGCTTTGCTGCGCTGATACGCACCGGCTCAATCTGTTCCCTGTTCTGGAGTCATAAATAATGGAATTTTTATTCGACCCCTCAATCTGGGCGGGTTTACTGACGCTCATCGTGCTGGAAATCGTACTCGGCATCGATAATCTGGTGTTTATTGCCATTCTGGCCGACAAACTGCCGCCAAAGCAGCGTGACAAGGCCCGTTTGATTGGCCTGTCGCTGGCACTGATTATGCGTCTGGGCCTGCTGTCACTGATTTCCTGGATGGTGACGCTGACAACACCTCTTTTCAGCGTAGGCGGTTTCAGCTTTGCGGGTCGTGATTTAATTCTGCTGGCGGGTGGTCTGTTCCTGTTATTTAAGGCGACGATGGAGTTGCACGAGAGGCTGGAGAACCGGCAGCTCGACGGATCAGGTAATCGGGGATATGCCAGTTTCTGGGCAGTCGTGACGCAGATTGTGGTGCTGGATGCGGTCTTCTCGCTGGATGCTGTGATTACGGCTGTAGGTATGGTCAACCACCTGCCGGTGATGATGACGGCTGTGGTGATTGCGATGGGTGTGATGCTGCTGGCGTCTAAGCCGTTAACTAACTTCGTTAACGCGCATCCGACCGTGGTGGTGCTCTGTCTGAGCTTCCTGTTAATGATCGGTCTGTCACTGGTAGCAGAAGGCTTTGGCTTCCATATTCCTAAAGGTTATCTCTATGCGGCAATCGGCTTCTCAATTCTGATTGAGATGTTTAACCAGATTGCGCGTCGAAACTTTATCCGCCATCAGTCCAACCGTCCGATGCGTGAACGTACCGCAGAGGCGATTCTGCGCCTGATGGGAGGCCGCAATCGTGCCCAGATGGCCAGTAACAGTAACACCAGCAGCAGCGAAGAGGCTGCGCTGGCGGAAGCGATGCCGCAGGAAGCGTTTAAAGATGAAGAACGTTACATGATTAATGGCGTACTGACCCTGGCGTCACGTTCAATTCGCAGTATCATGACGCCGCGCGGTGAAATCTCCTGGGTTGATGCGAATCGTCCGGTGGATGAGATTCGCGGTCAGCTGCTTGATACCCCCCACAGTCTGTTTCCGGTCTGCCGGGGTGAGCTGGACGAAATTGTCGGCGTAGTGCGCGCTAAAGAGCTGCTGGTGGCGCTGGAGCATGGCGTGGATGTGGCAACCTTTGCGGCCAATAGCCCGACCATTGTGGTGCCGGAGACGCTGGATCCGATTAACCTGCTTGGCGTGCTGCGCCGTGCCAAAGGTAGCTTCGTTATCGTCACCAACGAGTTTGGTGTGGTCCAGGGTTTGATCACGCCACTGGACGTGCTGGAAGCGATCGCGGGTGAATTCCCGGATGAAGATGAAACGCCTGATATTGTGGCGGACGGTGATGGCTGGTTAGTTAAGGGCGGGACCGATCTGCATTCGCTGCAGCAACTGCTCGATTTCCATGAGCTGGTCGATCCGACAGAGGACCACGCCTCGCTGGCCGGTCTGCTGATTGAGCAGAAAGGGCAGTTACCGCTGCCTGGCGATGTAATTGATATCACTCCGCTGCACTTCCAGATCATCGAAGCGACCGACTACCGCATCGATCTGGTGCGTGTCACCAAAGATAAACCGCATGACGAAGATGAAGAGGGTTAATTCTTCACGTTGTTGCTAAGGCGCGGCTGGCATAACCGGCCGCGGTAAATCTTCCCGACAGCCGCTGCTTCAACGTCGCGGCTGTTTTTTTATCTGTGGGTATCGGCCTGATGCAGTAACAGCCACGCCGGAAAATCCTGCAGCGGCATCGGACGGGCAAAATAGTAACCCTGCAGATGATCCACGCCGCGTTCGCGCAGATAAGCCGCCTGCACAGCCGTTTCCACGCCCTCAGCAACCAGACTGATGTTCAGGCGCTGGGCCAGCGAAATCACCATATCCGTTACCGTCGCGTTGATGGCGTCAGTGCCGATAGCTGCTGTGAAAATTTTGTCTATTTTCAGCACGTCGGGCTGCAGGTCTTTCAGATAGGAGAGTGAACTATGACCGGTGCCGAAGTCATCAATCGCCAGCTGAACGCCGATATCGTGCAGCTGCGTAATGACCGATTGATCCACCACCGGGAGTGCATCCCGCTCGGTGAGCTCCACCATCAGTGTCGGCACTGGCGAGGCGGGCCACCACAGCTTTTGCAGATCTTCAATAATTGCGCCGTCCCGGAAATGACTGGCAGCCACGTTGATAGCGATATGGAAGGCGGGATCCGTGGGCAATAGCGGTAGCTGACTCACCACTTCATTCAGCACAAAGCGCGTCAGCGGCTTGATCAGATTCTGGCGCTCAGCCAGCGGAATAAAAACATCCGGTGCAATCCAGCCCTGACGGGCATTATGCCAGCGCATCAGTATCTCAATACCGTCGCACTGACCACTTTTGCTATTGATCAGTGGCTGGCAATAAACCATAAACTCGCGGGCGGTAATGCCATAACTGATTTGCCAGCTCAGGCTCATGCGATTTGCAGTTGCCAGCCAGACGATATAGCCCATAAGCAGGCTCAGCAGCACTGCCAGCGGCAGCTGTGAGGGTAGCGTTGCCAGCGCCGATCGGGTAGGAGAGGGGCCATAGAGTGTAAGCGTGAATGGATAGCGCAGCGAGCCTTGTTCATAGCTCACCTCATCGTCTGCAGCGACTGTCGACTCGATCAACGGATTACCATACTCCAGGCTCTGTCCGTTAACGTTAAACACGGCGCGTTCAACCCAGGGTAACTGCGGCTCCAGCAGATAATTGCTCATCATTTCGATGTTAATTACCTGCAAAATGCCTGAGCGGTTATCCGGGCTTTTTGGCGTCCACAACATTAAAATCGGTGAGCCTTTGAGAAGATAATCATCGGTTGAGAGGGTCATACGCTCGCCATTATAGGCAAGGTCGGGCCAGGTCTGGCTAAAAGGAATCGCGCGGGGTCCATAAACACTGGAGCAGTAAAGTACATCGTTATCCACCAGCAGAATCGCCCGGAGCGTCTGCAGAGAAGAGATTTTTTCGATGAGTGGAAAACGAACATTGTTGCAGGGTACACCCACGAGGCCCAGCGTATTATTCGCGGAAACTTCCAGCGGCGAAAACATCCGGTCAAACCGCATAATCGCTTTATTGGCGAAATCCATTGCCTGACGTTCAATACGTGACTTTTCTTCAAAATAGCGAAAGGCCAGCGTCAATATCATGACCACGATGGCGATTGAGAATGCTATGAGCAAACGCTTGCGTCTGAATTGTCCAACAAATTGCTGGGCCATAAACATCAGTATCCACCTTCCCAAAAAGCCAGAATAAAGCAAAAAATTACGGGGTTAGTATCGGCACGGCCAGATCAATATTGAGGCCGAAATGCAGAAAAGCGGGTCTGGAAAGCGACGAAAGCCGGACGGTTGCGCGGAAAACACTCTACCGTTAAAACCTGCGCTGAGATAGCGCAGGATGCGGATTTTATTACAGTTGAACGTTATTTAAACATTTAAACGTTTCGTTCAATCACACTGCACTTTAATTGCCAGACCGCCGCGTGAGGTTTCGCGGTATTTAGCGTTCATATCTTTGCCCGTTTCATACATCGTCTCAATAACCTTATCCAGCGAGACGCGAGGTTCGCTGGTACGACGCAGTGCCATTCGCGCCGCGTTAATGGCTTTAACTGAGGCGATAGCATTGCGCTCAATGCAGGGCACCTGAACCTGACCGGCAACCGGGTCACAGGTTAGTCCCAGGTTGTGCTCCATGCCAATTTCAGCGGCCACGCAGACTTGCTCAGGACTGCCGCCCAGCAACTCGGCCAGACCGGCCGCCGCCATGGAGCAGGCCACACCCACTTCACCCTGGCAACCCACTTCAGCACCGGAAATAGATGCGTTCATTTTGTACAGTACGCCAATGGCGCCGGAGGCAAGGAAATAGCGCAGAAAAATATCGGGGGTTACCGGCTCGATAAAGTGATCGTAATAAGCCAGCACCGCCGGCACGATGCCACAGGCACCGTTTGTTGGTGCGGTGACGACACGACCTCCTGCGGCGTTCTCTTCGTTGACGGCCAGTGCATACATATTAATCCAGTCGATAACAATCATCGGGTCACTGGAGTGCTTAGTGGAGGAGGTCAGGAGGCGACGCAGTGAGGCAGCACGACGTGGCACGCGCAGCGGTCCGGGCAACACACCTTCGGTATTCAGACCGCGATCGATACAGGCCTGCATCGTCTGCCAGATATCGGTGAAATAGGCATAGATCTCATCGCGGCTGTGCAGCGCCAGCTCATTTTTCATCACCAGGCCAGAGAGGGAGAGGCCGGTCTCATGGCAGTGCGCCAGCAGATCTTTAGCGGAATGAAACGGCCATGGCACTGACACTTCATCCAGTGCCGACTGCCCAAAGTGCTCTTCATCAACGATGAAACCGCCGCCAACGGAGTAATAGGTCTTCGACAGAATCAGCAGGTCACCTGCAAACGCCAGCAGACGCAGACCATTTTCATGCAGCGAGAGGTTCTCGCTGCGGAACACCATGCCGCCTTCGCGCGGAAAATCGACTTCATGCGCGCCTTTCGCCAGCAGCAGCCGCTCACGCTGTTCGACATCTTTAATAAACGCGGGTATCGCATCAATATCCACGGTATCGGGCGATTCACCCGCCAGACCCATGATGATCGCGATATCCGTATGATGGCCTTTGCCGGTCAGAGACAGAGAACCATAGACATCTACGGCGATTCGGGTCACCTCCTGAAGCTTTTCCTGTTCGCACAGCAAATCCACAAACTGCTTACCCGCTTTCATCGGGCCGACAGTATGCGAACTCGATGGGCCGATGCCCACTTTGAACATGTCGAAAACACTAATCACAGGTGACACTCCTCACAATTATTCTCAGTCTGCCGGGGCAGTTTATGGCGCCCATAGTAATAGTCATGCACCGGAAAAGAGCGCTTTTTCGCATGAAATAAACTTATCTAAAACGATAGAAAAAATTATAGCGCAGCCCGGCAGGTCGCTGGCGAGCATCTGTGAAAAAACAGGCAAAAAGGTTTCAGAAGGCGATCTGGGTGCTCAATGAACGGATGATTCCGGCGGTCATGCCCCACACCAGATAATCCTGGTAGCGCGAGAGCCAGACCGGATGGCGTACACCGGCCCGATGCACCTCCAGCGCGCTGTAGCGGCTTAGCTGCAGAGCTTCGGCCAGCGGCATCTCAAAAGCACTGCTGACCTCATCCGGGTTAAGAGTAAGTCGTAAATCGGCCGGAATAATGCCCAGCACGGGCGTGACCTGGAAGCCGGTGCTGCTGGTGACGGCAGGCAGCGCACCCAGTATCTCGACCTGCTGCGGATCGATGCCGACCTCTTCCTGCGCTTCACGGAGTGCTGTGTTGATCAGTGAGGCGTCGGTGTCATCCTGCATCCCGCCGGGAAAGGCGACCTGTCCGGCGTGCTTGCGCAGGGCCTGCGAACGCTGCGTCAGCAACAAACCCGGCTCAGGACGGGCCACAATAGGCACCAGCACCGCAGCATGACGTCCTGAGAGACGCTGGGTGCTGCGGGCGGGTTGCTGCAATAAAAAACGGCTGCGAAAAACATCAATCGTCAGTGCCAACTGAACCTCCTGCCTGCTCAAGTGTCGGTAAGATCCGGCTGACTTTATCGAGCGTTTCCTGATACTCCGCTTCCGGATCGCTGTCAGCTACCAATCCGCCACCGGCAGAGCAGTAGAGTTGCTGGCCTTCGGCGATTAGCGTGCGAATCGTGATGCTGGTATCCATCCGGCCACACAGGCTGATATAGCCGATGCTGCCGCACCAGGCATTGCGGCGCTGCGGTTCCAGCTCATCAATAATCTCCATTGCCCGAATCTTAGGTGCACCGGTTATCGAGCCGCCAGGAAAACAGGCGCGCAGTAAATCAGTGGCCTGCAGGCTGTCAGGTAGCTGCGCCCGCACCGTGCTCACCAGGTGATGCACGGCGGGGAAGGGTTCAACCACAAACAGCTCTGGCACCGTAACCGAACCGGGTCGCGCCACACGGCCAATATCGTTGCGCAGCAAATCAACAATCATCAGATTTTCAGCCCGATCTTTCTCCGCATGGCGCAACGACTCCGCCTGTTGTGCGTCGGCAATCGGGTCGTCACAGCGTGGTCGGGTCCCTTTAATGGGGCGAGTTTCAATCTGCTTGTTATTCAGCGACAGGAAGCGTTCCGGCGACAGGCTGAGAATTGCACTGTCAGGCAGCCGCAGAAACGCGCTGAAGGGTGCGCGGTTAGCCGCATTGAGGAGAGTGAATGCCTGCCACTCATCACCCTGATAACCCGCCTGAAAACGCTGTGCCAGGTTTACCTGATAACAGTCACCGGCCTGAATATAAGCCTGAACGGCGGCAAAGCGCGCGGCGTATTCGGCATAGCTCATATTAGAGCGCCAGCGGCTTGTCAGCGAAAAGGGTACAGTTTCGCGTACAGGCCACTGTGCCAGCCAGGCGGCACGTTCTTCAACATTGCTCAACGCCACGAGCGTCAGGGTTTGCTGATGATGGTCGGCAATCAATGCCCAGTCATAGATTCCTGCGGCCATGTCAGGCGTAGTGAGATCGGCTGCAGCCCGCTGCGGCAGGGACTCAAACCGGCGGCCCAGGTCATAACCAAACAGCCCCAGCGCACCGCCCTGAAACGGCAGCGTCTCGCTGGATGCAGGTGTGACGCCCAGCGCATCACACTGTTGCTGCACCAGCAACAGGGGATCGGCGGTTGATTCGGTTGTACCGGTTGGGTCGCTGAGCGTCGTGATTGCGCCGCGGGTCACCAGGGTGGCGCGGGGATCGGCGGTCAGAAGATCAAAACGGTTGTCACTGTGGCTGGCCTGCGCGGAGGAGAGCAGCATCGCCCAGGGCAGATGTGCAAGGGTGGCGAAACGCTGAGTCAGCGCATCGGGGGTATAATCAAGCGTGAGGGTTTCAACAATCATCGGGCAGACAAATCAGAAAGCTAAGAGGCGGTCAGACTGACATATTTTTTCCTCACTGGCACCTGTTAGTTCCACGTGGGATACTGTCTGACCCAACGCAGGAGTAAAAAATGTTTATTGGATTACCGGCTCTCTCTCATGAGCAACAACAACAGGCCGTCGAACGTATTCAGGCGCTGATGGCAGGCGGACTATCGAGCGGTGAAGCAATCGCCCAGGTGGCGCAGGAAATCCGCGAAAATCACAAGGGCGAACGTATTCGGGCGTTATTCGAAGACGAAGATGACGAAAACGAAGAGGAATAACGCCCGGCAGGTTTAACGTGCAGCGATGATTTTAATTTCGATCTTGTATTTTGGATTTAGCAGACCGGCCTGAACCGTACAGCGCACCGGCGCATTGCCCGGCGAAACCCAGGCATCCCAGGCGCGGTTCATGGCGGGGAAGTCGGCTTTATCTACCAGGAACAGCGTCGCATCCAGAATTTTGCTTTTATCGCTACCGAGCCGGGTCAGAATGGCGTCAATCACCGCCAGCGCATTGGCGGTCTGTGCTTCTGCGTCGGCATCCAGATTTTCGGGCACACTGGTGTAATAGATTGTGTCGTTATGAATGACGGCTTCGGACATACGATGTTCCGGGTCAATGCGGGTAATACTCATCGGTTTCTCCCTGGTTAATTGCGCATTAGCCTGGCACACTCCTGATATCGCTGTCACCTCTTACGCTTTACAGGCAGCGCTCAACAATCGCCTGTCTGTCTGCCATCACTTCCGGGGACATCCGGAAGGTGGTGAAATATTTCACATCAGCACCTTTTCGGCGGGGCGAAACATCCGCAAAAATAGAATCTTCCCAGGTAAAGACGCTGATCTCACTGCCGTTCGGCTGGGTGTGGGTGGTGTTATCCCGTGCAATGACGCTGGTGGTGGACCAGCCGCGATAAATACAGTCGCTGAGCTGAAGGACGGTGCGGGCGCTTTGGCCCTGGAAAACGGGTTGCTGCAGACGAGCCTGATCAGGGGTAGGTGCCTGGCAGCCGCAGAGCAGCAGTACGCCAGCCAGAGATCCGATGCGGACATAATTCATGATGTACCTCCGCCTGAAACAGGCAGTCGGGTTTAGCCATCTGCGAAACATCACCTGAAGGGCAATGTTAAGCCAGTCTCAGCACATCAGCCTACGGGTGCCACATCCCAACAGTAAGCTGATTTAATCATTATAATCCTGCCTTTTGATTACCTGATGTGTTCATTTGCATTTGATAACTGCATCACACTGTGGCGCTAACTGCGCTGACAATGAAGTGTCCTTAATCGCGCCTGCTGTTAGCGCTGACAGGGGATAAGAAACACGGAATTAGGGGAACTGGCGGCTTAAAAATGTTATAAATCAGTCATGAGATTGCGCCACAGGTTGAGGATTAAAGCATGGCGAATACGCAGTATCTTTTTTGGGTAATGGCTGGCGCTCTGACGCTGCTGTTTATTGTTATCGCGGCATTTGTGGGGTTATCCAAAGGCAGTAAGCAGGGATTTGTTACCTTTGCCGTGCTGTTCATCATCATGCTGGCGGGTGCACTGTACCTGCATCATTAGCAAGGTGCGGTTGGGCTGTTTTCAGTCCATTACAGTGAATTCACGTTTGGTTCACATTTCAGGTGGAAAGTGTGCGGCCTCCAGTGAGTGTTAACTATGATCAGTTGAAATAGCAGCCTTGCTATTTATCACCGGAGGTAATTATGTCTGAACGTCCTGATTACGATGAACCGCTGCCAGATGATGCTGAGATCTATCCGGAAGATGAAGATGAAGAAGAGGATGAGGAAAACGATCCCTTAGAAAAGGATGTTTAGGCGTTTGAAACGGTTGTCTGACGACCTCTATTTCTTCTGAATTCTGACTCACGCCGCAAAACCGTCAGTCGCGCAGTTTTGCGGTTTCTACACCGGTCTCATTGACTCACTTCTGTCCGCGCCTTTTCAGCTTTACCCGGGTTGCTGGAATCTGGCTAAACAACACCCTGGTGATGACCCTCTGACCGCTCGGGTTGTTCAGATAAACTGCCCGGATAAAATCCTTCAGTCATTAGTCTCACTGACATTCGCATCGATGAAAACCTTTAGCGATTCCTGCGCGGATGCACGGCGGTTTATCGCCTTACAGATTAAAAAGCGAATGGAATAAAGTCCCTGTTATTAATTAGCTTATTCAGCAGGGTATTTAATGAAGCGCTAAAATTTCAGGTTTTCTTATCGTACTTTCGGGTCACGTACCGCCGCACCTGAAACGGCTAAAACCTCAACCTGTTGATATTTATCGATTTTGATTTGTTTATCCAATACTGACATAATTACAGTGTTTTTGCCGTTCTTAGAGAGGGTATGTGGCAGACGATTTTGCAGTGGATGGCGCACTGGCGTTGGCGATCGCAGGTTTTAAACCGCGTGAAGCACAACGTGAGATGGCGCAGGCGGTATCTGAAGCCGTAAAACAGCAGGGTGAACTGGTGGTTGAAGCCGGCACCGGCACCGGCAAAACCTATGCTTACCTGGCACCCGCCTTGCGGGCCGGAAAAAAAGTCATTGTCTCCACCGGCTCAAAAGCGCTGCAGGATCAGCTTTATGGCCGCGATCTGCCCACCATGATTAAGGCACTGAAGTTCAAAGGGAAAACGGCCTTGCTGAAAGGGCGCTCTAACTATCTCTGCCTGGAACGCATGGAACAGCAGTCGATGGCCGGTGGTGAGCTCACCGTGCAGGCGCTAACCGATCTGGTGACGCTGCGCAGTTGGTCATCACAGACAAAAGATGGCGACATCAGCAGCTGTGCGGGTGTGACCGAAGATAGCCCGATCTGGCCGCTGGTGACCAGCACCAACGACAACTGCCTGGGCACGGATTGTCCGCGCTATAAAGAGTGTTTTGTGGTCATGGCACGTAAGCGCGCCATGGACGCTGATGTGGTGGTCGTTAACCACCATTTGTTTCTTGCCGACCTGGTGGTAAAAGAGGGGGGCTTTGGCGAATTGATTCCCGAGGCTGATGTGATGATCTTCGATGAAGCCCATCAGTTGCCCGATATCGCCAGCCAGTATTTTGGTCAGCAACTCTCCAGCCGCCAGTTACTCGATCTGGCTAAAGATATT
>JGI25162J39368_1001593_pt1 | contig 11432 bp, 7 predicted proteins | sample AraplaL_Cvi_mTSA_FD_39368 | JGI IMG/M metagenome (IMG submission 39368) | reverse complement strand
TTGCCGCCGGTGACGAGGATGGTCTTGTCGTTGAAACGGTTCATGGCGTGTTCCCTTGAGGGTGTGTGGTTGATGAAGCCATGCTGCGCGCCAGCGTGGGCCTTGCCGTGCCACGTTTCCGATGAACACGTTCGATGGCATCGAACGTCCTGCGGGAGTTCTTCAAGTGCCCCTTTGATGCCCCTGTAGTGCTTGCCTATCACGCCATCGTGTCATGCGGGCGACGATGCATAACCGTCAAGGCACGAGTCTGTTCAAATCTCGCCCCGCATCGATTTGCCTCATCGTCATTCCGGCGAAAGCCGGAATCCAGGGCCTGTAATCTTCGGTCACTGCCAAAAAGTNGCTGGATGACCAGCCACTCGGCTGTTGAAGAGNGCCTCCGGCTTTCGCCGGAATGACGNGTGGCAAGCGTGGAGTTTTTTATTCAATGGCGACACGGCGGCAGCGTANTCATCGCTGCGCGCGGCCACCATCNCGCGAAGACGACGCTATCGTATCGGCTTCTTCCTCGCCAGGCCGTTTCCGCCAGCAACCGCTGCCGTGNNTCACGGGCGACCATTCCGGCAACGGCATGGGCGGCGGCAGATCGAAAGCGCGGAAATCGCCTTGCGCGTAGACCACGCGCCCATCCATCACGGTGAGCTCGGCGACGATCTGGCGGATGTCCTCGTCGGGCACGCTGAAGTAATCCTGCGAGAGGATGGCGAAGTCGGCGTACTCGCCGATGTCGAGCTGGCCCTTGCTGCCGCCCTCGCCGGAAAACCAGGTGTTGTCTTGCGTGTGCAGCGCGAGTGCGCTGGTGCGATCCAGTCGGTCCTCGGGCGGGTAGAGCGTCTGGCCGCCCAGCGTGCGGCCGGTGGTGAGCCAGTAGAGCGTAGCCCATGGATCCAGGCCGGCGGCCGTGGTGCCGCCCGAGCCGACGCCCAGGTGCAGGCCGGCGTCGAGCATGCGNCGAATCGGCGGCGTATGCGAGGCAACGTCGGTACCGTGACGTTCCAGAAAATANTCGCCCTGGTACGCCATGCGCGGTTGCAGGTTGATGCCGCCACCGAGTCGCGCGACGCGCTCGATGTTTCGCGCGCTGATNGTCTCCGCNCCGTCGAAGAACCAGGGCAGGGCGCGCAAGGTCATGTCCGCATCGACGCGTTCGAGGACATCCAAGGCCATGCCGATGGTGTCGTCGTAGACNGCATGCAGGCGCCACGGCCATCGGCGCGCCACCAGNCGCCTCACGATGTCTTCCAGGTCCACCGCCGTCTGGGCGGTGAGCTGCGGTGGCGGCTGCCGGAAGTTGTCGTAGTCCATGGCGGCATGCACGAGCACTTCGCCCGCNCCGTTGAAGCGGAACAGNTCATCGCCGTCGCCGTAATGGTTGATGGTGCACCAGTGCAGGAAGTCGCCGGTTTCTCCGCCCGGCGTTTGCGCGGCCAGGTGATAGGCCACGCGCACGGTGAGCAGATGATGCTGGGCCAACTCTTCCATGGCCTTGTAGTCGTCGGGATAGTGCAGATGCGCGGCGCCGGCATCGATGACGCTGGTGATGCCCAGCCGATTCAGTTCGCGCATGGTCTGGCGCAAGCTGTTGACCTGGTATTCGTGCGGCAACATGGGGGCGTGGGCGAGCGTCTGGCGAAATACTTCGGGCGTTGGCGTCGCGATCAACAAGCCCGTGGGCCGACCATCGTCATCCCATTCGATATGGCCGCCCGGTGGATCGGCGGTCTGACCGTCATAACCACAGGCAGCGATGGCGGCGGCGTTGAGCAGGGCCCGATCCTGCAGGTGCTGGACATAGACCGGCGTGGATGGCGCGATCGTGTTCAGTTCTTCCAGTGTCGGCAGGCGTCGTTCGGCGAACTGGTGTTCGCAGAAACCGCCCACCACGCGTACCCATTGCGGCGCTGGCGTGCGTGCCACCTGTTCGGCCAGCATGCGCAGCGCTTCCGCCAGCGTGGGTACGCTGTCCCAGCGCAGTTGCTGGTTGTAGTCCAGACCCGTGGCGATCAGATGCTGGTTTGCGTCGATCAGTCCTGGAATCACGCGTCGCTTTCCCGCGTCGATCACCACCGTGGCGGGGCCCGCGAGCGAACGTATCTGGCCGTTGGTGCCCACGGCGACGATGCGACGTCCGTTCACGGCGAGCGCCTGCACTTCGGGCCGCTGCGCGACACCCGTGTGGATCTTCGCGTTGTGAACGATGAGCGTCGGGTACACGGCCATGGGCATCGCCTTGTTGCCAATCCGCTACGGCGATCAGGTTGCTTTGGCGGGCGTCTAGCTTTCGTGACTGNGCCNGGGCGGTGTCAAGCAGTGGGGTCANATCGCCCGGCGAATGAACCGGTAGATTGGCCNGGGTGCAGCGCGGGACNCGGGTCATGTGCATATGCACAAAAGTCATTTCCTGGCCCGGCAACGATTGGACAGCATGCGGTTACTCGTTGGGAGGCGAGGCCATGAACACAATCACGTCCGCAGGCATCGTGGTCACCTNGCGTCGCGCATTCGTCGCGATGGCGCTCGCATGCGCGTGGCCGGTATGTTGTCTGGCGGACAACTATGANTTCTACAGCAACTGGCCCACGCATGTGTCTGCCGCGGACGGCACCGACTTCGGCCTGGCCGTGCTCTACCAGTACGACATCAACCAGTTCTCCAATGACGCCGGCAAGTTCGAAGACGCCAACACCAACCGGCGTCGCTACTTCGGTTTCTATTTGCGTAAGCCGGGCGTGTACGACGCCATCGCGCAGTACGACTTCCAGGCCAAGCAATGGGCCGACGCGTTCGTGCGTTTCCGCAGCGCCGGCGTCTTCGGCAAGGACGTGGGCAATTTCCGCTTCGGCTACTCGAAGACGCCGGTGGGGTTCGAAGGCGTCACCAGTACCTCCGCCACCACCTTCATTGAAGCGGCGTTGCCGACGCAGGCCATCTGGGAAGGGCGTCGCGCAGGGTTCGACTGGGCGCTGGTNCGGCCGCATTTCATCATCAATATCGGCGACTACTTCTGGCGCAAGGATTTCGACGGCAANAACCCCGGAAGCACCTGGGCCATGCGCGCGGCGTGGATGCCGCTGAACAAGCCGGGCGATGTATTGCATCTTGGAGTATCGGCTTCGCGCGAAAAGCTCGATTGGGCCGATGAAGGCTCGGTGCCCTCGGTAGCGCGCTTGCGCTCACGTCCCGAGGACGGCCTCTCGCCGGTGCGATTGGTGGATACGGGAAATCTTCCCTACAGCAAGAGCGTGCAACGCCAGGGCTTCGAAGCCTTGTGGATACGCGGGCCGTGGTCGCTGCAGGGCGAGTACCTGCAGGCGCAGGTAGATCGCACCAATGGCAAGCCGAACGTGGACGTGAACGGCTTCTACGTGTTCACCACCTGGACGCTCACGGGCGAGTCGCGTTTCTACAGTGACGGCAACGTGGCCGATCGCCGTTACAACGGCCGCGACCTGCAGGCGGTGCGACCGACCCATGCCTGGGGCGCCGTGGAACTCGCGTTGCGCTACAGCGAGCTGGATCTCAACGATGGCGCCATCACCGGCGGCAGGGAACACGACTGGACAGTGGGCGCCAACTGGTACATCGGCGAGCACCTGAAGTTCCAGACGAACTATGTGTGGGCGTTCAGCGATCGTGGGAACCTGAAAGTGAATCCNCGCATCTTCGAAGTGCGGGCACAGGTTTATTTCTAAGTCTGTTCAACCTTGCGTTGACTCCCATGNTCGTCATTCCGGCGTGCGCCGGAATGACGAGCAGAGGTGCGAGGTTCGCCATCGACGCCCGCAATGGGNGNCGATGGCGAAGCTTCAATGCANGCCCACGCTGTCCCGCGTGGCGTCGAAGATCTTCTGCGTGTCGTAGCCCACGCCGTTCTTGAACACGAACGGCATATGCTCGATGTCCGCCGCGTGCTTGGCCGGATCGCCGTCGATCAGCACCAGGTCCGCGCGCTTGCCGACGGCGAGCGTGCCGACGTCGGCATCGCGGCCGAGATACTTCGCGCCGTTGGACGTGGCCACCTTCACCGCCTGCTCGAAACCGAAGCCGGCTTCCACCAGCAGTTCCACTTCGCGCTTGGACGAGTAGCCCGGCACCACGCCGCCGTAGCCGGTGGGGTCGGTGCCGGCGAGCAGCAGGCCACCGGCATCGGCGTATTGCTTCTCCATGCGGGCGAGCTTGAGGTAGGTCTCGGGCGTCATTCGCGACTTGCTGCTCTGCACCTTGTCCCAGGTGGCCTCGTACTGCGCACGCACTTCGGGAAGCATCAGGTCCAGCGCGCCCTGCGGCGCCTTGGGCCGGTTCGGCACGAAGGTTTCGAACACCGTGAGCGTGGAGGTGAGCGCCACGTGGTGGTTGATCATGTCGCGCATCAGCAGCTTCACGTCCGCGGACTTCGGATCGACGGCGGCGAGCGAATCGTTCACGCCGGGGCTCTTGGGGCAAACGTCAGGCTGCTTGTCCTTGACGAAATCGCTGGACGCGAAGAAGCCGTGCTCCAGATTGTCGATGCCCATGTCCACCGCCTCGCGNTAGGTGACGGAACACAGGTGCGCGGTGACCTTGGCCTTGCGCTCGTGCGCGGTGTCGATCACGCGCTTCANTTCGTCGCGCGTGATCTGCATGTACGCCTTGTATGAGGTGACACCCTCGTCGGACCAGTAGTTGACGGTGCGNTCGGCATCGTCCGGCCCGCNCAGCACGTGCACGGCNGGAATGGGCAGGCCCGGGCCGTTGAGATAAGGGCCGGTCACNTCCATGTCGGGGCCGACGACCTTGCCCGCGGCAATGGCGTCGCGCACGTTGAGGTCGGCATACGGCATCATCGAGCCGGCCGTGCGCATGGTGGTGGTGCCACCGGCCAGATACAGGCGAGGGAAGCTGTAGCTCATCTCGTTGTATTCGACGCCGCCGGCCGGATAGAACATGTGCTCGTGCACCATCACGAAGCCGGGCATCAGCGTCTTGCCCTTCGCGTCGATGACCTTGGCGTCCTGCGGTACTTTCACCTTGCTGCTCTTGCCCAGCGCAACGATGCGGCCCTTGTCGATCACCAGCGTCTGGTCACGCGCTGCCTTGGCGCCGGTGCCATCGATCACGGTGGCGTGGGTGAAGGCGATCAGCGGCTGATCGTAGGCAACGAANTCCTTGTCGCTGGGCGGCTTGGTGTCGGCCGCCCATGCGCTGGCGGTGGACAGCANGCCGGCGATNGCGATGGTGAAAAGNGAACGCTGCAATGCCATGGTGCTCCCCCTCGTGAAAGTGGGGAGCATCGTAGCAAGCAGCGTCGTCGCCGGATCAACCCGCTTCGAGCAAGGCCACCGTGCCCTGGCCGCCATCGGCGCAGATGCTGACGATGGCGAGCGTGCCGGCCGGCTGCGCCGCCAGTTCCTTCACTGCCTGGCTGAGGATGCGCGCGCCGGTGGCNCCGAACGGATGGCCAATGGCGAGGCTGCCGCCGTTGGGGTTCACGCGATCGCGCGGGAACGGNCCGAAGTCGCGGTCCACGCCGGCCTTGCGCGTGAGGAACTCGCGGCTTTCCAGCGCAGCGATGTGGAACAGCACCTGCGCCGCGAACGCTTCGTGGATTTCCCACAGCGCGATGTCGTCATAGCGCAGGTTGTGACGCGCCAGCAGCTTGGGTATGGCAAACGCNGGCGCCATCAGCAGGCCTTCCACGCGGAAGTCGACGGCGGCGATTTCCCAGTCCACCAGCTTCACGCGCGGCACGTGCGCGGGGATGCGATCCAGGCCTTTCTCGCTGGATACCCACAGCCCGGCCGCGCCATCGGTAAGCGGCGAGGAGTTGCCCGCGGTCAGCGTGCCTTGCCCGGTGGTGCGGTCGAAGGCTGGCGGCAGTTTGGCGAGTTTTTCCAGCGAGCTATCCGCGCGGGGAATGCTGTCGCGACGGAAGTCGCCCACGGGTATCACCAGGTCATCGAAGAAGCCGCTGTTCCATCCCGCGACGGTGCGCTGGTGGCTGCCCAGCGCCCAGGCGTCTTCGTCCTCGCGGCGCACATGCCAGTCTTTCGCGGTGATCTCGGTGTGCTCGCCCATGCTCAGGCCCGAGGTGCGATTGACGATGCCCGGAATGTACAGGCGCACGTCGCCGGCCTTCAGCGTGAGCGCATGCGACACCTTTTCGCCGACCGAGCGCGCCTTCTGGAACTGGCGAATCCAGTCGGAGAGGCTTTGCGGAAGCCCCAGCTGCACGCGGCTCAGGCTGTCCACGCCGCCCACCAGGGCCAGCTGCAGGCTGTCGTTGTCCAGCATGCCGGCTGCTTCGATCATGCCGATCATGCTGGTGGAGCAGGCCATGATGGTGGAGAAGGCCGGAATGGTGGCCGGCGCGCCGGCATCCATCAGCACTTCGCGCGCGATGTTGCTCCAGGTGAGGTTGGGNACCACCGCGCCCCACGCCGCGAAATCCGGCCGCTTGCCCTCCGGCAGGCTGGCGAGCATGTGCTGCACCACCGGCACCGACAATGCGATGGCGTCCTGCGAGGCCAGCGCACCGTCCACCTTGGAGAACGGCGTGCGCACGCCGGAGGCCAGCCAGACCGGCTGGCTATAACGCGACTTCAGGGTCATGAGAGTGTCCTGACGGCGAAATGGAATGGATCAGGCGAACAGGTTCCAGACCGCCCCTTCGGGCGCGCCACGCTCCAGCTTGTCCGGCAGCGGGTCGGTGGATGCCACGAATTCGAGCGAGACGGAGTTGATGCAGTAACGCTGATGCGTCGGCGGCGGACCGTCGTCGAACACATGGCCCTGGTGGCTGCCGCAGCGCACGCAGCGGATCTCGGTGCGCACCATGCCGTAGCTGGTGTCGCGCACATAGGCGAGGTGCTTCTCGTCGAAGGGGGTGGTGAAGCTCGGCCAGCCGGTGCGGCTGTCGAACTTGTTGCCGGCGAGGAACAGCGGCAGGCCACACAGGCGGCAGCAATACACGCCTGCGCGCTTCTCGGTAAGCAGCACGCCGCAGAACGGCGATTCGGTGCCGTGATCGAGCAGCACCTGGCGCTCGTCGGCGGTCAAGGTCGCCGCGAGCGCATCGAATTGCAGAGGGGTGGGAGGGGACAGGTCGAAGGTGGGACGTTGGTTCACGGCTTGCTCTCCTCGGCGAACATCTCGGAGCGGATGCCCGGCTTCCCACAAGATCGGGGCGCCGGCGCGTGGCTCAAGGGGTTTGCCGTCCGCGTTCGCGCGCTTCCTCCTCCTTCACGGTGAGCACGGCCTCGGGGGTGGCTTCCAGTCGCGCCTTGGGGATGGGGTCGCCGCTTTCGTCGGACAGCCCGTAGCTGCCTTCGTCGATCTTCTGCAGGGCGCGCTCGATGTCGGCTACGCGTTGTTCGTCCACGTCATGCTGCGCCTGGCGCACTTCCTCCAGCGCAAGGTCCTGGGCGGAATCCTCGAACTCTTCGGGCTCGTCACCGTGTTCTTCGGTGTAGGCACGCTTGCGCGCGTTGACGTTCAACTCGCCGCCGAGCACCTGTTTACGCAGGGTCTCCAGGCGCTTGCGCTGCTGGGCGATGAACTCGGGACTGAGGTGCGACTGCTCGGCCATGGTAGTGATTCCCTCGGATGGATCATCCCCTAGCTATGGCATACGCCTCGTTCGTGCGTGGTGAAGAAAGCTCGCGCCGGCGGGCAAGGCCCGGCCGGCGCGACGCACTTACCAGCGGTAGGCCACCTTGCCGTAGACATAGGCGCCGTTGAAGCCGAACGGCGAGAACACCGAGTAGGGCATGGTGCCGTTGTTGTCGTTGGCGTGGATGACCCGGTCGGGGTAGGTGTTGAGCACGTTGTCGCCGCCGAGGGTGAAGGTCCAGCGGTCGAGGTTGTAGTTCACCGCCAGGTCCAGGATCCACTTGGCGCCGAAGGTCTGGTCCAGCGTGGCCGTGGTGGAGTTGTACGACGCGAAGCTGCCGTAGCGCGTCAGCGTGCCGTTGAAGCTCCAGCGGCTGAGGTTGTACACCTCGTTGAGGATGAGCTTGCTGCGCGGCGTGGTATCGGCCAGCAGGCCGTACTGGTCGCGGCGGTCGATGCGCTTGAGGTTGATGCCGAGCTGGTTGAGGATGGCCGGGTTGGCCTTGATGTCGGTCACCTTGTTCTTGTTGTAGTTGTAGCTCAGCGTGCTCTGCAACGAACCGGCCGAGCCGANGTCGCTCAGGTAGCTGGCCACCAGGTCCACGCCNCGCGTGCGTGTATCCACGGCATTGGTGAAATAGGCNATGCCGCTGTAGTTGGTGTTGGTGACGCCGTTGGCCGCCAGGTACGCCTGCACCGCGGGCGAGGTGGTGGCGAGATTGCTCGACAGCGTGATGCGGTTGTCGATGGTGATCTGGTAGATGTCCAGGCTCAGGTTGAGCGCATCGAGCGGATTCCACACCGCGCCGAACGTGTAGTTGTGCGACTTCTCCGGCTGCAGCGGCTGCGCGCCCAGCAAGGTGCCGACGGTGCTGTTCACCGGCACCAGCCCGGTGTTGTAGATGCCCGGCGGCAATTGCAGCGAATTGCCCGCGCCGTAATAGAGCGATGAGGTGTACGAATAATGCTGCTGCGCCAGCGACGGCGCACGGAATCCGGTGGATGCGCTGCCGCGCAAGGCGAAGCGGTCGGTGAAGTCGAAGCGGCCGGCGAGCGCNCCNGAGGTGGTGTTGCCGAAGTCGCTGTAATCNTCNTGGCGCAACGCCGCCGACGCACTGAAGCGATCCGTGAGGTTCGATTCCAGGCTCACGTATTCGGCCACGTCGTGGCGGCTGTANGAGCCGGCATCGGTGGGCTGATAGCCGCCGAAGCCCTGCGCGCCGCCGGAGACGCCGGACGTACCCGTGTACCAGGAAGTCAGGTCGCCGGCGTCGATCTCGTAGGTCTGCCGCAGGTATTCGGCGCCGAAGGCCAGCGTCACCGGGTTGGGCAGCCAGCTGGTGGAGAACTCCTTGGCGATATCCACGTCGAAGGACTGCTGCGACGAGTTGAGAATGCCGTCGTGGAACTCGGTGGGGCTATAACCGAAGTCATGCAGGAAGGCGCGATTCACGCTGTTCTCGGTGGCATACGACACGCGGTTGCCGCCGTAGTTGCCGCTCACGTCCCAGCGCCAGCCGCCTTCGGTCTTGCCGCGGATGCCGATCACCAGCGCGCGGTCGGTGGAGTCGGCGTGTTCCAGCGGCAGGTAGCCATTGGGATAGAGGGACGGCACCGAGTTGCTGTTGGCCAGGTTGCGGAAGAACGCGGGCGAGGTGGTGTTGCGCTCGCTGTAGTGGCCAAAGGCATAGAGCTGCACGTTGGGCGTGAGGTCGAACTGCGAATTGAGGAACAGGTTGTGATCCTGCACCGCGGGATCGCCGTAGCGCTGCGTGGTGCCTTCCCAGGGACGCGTGCGATTGGGTTCGGCGCGGTTGGTGTAATCCTGGTTGCCGTCCTGCAAGGTGAAGCGGATCCAGCCCTTGTCGCTGAGCGGAATGCCGAAGTTGGCCGAACCCTGCCACTGGCGTCCGTCTCCCGCGGAATACTGGCCACCGGTGACATCCACTTCGCCGCCTTGCGCGCCTTTCTTCAGCACGATGTTGATCACGCCGGCGATGGCGTCGGAGCCGTACTGGGCGGATGCGCCATCGCGCAGCACTTCGATGTGATCCACGGCACCGATAGGAATGGTGTTGAGATCCACCGCCTGCGAACCGCGGCCGAGCACGCCGTTGGTGAGCAGGATCGCGCCCGGATGCCAGCGCTTGCCATCGACCAGCACCAGCACCTGGTCCGGCGACAGGCCGCGCAATTGCGCGGGACGCTGAGAGTCGGCGGTGTCGGCTGCCGAGGGGCGCGGGAAGGTGAGCGACGGAATGATGCGGGCGAGCGCCGTGGTGAGTTCCGTGGTGCCGGTCTGCTTGAGCGNTTGCGCAGAGACCACGTCGATGGGCGTGAGCGANCTGCTTTCGGTNCGGTTGTCCACGCGCGTACCGGTGACGATCACGGTGCCGAGTTTCTTGGCGTTTTCGGTGGAGGGCGGGGGTGGGGTGGCGTCCTGTGCGGAGGCCTGGGAGAGGATCGAAAAAAGTGCAACGGCGAGGACGCCAGGCGCGGCCTTGAGGCCGACGGAGTTCTTATGCATGTGGTGGTTTTCCCCAGTCTGAAATGCTGTGACGCGATGCAGCAATTGCAGGCTAGTGGCCTTTGTCAGTTCGCGTCAACAGACGTATAGACGTCCAAACATGTCCAATGAACTTTGGTTGTCAGCTCATAACGTGACGTCATGAGCATGCCGCCTCGGCGGCNGCTCATGGCGTGACCGGGGTGGCAGAAANGGAGGCTGCGCCGGGCGCGTCCTTCACGCAGCCTTGAATTTTCGNTTTTCTTAGTGGCTGATTTGAAAGGATTTCACGCGACATTGATGCTTGGCTGAACGACCCTATATTGGGCGGAGCGCCGGGCGGGCTGTCGTTGTGGGTCGCGTGCCTGGCTGGATTGCACTTTTCATCAAGGCGGGACGTCATGGCACGCAAGAAGTCGCTTGAGCTCTATCGCAACATCGGCATCATCGCGCACATCGATGCCGGCAAGACCACNACCACTGAGCGCATCCTGTACTACACGGGCAGGAAGCATCAGATCGTGGACGTGCACGACACGAAGGACGGCAAGGGCTCNACCACCACCGATTACCTGGAGCAGGAGCGCAAGCGCGGCATCACCATCCAGTCGGCGGCGGTGTCCACCGAATGGAAAGGCCACCAGATCAACCTGATCGATACGCCGGGCCACGTCGATTTCACCATCGAGGTGAATCGCAGCCTGCGCGTGCTCGACGGTGCCGTGGTGGTGTTCGACGGCGTAGCGGGCGTGGAGCCGCAGACCGAGACGAACTGGCGCCTTGCCGACCAGTACAACGTGCCGCGCCTGTGCTACGTCAACAAGATGGACCGCACCGGCGCCAACTTCGAGCATTGCGTGAAGGGCATCCGCGAGCGCCTTGGCGCCAGCGTGCTGCTGTGCCAGGTGCCGCTGGGCAGCCACGACGAATTCATCGGCATGGCCGATCTGGTGGCCGGCGTGGGTTACATCTGGAAGGGCGACGACAAGGACAGCCCCTGGGACACCGTGCCGCTCAACGAAATCGCCAGCCGCGTGAAATTCACCACGGCGGCGGATCAGGCCTGGGTGGACAATCTCGAAAAGCTGCGCCAGGAAACGCTGGAATACGCGCTGGCCATGGACGATGCCGCGTTCGATCGCCTGATCGAAACGGGCGAGTTCGACCAGGAAACCTTGAAGGAATGCATCCGCAAGGGCTGCGTGTCCGGCAAGCTGGTGCCGGTGTTCTGCGGCTCGTCGTACCGCAACAAGGGCGTGCAGCAATTGCTGGATGGCGTGATCGATTACATGCCTTATCCCGGCGAGAACGGCGGCATTGCGCTGGTGGACGAAGA
>JGI25162J39368_1001569_pt1 | contig 11666 bp, 10 predicted proteins | sample AraplaL_Cvi_mTSA_FD_39368 | JGI IMG/M metagenome (IMG submission 39368) | reverse complement strand
GGGGTGGATGTAGAGCCGGTACTCGTCGATGAGGCCAAGGTCGGCGAGGCTTCCCGCCAGTTCCGCTCCGGCCACTTCGACCTCCCCGGCTAGCCCGGCTTTCAGCCGCGATATCGCCGCCTCGATGTCATCGGCGACAAGGGTGGCGTTCGCGCCGACGGAGGTCAGCGAGCGCGACACCACCCACTTCGGCTTGCTCCGCCACACCACGGCATAGCTGCGTTCATCCGCGCCCCAATCGGCAGAATCTTCGTCCCAATAACGCATCACCTCATACATGCGGCGGCCGTACACCATGCCAGTCAGGCTGCGTACTCGCTCTACGAAGTGACGAAAGAGCGCGGGATCGGGAGGCCCTAGTTGCTGATGGTCGATATAGCCATCCAGGGACTGGTTCAACTCGAATATAAACTTCGCCATGGAAACCTCCGCTCGACAGTCTTCGGGATCGTGGTGGTGCGAGTGCCTTGGAGTTGGCGTGATCATTACCGCGACGAATGGCGAAAGCGGAATTCGACAAGATACCCAGGCATTTTGCTGGCATTGAACGTTGGAGGCTCAAGGGGCGAAAGCTAGCCGCATGTCGGTACGGCCGGCCGGTTGCCGGCGTCGCCAAGCGCTTGCTCTGCGTCATGTCGATTCGGGGACGGCCCATACGTCGCCATTTCAAACACGGTAAAAATGCGGCCCATGTTGAAACCCATTAACGGTGTCGCAGCTCGCGCCGCGCCTTCACAACCATCAGGAGATCCCGATGACTCCCACCATTACTGCCTTTGAACGGTCACCTGACGGTGGCAAGGGGTTGGCGCGCGATACGCGCGTCCGCTGGGCGCTTGAAGAAGCCGGCCAACCCTACGAGGTTCGCCCGGTTTCGTTCGCCGCGATGAAGCAGCCCGCGCATCTGGCGCGGCATCCCTTTGGCCAGATTCCAACCTATGAGGAAGGTGATCTGGTGCTGTTCGAATCCGGCGCGATCATCTTGCATATTGCCTCGCGCCACGCGGGTTTGTTGCCGGAGGACGTCAATGCCCGTGCACGCGCGATCACCTGGATGTTTGCCGCGCTCAACACGGTAGAGCCGCCGATCCTTGAAATCGTCACCGCCAAGTTCACCGAGGGCGACAAACCTTGGAGCAAGGAGCGCCTGCCCCTGATCGCGGATCGCATCCGCCACCGGCTGGGCCAGCTCTCCGCACGCCTAGGTGCTGAGGAATGGCTGGATGGCGCGTTCAGCGCGGGCGACCTGATGATGGTGTCCGTGCTGCTCAGGACGAGACCATCGGGTCTCCTGGATGAATTTCCCAGCCTGGCCGCCTACGTTGCGCGCGGCGAAGCGCGCCCTGCATACCAACGGGCTTTCGCTGCGCAGTTGGCGTTCAACACGGCGGAGCCCGCGGCCGGCTGACACAGGTTCGCTGTATGAGCGAGTGCGCCACCCCACGTTGCCGCACCGAGCATGGTCCGCGGCATCCGCGATACGAAGGGATGCGATGCCTGCCGCTACTTTAGTAAAAGCGGTGGCAACCACATGCCGATGGCCGCTCGGTAGATGCCGAAGCCGGTGGCAGCCGCCAGTACCACCAGCAGCGCGGCAATGATGTAGCGTCCCAGAGGGCCGCGCGCTCTTTCGGCTCGCAAGTAAGCTTCCAGTACCAATAGCGGCACCATCCATTCACCAGCTGCCAGTGCGAACAATGCAGGCCCTCGCATTGTTCTTGGATCAAAGCCGGCGATACCTCCGTTGATGGCAATCCATGCTGCAAGGCCGATACGAAAAAACCATACGCCAGCTGCTAGCACGAACAGCCGTAACGCCCAGCGCCGGTGTGCCGCAAAATCACGCGCGCGTGCGTAACGCCAGGCAAGAACCGCACATGCCAGTAGCAGGACACCGTTGATGGCAACGCTGCCATTCTGTGATGCACCGACAAGAGAGCGATCGTCTGCCATCATCACGAGCCCTGCCAGTCCGACGACAATCGCAACCGTTACATAGATGCGCCCGTTCCAGCGATGAAACCACGGTGCATGGCGGCGCAACGAAGGCACCAATTGCAGCGGTCCGCAGAGCGCGACAATCGAGGCGAGCAATACATGTGCTGCTACGATCGCATTGCCCAGTGGCTGGCCGGAAACATAGCCCGCCGGAAATACGCGATTCCATGCTGCCACGTTGCCGCGCAGTGTCGCAGCGCCGTAGGTCCCGATGATGTAGGCGCCGAACACGGCGTGACCGGCGATGGCGACCATCCACCAGAGGGCGGCTGCCGATCGCAGCGCGTTGAGCCCTTGAGGAGCGGTTGGCACCGATGAGCGTGCGTGCTGGGTATTCTGAATACCTTGGTTCGCGGTCCTGCTGTGAAGCTGTCGTACATCTGACGCGTCTGCTGCCGTGTCTGACATGGACTTCTCCCTTTTCCTTGCCGGCTCTACCAAAAGGAAAAACTGCGAGCAAAAAAATGGAACTGCTTGAACAGCAGATTGCAGCGATTAACCCGGCGCCCGCCCGCTCCATCGCCGCGTCAAAACCTGCGTGGCGAAGTGTAGCCCCGGTTTCGGGTCGTCCAGGCGGAACGAATGGTAATACGCGCCAGCCCATTGCAGCAGGATGTTCCATAGTGGTCCGCGCGCCTGCGCGCTTTGCGCTTGAACGGTGCTGAGGTCTCGATAGAAGTCGACGCAACCGGCGCCGGCCTTGTAGTCAAGCGTGGCCCGCTGCACCGGCAAGCCGAGGGCATCCTGGTACGCCATTTCGCAAACGTTGACGCCGCAGCGCGCCGCAAACTCCACGTAGGTCCATGCGCGCGTGTTGACCTCAAGAATGCGGTAAACGCCGTCGCGCTTGTCGCGCTTGAATTCCGCGCTGAAAATGCCGCGATAGTTCAGCGCCGCCAGCAGGCGTTTGACATCGTCGACCGGCGTTTGCAGCTGTTCAAGCGGGATGCTGCGGCAGTACGAACTGTTGCCGAAATCAGGGGGTGAAATACGAATGCGTTGGCGCGCAAACAAGCCAGTCATCTCGCCGCGACCATCGAGGAAGCCGTCGACAAAATAATGATCCGACGCTGTGCCGGGTACGTATTCCTGCGCCATCAGCCGAAAGCCTTGATCGTGCAGGCGACGCCATGCAGCATGCAGTTCGTCCTTGCGCTTCACCCAGATGCCTTTCACACCGGTGACGTCGCTGAACTTTTGCGAGTTCACCGGTTTGATGAAAACACGGTCAAGCTCGTCGAAAGGTATTGCCTCGATATCTGCATCGCTTTCGATGCGAAAAGTGCGCGGGTGTGGAACATGCACGCTTTCCAGAAACGCAGAAAAACGTGATTTGTCCTGCAGGATTTCCTGCGTTTCGCGCGAGCTCGTGCTGAGAAAATACCGCGACGCCAGTTCGCTGCCAGGCAGATCGGTAAGCCATAGCGCAGCATCGTCGGCGCCGGCAATCAGCACGGCTTTTGGCAGCGGCATATGGCGCAACCGTTCGATGGCGTGCGGCCCGAGCGAGCCGTCCCACGCCTCTCGTCCGGGTGTGGGGCGATACCAGCGCGAGTGGGTGACGTGATCGGATGCGGGGCACGCGACATAGGCAGGGATACCCACCATCGTCAGACAACGCAAAATGCCAAGCGCGGTCGGGCCCCGGCCCAATACGATCGCCGGCACGCTGTAATCGTCCCTTTTCCCCATGTCACGCTCCGGTATACGGTGTTACCAGATAATCGTCACCGCTGTGATCGATGAGGCATGCTAGCACCGTGTGCGAAGGCTATGGCTGAAGATAGTCGTTCGGCTCCACGAGTTGAAACCCTGACGTCTCGCTTACGCACTGCCGCAACAAGTAGGCGTGTCCGGCGCCGAAAAAAATTACGATCCGGTCGCCAAGCTGGGAAAGCTGCAGAAGCTTTGCGCAGATAAGGAAATTACGGCGATACCAGGCAGTCAACAGGTCTGCGCGAAGTGTCGGAACTCGGCATCTCATCAAGCGCTGTGCTCGAAGATCGCGCGGGCCATTCCTCAAGCCGACAATAGCCTCGAGCAATTTGGTCGCCGATCCGATTCAGCGCCTTCCCTTTTTAATATTGCTGCTCGATGGGGCCGTCAGGATAGCGCTCGAGATAATGTGAAAGAGGTGATCGGCGCGCGGCGCGAATGAAGGTTGGCCGGCCGCCCAGGCGAGCGCCGACATCAGGGCGAACAGGTCGGCCCCATTCATATCGGCGCGCGCCGTTCCCTCGGCCTGGGCACGCAGCAGCAGTCGCTCTCCCACGGAATGCACCGTGGCGCATGACGCATACAGCGCGGACTCCTGGTCCTCGTGGGCGCTTGCTATCAAGTCGACGACGCCGCGATAGCTAAGGACAAACGCCACGCCATCGCGAAACCAGGAAACAAGCGCTTCGTCGGGTGGCAGCGACGCCTCAAGTTCGTCGGCCTTCTGCGCCAGCGCGTCCAGCGTCGTACTCATCAACGCTTCAAACAAAGCTTCGCGCGTCGGGAAATGCCGTAGCAGCGTGGCCAACCCCACGTCGGCCCGGCGGGCGATGTCTCGCATGGACGCATCGACACCGTCCTCGCTGACGACGTCCCGCGCGACGGCAAGCAGGTGGTCGTAGTTTTTTTTGGCGTCGGCTCGCATGGGTTGCCTTGACAAGTGGATCAGCGATCCATATATTCGGATCACTGATCCACATATATGGATCGCTGATCCACAAGATACAGCGCGCTCTTGCAAATGGAAACAGAGACGCTGTCCCGACACGACGAAAGGTGAAAACTCATGGGTAAGCTTGAAGGTAAGGTCGCAGTTGTTACAGGTGGATCAAGCGGCATGGCGCTGGCAAGCGCCAAGCGGTTCGTGGAAGAAGGCGCGTACGTTTTCATCACGGGCCGAAGGCAGGAGGCGCTCGATGAGGCGGTCAAGCTGATCGGGCGGAACGTGACGGGCGTGCGCGGCGACGCGGCCAATCTCGACGACCTTGATCGTCTGTTCGACACGGTCAAACGGGAAAAAGGCCGCATCGATGTCCTGTACGCAAGCGCCGGCACCGGCGAAGCCGTTCCATTGGGCGAGATTACCGAGCAGCATTTCGATGCAACGTTCGGCCTGAATACGCGCGGTACGCTGTTTACGGTTCAGAAGGCGCTGCCGCTGTTCAACGATGGCGGATCGATCTTCATGACCGGGTCGGTTGCTTCGGTGAAAGGTTTTCCCGGTTACGGCGTGTATGCGGCGAGCAAGGCGGCGTTGCGCTCATTTGCGCGCACGTGGCTCAACGAACTGAAGGGCAGGAATATCCGGGTGAACGTGCTGAGCCCGGGGCCGATCGCCACACCCATGCAGGACCAGGTTCTCACCGAGGAGGCGAAGCAGATGTTCGAATCCTTGATCCCGCGCGGAAAGATGGGGCGTGCCGAGGAAATCGCGACGGTTGCGCTGTTTCTCGCATCAGACGATTCGAGCTTCGTGAATGGGGTGGAGTTGTCCGTCGACGGCGGCTTCTCGGCCATCTGACATCACGCCGAAGAGCCTGTGTGTGGAGGCCCGCGCGGATGAATGCCGGGCCATCAACGTCAACACGGATCGGAATAGCAACATGACTTACGCAATTATAGGTTTCGGTGCGATCGGCCAGGCGCTGGCCCGCATGTTCGCCCGCAAAAACATCGACGTGGCTGTCGCAAGCAGGCATCCGCCTGAAGCGCTCGCGCCGCAGGCGAACGCGATCGGTCCGACGATCGTTCCCAGGACATTGAAGGACGCGCTCGAGGCCGACATCGTGATGCTGGCTGTCCCATTCGGGCAGCACCAACAGGTTGCGAACGCTCGGGCAAGCTGGAAGGGCAAGATCGTGATCGATGTGACCAACACGCTCGACGATCTGGGCGACGTTCCTTCCTCGTCGGTGGTAGCCCAGGCGCTGCCCGGCGCGCAACTGGTCAAAGCGTTCAACCATCTGGCCGCCCGCGTTCTCGCGGAAGACCCGGCCATCAACGGCGGACGACGGGTTGTATTCCTGTCGAGCGACGATGAAGGTGCGACGGCAACGGTGGCCGCCCTGGTCGAACGGCTCGGCTATGCGCCGGTGAATCTCGGCAGGATCGCGGAAGGCGGCCAGCTGGTGCAGGCGCGGAACGGCGTCTGGGGGCCGCTGATCTTCCAGGACCTGTTCAAGAAAACGTCGTGAAAGTGGCTGCCTACCTCGATACAGGCAATAAAAAGCCCGCAAGAGGGAGCTTGCGGGCTTCGGGGTCATCCATCTTTACGTTGCTTGGCGAGGAGGGGAGGCCCGGCTAAGCGGTGGGACTGATGTCTCTCGACATGTGAGTAACTATACCTGCCGGTACATTAATAAAACGTAATTTTGCTTGGGCTCGCGTGATGTAGGTGGGACTGGCTTGCCAAGGCGGTCAGCTGAGCGTTGCGACTCCACGGAAGCAAACCGTGCCGGCGCCATCGTGAACTCCGATCTGCTATCGATCTGCCGATGCGGAGCACCCCGTCGAGGCCGTCTTCACCTGATCGATCGAGACGGCTTTGGCGCTGCGGTCGGCACAGGTGCGGAATGTTCGGCTCATGGTGCTTGCTCTAGAACAGGGTAGTCGATATAGCCCTGAGGACCGTCGGTATAGAACGTTTCGCGTTCCGGCGCATTGAGCGGCGCGCCGGCTACGAAGCGTTGTAAAAGGTCGGGGTTCGCGAGATACAGACTGCCGAACACGGCGGCGTCGGCATCGCGGCTCGCGATCAGCGACGCGGCACTCTCCCGGTCCAGTCCCCCGCCGAGCAGCAGCGCGCCGTTGAACAGCGGCCGCACCAGCGCGCGATAGTCAAACGCGCTGCCGGTCCGGGCGAGATGCAGGTATGCGAGCTGCAGCGTGCTGACCCGCTGCACGAGGTACTGGTAGGTTTCCTGCGGTGCCGCGTCGGTCACGCTGTTGAAGCCCATTTCCGGCGAGATCTTGATGCCGACGCGATCGCTGCCCGCTTCGGCGATCATCGCCTCCAGCACTTCAACGATGAAGCGTGCGCGATTCTCCGGCGATCCACCGTAGCGATCGGTGCGCTGATTGGTCCCCGACGACAGGAACTGTTCCGGCAGATAGCCGGAGGCCGCATGCAGTTCGACCCCGTCGAATCCGGCCTGCAACGCGTGACGCGTAGCCAGCCGGTATTCGTCGACGATGGCAGCGATCTCGTCGGTGTCGAGCGCGCGCGGCACGACGAAGTCCTGCAAGCCGGTCGCGGTGTACGTCTGGCCAGCGGCGGCGATCGCCGAAGGCGCGACGGGTGTCGCCCCACCCGGCAGCATGCTCGGATGCGAGATGCGTCCGGTGTGCATCAACTGCAGGAAGATCAGGCCACCCCGCGCGTGGACCGCATCGGTGATGCGCCTCCATCCCTCGATCTGTGCGGCGGAGTGGATGCCCGGCGTGCGAACGTAGCCTTTGCCCATCGGCGACGGGAAAGCCCCTTCGGTGATGATCAGGCCGGCGTCCGCGCGCTGCGCGTAGTACTGCGCGGCGAGCGCGGAGGGTACGCCGGTGGTGTCGTCGGCACGCGAGCGCGTCATCGGCGCCATCACCAGCCGGTTGCGCAGCCTGTAGCGTCCAATCCGAACGGTTTCGTTGAGCGGGTTCATGTCGATTCCTCGGCAGGGTGAAGAGTGTCGATACGATGAACTGATTCATGGGTGGGATAAAGGTCTAGAATTGAAATCACTGATCCACCCATGGAGCAATGACGTGGAACTGCTCAGCTACATGCAGCTGTTCGTCGAGGTTGCACGCACCAAGAGTTTTCGCCGGGCGGCGGACGCCCTGGATATGCCGAACTCGACGCTGTCGCGTCACATTGCGGAGCTGGAGAAGAAGATCGGTCTGCGGCTGCTGAATCGCTCGACGCGCAAGGTCGAGCTGACCGAAGCGGGCGAGGTGTATTTCAAGCGCTGCCAGAGCATCGTGGAGGAAGCGCGGATCGCGCACGAGTCGCTCCTGGACGTGGCCGAACGTCCAACCGGCACGCTACGGGTTTCGATGCCCGCGGACCTCGCGACCGGTTATCTCGCGCCGATCATTGCGGACTTCGCCAAGGCGTATCCGCTGATCGCGTTCGAATTCGATCTGTCGCCGCGCCCTATCGATCTACACGCGGAGCCCTTCGATCTGGCGATCCGCATCGGTCCGCCGCCCACGACGCCGTCGACGCTCATCGCGCGGCCGATCGCGGTGCTGCCGCGCTATCTGTACGCGTCGCCCGAATATCTGCGCAGCGCTGCACCGCTTACGCACCCCAACGATCTCGACCAGCACGTGGTCTGCATCGTGGAGGGCGCAGGGAGGCTGGGGCGAGCCGAGGGGACGTTCCATCGCGGCGGCGAATCGGTCGAGGTGACGATCGGGACACGCTTTGCGATGAACAGCGTCGCGCTGAGCCGCGCGCTGGCGATACAAAGCGTCGGGCTCGCGGTGCTCAACCATGTGCTCGCGCTGGACGATGTCCTGTCGGGGCGCCTCGTTCGCGTGCTGCCCGACTGGAGCCTTGCGCCGGTCCAGGTGCACGCTGTGACCGCAACCCGTCTGCTACCGGCGCGAGTGCGGCTGTTCATCGATTTCCTGAAGGCGCAATTGGGCGAGCGGTAGAAAGGCGCAATGGGCCGTTTCACCGGCTTGTCACGATGAGGTAGTGCTCTTTTTCGCGGGCTGGAACGACTGATTATTGAGTGGGGCTGGCCCCTGAGCGCCCAAACAATGGAGGAAGCAGACGACGCGTTTCGTGGCCGATCCCGGCCCCGCTGGCTCGGCCGCGCATGGGCGTGCTCGACCGGCGGAGGTCGACTCAAAGCGGACCTTAAGTTGCCCGAGCTACGCCACATTTACCAAATGCCTTTGTGTAATCGTACGCCACGTCTTACCGCCAGCCCTTCATAAGTGACGCGCTGTAAGCCACGCAATGATTGTCGTAGTCTCGTTGCGATTTCACTCGTCAAAGCACCTTAACGTAGCCCAAGGAATGCCATGAACTTGCTGGTCAGCTGGACAATGGCCGCGACCTTGCTCCTCTTGGGCTCTTACGCTGACGCGGGAGACACGCCCTCAGCCCCCGCCATCAACAAGAAAGTCGTTTCCGAACCTGTAATGACCTTGATTCCGGGAATTTATGTCGCCGGTGGCGGCGACGACAATCCCAATGCATTTGCTGTGCGCATTAGCGAAGTAAAGGGAAGTGAATTCAAAGGCACCATCGAGCTTGCCCGATTGGACAAATCGGGTGAACTCGTTCGGGAGACTTCCGCCTTGACGGGTGTCCTAGGCAAGCAACGCGAAGTCAATTTACTGTTCATGTACTCGAACACCGGCGTCGCGCCACTAACCATGAAACTCCAGAATGGGACACTGCAGAGCAGGATGCATGGTCTGGAGGGCAATATGAGCTCATCTGGGTTTCGCTTGTACTGGACGCTGCCGCGCAATCTATCAGGCAGTAGCCATGGCACCTTTGCCTTGAGTACCGAGGATGCGTACCAGAAGATTTTGGCGAGATACGGCGAGATATCGTCCTTCAAGAAGCAGTTGCTGGCGGATGAAACGGCTTCCGCAAACTTGATGGCGGCTCGGTTAAACGATTACATAAAAAGCGCTGACCAATGGCTGAGCACGCCGAAAGGGAATGATCTTGAAATGATCGAGAACAAGGCGCGCGCGTTGTACGCCGAGCAGAGGAAGGTCACTTCCGGTGCTTCTCCTGACAAGGCCGCGGCGGAAGTCATTTCGATCCAGATCAGTGCTTATAAGTCGCAAGCGGAATACATCAGCAGAGCGCAAGAGAAACAAGAGAGTATTCAGCGTGGTTCCTGGTTCTTCCTTGACCAAATGGTGCAGGAGTCCTCTTGTACAGATGGGACCTCTGTCAATCTGGGGCGGGACGTATCGCCAAGCTGCAATGTATTGCCCGCGCTCCATGCGGCCGCGGAGCTGCGTTGGAAGAAGGTGCATCAAGAACAGGGCAAACTGTTTCAAAGTCGTCAACGTGTGCTTGACACACTCGGCTGCTTCACGGCTGCTGCTGCGATTCCCATGGAGCCAAACCAAGGCGTCCCGCCTTCTTGTAAGAAAATCACGCTGTTACCGAAATGAACAGTGCTCGCTTTCATTCTTTTCGAGAGCGCGGAACGATGACACATAAGGGGGCGGGCGTGGAGACCGTATGTCAAGCATGTGGTTATCAAAGGAGGCCATCAGATCAAGCGGCCGATTGGCAATGCCCCTCTTGTGGCAAAGCGTATAACAAAGCGTCGCTTGCTCTGTCTAAGCCATTGGCGGGGTTTATGCAGAGTTCGTCGGATGCCTCAAGCCTTCGCTTGCCGGAAGCCTCTGTCATCACGCAGAAGCCTAATGGTCCTTCATTCAATGCGTGGAACGCTCTAAGGATGCTCTGATTTAATCCACCGCAGGCCGCAGCGGCCCTGTGAGTCCGCATAGCTTCGGGCCATCGTCTCGACGATGCGCCAGTCTGCCTTCCTCGCTCCTCAAGGCCGGGCACATCCATGTGCCCTCCCCGCGTGCGCCGATCGCCCTGTGCTCTGCGAACACACAGGGCCGCTGTGATCTACGCTGAATTAATCAGAGCATCCCTAAGGTCAGTAATTGCTACCTTAGTTGCCTTCATTTGTTTTCAAGTGCTCTTCCCCATATCTGCAGGACTAGTGGCTGCGGTGGCTGTCCCTGCTTGGGAGCCAAATCGCAAGCACATCACCGCACCGGGCAAGCGCCGCCCGTTTCACACCTTTGCTGTCCGTTCGAGCAGTGGTTCACCATTTGGCGCTGCATTACAGGCGCGGTGACGAGCCACACCACTGGCCGATCCATGCTCGCCCGGAGGATTCGAAGCTGCCCAAGGCCGTTCGAATGTCTTCCAAGATCGCGTCTCGGGTCTTCTGATTGATCTCTCCGGGATGGAATCTGTGCTCTCAAACCAGCATCGACTGTTGGGCGAAGATACCCGCCATCGCGCCTTGCCATGATGCCGTGGTGACCGAAGGCATGAGGGGATTGGCGAGGTCGCCGGCGGCGTAGACGCCGGGCATGCTGGTTTCGCGGCGCTCATCGACCTTGAGGACGATGCCTAGGGGCGTATCGATTGTGGCGAGGCCCAGTGATTCATGCAGGCTTGCGGACGGCTTGTTGCGCGGATGCGCGAACAAGATGTCGACCCCGACATTGGGGCCGGCATCGAGATTGACCGTGGCGCTATGGCCCCCATGATGGGCGATCTTGGTGATCCGGCTATCGACGACAGGTATGTTGCGGCGCGCTAGATCGGCCCGGATATCGGGCGGAATGTCGTGACCATCGGCGAAGAGGGTCAACCTGTCGGTCCAATCGTGGAACAGCCTGACCTGATTGTGCGACTGCGGACCGGACCACACGAGGCCCCAATGCTGGCCAGCGACTTCAAAGCCGTCGCAATAAGGGCAGGGCACGATGGAGGTTCCCCAGCCTTCAGCGAAGCCCNGAACATCTGGCATCTGGTCGGCGATGCCATAGCTCAGGATCAGGCGGCGCGCTTTAAGGCNTTCGCCATCGGCAGTGAGAACGGAGAAATCGTCGATGGCGCCGGAGATGCTGTCGGCCCGGGCATTGACCAGCCTGATCGTGGGATAGCG
>JGI25162J39368_1001549_pt1 | contig 11810 bp, 9 predicted proteins | sample AraplaL_Cvi_mTSA_FD_39368 | JGI IMG/M metagenome (IMG submission 39368) | reverse complement strand
AGGTTGAGGCTGGCGGTGAGGCGCAGCTTGTCGGTCAGCTGTCCGGCGGCGTTGAGTTCGAGGCCGCTGTGCACTTCGTCGCCGTGCTGGACGAAGGTGAAGCCGGCTGCGGTGTTGTCCGGCTGGGCGAACTGGTACGGCTGGCGGATGCGGTACAGCGCGGCCTGCAGGCTCAGCACGTCGCTCCAGGCGTACTTCACGCCGGCCTCGGTCTGGCGCGACAACAGCGGTGCCAGCGTGGCGCTGCCGTTCGAGGTCCAGTACGGCGCCTGGTTGCCCAGCGACAGGCTCTCGCTGTAGCTGAGGTAGGTGGTCANTTGCGCGGTGGGCTGCCACAGGACGGCGGCCTGNGGAAGAAATTTGCTCAGACGGGTATCGCGTTCGGGTGCGCCGCTGTCGTCGTAGGCACGCTCGTGCAGGCGCACGAAGCGGCCACCGGCCAGCAGCTGCCATTGCGGGGCCAGATGCACGCGATCGAGTGCGAACACCGAATGCTGCCAGCTGGTCAACCGGCGTGCCGACGGTCCGGGCTGATTCGGCGAGGGAGCGAAATAGGGCGGGTCGACTTCGTCGATATTGGCGGTGCCGACGTAGTCGTAGACGTAAGGGCGACGGTCGATGGTGCGGCGGAACGCGCTGGTGCCGAGGCTCACTTCGTGGCTGATCGTGCCGGTGTCGAACGAGCCCTTCAATACGGCGCGAGCCTCGTCGTTGACGCGGGTGTCGTCGGGGCTGCGGTAGTCGTAGACGTCGTAGTCGCCATTCGGCGCGAAGAACCAGCCTGGCGTGGCACCGCTGGCGCAGGCCGGCGAGTAGAAGCAGCCGTAGGCGAAGGCGACGTTGTCATTGATCACGACATGGCTGTGGCCGGCCGACAGTTGCATGCTCCACAGGTCGCTGAAGCGGTAGTCGAAGCGCAGCGTGCTGTTGCTGGCGTCGACGCCGACCGGCCGTTGCCACGGCTCGAAGCCGAGCATGCGGCTGGTGCTGGGATGCGCCGGAATCATCGTGCCGCCGAGCAGCTGGTAGCCGGAGACCGAGCGCTGCCCGCTGGTCTGGTAATTGGTGTCGAGCTGCAGGGTGGCGTTCGAGCTGATCTTCCAGTCGGCGGCCAGCGAGAAGAACGTGCGNCGGCCATCGGCGTGCTGCACGTAGGANTTCATGTCCTCGTGCGCCGCGTTCACGCGCACGCCGAAGGTGGGCGTCAACCAGGCGCCCACATCCATCGCGAGGTAACGCGAACCGTGCGAGTCGGTGCCGACGGTGGCTCTGTGCACATCGGCCGGGCGCTTGCTGACGTAGTTGATCAAGCCGCCCGGCGCGACCACGCCCGCTTCGAGACCGCCGAGGCCCTTGAGGATTTCCACGCGCTCCTTGTCTTCCAGCGGCTGCAACTGCTCGCCGGCCATGCTCATCTCGTTGAAGCGGAAGCCGGTGGCCGGATCCAGCGCGTAGCCGCGGATCGCGATGTCCTGGTAGTAGCCGACCGGCGCGTAGCTGTCGCCCAGTGCGGCATCACCGCGCGCCAGTTCGCTGAGCGTGCGCGGCTGGCGATCGTCGATCTGGTCGCGGGTGATCACCGTGATCGCGGCTGGCGTGTCCTGCAGCGGCGCGTTGCCGAAGCTGCCGAAGGTGTCCATCTGCGAGTTGTCGGCATGGTAGCCGAGCGGGCCATTGGCCTTGACGTGTACCGGTGCCAGCGGTGTGGCCTGCGGTTCGGTGGTGGTGTCGTCGCCGGCATGGGCGAGCGTCATCACCGACATCAGCGCGAGGATCAGGGGCGTGCGGGCGAAAGAAATGCGGAGAGCTGAAATATGGAATGAGGCCATCGTCATCGTCTTCTGGGGAACGGACGAAGCGACGGCGATCCGGACGTCCGAATGGACGTGCCGAATCAGCAAGCTCCCTACGCCGGTACAAACCGGATCAGGTTCCAAGGGACTCTCTCAGCCCGGCAAACGCCGGGCACCCCCGCTTCAAGAACACCTATTTAAACACGGATATCAGGCGCCGTCGCGGATGGCTTGCAGCAGAGCCTGTCCGGGCGGCGTGCCGAACCAGGCCGCATGGCCGCGCAGAAAGGTGTCGTAGGCCACGTCGGCGTTGGCGTGTGCATGGGTGATCGCGTGGAAATACTCGACCTCGGACAGCGCGAAATCCACGTGTACCAGCGGCAGCAGGTCGGCCAAAAGCTGGGTGTCTGCGGCGCTCAGCGGACGCTGCTGGCGATAGCCTTCGACCAGTGCGCAGGCGATGTCCAGGTGCGCGGCGTCGAAACCCGTGTCCAGTGCCAGCCACGCAATCGCGTTGCGCTCGATCGCCGTGGCCAGATCGAACAGCGCGCAGTTGGCGGCGGCGAGGCCGAAATCGAGCACGGCACTGATGCGGGCGTTTGCGTTGTCGTCGCTCCAGCACAGGTTGGAGACGTGCCAGTCGCCGTGCGTCCACAGCCGTGGCTGCTGTGCCAGTCGCGGTTGCGCGACGGCGTGCCAGGGGGCGAGCAGGCTGGCGAGATCGGCCGGCCAGTCGCGGCCTTGCAGATAATCGGCCAGGCCGGGGCGCTCGGGCAGCTGCGCCCGTAGCGTAGCGATCGGGTCGTGTGAACAGATCAACTCGCTGCGCGCGACCAGGATGTGGGTGTCGCGCTGGGATGCTTCGAAACCCTCCGCCGCATTATGCAGATCAGCCAGCATGCGTCCGGCGCTGCGGGCGTGCTCGTGGTTCGGCAGCGGCGACCACGAGATCGCCTCGCGATACAGGTCGATGCCGGCGGCGCGTTCGTGCACCTCGTAAGTCCAGTCGCCGAGCGCCACCGCGGTTTGTCCGTGCGCGTCACTCAGCACCGCCGGTATCGGCATGCCGTTGCCGCGCAGATGAGCGATGAAACGGTGCTCCTCGCTGAGTGTGGCGACCGATCGCACGCTGCAGTGATGGCGCTTGATGAAGACGGTCCCGCGGCTCGTCTCGACCAGGCAGGCGGCCGACAGCGGGCGCGGGCTGTGCCAGCCGATGCGCGTCGAGGTGCCGAGCGCGGGATAGCCGCGCAGCAGTGCGTCGACCTCAAGCGCAGTCAGCGTCGGCCAGTCCGGCGGCGTGTTGTCGCCGGCCAGTCCGTGCGCAAGATGGGTCGGGTCATTCATGGACAGGCGCTGTGTCTTCGCTGACGGCAAGCGCCGGATTATCGCCGATAAGGATGCGGTGTCCGCTTCCGGACGCGGGCGGCATCGCGTTTAATGGGCCACTCCCCCGAAGTGTGCCGCCGTCCGATGAGTGCGATGTTGCTGCTGTTTGTCTGCCTGATCCTCGGCGCCGTGGTGGCGCGGTTTGCGAAACCGCCGGCGGGCATCGTGCCGGGCATCAACTGGTGGGTGCTTAATGTGGCGCTGCCGGCGCTGGTGCTGGAACTGATCCCGAAGGTGAAGTTCGATCCGCAGCTGTGGTTTCCGGTGGCGGCGATGTGGCTCACGTTTGCTGGCGCGTGGCTGCTGTTCGGCCTGCTCGGGCCGCGGCTGGGCTGGTCGCGGCAGCGCACCGGCGCACTGATCCTGGTCTGTGGCCTGGGCAATACCGCGTACATGGGTTATCCGCTGATCGAGGCGTTGCACGGCAAGCCGGGTCTGGCGCTGGCGGTGGTGGCCGACCAGATCGGCGCGTTTCCGGTGCTGGCCTCGGCCGGCATCGTGGTGGCTTCGATCTATTCCGGGCGCACGCCGCAGCCGCGGCTGATCGCCAGGCGCATCGCCACGTTTCCGGCTTTCATCGCACTGGTGGTGGGCATCGTCGTGGGTCTGCTCGGCGGCTGGCCGAAACTGTTGGACGGCGTATTCGCACCGGTCGGCGCCACGCTGACGCCGCTGGCGCTGTTCTCGGTCGGCCTGCAGTTCAAGTTCCATCCGGGCCATCGGCAACTGGGCGCGGCCAGCTGGGGGCTGGGCTGGAAACTGCTGCTGGCGCCGCTGCTGTGCTGGGTGCTGGGCGTGGCCACCGGCGTGGGCGGACTGGTACTCACCGTCGGCGTGCTGCAGGCGGCGATGGCGCCGATGGTGTCGGCGGCGATCCTGGCCGACGAGTACGAGCTGGAGCCGACCCTGGCGAACACTGTGCTGGGCGCCGGCATCGTGCTGTCGCTGATCACCATACCGCTGGGCAATCTGCTGCTCGGCAGCTGACCTGGCAGCTTGCGCCGGGCATCGGCTGCGTCGAGACTAGTAGCCGATTCTCATGGGCAGGGGGCTCGTGTCATGGCAGGTTTCGAACTGATCAGGCGGTTCTTCGGGAACGAGCCTGGCGAGCGCCGTGTGGCGCCCCGCAGTGGCGTACCCAAGGGCGCCTGGGTTCTGGTGGTGGACGACTCGGCCACCATCCGCGCGGTGCTCGGCAAGATGCTGAGCCAGGACGGCCATGTGGTGTTGAAGGCGCCGGATGGCGAAACAGCGATCGAGATGGCCCGCAAGGAAAAGCCGGACCTGATCTTTCTCGATATCGTGATGCCCGGCATGAACGGTTTCGCCGTGCTGCGCGCATTGCGGCGCGAGCCGCAGACGCATGACATCCCGATCGTGATGATCAGCGGCAACCTGCAGGCGACCGAGCAGTTCTACGTGCAGCGCTTCGGTGCCGACGATTTCATGAAGAAGCCGTTCGGCCGCGGCGAGGTGTTTGCACGCATCCAGCATCTGACGCAAAGCGGTCGGCTGGTGGTGCGTGAACGCACCGCGGAGGACGTCGTGCCGACGGCGCCGGAGCATACCGAGGCCGAACACGCGGCGATTCCGGACATCGCGATGCCGGACCCGCACGACATGGTCGTGCCGCCCGCGGAACCTTCCTGATCGGCGTGGCGGTTGCCCGGATTTCGCGGGTGGCACGGATCGCACGATAATCACGGCGATGAACAAGCCGCCAGCCAAGCCGGTCACCGATCTTCGCGCCGACCAGTGGTTGTGGGCGGCACGCTTCTTCAAGACGCGCAGCCTGGCCAAGCAGGCGATCGACGGCGGCAGGATCGACGTCAACGACGCCGGCTGCAAACCGGCGAAGGCGCTGCATGTCGGCGACACGCTGCGAATCTCGCGCGGCGAGGAGCGGCTGGAGGTCGAGGTACTGGGCTTGTCCGACAAGCGCGGTCCGGCCAGCGTGGCGCAGACCCTGTATCGCGAGACCGCGGCCAGTCGCGCGGCACGGGAGGCGGCGCATCTGCAACGCCAGCTGGTCGGCGTGAGCGGCCCGCTGAAACGCCCGGACAAGCACGCGCGACGCGATCTTCGGCGGTTGAAGGACGCGCGCTGAGCAGTGCATCGCAGATTAGGCGCCCGATCTGCGGGAACATCCACGCCAATCCAAGGGGATTGCGCGTGTGCATCCCCACGACCCGGGGTGTGGCATGGACGGATTCGCACGAATGGCCGGTATCGGCTTTATCAAGCGTCTGCTCGGCAACACGGAAGGCGAACAGCCTCCGGTGCCCTACGTGCAGACCGCACTGGGCGCGCGCATGCTGGTGGTCGATGATTCGCCCACCATCTGCGCCGTGCTGGGCAAGATGCTCGGGCATGAAGGCTACGCCGTGTCCCGGGCAACCGATGGCGAGAGTGCCATCCAGCTGGCGCGCGACGAACAGCCCGTGCTGATCTTTCTCGANATCGTATTGCCCGGCATGAACGGGTTCGCCGTATTGCGTGCGCTGCGCCACGATCCGCAGACCCGGCACATTCCNATNGTGATGATCAGCGGCAACCAGCAGGCCACCGAGCAGTTCTACGTGCAGCGTTTCGGCGCNGACGACTTCATGAGGAAGCCGTTCGGCCGTGANGAGGTGTGCAAGCGCATTGANCAGCTGGTGCAGTTGGGGCGGCTGGCCGTGCGCAAGCCATCGGAACCGGTGAGCGTGCCGCTGTCCGAATTTTCCGAGGAAGCNCTGGCCGCGATTCCGGATATCGCGATGCCTTACGCGGATGAGGCACACGAACTCGCGCCGTCTCCGCGNCCGCGCCCGGGCCTGCAGATGGCGCACAGCGTGTATTGAGTGTCCGTGGTGCGAGCCACGNAGGAGTTTCCTCCGGCGTGGCCTGCATCTACAGCTCAGTTCTTGATGCCCAACGCCTTGGCCACGCCGGCCGCATACGCCGGATCAGCCTTGGCGAAGTGACCGAGCTGGCGCCGCACGATCTCTTCCGGCACGCCCTGCATCGCGGCGGCGATATTGCCGAACAACTGCTGCTTCTGATCCATGCTCATCAGCCGGAACAGGTCGCCGGGCTGGGTGTAGTCGTCGTTGCCAGCGCGATGGTCATAACGGTCGGCATCACCTGAAATCCTCAGCGGGGGTTCCTTCACCGATGGGTCTTCGACCGGGCCGCCGAACGAGTTCGGCTCGTAGTTCACGCTGCCACCACCGTTGTCGCCGTAGCGCATCGATCCGTCGCGCGCATAGTTGTGCACCGGGCAGCGCGGCTGGTTCACCGGCAGCTGGTCGTGGTTCGCGCCGAGCCGATAACGCGCCGCATCGGCGTAGGAGAAGATGCGGAACTGCAGCACCTTGTCGGGGCTGAAGCCGATGCCGGGCACCACGTTGGCCGGCGAGAAACTGGACTGCTCGACCTGGGCGAAATAATTATCCGGGTTGCGGTTGAGCTCCATCACGCCGACTTCGACCAGTGGGTAATCCTTGTGCGGCCATACCTTGGTCAGGTCGAACGGGTTGTACGAGGTTTTCTCAGCGTCGGCCTCCGGCATGATCTGCACATACAGCGTCCACTTCGGGAAGTCCTTGCGCTCGATCGCCTCGTACAGGTCGCGCTGGTGCGATTCGCGATCGTTGCCGATCAGCGTCGCCGACTCGGCATTGGTGAGGTTCCTGATGCCTTGCCGGGTCTTGAAGTGGAACTTCACCCAGTAGCGCTCGCCGGCCTCGTTCCAGAAGCTGAAGGTGTGGCTGCCGAAGCCGTGCATATGGCGCAGGCTGGCCGGGATGCCGCGGTCGCTCATCAAGGTGGTGACCTGGTGCAGCGACTCGGGCGACAGCGACCAGTAGTCCCACATCGCGGTGGCGTTGCGCATATTGGTGCGTGGGTCGCGCTTCTGCGTGTGGATAAAGTCGGGAAACTTGTACGGGTCGCGGATGAAGAACACCGGCGTGTTGTTGCCGACCAGATCCCAGTTGCCTTCCTCGGTATAGAACTTCAGCGCGAAGCCGCGCACATCACGCTCGGCATCCGCCGCGCCGCGCTCGCCGGCAACGGTGGAGAAGCGCGCCAGCATCGGCGTCTGCGCACCCGGCTTGAAGACCTTGGCGCGGGTGTAGCGGGTGATGTCGTGGGTGATCGTCAAGGTACCGAACGCGGCCGAAGCCTTGGCGTGCACCACGCGCTCGGGGATGCGTTCGCGGTTGAAGTGTGCGTGCTTCTCGAACAGCTGATGATCCTGCACCAGCAGCGGGCCGCGCGGGCCGGCGGTGAGGCTGTTCTGGTTGTCGGCCAACGGCGCGCCTGCGTCGGTGGTCAGGGTCTTGCGATCGTGGCTCATGAGCGACTCCTGCTCGGTGGGGACTTCCCGCAGGCTACGCCCTGGAGTGCGGCGAGAGAACTTGATTGTGTAGATGTTTCCGATAGCCAATGACTATCGTGAGTTCATCACGGGATGAACTCACATCCATTCAGCGATGACATGCGGGCAACGATGGCTGAACAGATACGTGGATGGTTGCATGGACTGTCAACGCGATTCTGGGCCGTGCCGTTCCTCGCACTGTGCCAGCCAGACGACAGTCTGGATCAATGCGGGGGAAGGGGTTTTCATCATTCGATTGCGGATGATTCGGCGTGCGAGTGTCAGTGATAGTGCATGGATGCCGTATTTCCCTGGGGCACCGGTGCGGTTTTCTTCGAAGCATGTCTTGTTCCGCCAACTACTCAACGAGGCTCTACTCATGAATGCAAAGACGACTTGTCGCTTCAGCTTGATCGGTCTGCTGGTGTCCGCCGTGTTCGCGTCGGGTGCCGCGATGGCTCAGGCTGCGCCACAGACCAATGTCCCTGGTCACCCGCGTGTCAATGAAGTCAACAATCGCCTGGAGAATCAGCAGGACCGCATCCAGGCGGGTGTGAAGGATGGCCAGCTCAATGCCAAGCAGGCAACGCGCGACGAAACCCGCGACAACAACATCGCGGCACGCGAAAGCGCCGATGAGGCTAAGCACGGCGGTCACCTGACCAAGCGCGAGCAACGCAACCTCAACAAGTCGTTGAACAAGGACAGCCGCCAGATCCATCGCCAGCGCAAGCATTGATCGAATCTGCAAGCGGCGATGGACTTGCCGTTTGCTCGATCAATCGAAGCTTCTCCGCTTGGGCGGAGAGGCTTTTTTGTGCGCGCTGGCGAAAGATGCGAGCGCTGAATGGATCAGGGCTTGCCCAGCTGCTTCAGTCGATACAGTGCGTCGAGCGCTTCGCGTGGGGTCAACGCATCGGGGTCGATTTCGTCCAGCGTGCGCTCCACCGCGGATGGTTGTGCGGGGGCGAACAGTCCAAGCTGTGGCGAAGCTTCGATTGCGGACTTGCTGGTCGACGCATGGTTGTGCATGCCACGCTCCAACTCCGCCAGCGTGCGTTTCGCATCGGCGATCACGGACTTCGGCAGGCCGGCCAGCGCAGCTACCTGCAGGCCGAAGCTGCGGTTCGCCGGGCCGTCCTTCACCGCGTGCATGAACACCAGTTGCTCGCCGTATTCGACCGCGTCCAGATGCACGTTCGCGATGGTCGGATATTCACCGGCCAGCTCGGTCAGCTCGAAGTAGTGCGTGGCGAACAACGTATACGCGCGGCTGTTGCGCGCCAGATGCACGGCGGCGGCGCGCGCCAGCGACAGGCCGTCGTAGGTGCTGGTGCCGCGGCCGACCTCGTCCATCAGCACCAGGCTGTGTTCGGTCGCGTTGTGCAGGATGTTCGCTGTCTCGCTCATCTCCACCATGAAGGTGGACTGGCCGCGCGACAGATCGTCACCGGCGCCGATGCGCGTGAAGATGCGGTCGATCGGGCCGATCGCCGCGCGGCTCGCCGGCACGTAGCTGCCGATATGCGCGAGCAGCACGATCAGCGCGTTCTGACGCATGTAGGTGGATTTGCCGCCCATGTTCGGGCCGGTGATCACCAGCATGCGGCGGCCGTCGTCGAGGATCAGATCGTTCGGCTCGAACGGCTCGTCGCGCACTTTCTCGACGACCGGATGACGCCCGCGCTCGATCGCGATGCCGGGCGCGTCGGTCAGTTCCGGTGCGCTCCAGTCCAGCGCCTCGGCGCGTTCGGCCAGGGTGGCGAGCACGTCGAGTTCGGCCATCGCGGCGGCGGCGGCTTTCAGCGGTTCGAGCTTTTCGGTGAGCGTGTCGAGCAGTGCCTCGTACAGCGAGCGCTCGCGCATCAGCGAGCGCTCCTTTGCCGACAGCACCTTGTCCTCGAAGGTCTTCAGTTCCTCGGTGATGTATCGCTCGGCGTTCTTTGTCGTCTGTCGGCGCGTGTAATGCGTGGGCGCCTTGTCGGACTGGCCCTTGCTGATCTCGATGTAGTAGCCATGCACACGGTTGTAGCCGACCTTGAGCGTATTGATGCCGCTGGCGGCTTTCTCGCGTTCTTCCAGCTCGACCAGGTACTGGTCGGCGTGGGTGGAGAGACGGCGCAACTCGTCCAGCTCCATGTCGTAGCCGTCGGCGACCACGCCGCCGTCGCGCTGCAGTACCGGCGGCTGCGCCACGATCGCACGGGCGAGCAGGGCGGCGCTGTCGGCGTGATCGCCGATGCGTTCGACCAGGGCGTGCAGCAGTGGGCTGTCCAGCGTGGCGATCTGTTCGCGCAACATTGGTGCGGCTGCGAGACCGTCGCGCAGGGTGGACAGGTCGCGCGGGCGCGCCGAGCGCAGTGCCACGCGGGCCAGGATGCGCTCCAGGTCGCCGATGCCGCGCAGCTGTTCGCGCAGCGATTCGTAGCGACGACTGTCGATCAGCGTGCCGATGGCCTGATGGCGACGACGCAGCAGCTCGCGCGAGCGCAGCGGACGATTCAGCCAGCGGCGCAGCAGGCGCGCGCCCATTGGCGTCACCGTCTCGTCGAGCACGCCGAGCAAGGTATGTTCGGTACGGCCGCTGGGATGGGTATCCAGTTCCAGATTGCGGCGGGTGGCGGCGTCCAGCGCGATCGTCTCGCTGGCGCTTTCCACCGCCATGCCGGTGAGGTGTGGCAGCGAGCTCTTCTGGGTTTCTTCGACATAGCCGAGCAGGCAGCCGGCCGCGGCTGTGGCCAGCGGCAGGTTGTCCACGCCGAAGCCGCCGAGGTCACGGGTGCCGAAGAAGCGGTTCAGCTCGCGCTTCGCCGCATCATTGTCGAAGTGCCACGGTGGCCGCTTGCGCAGGCCGGGCAGGCCGCTGACAAGTTTCGGCCAGGCGACACTTTCGTCGACCAGGGTTTCGGCGGGTTGCAACCGGGCCAGTTCGGCGGCCAGTGCTTCGGCATGCGGCACTTCACTGAGCAGGAAGCGGCCGCTGGACAGGTCGACCCAGGCCAGACCGTACGCGCCATTCGCCCCCGCCGCGATCGCCAGCAGCAGGTTGTCGCGACGCTCTTCCAGCAGTGCGGCATCGGTCACCGTGCCGGGCGTGACGATGCGCACCACTTTGCGCTCGACGATGCCCTTGGCCAGCGCCGGGTCGCCGATCTGCTCGCAGATCGCCACCGACTCGCCGAGGCGCACCAGCCGCGCCAGATAATTTTCCGCCGCGTGATACGGCACGCCAGCCATCGGAATCGGTGCGCCGCCCGACTGCCCGCGCTGGGTCAGCGTGATGTCGAGCAGCCGCGCCGCCTTGCGCGCGTCGTCGTAGAACAGCTCGTAGAAATCGCCCATGCGGAAGAACAGCAGCACCTCCGGATGTTCAGCCTTGGCCGACAGATACTGGCGCATGAACGGGGTGTGTTTGGTGAGATCGTCTTGGGTCATGCAATGCAAGTCTTGGCGTGGTCGCGCGGAACAGGTAGAACAGTGCCTCTGCGCNTGGCGCAAAGTTCATTCAAGTCCGGGAGTCTCGCATGGAGTTGTCGTCTGTTCCTACCGATGCCGAGTTGCTGGCGNTGGCCGGCGAGGTCGCGGCCGAGGTGCAGCAACACAAGCTGACNCTGGTCACGGCGGAATCCTGCACGGGCGGCTGGATNGCCAAGACGCTGACCGATCTGCCCGGCAGTTCGGCCTGGTTCGATGCTGGCGTAGTCACTTACAGCTATGAGGCCAAGGAGGCATTGCTCGGGGTCAATCCGCGCACGCTCGAGCACGCCGGTGCGGTCAGCGAGGAAACCGTGCTGGAAATGGTCTCCGGCGCGCTGGCGCGCTTCGGTGCCGGGGTGGCGGTGGCGGTGACCGGGATTGCCGGGCCGTCCGGCGGCACGCCGGGCAAGCCGGTCGGCACGGTATGGATCGGCTGGAAGCGTCGCGGCGGCTACGGCCATGGGCGGCTGTTCCACTTTCCGGGCGATCGTGAGGCTGTGCGGCGACAGACGGTGGCCGCGGCGCTCATCGGTTTGCGCAAAACGCTGACGGAATGAGCTGGTACGGGCGCTCAGGCCGGCTTGACCGGTATGGGATACTGCCAGTCTGCAAGCGATCCGACTGATCGCAGCCCGTGAGACCCGATCCGGGCATCATGCTCACCATTCACAGCCCAACCGGATACAAGACGATGGATGACAACAAGCGCAAGGCACTTACTTCCGCCCTCGGCCAGATCGAAAAGCAGTTCGGCAAGGGCGCGATCATGCGCATGGGCGACCGCG
>JGI25162J39368_1001547_pt1 | contig 11842 bp, 7 predicted proteins | sample AraplaL_Cvi_mTSA_FD_39368 | JGI IMG/M metagenome (IMG submission 39368) | reverse complement strand
GATGCGGCCAGTTTTTCGACAGGACACGGATGTCCTGTCGAAAAACCCCGTAACCCGCCCGCGAACCTTCCGTCCAACGGACGGAAGGCGCGTCATCCGGGGTGCCTTTTCTTTTGGCATTGCCACCATCTCGGTGGTTATTTTCTCTTGGGCAAGCAAGAGAAAATGACCCGGCCTGCGGCAGCAGGTCGGAAGCCCGCCGCAGGCGAGCCAGGTCATCGAATCGCGACAACCGAGCGCGAAGTCACTGGATAACCAGCCTTCGGCTGTTGAAAAGCGCCTGCGGCTTTCGCCGGAATGACAAGCAAGAAAGCGCCACACTCACCCGCGCAACAAGCCCCTCTGCTCCAGCAGAGACACAATATGCCCCGCCAACACCAACGGATCCCCGGCATTCCCGTCAATTCGCAACTCCGGCTGCAGCGGCTCCTCATACGGATCGCTGATTCCCGTGAAATGCGTAATCGCCCCCGCACGCGCCTGCGCATACAACCCCTTGCGATCACGCGCTTCGCAAACATCCAGCGCCGTCGCCACATGGATCTCGATGAAATCGCCGTGCGCCTCCACCAGTGAACGCGCCTCGGCGCGTGCGTCCGCATAAGGTGCAATCGGAGCGCACACCGCCACGCCGCCGTGGCGCACGATCTCACTGGCCACGTAGCCAATGCGTGTCACGTTGGCATTGCGATCCTCGCGCGAAAAGCCCAGGCCTCGTGAGAGATGCTTGCGCACTTCGTCGCCGTCCAGCACGGTCACCGCGCGACTGGTGCGCTCCAGCAACTGCGCCACGACCGCTTGCGCGATCGTCGACTTGCCCGCACCGGAAAGCCCGGTGAAGAACAGGGCGAAACCACGCGAAGCCTGCACCGGATGCCGCTCTCGCAGGATTTGCACCACCTCGGGAAACGAGAACCACGCAGGAATATCGCTGCCTTCCTGCAGGTGGCGACGCAGCTGTGTTCCTGAGATGTCGCGCACCTCGTCGTCGGGTTGCACTTCGTTCGATGGCAGGTAGGCGTCGCGGTTGGCCACGTACACCATGGCCGGGAACGGCACGATGCGGATGCCCAGTTCGTCCTGATGACGCTCCAGCAGATGCTGCGCATCGAACGGACCATAGAACGGCTCGCCGTTGGCGTCATTGCCGGGGCCGGCGTGATCGCGGCCCACGATGAAGTGGCTCGCCCCATAGTTCTTGCGGATGATGGCGTGCCACAGGGCCTCGCGCGGACCACCCATGCGCATCGCCAATGGCAACAGCGACAAACGCGCGCTGTTCGCCGGGTACTGCGGCAGCAGCGCCTGATAGCAGCGCACGCGCGTGTAGTGGTCGACGTCGCCCGGCTTGGTGCGTCCCACGGACGGCTGCACCAGCAGCTTGGCGCCTACTTGCTGCGCGGCGCGCAGCGTCAATTCGCGATGCGCGCGATGCATGGGGTTACGCGTCTGGAAGGCGACGATGCGATGCCAACCCTGCGACGTGAACCAGTCACGCAGGCCACGCGGCGTGTCCCGCAGCGCGCTGAAGTCGTAGTGCGACGGCGCCTGGATGCCGCGTACGCGGCCGCCAAGGTTCACCGGACGATAGCGATCCAGCAACTCGGCCACGCCGGGGTGCGTGCGGTCCGTGGTGCCGAACACTTGTTGCGCCTCGTGAGCGCGGTCGGGTCGATAAATGTCTTCCACTTCCAGCACCGCGATCGGTACGCCCTGCACGTCGCGCAGCGCGACTTCGCTGCCTGGCACCAGGCGTTCTGCGAATGCTTCGCTGACGTCCAGTGTGATCGGGATGGGCCACAGCGTGCCGTCCCCCAGGCGGGATTCGGCCACTACGCGATCGTAGTCGCGTTGGGCGAGAAACCCTTCCAGGGGCGAGAACGCGCCGTTGAGCAGCAGCTCCAGATCGCACAGCTGGCGCGTATCCAGGTCGATGCCCGGCAAGCCCGCGCTGCGTTGCTTGAGCACGGCGGCTTGGTCCGCCGGCAGATACAACTCCTTCAGCACGCCGCCGTGCGGTGCAATCAGCGAGGGAGCTTCATCATCGGAAAGCGCAGCAGCGTTCTGCGCGAGGGCACTGTGGCTCATGGTGTGGTTCTTCTTGTCGGGGCGGTGGCCGGCGTCGTGCGCCGGATTGGTTCTTGTGGTGTTCGGTCAAGCCAGACCGTGAAGCCCGCATTCGCGCTTCAGGCCAAAGAAACGAGTCGCGTCGATATCGGTGCCGGGCTCCCAGCGATGCGTGGTGTGCACATCGCCGATGGAGATGTATCCCTGCTCCCACAGCGGGTGGTAAGGCAGGCCGTGCTTGTGCAGGTACAAGCCGACGTCGCGGTCGGTCCAGTCGGCGATGGGATGGAATTTCCAGCGGCCATCGCGACGTTCGGCAAACGGAATGTCGGCACGCGTGCGTGCCTGGCTGCGGCGCAACCCCGCGAACCAGGAGCCCGCGTGAAGTTCATTCAACGCACGCTGCATGGGTTCCACCTTGCGCAGTTGGTTATAGCGGTCGATGCCCGCCACGCCCTGCTCCCATAACCGCCCTTCCCTCGCCTCCAGCCAAGCGGGACTTTCCAGCGCGCTGTACACGCGGACATTCAAGGCAAGGCGATCGCGCAATTCCTCGATGAAGCGATAGGTTTCAGGAAAGAGATAGCCGGTATCGACCAGCACCACCGGAAGATCCGGCCGCTGCCGCGTCAACAAATGCAATGACACCGCCGCCTGCGCACCAAAGCTCGACGACAACACGTGCGTGCCCGGCGCATAGGCAAGCGCCCAGACCACGCGCTGCTCGGCCTCCAGATGGCCAAGCCAGATATTGAGTTCCTTCAGCGCCCGGGCATCGTGTTGCGCATCCTCGAGCAGCGTCTGCTTCATGCCACGACCTCCGCGGGAATCCGCCGGGTGTTGGCGTTGATCACGCCGGTGCGCACCAGGAAATCGCCGAAGCCTTCGTCGGTCGCGCGTTCCGACGCGTACCGCGCGAACAACGGCGACAGCGCCTCGAGAATGGCCGGCTCGTCCACGTTTTCCCGATGGATCTGGTTGAGCCGCTGACCGCGGAAATCCGCGCCCAGCCGCAAGTCGTAGCGACCGGGCCCGCGACCGACCAGCGCAATCTCGCCCAGGTACGGGCGCGAGCAACCGTTGGGGCAACCGGAAAGTCGCAGCAGGATGGGCGCATCGCGCAGGCCATGCGATGCCAGCAACGCTTCGAGCTTTGGCAACAGGTCCGGCAGATAGCGTTCGCTTTCCGCCATGGCCAGGCCGCAAGTGGGCAACGCCACGCAAGCCACGGCGTGACGACGAATACCGCTGTCGGTGCGATAGCCATCGAGTCCATGCGCCGCCACGATGGCGTCGATGCGCGCGCGATGTTCTGCCGCCACGTTGGCGACGATCACGTTCTGGTTGCAGGTGAGGCGGAAATCGCCCTCGTGGATGCTGGCCAGCTCGCGCAAACCGGTGAGCCAGCGGCGCTCGCCCACATCGGCAAGGCGGCCCGATTCGATCTGCAATGTGAGATGCCAGCGTCCATCGTCGCCTTCGATCCAGCCGTAGCGATCGCCGTTGTGGTCGAAGTGGTAATCGCGTTCCGGTTCCAGCGCAAAACCCAGGCGCTGTTCCAGTTCGGCCTTGAAGGTGTCCAGGCCGCGATGGTCGATGGTGTATTTCAGGCGCGCGTGCTTGCGCTCGCTGCGATTGCCCCAGTCGCGCTGCACGGCCACGATGGTTTCGGCCGTGGNCAGCAGGCGCTCCGGCGGTACNAAGCCGATGACGCTGGCCAACCGTGGATAGGTGCTCGCATCACCATGCGTGGCGCCCATGCCGCCGCCGATGGCGACGTTNAAGCCCTTCAGCTCGCCCTGNTCGATGATGGCGATGAGCCCGAGATCCTGCGCGAACACGTCCACGTCATTGAGCGGCGGAATGGCCAGGCCGATCTTGAACTTGCGCGGCAGATAGGTGCGACCGTAGAGCGGTTCCTCGTCCTTGGGTTCGTCCACCAGCGGTTCGCCGTCGAGCCAGATCTCGTGATAGGCGCGCGTGCGCGGCGACAGTTCTTCCGACAGCCTCGTGGCCCATGCATAGGCGAGCGCATGCGCGCTGGATTCCACCGGATTGGGCGTGCTCACCACGTTGCGCACCACATCGCCGCAGGAGGCAATCGTGGTCGCCAGCGCGTCATGGATGGCGGCAATGGTGGGCTTGAGTTTCCGCTTGATGATGCCGTGCCACTGGAACGTCTGGCGCGTGGTGATGCGCAGCGTGCCGTTGGCGTAGTCGCGTGCGAGGCGATCGAATACCAGCCACTGCGTGGGCGTCACCACACCGGAAGGCAGGCGCGCGCGCAACATGAAGGAGAACGCGGGCTCCAGCTTCTGCTTGCGACGTTCCTCGCGCAGGTCGCGATCGTCCTGCTGGTAGCTGCCGTGGAATTTCAGCAGCTTGTTGTCGTCGTCGCTGATCGCGTTGGTGAGGGGGTCGCGCAGTCCTTCGACAATGGTGCCGCGAAGTTGCCGGCTGGCCGCCTTGATGCGTTCGAAATCGGAGAGAGGTGTGCTCATGTCAGTACACGTCGCGGGCGTAGCGGCCCTGCTGGAGAAGATCGGACAGCCATTCCTTTGCTTGCTCGTGCGACTGGCCGCCGTGCGCCACGGCCACGTCGATCAGCGCGGCATGCACATCCTTCGCCATGTGGTTGGCATCGCCGCACACGTAAAGGTGCGCGCCTTCCTGCAGCCATGCGTAGAGATCGCGCCCCTGTTCGCGGATGCGTTGCTGCACGTAGACCTTGGCGTCGCCGTCGCGCGAGAATGCCAGGTCGAGCCGATCCAGCGAGCCATCGCGCAACGCTGCCTGCCATTCGATCTGATAGAGGAATTCGCTGCTGAAATAGCGGTTGCCAAAGAACAACCAGTGGCGTCCACGCGCCGCAGTTTCGCGGCGCTCCTGCACGAAGGCACGGAACGGCGCCACGCCGGTGCCTGGTCCGATCATGATCACGTCGCGGCTATCGTCCTTGGGCAGGCGAAAGCGTTCGTTCTCTTCGATGAAGACCGGCACGCCCCGCTCGTCCATCGATGCGCCAAGGAACGAAGAGGCCGCGCCCCAATGGGGTTCGCCATGAGCCTGGTAATCGATCACGGCCACGGTCAGGTGCACTTCGTCGCCCACCGCCTTCTGACTGGACGCGATGGAATACAGGCGCGGCGTTTGCGGGCGCAGCGCGGCGACCAGTTCGTCCGCCGACCATGCGGCTGGATGACGTCGCCACAGGTCGATGGGTTGCAGGTCGGCGAACAGCGCAGCGAGGCGCGACGATTGATCGGGACGAAGCAGGCTTGCCAACTCCTGGTCGCCGCTCACGTCGGCCACCGCGGCAATCAGCGGCCGGCTCAGTCGCGTGAGTTCGCGCTCGTGCGTCAGCCAGCGACGCAACGGCAGTTCCCTGCCCTCGTGATGCACGGCGTGTTCNCCATCGAGCTTGAGCAGGCTCAGCCATTGATCGACCAGCGCNGGCGGATTCTCGGGCCACACGCCCACGGCATCGCCGGGTTNGTAANGCAGNCCCGAGCCTTCCAGCGAAAGCTCGATGTGACGAATATCGCGGCCGGCATCGCGCGCCACGATGGTCTGGTTGTCGAGCACCGGCGCGGCGAACGGGCGTTCCCGATGATGCGTGGCGCGCGACGGCACCGGTTGCAGCGTGGCCACGCGTGCTGCCGGCTGCGTGGCGCCAAGGGCTTGCCTCGCCTGCTCCAACGCACGTTCCGTCCATGGCGTGGCCACGGCGTCGATATCCACGTCCGCTTCGCCCAGGGGCGCAAGGCGTGTGCCGCCGAGTTCGGCGAAGCGATCATCGAGCTGGCGACCGATCGCACAGAATTGCGGATAGCTCGAATCGCCCAGTCCCAACACGGCATAACGCAGGCCGGGCAACTTGGGCGCGCGCTTGCCGAGGATGAATTCCACCAGGCCGCGCGCATCGTCCGGCGGTTCGGCGTCGCCCTGGGTGCTGATCACCACGACCAGATGCGTTTCCTTCGCAAGATCACGCTGGGCATAGCCGTCGGCGCGCACCAGGCGAACGGCCAGGCCGGCGGCTTCGGCGCGCGCGCTCAGTTGCGTGGCGATGCGCTTGGCCTGCCCGGTCTGGCTGCCGTAGAGAATGGTGAGCCGCTCGCCGACGGCCTTGGCAGGCTGCGCGGGAAGAATGCCCCGCTGCAGCTGGTCGGCGCGTGCGGCGCTCCAGGCGGCGATCCAGTAGAGCTCGGCGGGGCCGAGTCCGTCAGCGAGTCGCTCCAGCGAGGACAGCCTGTCGCCGTCGAGGGAGGCAAGACCGGTTTGCGTTGCGACGACCGCGTTCACTGTCCACCTTTGGACGTCCATACATCTGGACAGCCAAAGTAGTCATCGCTTTATGTCATGTGAAAGGACGTGTTGGCATAACCATATGTCCGCAGGCTTATTTCCCTTGGCAGGGACCCACCCCGTAGACTGGCCGCGTTTCCACTGCGTTTTGGTTCATGCCCACGGATTTCCTCACTTCAGCCGTCATCGGCGTGCTGGCACAGCTGGTCGACGGCGCCCTGGGCATGGCTTATGGCGTCACCTCAGCTGCGATGCTGCTGGCCCTGGGCGTCCCGCCCGCCATGGCGAGCGCCAGCGTCCACTATGCGGAAACGCTGACCTGCGGCGCTTCCGGGGCCAGCCATCTGATGGCCGGCAACGTGATCAAGCGGCTGTTCTGGGCACTGGTGATCCCCGGCGCCATAGGCGCCACCGTGGGCGCCTATGTGGTCAGCCACGTCCCGGCCGCCTGGATGAAGCTGGCCCTGACGCCTTATCTGATCGGCATGGGCCTGTTCCTGCTGTTTCGCCCCTTGCGCCGCCAGCGCCTGCATGAGGAAACACCCGCCATCAGCCGTCCGCTGGGGCTGGCGGCCGGTTTTGCCGACGCCGTGGCTGGCGGCGGCTGGAGCGCGCTCACCGTGACCACGCTGGTGGCGCGCGGGGTGCGGCCGCGCATGGTCATCGGCACGGTGCACTTGGCCAAGTGCGTGGTGAGCGCCGTGGCCAGCATCAGTTTCTTTGTCCATGTGGGCTTTCCGCATGGCGCCTCGGTGGCAGGCCTGATCGTGGGCGGCGTGGTGGCCGCGCCGCTCAGCGCCCTGCTCGCCCGCCGCATGCCGCCCCGCGTCGCCACCGTGCTGGCGGCACTGGCCGTGCTGGGCATCGGCATCAACAACATCGCGCACACGCTGCTGCACTGACGGCGATCAACGGTGCCGTCATCGCGTTCGCTTAGAATGGCGGGATGACCAAGTCCCCTGTCCTCCCCATCGAAGTCCGCGGCAGCGCCAAGCAGCCGCTGGGCATGAGTCCCGCGCAGTTCCTGCGCGACTACTGGCAGAAGCGCCCGCTGCTGATTCGCCAGGCGTTTCCCGATTTCGTCTCGCCGATCGAACCGAACGACCTCGCCGGCCTGGCGATGGAAGACACCGCGCTCTCGCGCCTGATCATCCACGACGAAACCCGCGACCGCTGGAAGGTGAAGACCGGCCCGCTGACCGAGAAGGATTTCGCCAGCACGCCCAACAAGAACTGGACCCTGCTGGTGCAGGACGTGGACAAGTGGGACGCGGACGTGGCCGCCCTGCTGGAAGACTTCAACTTCCTGCCCAGCTGGCGCCTGGACGACATCATGATTTCGTACGCCGAGCCCGGCGGCGGCGTGGGTCCGCACGTCGACCAGTACGACGTGTTCCTGCTGCAGGGCCTGGGCCAGCGCCATTGGGCGATCGACACCAACCCCGATGCACCCACTGGTTTCCGCCCCGACGTGGAACTCAAGCAGCTGCAGGTGTTCGAGCCCGACCACGAATGGATGCTCGAACCCGGCGACATGCTCTACCTGCCGCCCGGCGTGCCGCACGACGGCATCGCCTTTGGCGGCCCGTGCCTCACCATCTCGGTGGGCATGCGCGCGCCATCGCAGGCCGAGCTGACTGGCGACCTTGCCGACTATCTGGCCGAACGCCTGCCCGATGAACTGCGCTACGCCGATCCCGATCTCACCCCGGCCAAGTCCGCCGGCGAAATCGACCGCGCGGCGCTCGCCCGCCTCAAGCAGGCGTTGCCGTTTGCCGCAGCGCTGGACGAAGCCACGCTCACGGACTGGTTCGGCCGCTTTATCACCCGCTACCGCAGCGCCCAGATGCCGGTGCCCCCGGAAAAGGAACTGTCCGAGGCCGCCCTGCGCAAGCCGCTTGACGCCGGCGCCGCTCTGCTGCGCCATCCGTGGGCGCGCATGGCCTGGGCGCGTGCCAAGCGTGGCGCCACCCTGTTCGTGAACGGTCATGCCTATCCGACGTCGGTGGATCTGGCCGAACGTCTCTGCGCGGCGCGCGAACTCGTTCCGGGCAAGTCGTTGCCCGACGCCGAACTCGCCTTGCTGCTGGCTCTGGTCAACGACGGTCACCTGATCGTCCACAAGCCGCGCCGCCGATGAGCGACCGCGACGTCCGCCCGGATGCACCCAACGCTGGCGAGAATCCGACCTTGCCGGCCGGCGATCGCACCGAAGTGGCCGCCGCCCGCCTCCGGCTGCTGAGCGAAGCACGACGGCGCATCGCCATCTATCAGCCCGCACTTTCCGATGAGGTCTACGGCAGCACACTGGAACTGGCCGAGCTTCGACGCCTCGCCACGTCCGGGCGCGGTGCCGAGATCCGGCTGATCGTGCACACACCCGAAGATGCGCTGCGCGACAACCATCGGCTGGTCGCCCTCGCCCAGCGCTTGTCCAGCGTGGTGCTGGTGCGCACACCGCTGGAAGAAGTGGACCTGGCCTACGCCTCGTCCTACCTGCTCACCGACCAGGGCGGCTACCTGTTCCAGCCCGACGCACGCCGCGCCGACGGCCGCGCGTCGCTGGCCGACCGCGCCGGGCAGGCGCCGCTGATGCAGCACTTCAACGAGGTGTGGGAGCGTTCGGCCCGCGCCAGCGTCTGGTTGCCGCTCGATCTCTAGCCGCCGGCTGAACGGCGGGCATCTCGGCGCAGGCCTTGCCCGCATCGGCGCAAACGCGTCGTTCGCCGGGCAAATCCGCGCTCTACGACGATGGTCGGTACCCGGAAACTCGAAATATCGTCGATCGACCCCATCTAAGGTCGGAGTTTTGGGTTGCCGCGTCGCAGCACCCCAAGGCTATAATTAACGGGATTTTTCCCAGCCATCCGGCCAACCCCGGCCGGAGCAGCTGCATGCCTCCTTTCCTCACCGGTGGTGACGTGAGCACAAATCTGATCCGCGAGTTTTTCGACTCCTCCCAACTCGCCGGCGGTAACGCCGATTACGTTGAACAGCTCTATGAATCGTGGTTGGCGGACCCTTCGTCGGTCGAGGCTACCTGGAGCAAGTATTTCGAGACTTTCAAAGGCCGCGAGTCGGGGGACGTGCCCCACTCTGCGGCCATTGCGCGTATAGAGGCCGCACAAAAGCAGCGTCGCAACGGTGTCGCCGTGGCCGCTGGCCCGGTCGACGACGCCCACGCCCGCAAGCAGGCCGGCGTGCTGCGCATCCTCACCGCCTACCGTTCGCGCGGCCACCTGGCCTCGAACCTCGACCCGCTCGGCCTGGCCGAGAAGCTGCCGGCGCCGGACCTGGAGCCCTCGTTCCACGGTCTGTCCGATGCCGACCTGGATACCGAGTTCGACTGCGGCAACTTTGCCGGCGGTGGCCAGCGCATGAAGCTGCGCGACCTGATTGCCCGACTGAAGAAGGTGTACACCAACACCCTCGGCGTCGAGTTCATGCACATCAGCAACCATGAACAGCGCAACTGGATCTACACCCGCCTGGAGCAGGCCAACGGCACCGCCGGCCTCGACGCCGCGGGCAAGAAGCGCGTGCTCGCCGAGCTCACCGCGGCCGAAGGCCTGGAGCGCTACCTGCACACCAAGTACGTCGGCCAGAAGCGNTTCTCGCTGGAAGGCGGCGACAGCCTGATCCCGATGGTGGACGACGTGGTCCGCGCCGCGGGCGACAACGGCGTCAAGGAAGTGGTGATCGGCATGGCCCATCGCGGCCGCCTCAACATGCTGGTCAACATCCTGGGCAAACCGCCGCGCACGCTGTTCAACGAATTCGAAGGCAAGTGGGACCATCCGGATGATCCGGCCCACTCGGGCGACGTGAAGTACCACATGGGCTTCTCCGCCGACGTCAAGACGCCCAACGGCGGCACGCACGTGGCGCTGGCGTTCAACCCCTCGCACCTTGAGATCGTCAACCCGGTGGTGGCCGGCTCGGTGCATTCGCGCCAGGTCCGTCGCCGCGACACCGAGCGCAAGCAGTCTCTCGCCGTGCTGGTGCACGGCGACGCGGCGCTGGCCGGCCAGGGCGTGAACATGGAATTGTTCAACATGTCCCAGGCGCGCGGTTTCAAGATCGGCGGCAGCCTGCACATCGTGGTGAACAACCAGGTGGGCTTCACCACCTCCAACCCGCAGGACGCCCGCTCCACGCTGTACTGCACCGACCTGGCCAAGATGGTCAACGCGCCGGTGTTCCACGTGAACGGCGACGACCCGGAAGCCGTCATCCAGGCCACTCGCCTGGCGTACGACTTCCGCAAGCAGTTCCGCAAGGACGTGGTGATCGACCTGGTGTGCTACCGCCGCCACGGCCACAACGAAGCGGACGAGCCGGCGGCCACGCAGCCGGTGATGTACCAGATCATCCGCAAGCGCCCGACCACGCGTGATCTCTACGCGCAGGAGCTGGTGAAGCAAGGCGTGATCGCCGACGGCGACGCCCAGAAGATGTTCGACGACTACCGCGCCCGCCTCGAAGCCGGTGCGCCGATGACCGAGCTGACCACCTCGCTGGTCAAGGACATCGAAGTCGACTGGGAGAAGTTCATCGGCGGCAAGCTCTCCACCGAGACGAGCACCGCGTATCCGAAGCAGCGCCTGGTGGAACTGGCCAACCAGATCCTCAAGNTGCCCAAGGACCTNACGCTGCAGTCGCGCGTGGCCAAGATCTANGAAGACCGCGCCAAGATGGCCGCCGGCGAACAGCTGGGCGACTGGGGCTTTGCGGAAAACCTCGCGTACGCCACGCTCATCGACGAGAACTACAACCTGCGCCTGGTCGGCCAGGACGTGGGTCGCGGCACGTTCTTCCATCGCCATGCCGTGCTGCATGACCAGCAGACCGGCTACACCTACATGCCGTTGGCCGACGTGCGTTCGGGCGCCGACGTGGAAGTCATCGACTCGCTGCTCAGCGAAGAAGCGGTCATGGCGTTCGAGTACGGCAGCGCCACCACCGACCCGTACACCTTGCACATCTGGGAAGGCCAGTTCGGCGACTTCGCCAACGGTGCGCAGGTGGTGATCGACCAGTTCATCAGCTCGGGCGAAGCGAAGTGGAACCGCCTGTGCGGCCTGGCACTGTTCCTGCCGCACGGCTACGAAGGCCAGGGTCCGGAGCATTCCTCGGCCCGCCTGGAGCGCTTCCTGCAGCTGTGCGCGCTGGACAACATGCAGGTGTGCGTGCCCACCACGCCGGCCCAGGCGTTCCACATGATTCGCCGCCAGATGGTGCGCCCCACGCGCAAGCCGCTGATCGTGATGACGCCCAAGTCGCTGCTGCGCCACAAGCTGGCCGTGTCCTCGCTGGACGAACTGGCCACGGGCAGCTTCCAGCTGGTGATTCCGGAACATCGCGAACTGGCCGCCAAGAAGGTCAAGCGCGTGGTGCTGTGCTCGGGCAAGGTCTATTACGACCTGCTGGAAGACGCCGAGAAGCGCGGCCTCACCGACGTCGCCAT
>JGI25162J39368_1001535_pt1 | contig 11887 bp, 9 predicted proteins | sample AraplaL_Cvi_mTSA_FD_39368 | JGI IMG/M metagenome (IMG submission 39368) | reverse complement strand
GCGCACCAGTGGTTCGGCGATCTGGTGACGATGCGCTGGTGGGACGACCTGTGGCTCAACGAGGGCTTTGCCTCGTGGATGGCCGCGCGCACCACCGAGAAGCTGCACCCGGAGTGGCATACCGATCTCGACGCGGTGGGCACGCGCGAAGGCGCGATGTCGCGCGACGCAGTGGCGACCACGCACCCGGTGGTGCAGCACGTGGAGACGGTGGAGCAGGCCAGCCAGGCATTCGACGCCATCACTTACTCCAAGGGCGAGGCGGTGATTCGCATGCTGGAGGCCTATGTCGGCCCGGATACCTGGCGCGCAGGTGTGCGTAACTACATCAAGGCGCACGCGTACAGCAACACGACGTCCGACGATTTGTGGCGCGAAGTGCAGGCCGCCGCGGGCAAGCCGATTACCCAGATCGCGCATGACTTCACGCTGCAGCCGGGCATTCCGCTGATCCGCGTGGAAGCGTCCGCGTGCAGCGGCGGCAGGACCACGCTGAAGCTGACCCAGGGTGAGTTCACCAAGGACCGTCCGAACAAGACCCCACTGAAGTGGCATGTGCCGGTGATCGCACAGAGCGTCGGCGGCGAGCCAGCACGTACCGTGGTCGATGGCAGCGCCACGCTGTCGGTACCCGGCTGCGGCCCGGTGCTGGTCAACGCGGGTCAGAGCGGTTACTACCGCACGCTGTACTCGCCGGCGCAGTTCGCGGCGATCAAGGGCGATTTCGCCAAGCTGGCGCCGATCGACCAGATGGGCCTGATGGGCGATACCTGGGCGCTGGGCATGGCCGGGCTGGAGCCTGCGTCGGGTTATCTGGACCTGGCCCAGGCCACGCCAGCGAATGCCGATCCGCAGATCTGGGGCGACATCGCTGGCAGCTTCTCCGGCCTGCATCAGTACTACCGCGGCGACAAGGCGCGGCAGGCACGCTTCGACGCGTTTGCGCTGAAGCAGCTGCAGCCGGTATTCGCACGCATCGGCTGGGAGGCCAAGGCGGGCGAGAGTGATCCGACCGCGATCCTGCGCACGCAGCTGATCGGCGTGCTGGCCGACCTGGGCGACACCGCCGTGATCAAGGAAGCACAGCGCCGCTACGCGGCACAGGACAGCGATCCGAAGGCGATGCCGGCTGCCCTGCGCAAGACCATTCTTGCGGTGGTGGCACGGCATGCCGACGCGGCGACCTGGGACAAGCTGCACGCAGCAGCGAAAGCCGAGAAAACCCCGCTGATCAAGGATCGGCTGTACTCGCTGCTGGCTGTCGCCGAGGACGATGCGCTGGCCCAGCGCGCACTGGACATGGCACTCACCGATGAACCGGGAGCCACCAACAGTGCCGGCATGATCAGCATCGTCGCGTATCAGCATCCGGACATGGCGTTCGACTTCGCGCTGGCGCATCGCGCCCAGGTAGACAAGCTGGTCGATTCGACCTCGAGCAGCCGCTACTACCCGGGCCTGGGTGGCAGCTCGAATGATCCGGCGATGATCGGCAAGATTAAGGCCTTTGCCGACGCGCACATCGCCGCCGGCTCGCGCCGCGCTGCTGACACGGTGATCGCCAACATCAACTACCGCATGATGGTGCGCAACGAGCGGCTGCCGGCGATCGATGCCTGGCTGGCGAAGAACGGCGGCTGATCCAGGCTGCGATTTGACGAAGGGAAAGCCCCGCACTGCGGGGTTTTCTTTTTTTGGTGCTGGCCGAGTGCGTCATGGTTTGCGGTTGGCTTGCTTCCGGATCAAGGCACAGCGATATGATCGCAGGCGTGCCCTGCCGCACTTCCACCAGTCGAGCCCGAAAGCGATGGTCGATATCGAAAACAAGATGGAACCCGACAGCGCGGTCTACAAGACCTTGCTGGAATCGACCAAGGCGATTCCGTGGAAGATCGACTGGAACACCATGCAGTTCGCCTATATCGGACCGCAGATCGAGGCGCTGCTTGGCTGGGCGCCATCGAGCTGGATCACCGTGAACGACTGGGCCAGCCGCATGCATCCCGAGGATCGCGACTGGGTGGTGAATTTCTGCGTGGCGCAATCGCAGGCGGGCGTGGATCACGAGGCCGACTACCGCGCGCTGACCCACGATGACCGTTACGTGTGGATCCGCGACGTGGTGCACGTGGTGCGCAACGAGGACGGCACGGTGAATTCGCTGATCGGCTTCATGTTCGACATCAGCGAGCGCAAGCGCACAGAGCAGCAGCTGATAACCCTGCAGAAGGAGCTGGAGGAGCTTTCCTTCCGCGACGGCCTGACCGGTGTCGCCAACCGGCGCCGCTTCGACGCGCTGATGGAGCTTGAGTGGAGCAACGCGCGGCGCAACCGGCAGCCGCTGTCGCTGATCATGCTGGATATCGATTATTTCAAGCAGTACAACGACTGCTATGGTCACCTCGAAGGCGACATCTGCCTGAAGCGTGTGGCCTGGGTGCTGACTGCAGCGGCGACGCGGGCACGCGACCTGCTGGCCCGTTTCGGTGGCGAGGAATTCGTGCTGGTTTTGCCGGAAACCGACGAGGCGGCTGCACGCATGCTGGCCGAACGCTGCCGCGACCTGATCCTGGCCGAGCAGATTCCGCATGAACAATCCCCGATCAGCCCCGTGCTGACGATCAGCCTCGGTGTGGGCACGATGATTCCCGGTCACGACGACGAGCTGCTGCCGTTCATCGATGCGGTGGACAAGCGGCTGTACGAAGCCAAACAGCAAGGGCGCAATTGCATCGTCGCGGGATGACGCCATTTGGTAGCAGTCGCCCCAAGACAGAATTAGCTGTCTTTCTGGAGAATTTCGATGCAGGTCAGTAACTTGGGTGGCAGATTGGCTGCATCCACCTGATCCGCCTAGACCAGGAGACAGTGGCATGGCTGATGTGCCTATGTTTGCGTTGGAACTCACGTGGGGGCTGATGACACCAATGGAGAGCACGCTGTGGGGTACGACGCTAGCGCTTCACATGAAAGATCCCGATATCCCATCCAATATCGGATAAGGCATGGCTTTGACCGAGGCTACACCACCGACGCCAGAGTAGACGAAGGAAGCCTATGTCATGGGGGACTATCGGGCCGTGCTCACCAACATCGAGCAACGCTGCCTGTTCGACCTGCGGCCCAGCCGCGCCAAGGCGGATCTGTTGCAGGCGGATTTCAAGCCGTTGACCACCGCCATGGCAAACTGGCACGACGAGATCTTCACTAACCTGCAGCACGAACGGGTGGCTCACTTTTCGATGAAAAACCCGGCTCAGTTTTCGGCGGAAATCAACAGCGTGTTCTCTGAAACGGCGGACGAAATCCGTGTCAGGGTGCATCTTCTGTAGAAAGTTTTTGCGAATTTCATGCATGTCCGCCTGGCCATTATCGGGAAATCGACGAGTGCACCTTGCAGTCTGGCCGCAGTTTAAGCGACATCGCCAACAAACATGATTTTTTTGCCGACGGTATAAGTTCTTGCGGAAAGTCGGCGTTAGGAAAATGTCTTATGGATTCGAGGTCGGTCAGTTCGGATAGTACGCGAGCTTTTCCGCTGGGATGAGGGCCACATTGTCCTCCTCCCGATAGCGCAACCGATTTGCCATGGATGGATAAGGTTTGTCACAGGGATTGTTTCGTCAGGAAGTTGTCGACGCGAGGCGCGGCGAATGGTTGGGCTCGATCATCGTGGCCGCCCCGCTGTCGCGCTGGTTGCTGACCATGCTGGCTCTGACGCTGGCCGCCGCCATCCTGCTGTTCCTCTTCTTCGGCCATTACACCCGCCGTGAAACTGTCGTTGGCCAGCTGGTGCCAGGCGCCGGCCTGCTGAATATCGCCGCCCCCAGTGCGGGCACGATTACCAGCCTGCGAGTACGCGATGGCCAGACCGTCAAAGCTGGCGATGCGCTGCTGCAATTGTCCAGCGAGCAGGACAGCGCTGCTCTGGGTGATACCCATGCACTGGTCGCGCAACAAATAGATCTGCAGCGTTCTCGTCTGCAGGCCGATCTGCTCAATCAGAAGCAACTGTCCATGCAGCAGGCTGGCGCACTTCGGGCCAAGACCGCGCTTCTGCATGCGCAGCTGACCCAGATCGCCGGGCAACTGGCGATCCAGCAGCAGCAGGTAAGCAGCAACCAGCAATTACTGGCACGCATCAAGCCGCTCGCCGCTAAGGGCTTTGTTTCCGCTGTACAGATCCAGCAGCAGGAAACGGCCGTGCTGGATGCTCAAGCGCAATACAAGACCCTGGTACGTCAGCAACTCGATACCCGCCAACAACTCGACGCCACCCAGCAACAGCTGGAGCAGCTACCGTTGGACGACACCGGCAAGCGCAACGAGACCGAGCGGCAACTCGCCTCGTTGACTCAGTCGATGGCACAGAACGAAATGCAGCGTTCTGTGGTGCTTCGTGCGCCGCGCGATGGTGTGGTTTCCGCGGTGCTGCCGAAGGAAGGGCAGATGGTGAGCGCCGGTCAGCCATTGTTCTCGATCCTACCGTCGGGCTCGACATTGCAGGCACAGCTGCTGGTATCGAGCCGCGCGATCGGTTTCATCGAGCCGGGTAGCCGCGTGGTATTGCGCTATCAGGCATTCCCATACCAGAAATTTGGCCAGCAATACGGCAAGGTCACCGATATCTCGCGCAGCGCGCTCAGTCCACCGGAGATCGCAGCACTGATGGGACAGCAGGCGCAGCAGCAGGAGCCGCTGTATCGCGTCCAGGTGAAGCTGGATTGTCAGCAGGTGCTGGCCTACGGCAAGCAGGAGCCGATCAAGCCCGGTATGGCGCTGGAAGCCGACATCCTGATGGAACGGCGCCGCCTGATCGAATGGGTGTTCGAACCGCTGTACGGCATGGTTCACCATTTGGCCGGAGATACGGCGCATGGCTGACGGAACGCAGCTCAAGCCGGGCGCCAAGCCTGAGCGTGGCCATCACACGGCGCTCCAGTTCGGCTGGTCGCGCAGCCTGCCGATGATGCTGCAGACCGAGGCGGCCGAATGTGGACTGGCCTGCCTGGCGATGGTCGCCAGTTATCACGGTCACGATGTCGATCTGGCCGGTTTGCGCCGGCGCTTCTCCACCTCGCTCAAGGGCACCACGTTGGCGCGGGTGATGGCCATGGCGGGCCAACTTGGCTTCACCTGCCGGCCGCTCAAGCTGGATATGGATGACTTGCGCCAGCTCAAGACGCCGTGCTTGCTGCATTGGGATCTGAACCATTTCGTGGTGCTGAAGCGGGTCGGCAAACGCCGCATCGTCATCCATGATCCTGCGCGCGGCATGCGCAAGCTGAGCTGGAAGGAAGTCTCCGAGCATTTCACCGGTGTGGCGCTGGAACTGGCTCCATCGGCAGATTTCGCCCCGGTACGCGAACGCCAAGCGGTCTCGCTGCGTATGCTCACAGGTCGCGTGCGCGGCTTGGTGCCGGCACTGGCGCAGATCCTGTTGCTTGCATTGGCGCTGGAAGTGTTTGCGCTGGCGGCGCCGTTCTACCTGCAATGGGTGCTGGATCAGGTCATGGTCTCGGCCGATCATGATCTGCTGAGCCTGCTCGGGCTTGGTTTCATCGGTATCGCAGTCTTCTCGGCGCTGGTCACCGCGGCGCGTTCGTGGGCGGTCACCTGGCTGGGCGCTACGCTCAACGTGCAATGGGCCAGCAACCTGTTCGGCCATTTGATGCAACTGCCGCTGGACTGGTTCGAGAAGCGCCACGTGGGCGACGTGGTATCGCGCTTCGGCTCCATCCAGACCATCCAGCGCATCCTGACAACGCAGTTCATCGGCTCGCTGCTGGATGGTCTGATGTCGCTGGTGACCCTGGTGGTGATGGCGTTCTACAGCATCTGGCTCACCGTGCTGGTGGTGAGCCTGTTTCTTGCCTATGGTCTGATCCGCTGGGCATTCTTCAACCCGCTGCGCCGTGCGAATGAGGAGCAGATCGTCTATGCAGCACGCCAGCAGAGCGAGCTGCTGGAGTCCATTCGCGGCACGATGCCGATCAAGCTGGCCAACAAACAGAGCGAACGGCTATCGCGTTACGCCAATGCCACAGTGTCCACCGCGAACCGCGATATCGGCATCCAGCGGCTGGGCGTCGCCTTCACCCTCAGCAACCAGTTGATGTTCGGCATCGGGCGGGTGGCGACGATCTGGATCGCCGCCACGCTGGCGCTGAAGAATGAATTTTCCGCAGGCATGCTGATCGCCTTCATCGCCTACGCTGACCAGTTCACCAGCCGCGCCGCCGGCCTGATCGACAAATGGGTGGACTTCAGCATGCTCAAGCTGCATGCGGAGCGGGTGGCCGATATCGCGCTGACCGCGCCCGAGAAGATGGCCGAGGTCACCTGGGGTGGCCCGATCCCCGAGGCCAGCGTCGAACTGTGCAACGTCAGCTTCCGTTATGCCGAAGGCGAGCCGTGGATACTCAAGGACTGCAACCTGCGTATCGAAGCCGGTGAATCGGTGGCGATCGTCGGCCCCAGCGGTTGCGGCAAGAGCACGCTGGCGAAGATCGTCCTCGGACTATTGCAACCTACCGAAGGCGAGGTGCGCTTCGGCGGTATCGATATCCGCAAACTCGGACTGGACAGCTATCGGCAGTGGATCGGCGCGGTGATGCAGGACGATCAGCTGTTTGCTGGTTCTATTGCCGACAACATCAGTTTTTTCGACCCCGACGCTACGCCAATGAGAATTGCTATGGCTGCTCAAATGGCGGCAATTCATGGCGATATAGCTGTAATGTCGATGGGATATGAAAGTTTAGTGGGGGACATGGGTTCCAGTTTGTCAGGCGGCCAGAAGCAACGTGTCATTCTCGCAAGAGCACTATATAAAGAGCCGAAGTTTCTGATGCTCGACGAAGCGACTAGTCATTTGGATGTGGAGCGAGAAAGGCTGATTAATGAAGCTGTAAATAAACTGGATATAACGCGTATCGTCATTGCTCATCGGCCAGAAACGATAATAAGTGCAAATAGGATTATAGCTTTTGAAGGAAGTGGCTGGAGCCTGACGTGAATTTATTTGTGCATTAGACGATCGTAAATCTTCATGCGTAAAAATGTGTAGATTTAATATTTATTAAAAATAAATACAAGCTAATCAATTGCATGTCTGAGTATGATTATATCAAGAAGCGCAGCTCGTGATGTGGAGATGGTTGCCCACGCGTGAAGCGGTGGGTAGTCGATGCCCTGCAGAGGCTTTTCTGCAATCAAAGGAGGGAGTTTTCATGAAAGAGTTGAGCATGGTTGAAATTGATGTTGTCTCAGGTGGCGTGATGAGTACAAAGACGGAGCTTGTTATCGCGGCGGGCTTCATACTCGGCGGCCCAATCGTGGGTTTCGGGATGCTTGCTGGCTACTACGTCAATTCGAAATAAATTCACTTATCCAAGGGAGATATGAAATGAGTCAGATGCGTGAGCTTCGTAGCGAAGAGGTTTCGGAAGTCTCTGGCGGCATAATTGCGGTTTTGGTTGGCTTGGCCATTGCTGCTGCTGGTCTCGCCGTGGCTGAATTCAGTTTGGGTTACAGCATTGGTAAAGATCTTGCTGCCAATGATGCAAAGTAAGTAGTTAATTTTACAGCCGTAACCACGATGCGTCTCGTTCGAAAGCGCGACGCATCGTTTAACTTTATGACTGACAGGACTTGGTAATGACTAGTCGTTCTGCTATTGGAATATTCATGATGCCGATCGGGTTTGCATTATTGACGATTGGTATAGTTTTTTCAGAAAATCTTGGCTTGTACAAGTATGTAATCTTGATTGCCGCTATCATTTCGTTGGCAAGCTCGGTGTTATTGCTTCTTTTTTCTGCGCTTAAAGCGGACATAAGCAATCCAGAAAATGATGACTGACAATATGACGTGCAATAACGCTTATTGATGCCTATTTGTTGAGCTCCATCCAAAACTGAGCCACTTCGCCGGGTGATTTTCGTCGAATTTTTAGCCACCTCCGATCACCCTCCGCTCACAGCACGAGCGGGAGCAACAGGAGTGATCGACGTGGCCCTATTGAGCGTATCCGACGCTGGCACCTTAGCGACAAGATCTCGATCCGAGAGATCGCTCGACACACGAAGCTGTCACGCAACACCATTACCAAGTACCTGGTGATCGGTGAGACCTCCCGAGGTACCCTCACCGGAAGAGTCCCAGCCAGCTTGATGCGTATGCAGCGGAGTTGTCCGACTGGCTGCGCACCATGCGTTGCTAGCGATTGGCGCATGGCGTGACGCGGCAAGCCGCCAGTACGTCTCACACTTGCCGTCGAATTCCTTAGTAGTCGAAGGGCTACCGGTGCAGCGTTCAAGTACTCCTTTGCGCGTCAGCGTCCCAAGTCGCTTTCTTATGCAATGACGTGTGCCGCGATAGTCGGAACTATCGACATCTGAAAAATGGTTCAGGACTCGAATGACTATCTCAGTCGTCGATAACCAACCATGCTCCGAGCGCAGTTCGCTAAGAATGATACGGCTCATCTGACCGTACGGCACCAATCGCTGGCGTGTTTGCGGTCGAATCGGTCGAATGATCTCCGGATCCATGGAGACCTCGTGAAGACCAAAGGTTTGATCAAGCGCAGTCAGCTGCTTGAGCAATGCTTCCGCACGTCGATCCAGCACTTGGATCTCATCGAGCAATATGGCGCGCTCATCGTTGAGCCTAAGAAGCGCTCCCGATAGTCGGGAGCGCTTTGTTATCAGCCATTTAAGTGATGATGGGGTGCGCCAGGTCATGACTCACCCTATCGAGGTCCAAGGCTGGGCGCTTGGGGCGCTTGCTACCAAATGGCGCGGGATGAAAGAAAAGGCCCCGCAAGCGGGGCCTTTTACGTTTCATGCGAATCACGCGACGGCTTACGCCTCGACTTCTTCCTTGTAGGCATCGATCGGGATGCACGCGCACATGATGTTCTTGTCGCCATAGACGTTGTCGACACGGGCGACTGGCGACCAGTATTTTTGCAGCTTCAGGCTGGCCAATGGGAACGCAGCCAGTTCACGCGGGTAGGCATGCGTCCACTCGCTGGCCGAAACCATCGTGGCGGTGTGCGGCGCGTTCTTCAGCGGGTTGTCCTCGCGGTCGAGCTTGCCGTCTTCGACGGCGCGGATCTCGTCGCGGATCTGGATCATCGCGTCGATGAAGCGATCGAGTTCATGCTGCGATTCGCTCTCGGTCGGCTCGACCATCAGGGTGCCGGCGACCGGGAAGCTCAAGGTCGGTGCGTGGAAGCCGAAGTCGATCAGTCGCTTGGCCACGTCCTCGGCACCGATGCCGGTGGCATCCTTCAACGGACGCAGGTCGAGGATGCACTCGTGCGCGACCAAGCCGTTGCGGCCGGTGTACAGGGTCGGGTAGTGCGCTTCCAGCCGCTTGGCGATGTAGTTGGCGTTGAGCAGGGCAACCTGGGTGGCCTTGCGCAGACCCTGCTGGCCCATCATCGTGATGTACATCCAGCTGATCGGCAGGATCGAGGCGGAACCATAGCTGGCCGCGCTGACCATGCCGACGGTGCCTTCGCCACCGAGCGTGCGCGGCAGGAACGGTGCGAGATGTGACTTCACCGCGCACGGACCGACGCCCGGGCCGCCGCCGCCGTGCGGGATGCAGAAGGTCTTGTGCAGGTTCAGATGCGACACGTCCGAGCCCCATTTGCCGGGCTTGGCCACGCCGACCAGCGCGTTCATGTTGGCGCCGTCGGTATACACCTGNCCGCCGTGCGCATGCACGATCTCGCAGATCGCGACGATATCTTCCTCGAACACGCCGTGCGTGGACGGGTAGGTGATCATCAGCGCGGCGAGGCGGTCGCTGTACTTCTCGGCGGCGCGGCGGATGTCTTCCACGTCGACGTTGCCGTTGGCGTCGCACTTGGTCACCACCACGGTCATGCCGCACATCTGCGCGGAGGCCGGATTGGTACCGTGGGCGGACTCGGGGATCAGGCAGATGTCGCGGTGGGCTTCGTTGCGCGAGCGGTGGTACGCGCGGATCGCCAGCAGGCCGGCGTATTCGCCCTGCGCGCCGGAGTTCGGCTGCAGGCTCACCGCGTCGTAGCCGGTGCACTCGACCAGCATCGCCTCGAGGCCGTCGATCAGTTCCTTGTAGCCGCGCGTCTGTGTGGTCGGCGCCAGCGGATGGATGTTGCCGAACTCCGGCCAGGTCACCGGNATCATCTCGGCNGTGGCGTTGAGNTTCATCGTGCACGAACCCAGCGGGATCATCGTGCGATCCATCGCCAGATCCTTGTCGGCCAGNGCGCGCATGTAGCGCAGCAGTTCGTGCTCGCTGTGGTGCGTGTTGAACACCGGGTGGGTGAGGAACTCACTCTTGCGGCGCAGGCCGGCGGGCAGGGCGTCAGCGGTGGCGGCGTCCAGCTCGTCGATGTCATCGATCTCGGCGCCGAACAGGCCAGCCAGCGCGATCACGTCTGCGCGCGTGGTGGTCTCGTCGAGACTGATGCCGATGCAGGTACCGTGGATCTGACGCAGATTGATGCGCAGCGCCTCGGCGCGGGCATGCACGGCGTCGGCGTCGACGTCGGTGATGTGCAGCGTGTCGAAGAAATCCGTGCCCACGTTGACCCCGGCCTGGCGCAGCGCGCTGGCGAGAATCGCACTGAGGCGATGCGTGCGGCGCGCGATGCGGGTGAGGCCTTCCGGGCCGTGATACACGGCGTACATGCTCGCCATCACCGCCAGCAGCACCTGCGCGGTACAGATGTTGGACGTCGCCTTCTCGCGGCGGATGTGCTGCTCGCGGGTCTGCAGGGTGAGGCGGTAAGCCGGCTTGCCTTCGGCATCGATCGACACGCCGATCAGGCGGCCCGGCATCGAGCGCTTGTACGCATCGCGGCAGGCCATGAACGCGGCGTGCGGGCCGCCGTTGCCGAACGGCACGCCGAAGCGCTGCGAATTGCCGACCACGATGTCAGCGCCCCATTCACCGGGCGCGGCGATCAGGGTCAGTGCGAGCAGGTCGGTGGCGACCGCGACCAGCGCGCCGCGTGCATGTGCGGCGTCGGCGACGGCTTTGTAGTCGTTGATGGTGCCGAAGGTGTTCGGGTACTGCAGCAGCACGCCGAAGCTGTCGACCGTGCTGCCCTCGGCGTCATCGCCGATATGCAGTTCGAGGCCCAGCGCCTCGGCGCGGGTCTTGACCACTTCCAGCGTCTGCGGATGCACGCCGTTCGACACGAAGAACACGTTGGACTTGGACTTGCATGAGCGCTTGGCCAGCGTCATNGCCTCGGCCGCGGCGGTGGCTTCNTCCAGCAGCGAGGCGTTGGCGATCTCCATCCCGGTGAGGTCGGCGCACAGCGTCTGGAAGTTGATCAGCGCCTCCATGCGACCCTGCGAAATCTCCGCCTGATANGGCGTATACGCCGTGTACCAGGCCGGGTTCTCCAGGATGTTGCGCAGGATGACNTTCGGCGTCAGCGTGCCGTAATAGCCCTGGCCGATGAAGCTGCGGAACACCTGGTTCTTGTCCGCGATGGCGCGGATCTTGGCCAGCGCCTCGACTTCGGTGATCGCCTTCGGCAACGCCAGCGGTGTCGGCGACTTGATCTTGCCCGGCACGATCGCATCGGTCATCGCTTCCAGCGAATCGTGGCCGATGACGCGCAGCATCTGCGCGATCTCGGCATCGTTGGGTCCGATGTGCCGCTCGATGAAGGCGTGGTGATGTTCGAGGTCGCGCAGGGAAGGCGTGTTGGTCTGGCTCATGACGGGCGTCCGGAAAAGGCCGATAAGGGCCGGCCGATAAAGGCCGGTCGTGCGTGCCGCACGTGGGGCGCCCCTCTGTCCTTTTGCCTGAGAGTTTGGAAACGCGGCTGCGCTTCGTGCCCCTTCGGCGGCGGATTCAACCGCTCTCT
>JGI25162J39368_1001529_pt1 | contig 11940 bp, 7 predicted proteins | sample AraplaL_Cvi_mTSA_FD_39368 | JGI IMG/M metagenome (IMG submission 39368) | reverse complement strand
GTTCATGTAAGCTCCGCTCCATGAACAGCCGCATCGACGCCTGGCAGTTGCAGGATCACACCGTACTCGTCACCGGTGCCAGCAAGGGCATCGGCTACGCCACCGCACGCGAGCTGGCCGGATTGGGCGCTGACCTGTTGCTGGTGGCGCGCGATGACGACTACCTGGAACAGGTTCGCGTGGAGTTGACCGACGATTTTCCCAGCATCCAGGTGCTGGCTTTCGCAGCCGACGTGAGCGTGGCGGAGGATCGCCTGGCCGTGTTCGACTGGGTAGCGGACCTGGACACGCCGGTGTCCCTGCTGGTCAACAACGCCGGCGGCAACAAGCCCAAGGCCACGCTCGATTACGACGAAGCCGACTACCGCGCGATCTTCGAGCAGAACCTGTTCTCCGCCTACGAGATGTGCCGGCTTGCGCATCCGCATCTGGTGCAGCATGCGAATGCGGCGATCGTCAACGTCGGTTCGGTCTCCGGCATCACGCACGTGCGTACGGGTTCGGCCTATGGCATGAGCAAGGCGGCCTTGCATCAACTCACACGCAACCTTGCGGCCGAGTGGGCGGTGGACGGCATCCGCGTCAACGCCGTGGCGCCCTGGTACATCCGCACGCAGCGCTCCGAACCGGCGCTGGCCGATGCCGATTATCTGGACGAGGTGCTGGATCGCACGCCGCTGCGACGTATCGGCGAGCCGGAAGAAGTGGCCGCGGCCATCGCGTTCCTATGCCTGCCGGCGGCCAGCTACATCACTGGGCAGGTGCTGGCGGTGGATGGTGGATTCCTCCATTACGGCTTTTGAGAAGTTTTCCACAGCGACTGGGGAAACCCTGGTGGCAACCCTGTGGACAAGTCTTTTTAATGGTTGTCAGGCAACTACTTGCACGACATTGCGCAAGTTCTGCTCAGCAGTGGCTGAGCTGTGCCAGCAGTTCCTGTTCGCGTTGGAGCAGGGGCGGCTGGTCGCTCTTGAAAGCGCGTGACAGCGCGCGTTCGTTCTTGTCGTACTGGTCACGCAGGGTGGCGCAGGTGTCGTGCGGCGTCATCGGCGCGCATTGATCCTGCATCAGTACGTACTGGCTGGCGACCATCGCCGCATTGGGCTTGACGCCGGGAATGACGGGGCCGAGCGACGTCGGCAGCATGCCGGTCATCGCGAGCGGCGCGTAATAAGGTGGCGGGTTGCCGTTGCTGCTGAGGTAAGTCGTCTGGTCCGTGGCGCGCACGCAGCGATACATGGTCGAGGGTGGCGTGCGTGGCAGGGATGGCGGAAGCGGCGTGGCCGCAGCGCTCGCCGCAGGTGGCAAAGAAGCCGGCGATTCCGGTGGTGGCGAGGTGCTCGGTCCGGCGTCGTCGAGCTGCATGGTTTGCTGCTGCTGGCCATGCGGGCAAGGTGTTCCCTGATAGATCAGGCCGCCTTGCGCCGTGCGGCACTTGTATACGATGACGGTGTCGGCGTGTGCCGGTGCGGACAACGGCACGCCCGTCATCAGACATAGGGCAGTCATAGCCAAGGCAAAGGTGGCAGCACGATGCATGCCAGCATTCTACGCTTGGGCCGCGATATCAGAATTCGACGTGGTGCTCTTCCGCGGCAAAGCCGACCGTCACGGCGCCTTCGCCTACGTTGACCATGCCGGTGATGCTCATCGGCGCCTGCATCAAGGTGACGCCGCATTCCTCGCAGGTTTGCGCCAGCTTGTCGTAACCCGGCAGCTTCGGCAGTTCGCTGAGGTCGCCGCCGTAGGCGGTGCACATCACCGGCACCAGCAGGCCGGCGCGCACGCGATCGGCGGCGTAGCTAAACAGGGTTTCGCAACCGTGTTCCCAGCCGCGCACCTTGCCGACCGGCGTCGTGTCGCCGCGGTAAGCGCGGATCAGCGGCTTGATGTCCAGGGTGGAGCCGAGCACGGCGCTGAACAGGCCGACACTGCGGTCGCCCTTCTTCTTGGCGCGGGCGCGCAGGTAATACAGGTCGCGCGGCAGCATGTAGCCGTAGGAATTTTCGGCGATGTAGGCCAGCCGTTCGCGGATCGCTGCCGGCGTTTCATTCGCTTGCATCAGGCGCGCGGCTTCGACGATGCACGGTGCGGAGCCCACGAACAGGCTGCGCGTATCCAGCACGCGCATCAGGAACGGGCCGGTGATGCCGAGCGGTTCGCGCGCCTTGCGATAGTTCTTCAGCACCGCAAAGCTGGCCTTGACCACGTTGTCGTAGATCGGGCTGCGCGAAGGCGTGATGGTGAGGCAGAACACGCAGTCCTTTTCCAGCACCAGCTTGTCCAGGAACAGCTTCTGCACGTCCTCCACCGAACAGGGTTCGGTTTCCGCCGAGTGGCTGCGGCTGCCCAGCTTCAGATTGAAGAAGCGCTCGATTTCGGCCGGATTGCGGTCGTCCTTGAACACCGTGTCGTCGATGCGCACGACAATGGGCATGACGGCTATGTCGTGCTGCTGCAAAAACGCCTGCGGCAGATCGCAGGATGCATCGATAGCCAAACCCATCCGCATATGCCGATACCCCTGTCATTCACTGTGCGGCACGAACATAACATGTGGTTGCGGAGGGGCCTTGTCGCGGTGCGCCAAGCGAAAGAGGGCATGATGCTGACGCAACCCGATCCACCCTGTTTCATATAGAAGCCCAACTACATAGCAGGATGTTCGCTCCCTCTCCCCTGCGGGGAAAGGGTTGGGGGTTAGGGCGATTCTCGCTCGATGCAAGCGCTGTGCATGTATTGAAAAAGTCAGAACCTGCGGCAGGTTCCCGTTGCCCGCGAACCAAGGCGAGCTGTCCCTTTGAGTCTCGGCAAGCAGCCGCTTCCGGACAGTTTATGTGCGGTTGCAGCATTTTTAGGGGCCGCCCGTCGAGCCGGTGAAAAGGCGCCTCAACGCCTTTTTCTGCTAAAAAAGCCGCCCAAGTGGGCACCTTGCTTCCCCGTGCCCGCGACGGCCAACCGTTAACCCCAAGTTCGTAGCAGGTGAAACCTTGCTCATTGTGTTAGCAAACTGTTACGCTCCGGCCACAAGGGAATTCGCAGGTTCGTGTCAGTGCACGTCCGGTGTTAGTGACGGAGAGCGGGTTAGCCCTTTGTAGTCAAAAATTCTTTTTTCTGGGGAAAGAGGGGTACACAATGAACCACGGAACCACCAAACTTTCGGCGGCGGTTCGCCTTGCGCTTTCGCTGGGTGCCGCCATCGCAGTCGGCGCCACGGCTACCAGCGCGTTCGCTCAGGACACCAGCGCACAGCAGGGCACGCAAGATCAGAACAACGGCAAGCCCAAGACGCTGCAAACCATCACCGTAACCGGTTCGCACATCCGCCGCGTGGACGTGGAAACGTCCAACCCGGTGGTCACCATCGATTCGTCCGCCATCAAGGCCAGCGGCAAGCTGACGCTGGGCGACCTGGTGCAGGAGCTTCCTGCAGTGACCGGCGGCAACGTCAACCCGCAGGTGAACAACGGCGGCGGTACCGGCGGTACCACGGTGGGCCTGCGCGGATTGGGCGGCCAGCGCACGTTGGTGCTGATCGACGGCCATCGCGTCATCAATAGCGCCACCAACAACCTGGTCGACATCAACTCCATCCCCGCCGACATGGTCGAGCGCATCGAAGTGCTGACCGACGGCGCCTCGGCGGTCTACGGTTCGGATGCGATCGGTGGCGTTATCAACGTCATCCTGAAGAAGAACTACAACGGCGCCACGCTCTCGGCGCAATATGGCCAGTCCGGCCACGGCGATGGCGCTTCGAAGGCTTATACCGCCGCCTTCGGCCATACGTCGGACAAGTGGGACATCATGGGCGGTGTCGACTACAACCAGACGAACGGCATCCTGGCCAGCCGGCGTGCGTTCTCAAAGAACTCGGTGTCGATCAGCGGCGGCCCGACCTCCAGCGGCGGTTACGCCCCGATTCATAGTTTTGTGGGCGGCTCCACCTTCGGTGCTAACGGTCGTATCCAACTCCCGGCTTCACTGCAGGGGACGAACGGTTTCCCCAACTGCGGCAAGGTTGCGTTGAACGTTGGCGCCGCCGGCACCAGCGGCAGCGATTATCACTGCTTCGGCAACAGCGACAAGTACAACTATGCCTCGGTCAACCTGATTGACACGCCACAGAAGCGCACAAGTATCTGGGCAAAGGGCGATTACAAGTTCAATGATCACCTGACCGCGTATGTCGAGGGCTACCACAACAAGACTACCGCCAGCTTCCAGTTGGCGCCGAGTCTGCTGGGTGACGTTTATGGCTTGGTCATCCCCCAGAACAATCCGTACAACATTTTTAATACCGCGTTCGAGAGTGACTCATTCCGCCTGCGCGCAGTGTCGATTGGTAATCGCCAGGCCGATTCCAAGAACACCACCGACCAGTGGGATGGTGGTTTGAAGGGCGATTTCGAAGTCTTCAACCAGAATTGGAATTGGGACCTGAACGTCGACTATGGTCGCTCGGCGCAAGATCTCACCACGTTGAATCTGCCGAATATTAACGTCATCAACGCGGACTTGGCCTGCACTTCGGCCGCAAATGGCTGCACGCCGCTGGACATTTTTAATCAGTTCAACCCTGCTACGGCCGCGACCCTCAAGGCTGCTGCGAGGCCGGCGTACAGCAACACGCTCACCACCCAGAAGGTGTTCACGTTGGAGGCCAACGGTGGCTTGGTCGATCTGCCGGCCGGTACGATGCAGCTTGCGGCGGGTATCGACTACCGCCAGGAAACGATCAAGAGCCAGATCGACCCCCTGCTCACCATCGACCCGACTACCTTCAATTGTATTCTCGGCAGCCAGTGCAGCTCGCCGTTGAGCGGCAGCTACAACTTGAAGGAAGGTTACTTCGAGTTGTTCACGCCGGTGCTTGCCAACCTGCCTGGCGTGCAGTCGCTGAACGTGACGATCGGTGACCGTTACTCCTCGTACAGCAGCATTGGCAACAGCCGTATCGGCAACACCAATAACACCAAGTTTGCCATCGAGTACAAGCCGATCGCCGATGTCCTGTTGCGCGGCACGGTGGCTACTGTGTTCCGTGCACCGAACGTTGCTGATGTATTCGGTTCGCCGATCAGCGACGCGCCCTCGCTCAAGAGCGATCCTTGTAACGGTGCCACTGTTGCCAATCCTGCCTGTGTAGGCGTACCGCTGGACGGCACCTTTGTGAACCAGGACGCGGCAGCGGGCCAGCAGATTAAGGCGGCGCTCTCCGGTGCGCAGTATGCGAACCTCACGCTCAAGCCGGAGAAAGGCAAGTCCTTCGACTTCGGTATCGTGTACTCGCCCAGCTACGTGGAAGGCCTGTCGCTCAGCGCCGACTTCTGGCATATCTACATCAACGATACGATTGCGTCGGTGGGTGCGCAGACCGTACTCAATGGCTGCTATGCGGGCATTAGCTCGTTCTGTCCGCTGATCCATCGTTTCCCCGGTGGCCAGATCAACTACATTATCGAGCCGACTGACAACCTGGGTACCACCACCACCGGGGGTATCGACTTCTCCACTCGCTACCGGTTGCCGCACTTCAGCTTCGGTGATTTCACCGTCGGTATCGACGCCACCTACTTGAAGTATTACAACCAGCAGACCGCACCGGGTACAGCTGCCAACGTCACCTATTACGATGCCGGGCATTTGGCCCCGTACGGTTCGCCGCAGGCTTCAACGTGCCCAAGCGGCGGCGGCATTTGCTTGTTCCCGCGCTGGCGCGGTCAGACTTTCGTCAACTGGACTATGGGCAACTGGTCGGCATCGTGGCGTACGCGCTATATCGGGCGCTTCCAGAACGGCTCGCTTAGCCCGAGCCAGGATACCTTCCCGGTCATCAACAACGGTGGCGGCAAACCGGTTCCGGGCCAGGTGTTCAAGTACGGTGCCACGGTGTACCACGATATCTCCCTCGGTTATAACGTCGAGAAGTACCACACCCGTGTGGACCTGGGCGTCAACAACCTGACCGACAAGCAACCGCCGTTCCTGTATGCAAACAACACGCTCAATGCCAACACGGACCCGACGGACTTCGACCTGATCGGCCGTTACTACTACGCCCGCCTGACGTATACGTTCTAATCGGCGTCACGCATGTAAGTGTGTTCAACTTGAGAGCCGCGCGGGAATTCCGCGCGGCTCTTTTTCTTTAGTGGTGTGGCATGACTCGTTCGATCCAAGACATCGTGGCCGCGTTTCAAGCAGAGCGTCTGGCCGAGGCCGAGCAGTGGTGCCGGGAGGCTTTGCAACAGTCACCGGCAAACGAGGATCTTTCGCTGCTGCTCGCCATGAGTCTGCATCAACAGGGGCGGCTTGACGAGGCGCTCGTGGTCCATGCGGAGCTTGTGAAGCACCATTCGGATAGCAGCCTGCATTGGGGCAACTACGCCACAGTATTGCGTGAGCTTGGTCGCCTGGACGAATCGGCGGAAGCTTATGTCAAGGCGCTGGAACTGCAGCCGGACAACGTCGAGCAATTAGTCAATTTCGGCTTGCTTCAACTGCAATTGAAGCGGTATCACGAAGCGCGCGAGACCTTGCTGCACGCCCATTACCTGGACCGGGATTCGATGGCTGCCCGCATGGCGGCCGCACGGGCCTGTGCGGTCTGCCGTGATCACCGCGTCGGGCAATTGCTGCGGCCATGGCGCGAATGGCTGCCCTTGGACGATGCCCAGCAACTGGAGCTGGCCGACCTGTTTCAGCTGGATGGCGAAGCCGATATCGCCTGCATGCTGCTGGAGGACGTGGCGGCGCGCTCGCCCACGTCCATGCCGCCCAAGCTGGCGCTGGCCGCTGCGTTGGAGCGCATGAACCGCCTGGATGCGGCAAGCGCCTTGCTGGACCACATCGAGGCCATCCGCGATCCGGCGGATGAGGCAACGTGCCTGGAAATCACGCGCCAGCGTGCAACCCTCTCTTTGCGTAGCGGCGACGCTGCGCAAGCACGCGTGCTGCTTGAACAAGCCGGTCCGCGCAATGAAGGTGACTGCGTCTACTTTTTTACGCAGGCGGAGATATATGACAAGCTGGGCGATCCCAAACACGCGCTCGCTGCACTCAGGCAGGCACATGCGCTGAAACTGGAAGAGTTGAAGGTGACGGTGCCGGAGCGTTTCGCGCCTGGCGCACCGGTATTGCCGCTGACTGCGCAACGCGTCACTGCAGAGGAATACCAACGCTGGCCCGTGTTGAACGCTCCAGGTGCCGAGCATTCCCCCATTTTCATCGTCGGCTTTCCCCGCTCGGGCACGACCTTGCTGGAGCAAATGCTGGATGCGCATCCAGCGCTGCAGTCCATGGACGAACGCCCCTTTTTCAATACGCTCGACGACCAGCTCGAAGATTATGGTTTCGAGTTGCCGGGCGATATGCCTAAACTGGACCAGCATCTCTGCGATGAACTGCGCAAAGGCTATCTGAGCCTGGTCTGTTCCAAGATCACCCGCCGCTGGGATACGCGGTTGGTGGACAAGAACCCGTTGAACATGTCGTGGCTGCCGCTGATCCATCGGCTGTTTCCGCAGGCGCAGTTCATCCTCGCGCTTCGCCATCCTTGCGACGTGCTGGTCAGCAACTACATGCAGAATTTCCGTGCTGCCGTGCTGGCCTCGGCGTGTACGTCGATGGAGCGCCTGGCCACTGCCTATGTGACCGCGATGGAGCATTGGCTGCATCATGTGGAGGTGTTCAAGCCGAACGTATTCGTATCGCGCTATGAAGAACTGGTCGCCGATCCGGAAGGGCAGACGCGCAAGATTGCGGCCTTCCTTGGCTTGGAAGACGCAGCACCATTGATGCGCTTCGACCAGCATGCGCGTGACAAAGGGTTCATCGCTACCCCAAGCTATACGCAAGTGATTCAGCCGGTAAACAAGAAGGGGCTGAATCGTTGGTTGCGTTATCGTGACGCGCTGGAGCCGGCGTTTCCGATTCTCCAGCCGGTGCTGGAATATTGGGGGTATTCCATCGACGCATGAGTGACATCATGCTCAGCTCTGGGGCGCTTGCCTTGGCGCATCTTTTTAGCTTGCCCGATCACTGCCTTAGGCTACTTGAGCGTGACGCTCCAGTAGCAACGGCGAGGCCAGTTTGCTGTCCGGGTGCATGCGATTGAGACTGTGTATAGCTCCGGCCAGGCCCGTCATTAGACCGGGCGTAAAAGCTGCACGGGTCATCCCGCCGATGATGCCCTTGTGCTCTTCTATCGACGAAATGATCTGGGCGATCGGCTCGACAGGATCCACTGGGCACGTGGAAGGATCAAGCATCGAAGCGCGCGCCAACAGTTCCCACAGTGAAAAATCACCATGACAAAGCGTGTGGCTCGCTCCCCATTGGCCCTGCGAAGCAGTGACGGCTCGGCGCAGTGTGTTCAGGTAATACGGCTCGTGAGTGCGTGAGTACAAATCACAGGCCGCCAATCCGATCCCGACACTCCCATTGCACCAAGTATGAAAGCTTTTGAAGCGACTCAATTGACGTGCATCAAGCCAGTTGCCGACTGCACTGTCGTACATCGAATCCTGAAACGCGAACGCGCCTTTGGCAAGTGTATGCAAGCGTGCACGTTCCGATTCGTCACCCCAAGCAACCAGCGCGAGTCGCGCCAATGACCAACCGATGCCGGCTGCGCCATGTGCAAATCCACCAATAGGGTGCTCAAACACGCTCGACGGCCAACGCGCGCCACGTTCGTCAACTATGGCTGTTTCCTCAAGATGCTTGGCAGCGAGCGCTGCAAGCGCCAGCCAACGTGCATCGCCAGTCACTTCGGCCAAGTTAATGAGTGGCACGATGGCGCCGCTCGTTCCATCAATGAGGTCCAGCAAGCGGTCGTCTTCAAAGCCGTCACTCTCCAGTGCCTTTGCATTGGCGATGGCCCGCTCGAGAAACTCCGGGCGTGGTAACAGGTCGTACAAAGTCAACCAGCTCCAGATCCGTCCGCCACAACCGTTCAAGCCGCCGATGTTCGGCGCCTTGGTGGACGCATCTAACGCGCACAAAACCTGTAAGGCACCCTCGATTGCCTGATCGACACCGGTAACGCTCTCAGCACGGTCGCGTGCAACTTCGTATTGATAGCCAGCCAGCGCAACCACGACTCCGCCGAGGCCAAAGTAGGTATCTGCCTGCAGCGGCTGCACTAACCAGCCGCCCGTGCTTGTTTCTGGGGTGATCCAGGTCACCGAGCCATCTGCACCGTGTACGGCCAGTCGCAGAAGTCGTTCGACTGCATCCGCGGCGAGTTTGCGGCGACGCGCATCCAGCAGCTGTGCATGTGGCCGGCGAGCGAAATAGCGCAAGTCGGCAAGCTTCTCTGAACCGTCGATGCCACGGTTGAGTTCGGTTACGACCAGGGCGCTCCGAATAGCCAGATCCTCCAGTTCGGGCCGCATCTTTCGCCAGTCCGCGAGCACGGCATCGATCCTGGCGCGCGCCAGTGGCGCTACGAAGATCGGTACGTCTCCATAGCGCAGATCGTCGATCTCGGACGCAATCTCCAGGGGTTCGGATGGGGCAATCGGAACGACGGCGGCATTGCGCACAAACAGATCACGCGCACGCTCGATAGCTTTGGCCTCGTCGTGCAACGACGACGGATGCCACAGCATGCGCCCGATTTCCATATATGCCTGCGTGGGACGGCGAATATCACGTACTTGGCAGTCCTCAAACAGGGCCAAGAGCGAAGCGAGTTCACCCTCGCTGTCCATCTTGCGAAGTTGCTTGGTGGCTGTAAGGAACCCTTCGCTAATATGAGCCCAGTACAACGAAACATCTGGGTTTGGAGAAGGGTGATTCTGCGCAGTCGTGACATCGACACTGATGACCTCAACCCTTGCGGCCGTGGTGCCCTCGTTGGCGATAACGGGCGCGTGCACTTGCGGTTGCTGCCCTGGCAGTGCGCCGGCTGCGGAAAGATCGACGCCATTCAGACCTAGCGCTGGCGCGCGAAACGGCACGATACCCGTGCGCAGCACTGAGCTTCGAATGATCGACTCAGCGAGATCATGAGCATGCCCGTATTTTGATGATCGGATTTCCGGAACAGGCGCAAACAGGCTTTCCACATCGATCACCACCGGCACCGGGCCTACAGCAATCAGATTTTCCAGATGGATGTCCGTGCCGCCGACGAGACGTAATACTGCCAGCCAGTGACCGAGGCGAGTATAAAACGCCTGCAATTCCAGCTCGTTATCGCAATAGCGGTGAGTGACATATTCGACCCAACCATAATCACCACGGTCGATGACCTTGGGCACACGGATGCGCTCAACGCCAGGGAGCGTATTTTCCAAAAAGGTTTCGAGGGCAAGGTCGATGCGTAACGAGCGCGGCTTATACATCACCTGGCCGCCCTCCAGGGATATTCGCGCTACTGTCTTTCCGCCAGCATGCGGATCGCCCTGGCCGAGCTTGAGGGCAATCAGACGCCCTGAAGGTCGGCCGGGCAAGCGAGCCAATACCGAGCGATCAGCTATAAAACGCAGTACTAGTGCCTCAATTGCTTCCCTTTGTTGCCGGAGTGCGCGCTCAAGGCGTGCGCGCAATGGCGGATAGCGTTGGTCCAGGTGCGCGACGAATTCTGGTTGCTGCGCGTGCTCGATGAATTGAAGGAAACGCTCCCTGTCGCTGTTGGCCGTCAGCTCGCCCGCATGTTTGGCTGCATGCAACTCCAAGAGCAGCAGGCGACTTAACTTGAGCCGAGCGGATTCTTTGAGGGCTTCCTCACCTGTTGTACGAATCAGTGCCGCTTCGTCAGCACGGAGATCAAGCGAAAGCCTATCGAGGAAACTGGAGAATGCTGTACGAGCCGGAGCCGTGAAATATTCGAAAATGGGGGCAAAGCTATCGGGGGCGATGGTCTCGGCCGTCATGCGCTCGAAGTCCTTTCTTTTTCCAGTGAAAACTGCTCGCAAGTGCCACGAACAACGCGCGGCCCGAGAGGAGCCGCGCGTTGATTAAAAACACACTCAACAGCAGGAACACCCACCACCCAAATGCAATGAACAGGTGCTGCAACTTCCTCCCACCGAAGTGAGAAGGGTGCTACCGGCTTCCGGATTCGTCAACGCCGCTTCAGTTGCCGCCGCGCCCTCGATGTAGAGCGGGCCAGCAGGGTTGTCCATGCCATCAAAGCTGTCCGATCCACTGAGCCAGCCCAAAACGATATCGTCAGTCTGCTGCATTAGCCTTACTCCTTTAAGCCATCAAGCTGGATTTTGGTTACAACCAATTCCTGTTCTATCAGGATTGGCACTCATTCCAAATATTCACCTTCAGACATGCAGGGGGCACTACTTCAAGTCAGATAAGCTTTCTCAAGTACCCCTCAAATACGGTGCGCCCGTTGAACACGGTTGTCAACCGCACGCGACGGCAATCGAGGTTGCTGCGGACAGGTACCGATAGAGCACAGGGAGTTACCGAGATTTGCGCTAAAAAAGTCATGCGAATTCGCCCAAATAAAAAATAGTGATTTTCGTGACTTTGCGAATTGAAAGTATTGGTAACGCCGGCCGCCGCTTATTGGGTTCATCAATGGAAGGAGGGGCGACGTTGGTTGTAGTTAGATAAGTGTATTTCTGCTCAGTTCTAGCTTATGCGTTCCAGTTCCGGCATGAACGGGGCGTAATGCTCCCATCTCCCAACGGAGCGATTGTGGATGGGCTGGCGTACCTGCCAGAGACTGGCGGTACTCAAGGCTACGGAGCGGGGGGGCGATGCGAGCAAATCGCGGTTGGGCAGATCTAGCCATGCGGACATGTCAGCCAGGCATGAAGCCGGATCGGAGACCATGTCCTCGTATCGAAGCACACGAACGGATTCGCCATAACGGTGCCTCCAGTGCTTGTACAAGCGATTCGCGCCGTGAATGACGGCTGCGATGTCGTTCAGATCGTAAGCGAAATCCTGTACACCAGCCGGGAA
>JGI25162J39368_1001525_pt1 | contig 11960 bp, 7 predicted proteins | sample AraplaL_Cvi_mTSA_FD_39368 | JGI IMG/M metagenome (IMG submission 39368) | reverse complement strand
GCGTATTTGCCGGAATAGGGTGAGAGGTGGGTGAGCTCGACGCCGTTTGCCTTGGCCTTGATGTCAAGAAAGGCCACTGGAGTCAGCGGGTTGATGGTGCCNCCGATATCCACCGGNGAGTTCTCGTCCAGCTTGCCTTGCAGTACCAAGTCGGCAGGGGGCGTGCCATCGGCAGTGCCGAACGCACCCACNTTGCCGCTCAGGTCGGTGACGTTGGCGGTGTAGTTCGGTTTGATGAAGTTGTCGGTGTAGTTCAGNTGGCCGCGGGCTACCGTGATCTGGCCGATCCGGATTTCCGGCCTGGGGCCTTCCACTGCGGCCGGTTTGGCGGCGGCAGCCGCAGTTGCCGCGGCGGCGGCCTGCGGCGCGCTCTGTTCGCGAGTCACCGACACCGGCGCGGTTTCCGGACTGGCCACCACGTCCTGCAGGTTGATACGGCCAGTTGGATTGACGATCACGCGCGCATAGAAATCGCTCAGGGCCAGGCCACCGATATCGGCATGCGGCGCGCCCTGGCCCAACCGCACCGTCAGGCCGGTTGCGCTCAGCGAGTGCCAGCGCAGGAAATCGTCGCCGGTCAATTTGTCCTGCACCTTGACCCTGCCCAGAGTGGCCTGGCCACGGTAGTCGATGTGTGCNGGCGCGCTGCCNTGGTCGCTGTAGCGCAAATGGCCGTCCAGACTGAGCAGGGCGCTGCCGATGCTCACGTTGAGCGGNACGCTGATCATCGACTGCAGCGGNGCGATGTCCATGCCGCGCGTGTTCAGGCGCAGATCGGCTTCCATCGGNTGCGGTTTCACGCTGCCGCTGACGTCGTAGTCGCCCTTGCCGAGCTTGCCGGTCAACGCCAGCTTCAGCGGCCGGCGCATGTCGTCTGACAGGCCCTGGATGCTGTAGTGCTCGACATGCACGGCCAGCGGCATCGGCTTGTCAGCGGCAAGATCCTTGTAGTTGATATCGCTGTTTTCGACCTGCAGCTGGGTCAGACTCCAGTGCCAGCCTGGCGAGGCGGCGGGGGACGGCTTGGCCTTGTTTCTGGCCGCACCACGGCGAGGCGTCACCGACGACGGCCCCATCAGCGCGGCCAGATCGAAGCTGCCGTTGCGCTGGCGCTGCACATCCAGCTTCAGGCCGTGCGCGACGAGGCTGTCCAGGCGAGCCTCGCTGTCGGCCAGGTCAAGCCTGGCGATCTTCAGTTCCAGTGACTTCCAGGCCACCGGAGCAACCTTGTTGCCAGCACGCTGCAGATCCAGCGAATTGACGCTGATCGTGGCCGGTTCGAGGTGCACATTGACGCGCTTGCCCCATTCGGCCACCAGCTGGCCTTCGGCATCCATCGTGCCGCTGCTGATGTCGGCCTGCAGCTGGGGCAGGGCAAGTGCCTGCAGTGGCGCCAGCCTGGCGTCCTTCAGGCTGAACTTGCCGCTGTAGTGCGTGTTGGCGAGATCGAGTTTGCCGCTGCTGGCGATATTGCCACCGGCCAGCTGGCCAGCTACGTCGAGCACGGCGGCAGGTGCCGCCACGGTGGACAGGCCGCGCAGTGTGCCATGCAGGTTTTGCAGGTCGAGCGTGCCNGGCTGCTCGCCGCTGGAACCCAGATCGGCATAANCGAAGCGACTGCCGCTCAAGCTCAGCACATCGATCTTCACTTCGGTNGGCGGTCCGGCCGGTTTGGACGGGTCGCTGGCGGTCAGNGCGTCGAAGTTGCTGTGGCCATTGGCAGCGCGNTGGTAGTGCAGGGTCAGTTTGTCCACACCCACGGCGCCCAGGTGGTAGCGCGAAAGCAGAGGCTGCACATCGGTGAGTCTGGCGCTGCCGTGGCCCAGTTCCATCAGTGCGTTGCCATCGGGAGTGGTGAGCGTGAAGTCGTCCAGCGCGAGGTCGCCATCGAGGCGCAGCTGGTTGCCGCTCTTGCCCGCTGTGAAATGCAGCTCCAGCTTGCCGGACAGCTGGCCATGCGGTACCGCGATCGGCAGCGGTTCCGGTGCGTAGGCCAGATAGCGGGGCAAGTCCAACCGATCAAGCTGGAAAGCGATCACCGACTCACGACTGTCGGCGAACGGCTTGGTCTGTCCATCGATGCGCAAAGGGCTGCCGTCCACGCGCATCGCCAGCAGCGGCTGCACGAACAGATCGGTGTCGGATGGCAGGTTGGCCAGGAACGGGATACCCACCTCGATCTGGTCGACCCGGTGGTTGCCCTTCAGCACCTGGTCGTCGAACTGGATATCGCCGTTGTGCACGCTGATATTGGCCAGCGCGAAACGAGCCGGCTTGGCATGGGGATCGGCGGGGCCGGAGAAGCGCCCGATCAGGTCGGAGAAATTGAAACGCTGCGGTCCGTTGCGGGTGATGTGCAACTGCGGATGTTGCAGGGACAACTCGTCCAGTACCGGCGCGAGCCGGAACAGCGAGGTCCACGAAGCATTGATGACGAGTTGATCCACGTCGGCGAACGGCGAATGGCCGTCCGCATCGCCGATATGCAGATGATCCAGCTGCAGCCGCAACGTATACGGATTCAGGTGCGCCGCACCGATGCTGACAGGTCGGCCCAGCTTGGCGCTGAGGCGACTCTGCAGCTGCGCGCGGATGATCGGCGGCCCGGCGAAGAAACCCAGCAGGCCGAACACCACCAGCACGATGCCGAGGATGAACAGGACCTTGCGCAACCGGTGCGAGTGATACAGACGGTCGGCCCGTGCGCGTAGCTGGCCCAGGCGCAGGTCATCGAGAATACGACGACGATCAACCATGATTGGAACTCTCCGTCAGCGCTGGTCCGGCGGCGCAGGGTGCAACACGCCGGTCATCCGATTCCCGGCGCCCCGGCCGAGTGGACCCAGTGTACGGAGAAGCTGGCCTGCCGGTGAAGGGGGCGCTCCCTGCGTTTCAGCCGCGGTCAGGGAGCGTGGACTCGTGTTCCGGGTCGAACCGCAAGGCTCAATTCCAGGAGCAGACGACCTTGCCGCAGGTGCCGGCATCCATCAGGTCGAAACCCTTCTGGAAATCGTCGATCGCGATCTGGTGGGTCAGCACCTTCTGCAGCGGGAAGCCGGTCAGCACCATCTGGGTCATCTTGTACCAGGTCTCGTACATCTTGCGGCCGTAGATGCCTTGCAGGGTGAGGCCCTTGAAGATCACCTTGTCCCAGTCGATGCCGGCGCCGCGCGGCATGATGCCGAGCATGGCGATCTTGCCGCCGTGGTACATGCATTCCAGCATGTCGTTGAACGCGCGCGGNTTGCCGCTCATCTCNAGGCCCACGTCGAAACCTTCGATGTGCAGGTCCTTGACNGTGTCTTTCANCGACTGCTTGGAAACATTGACCACGCGCGTGGCGCCCATGTCGGCGGCGAGCTTCAGGCGGTAGTCGTTGATGTCAGTGACCACCACATTGCGCGCACCGATGTGCTTGCAGATGCCGGCGGCGATGATGCCGATCGGGCCGGCGCCGGTGATCAGCACGTCCTCGCCGATCAGGTCGAACTCCAGTGCGCAATGCGCGGCGTTGCCGTACGGATCGAAAAACGCGGCCAGCTCGGACGGGATCTGGTCCGGAATCGGCCACAGGTTCGAGGCCGGCATGGTCATGTATTCGGCAAACGCGCCGTTGCGGTTCACGCCGATACCGATCGTGTTCGGGCACAGGTGCTGGCGGCCGGCGCGGCAGTTGCGGCAATGGCCGCAGACGATGTGACCTTCGGCGGAGACGCGGTCGCCGATCTTGTAGCCGGTCACACCCGGGCCGATCTCGACGATGCGGCCGACGAACTCGTGTCCGATGGTGAGGCCCGGTTTGATCGTGCGCTGGCTCCACTCGTCCCACTTGTAGATGTGCAGGTCGGTGCCGCAGATGGCGGTTTTCTCCAGCTTGATCAGCACTTCGTTCGGGCCGACCACCGGCAGCGGCACTTCTTCCATCCAGATGCCCTGCTCGGGCTTGCGCTTGACCAGGGCTTTCATCGTCTGCGGCATGGGGAATCCATTGGTTGGCCCGCGTTGCGGGCAGGGAGACGGCAATTATAGAGGGATCGCCTCGAGCACCGAAGAGGCACGGACGGCATGGCGGCGAGCAGGGTCAGCGATCCGGACCCTGCCGAAAGTCACTATGCCGCGGCGTGGGTTTGCGGCATAAAGGCCAACTCATGCCGCAAGAAAATACGATGCGGCTTGTTACCCGTCCACGTTGAAGGAGTTGTCCATGCGTCGTGTCCTGCTCGCTGCCGCGCTGACTGCCGGCCTTGCCGGTACCGCCCATGCCGTCGAAGGCATGTGGCAGCCCGCCCAATTGCCGAAGATCGCCGATACGCTGAAGCAGCACGGCTTGAAGCTCGACCCGGCCAAGCTGACCGATCTGACCGCCTACCCGATGGGCGCGATCGTCAGCCTCGGTGGTTGCACCGCCTCGTTCGTGTCGCCGGATGCGTTGATCGTCACCAATCACCATTGCGGCTACGGCGCGCTGCAGTACAACTCCACGCCGCAGAAGAACCTGATCGTCGACGGCTTCCTCGCGAAGACGCCGGCGGAAGAGCTGCAGGGTTCGCCGGACATGCGCGTGTTCGTCACCGAGGAAATCCGCGACGTCACCAAGGACGTCAACGCCAAGCTCAACGACAGCATGAGCGGCGCCGAGCGCTACAAGGCGATCGAGCTGGCGATCAAGGAACTGGTGAAAGGTTGCGAGAGCGACGGTTACCGCTGCGACGTCTACACCTTCCACGGCGGCTACAGCTACCAGCTGATCAAGCAGCTGGAGATCAAGGACGTGCGCCTGGTCTACGCGCCGCCGGAGTCGATCGGCAAGTTCGGCGGCGACATCGACAACTGGATGTGGCCGCGCCACACCGGCGACTTCAGCTACCTGCGTGCCTATGTCTCGAAGGACGGCAAGTCGGCCACCTACGCGAAGGACAACGTGCCGTATCACCCGAAGCACGTGCTGAAGGTGAACCCGCAGGGCGTGGAGAACGGCGACTACGTGATGGTGGTCGGCTATCCCGGTCGCACCAACCGCTACCGTCTCGCCGATGAAGTGCAGAACTCGATCGACTGGGTCTACCCGACCCAGATCAAGGTGTACGAGGACACGCTCAACATCATCAACACCGCTGGCAAGGCTGATCCGAAAGTGGCGGTGAAGTACGCCAGCATGGTCGCCGGCCTCAACAACTATCTGAAGAACTTCGGTGGCCAGCTCGAAGGCCTGCGCCGTGCCGACGCGGTCAACGTCAAGCGCGCCCAGGAAGCTCAGTTGGAAACATGGCTGAAGCAGCAGGGCGGTGTGGAGAACACCGCGCTGGCGGCGGATATCGGCAAGTTGCGGCAGCAGATCGCCACCGACCAGGCGGATCGTGAGCGCAGTCTGGATATCGGCCTGATCAGCCGCTCGTCGATGTTCAGCACCGCGGTGCGACTGGTGCATCTGGCGAAGGAGCGCCCGAAGGCGGATCTCGAACGCGATACCGGTTTCCAGCAGCGTGACTGGGTACGCATCGAAGGCGGACTCAAGCAGATGGAGCGCCGCTTCGATCCGAAGGTCGACCAGCAGTTCATGGTCTACGGTCTGCGGCGTTATGTGACGCTGCCGAAGGAGCAGCGCCTGCCTGCGCTGGATGCGTGGCTCGGCGACGCGAAGACCGAGGCGCAGCTGACCCAGAAAGTCGCGGCGCTGTACGCCGGCAGCCAGCTCGGCAATACCGACGAGCGCCTGAAGTGGTTCAAGGCCGACAGCAGCGCGATCGACACTAGCAACGACAGCATGCTCAAGCTCGCCCGCGCGGTGCAGCCGCAGCTGAAAAAGCTGGAAGACGACATGGACGCGCGCGCCGGCGAGATGAGCAAGCTGCGCCCGCGCTACATGCAGGCGATGATCGCGTGGAAGGACTCGCAGCACCTGCCGGTTTACCCGGATGCGAACAGCTCGCTGCGTGTCACCTTCGGCAACGTGCAGGGCGTCGCCCCGCGTGATGGCGTGAGCTATGCGCCGTTCACGACGGTGCAAGGCATTCTGGAAAAAGATACCGGCGTCGCGCCGTTCAACTCGCCGAAAGCCGAACTCGCCGCGATCAAGGCCAAGGCATTCGATGGCTATGCGTCGCCGAAGCTGGGTACCTTGCCGGTCGACTTCCTCGCCGACCTCGACATCACCGGCGGCAACTCCGGCTCGCCGGCGATGGACGCGAACGGCCAGCTGGTCGGCCTAGCGTTCGACGGCAACTGGGAGTCGGTGAGTGGCGACTGGTTGTTCAACCCGCAGCTCAACCGCTCGATCCAGGTCGACGTACGCTACATGCTGTGGGTGATGCATCACCTCGATCACGCTGACAACCTGCTGAAGGAAATGGGCGTGCCCGCGAAGTAAACCGCCAGCTCATGCAATGCCAAAGGCCCGCGTCATCGACGCGGGCCTTTGTTCGTGTGGTTCTTGCAGGAGCGCCGATGCTCAAGATGACGCCGGCTTTGAACAGCCGTGCGCCCGTTACAATGGACCGATGCCCGTCGATCATCGCCCCCTCGCCATCTTCCTGATGGGCCCCACCGCCTCCGGCAAGACCGCGCTGGCGTGCGAGCTGAGCGAGCGCTTTGCGCTGGATCTGGTCAGCGTGGATTCGGCGCTGGTTTACCGCGGCATGGATATCGGCACGGCCAAGCCCGATGCGGCAACCTTGGCGCGCTATCCGCACGCATTGATCGACATCCGCGATCCGGCCCAGCCGTATTCGGCGGCGGATTTTCGCGCCGATGCGTTGCCGCTGATGCAGCAGATCAGCGCGCGGGGCAGGGTGCCGTTGCTGGTCGGTGGCACCGGCTTGTATTTCCGCGCGCTGCAACAGGGACTGTCCGATTTGCCGGAGGCCGATCCCGCGATCCGGGGGCGGCTTTCCGCGGAGGCCGAACAGATCGGCTGGCCGGCCATGCATGCGCGACTGGCGCAGCGGGATCCGGCGGCAGCGATACGGATCGGCTGCAATGACGCGCAGCGCCTGCAACGCGCGCTGGAAGTGATCGAGCTGACCGGCCGGCCGTTGTCCGAACTGCAACGCGGCGGCGCTACGACACATTTCCCGTGGCGTGTGCTCAAGCTGGCACTGTTGCCGCCGGATCGCAGCACCCTGCACGAACGCATCGCCCGGCGTTTCGACACGATGCTGGCGGCGGGTTTTCTCGACGAGGTGCGTGCATTGCGCGCACGCGGCGACCTGCACGCCGAGCTGCCGGCGATCCGCGCCGTCGGCTACCGGCAGGCCTGGGAGCACCTGGACGGCCTGACCGATCCGGCCGAGTTCCGCGACCGCGCCATCTTCGCCACCCGCCAGCTGGCCAAGCGACAGATCACCTGGCTGCGCAGCGACTACGGCGCCCGCCTGTTCGATCCGGATCGGCCCGGCTTGACCGCGTGCGCCGCCGACGCGGTGCAGCTGTTTCTTGGCGACCCGGACCAGCCAGCCGGACGGTAACGACCGGATCGCGTTGCCAGCGTGACCCAGTGCACTTGCGCCGCGCAGAAATCCCCTTTCATCAAGTATTTGAAAGCAGCTAACATTCCCAGCATGTTGGGCCGGGGCGCCATGGGCGTTTTTTCTCCGGTCTGTGCCGTGGCAAGGGGAGAACAAGAAATGTCCAAGGGACAATCGTTGCAGGATCCATTTTTGAATGCATTGCGGCGCGAACGCGTGCCGGTCGCCATCTATCTGGTCAACGGCATCAAGCTGCAGGGGACGGTCGAGTCGTTCGACCAGTTTGTGGTGCTGCTGCGCAACCAGGTGAGCCAGATGGTCTACAAGCANGCCATCTCCACCGTGGTACCGAGCCGCAATGTGCGTATCGGCAATGGCCACGATGGTCATGANGGCCATGAAGGTCACGACGCACCAGCATCCGCCGACGCGGACGCTTGATAGACGGGGCACCCGCCCGCATGAAGTGGGTCTGCTCCTGAAGGATCACACCCACTAGTGTTTGACAGAAAAGAGAAAGGCGACCGCGCTGTCCTGGTTCAGCCGCATTCGCGCGGCGAAGGCGATACGGCGCGTCGTGCCGAGGAATTCGCCGAACTGGTGAAGTCCGCCGGCGCCGAGGTGCTGGGCGTGGTCACCGCCCGCGTCGAAGATCCCAANCCNCGCTATTACATCGGCAGCGGCAAGGCGGACGAAGTCGCCGAGGCAGCGCGTGCGCTGCAGGCCGACGTGGTGCTGGTCGACCACGTGCTCACCCCGGTGCAGGAGCGCAACCTCGAGAAGCATCTCGGCATCCGCGTGGTCGACCGTGCCGGCCTGATCCTGGACATCTTCGCCCAGCGTGCGCGCTCGCANGAAGGCAAGCTGGAAGTGGANCTGGCCCAGCTCAAGCACCTGGCCACCCGGCTGGTACGCGGCTGGACCCATCTGGACGCCCAGCGCGGCGGNGCCATCGGCAACCGCGGCCCCGGCGAAACCCAGCTGGANACCGACCGCCGGCTGATCGGCGTGCGCGTGAAGATGCTGACCAAGCGGCTGGAGAAAGTGCAGACCCAGCGCGGCCAGCAGCGTCGCTCGCGCCTGCGCAATACCGTGCCGCAGGTGGCCCTGGTCGGTTACACCAACGCCGGCAAGTCGACCCTGTTCAATGCGCTGACCACCGGCGACGTCTACGCCGCCGACCTGCTGTTCGCCACGCTCGATCCGACCGTGCGCAAGCTGGAGAGCCTCAGCTGTGGCCCAGCCGTGCTGGCCGACACCGTCGGCTTCATCCGCGAACTGCCGCATGACCTGGTCGCCGCGTTCCGCGCCACCCTGGCCGAGGCACGCGATGCCGATCTGTTGCTGCACGTCAGCGATGCCGCCGACGAGGAGCGCGAGCGCCTGCATCGCGTGGTCGACAACGTGCTGGAAGAGATCGATGCCGGCGACGTGCCGCAGCTGCACATCATGAACAAGATCGACCTGGCCGGTGCCGAGCCGCGCATCGACCGCGATGCCGCCGGCAAGCCCGTGCGGGTCTGGCTGTCCGCCGCCACCGGCGTCGGCCTCGACCTGCTGCGTCAGGCGCTGGGCGAGTTGCTTGGCGGCGAGCGCGTGCAATCGGCGCTGCAGTTGCCGTTGTCGGCCGGCCGGCTGCATGCGCGACTGAAGGCAGCTGGCGCGATCACCGGCGAGACGGTGGACGAACACGGCTGGCAGTTGCGCATCGACGCGCCGCGCAGCGTCATCGCGCCGCTCAGCGGCGGCGATCCCACCGAAACCCTGCTGCTGCGCGAGCTGCTTGCCGTGGCGGAATGAGCCGCCGGCTCTGCTAGAATATCCAGTGTTTGTGCGGCCATTCCCCATCAGGTCGCACACCCCATCGACAGCTCAGGCTGAATCTCATGTGTAACCCGGTGCCAAGACATGTCCTGGGCGGGGTTGCCGGCCTCCGACGGCCTCAAGGAGACTGACAGTGGCATGGAATGAACCCGGCAAAAACGGGCAGAACGATCCGTGGAACAGGAANCGTCCCTCCGGCAAATCGCCGCTGGACGACCTGCTCAACAACGCAAGGAGCCATCTGGGCAAGCTGGGGCANGGTCCNGGCAGCATCCTGATGGCNGTGCTGNTCCTGGCGGTGGTCTTCCTGCTGCTGAGCAGCTACACCATCGTCGGCGCGCGTGAAGCGGGTGTGGTGCTGCGCTTCGGTCAGTACTCGCGCACGCTGGCGCCGGGCTTCCACCTGAAGCTGCCGCAGCCGATCGAGTCGATCAGCAAGGTCGAGGCCACGCGGATCCGCTCGGTCACCGACAAGGTGGCCATGCTGACCAAGGACGAAAACATCATCACCATCGACTTCACCGTGCAGTACCAGGTGGACGATTCGCGCAAATACCTGTTCTCGCTGAACGACCCGGACGGCACCATCGGCGCCGCGGCCGAGGCNGCCGTGCGCTCGGTGATCGGCAGCAGCGACATGGACCAGATCCTNTCCGCCGCCGGCGCCAGCCTGGTCAGCGAGGCCCAGGTNGCCTTGCAGAAGACGCTGGACGGTTACGACTCCGGCCTGCGCGTCACCGAGGTCAGCTTCCAGAACGTGTCCCCGCCGAACGAAGTGAAGGACGCCTTCGACGACGTCAACAACGCCCGCGAAGACAAGCAGAGCATCGAGAACGGCGCCCTGGCGTATGCCAGCAAGGTCGTGCCGGTCGCGCGTGGCGACGCGGCGCGCATCGCGGCCGAGGCCTCCGGTTACAAGGCGGCGCGGATCGCCCGTGCGCAAGGCGACACCGCCGGCTTCGACCTGATCCTGGCCCAGTACAAGGCCGCCCCGGACGTGACCCGCAAGCGCCTGTGGCTGGAAACGATGGAGCAGGTAACAGCCGCCAACGCCAAGGTGGTCGACGGTTCCAACGGTCGCAACATCATCAACCTGCCGACACCAGCTGCCGCAGCGCCTGAAGCCGGTTCGGCCACTGTGGGCGCGATCGTGCCGACGCCGGCACCGGCCGGCAGCAACGCGACCGACAAGGGGACGCAGCCATGATGAAGATCACTTCCGTCGTCATCGCGCTCCTGCTGATCCTGCTTGGCCTCAACAGCATGTTCGTGGTCAGCGAAGGGCACAGCGCCCTACTGCTGCAGTTCGGCCGCATCGTGCACACCGACTACCAGCCCGGCCTGCACTTCAAGGTGCCGGTGCTGCAGCAGGTGATGCATTTCGACAAGCGCATCCTGTCGCTGGACGCGCCGCCGGAGCGCTACTTCACCTCTGAGAAAAAGAGCGTCAACGTCGACTTCTACGTGAAGTGGCGCGTGGCCGACAACGCCGCGTACTACCGCGCCACCGGCGGCGACCAGCTGACCGCCGCGCAGCGCCTGACCCCGATCGTCAAGGACGCGTTGCGCTTCGAGTTCAACGCGCGCACCTTGCCCGACCTGATCTCCGGCGGCCGCAAGGACATCACCGAGCGCGTGCGTGCGCAGACCGACGCCTCCGCGCGCAAGAACCTCGGCATCGCCGTGGTCGACGTGCGTATCAAGCGTATCGACCTGCCCAACGAAGTCAGCGAGTCGGTCTACAAGCGCATGCGTGCCGAACGCCTGCAACTGGCCAACGAACTGCGCTTCACCGGTCAGGAATCGGCCGAGACGATCCAGGCCGACGCCGACCGTCAGGGTCAGGTGCTGCGTGCCGACGCCCAGCGCGATGCGGCCAAGATCCGCGGCGAAGGCGACGCTGAGGCGGCGGCAGTCTATGCCCAGGCGTATAACCAGGATCCGGAGTTCTTCGCGTTCTACCGCAGCTTGCAGGCGTACAAGAAGTCGTTCGAGGACGGCAAGGGTGTGCTGATCATGAAGCCGGATGACGAATTCCTGCGCTACTTCGGACAGCCTGCCGCCAAGCGCTGAGCCGGCGGATTCCGGCACGTCATTCCGAACCAAACGTCATTCCGGCCTGCGCCGGAATGACGAGCCAACATTTGAGACGCCCATCAGTGGGCGTGACCAACCAAGCGAGAAGATCATGGGTAAGTCAGTCGTAATTCTTGGTGCCCAGTGGGGCGACGAAGGCAAGGGTAAGATCGTCGACCTGCTGACCGAGCGCGTCAGCGCCGTGGCCCGTTTCCAGGGCGGCCACAACGCCGGCCACACGCTGGTGATCAAGGGCAAGAAGACCGTGCTGCACCTGATCCCTTCGGGCATCCTGCGCGATGACGCGCTGTGCCTGATCGGCAACGGCGTGGTGCTGTCGCCCGAGGCACTCATCCAGGAAATCGCCGAGCTCGAAGCCAACGGCGTCGAAGTGCGCTCGCGCCTCAAGATCAGCCCAGCCACACCGCTGATCATGCCGTACCACATCGCCGTCGATAAGGCGCGCGAGATCGCCGCCGGCGGCAAGGCCATCGGCACCACCGGCCGCGGCATCGGCCCGGCGTACGAGGACAAGGTCGCCCGCCGCAGCGTGCGCGTGGCCGACCTGATGTACCCGCACGAGCTGCCGGCGCTGAT
>JGI25162J39368_1001465_pt1 | contig 12418 bp, 5 predicted proteins | sample AraplaL_Cvi_mTSA_FD_39368 | JGI IMG/M metagenome (IMG submission 39368) | reverse complement strand
GAAAACCTCTCAACCAGCGCAGCCGGTGCGCCACCTGGCAGTAACCTGCAGGAGACGCGGCTGCGTCCTGATGTCTATTATCTGGAAAAAACCCGGCGTAAAACGGAAGCACTGATTTTCGGCTCACATGACAGCAGTACGCTGGATATGACCATGCGGATGTCGAACTATCTCGACACGCTGTGGGGCGCGGAAAATCCCACGTGGTCGATGTACTTTTTAAATGGTCAGGACAACAGCCTGATTATGATTTCGACCCTGCCACTGAAAGATATGGCAACGCGCTATAAAGAGAGCGCCATCAGTTCAATGGTGGATAGCCGTCGCGCTGAGATGCTGCAGCAGGCCAATGCGCTGGATGAACGCGAGAGCTTCTCGCCACTGCGCCACCTCGCCTTCCAGAACGATCACTATTTCACGCTGCGCACCACCTTTAACCAGCCGGGCCATCTGGCCACTGTTGTCGCCTTTGATCTGCCGGTTAACGATATTGTTCCGCAGAACATGCCGCTGGAAAACTTCCAGCTGCGTCAGGACACCTCAATGCCTGCCAGCAGCAGTGAACAGCAGGATGTGGAAAATACCCGTGTCTCACTGGTTAATCCCAATATTGAGATTGCGGCCACCCTGCCAAGTACGCCGTTGCAGCTGGTTTATCAGGTGCCGATTACTCGCCTGATTATCGACAGCCTGCATAATCTGCTCTGGCCGCTCCTGATCAACCTGCTGCTGTTCCTGCTCTCGCTGGCGGGGATCGTGCTGCTGCGTCAGCAGTCACTGCGTCCCAGCGAAAACCAGAGCGCTGAACTCGATTCACTGCGGGTGCTGAATGAAGAGATTGTGGCCAGCCTTCCGGTCGGTCTGCTGGTGTATGACTTTGCCAGCAACCGTACTCTGCTGAGCAATAAGATTGCTGAACATCTTTTGCCTCACCTCAATCTGCAGAAGATCATTAATATGTCCGACCAGCATCAGGGCGTGCTGCAGGCCACCATCAACAATGAAGTGTATGAGATCCGACACGCCCGCAGCGTGCTGTCGCCGCATACGCAGCTGTTTATGATGCGTGATCAGGATCGCGAACTGCTGGTTAACAAGAAATTGCAGAAAGCGCAGCAGGTGCTGGATCGCAATCATCAGATGCGCCAGCAGCTGCTGCATAATCTGGGCCATGCGCTGAATCAGCCACTGGAAAAAATGGTGGCGCAGCTGGTGCAGCTCAGCCAGCGTGATGCCGATGAAACCGTACTGGACCTGCTCGACGAGAGCCAGGGCCTGGCGCGACTGGTAGATGATATCGTGCTGCTGAACCGGCTTGAAGCACACGACTGGTCACCGGATGCGACCGTCTTCAACCTGCAGGAACTGCTGGATGAGATTGCGCTGGAAAGCCTGCCGTTGATGCGCCGCAAAGGGCTGTCGCTGGTGGTGAATAATCATCTGGCGAATGACGAGACGCGCTTTGGCGACCGTCGCGCCCTGCGCAAAGTCCTGACCACGTTGATGCACTACGCCCTGACCACGACCCGCTGGGGGAAAATTACCCTGGAAGTTAAGGCTGCGGAGAAGCAGGCCGACAGAGTGATCATCGAACTGGTGGATACCGGTGCGGGCCTGACGGTGGATGAACTGGCGAATGTCGACTTCCCGTTCCTGGGGGATACCAGCCAGGATCGTTACGGACAGGCCTCCGGCATGGCGTTCTTCCTGTGTAAGCAGCTCTGCAAGCAGATGGGTGGCAGTCTCGATATCGTGGCAAAAGCGGATATCGGCACGCGCTATAACATGCAACTGCCGCTGGTGCTGGAAGAGAAGCGTGAGGAAGAAGAGGAAAAAATTCTGGATGGCGTGACCGCGCTGGTGGAGATCACCGTGGAGGACGTACATAAAATCGTCTGCCGCCATCTGGAGAACTGGGGAGCGCGTTGTCTGACACCTGATGAGCGCATTTCCGGTCAGGATCACGATGTCATGGTGACCGACGATCCCTCGAAGCTTAGCGGCTGGGCACTGCTGCTGGCGGAAGATGAATTGGGTCATCATGCACTGAACGACCAGCAGTATCGGGTCAATTTCAATCTCAGTAATGCGATGCTGGATGCATTGCTGGCCCTGATTGAGAAACAACTGTCGCATGATGTGATGGATAACGACATGGAAGACGACGCGGCCACGCCATTAATGAGCGGCGGCTATTTCCAGCTGTTTACGGAGACAGTACCGGTTGATGTGAAGAGACTGTATACTGAGTCGGCGGAAAAGGACTACGCCTCGCTTGCTCAGACAGCGCATCGCCTAAAGGGCGTGTTTGCCATGCTCAATCTGACTCCCGGCAAACAGCTTTGTGAAGAGTTAGAACACCACATTAAAGCGTGTGACGATTCAAACATTACAAATACCACCAGTGATATTGACGCTTACGTCAATCAACTGCTGCAGCAAGGTAACCAATAAGATGAATAACTTAAACGTAATTATTGCCGATGACCATCCAATTGTCCTTTTCGGTATCCGAAAGTCTCTGGAACAAATTGAATGGGTCAACGTTGTAGGTGAGTTCGAAGACTCAACAGCACTGATCAATAATCTGTCCAAGCTTGATGCCAACGTCCTGATCACCGACCTCTCTATGCCAGGTGAGAAGTATGGCGATGGTATTACGCTGATTAAATATATTAAACGCCACTACCCGGATCTCTCGATTATTGTTCTGACCATGAACAATAACCCGGCGATTCTGAGTTCAGTCCTTGATCTCGATATCGAAGGGATTGTCCTGAAACAGGGCGCGCCTACCGATTTACCAAAAGCATTGGCTGCACTGCAGAAAGGCAAGAAATACACGCCAGAAAGCGTTGCGAAACTGCTGGAGAAGATCAGCGCGGGTGGTTATGGCGACAAGCGCCTGTCACCGAAAGAGAGTGAAGTGCTGCGTCTGTTTGCAGAAGGTTTCCTGGTAACCGAAATCGCCAAGAAACTGAACCGCAGTATCAAAACCATCAGTAGCCAGAAGAAATCAGCGATGATGAAACTGGGCGTGGATAACGATATCGCACTGCTGAACTACCTGTCCTCTGTCAGCCAGAGTCAGGTCGAAAGAGACTAAGTTCCTCCTGAAGCGGTGCAGCTGCACCGCTTCGCCTCTGCCCTTTCCTGCCCTATCCCCGCCGCGTTTTACGAACCCGTTCAGCATAGATTGCCAGCGTCACTTTCAGCACGTCTAACGTCACCGGCTTCGACAGACAGTTATCCATACCTGCATCCATACAACGCTGTTTCTCTTCTGCCAGCGCATTCGCCGTTACGCCCACAACCGGGAAAAGATGGCCCAGCTGACGTAATCGCTGCGTCAGGCGATAACCATCCATGTTCGGCATATTCACGTCGGTGAGCACGATATCAATCTCATTACGACTCAGGACATTCAGGGCATCAACGCCATCCTGGGCCGTTTTCACCTGATAGCCCAGCGTGCCAAGCTGTTCAGACAGCAGCATGCGGTTAATAGGATGGTCATCGACGATCAGCACCATGATGTCATCGTTATGAACTTTCTCTTCTACCGGGGTGGCCAGCAGCAGCGCATCGGCGGCGTCATTGCCCAGTGCAATCCGGTAGATGCGTGCCAGCAGCGCCGGCACCTCGTGCAGTGTGGCGGTGGAGTGGATCCAGCGTCCCGGCTGACGTTCACGCGGCATATCGACATGGGATCCGTCAAACGTGACCAGTGCGCGAAGCGGTGCATCAGTCTCCAGTTCGTAATCCGTCATGACCACATCATCCGGGCCTGGCTTACCGTTATACTCCGCTACCTGAATGCCCTGCTGCTGAATCTGACGCGTGATAAACGCCGCAAGATACTCATTGCGCATCGCCAGCCAGATTCTCTTATCCTGTAAGTCCTCCAGCAGCATCAACGACGGCTTCTGTCCCTGGTAAATCGGAATACGCACAATAAACTGGCTGCCCATGCCTGGCTCTGAGTCGACCTCGATGTCGCCATCCATCATATTGATCAGCTTTTCACAGATCGCCAGTCCCAGCCCGGTCCCCTGGAAATTACGCTGCACGCCATTTCCCACCTGGAAGAAAGGATCAAACAGGCGTGGAAGCTCTTTCGCCGGAATACCGACACCGGTATCACGAACGCGGAAAGCCAGATAGCCCTGTGCAACGTAGGCGTGCAGAATAATACAGCCGGTATGCGTAAACTTAATCGCGTTGTTAAGCAGGTTCGAGATCACCTGCTGCAGGCGCAACGGATCGCCGTCCAGCACCTGCGGAACGTCATGTTCGATAAAGCAGTAAAGCGTCAGCCGCTTCTTCACCACCAGCGACAGATAGTTGCCCACAATGTGCGTGACAATTTCGCGAGGGGCAAACGGACGTGGCTCAATTTTCAACTGTTCTGACTCGATTTTCGAGAAGTCGAGAATATCACTGATGATCTTCAGCAGCAGGCTGGAGGAGTTGTTCATGGCCGTCACCAGCGAGTCGATACCGCTGGGTAGCTCTTTGGTCTGCAACAGATCGAGGTTACCGATAATGCCATAGAGCGGCGTGCGCAGTTCATGACTGACGGTGGCAAGGAACATCGATTTTGACTGGCTCGCCTGCTCTGCCGCGTGGGCCATCTCCTGCAGAGACTGCTCCATCCTTACGCGCGCCGAGACATCAACCAGCACACAAATCGCGACGTTCTCATTACGATAGCGCGAATGCACAAAGCTGATTTGCAGGTTGGTATTGCTGCCGGTCAGCACATCAACAAAGTTAACCTGCTGCCCGCCAATGATTTCATTCAGCCGAAGGCGGTCCTCCTGCGTCAGCAACGTCAGATAATTATGTGCCAGCTCATTACTCAGAATATTGGTGCCGTCGCTGGTGCGTAAGATACAGATCCCCACCGGCGCCGAGGCGACAATCTTACGGTTAAACTGCTCATGCTCTTCCAGACGATGTGCATTCTCCTCTGCCGGCAGGAACATCCGGCGCTCGAATACCCAGGCGAGAGTAAACAGGATAACGGCACTGAAAATATTGAGCAGCAGCGCATTGATGATCATCAGCTTGAGCTGATCCACCATGACATCGGTAGGTACTGACCACACCACATTCAGATCGGAGGGCGGAAGTGGCTTTTTCAGCACCAGCTGACGATACCCATTCAGGTAACCGAACCAGGTTTTATCATCAGGCAGATTGTCGAGCGAGAAGCCCAGGCCGCCGCGCCGCGAGTTAAGCAGTGGACGATAGTTCTCATCGGTAATCGACGCAATGATCGGCAGGCTGCCCGGCTGAATAAACTCATCCAGTCGGATATTTTGCTCAACACCCAGCAGTGCCTGTAACTTGTTCGCGACGTAAACCGGCACCACCATATAGAAAGTGCCGACGCCAGGCTGAGCACTGCTGTTGATCCAGTACATCGGATTTCGGCGCTCTTCTTCACTGCTGTTGCGATAACGCAGCACATTCTCACGCAGCGATTTCAGGCTGCGTTCCCGATCAGCGTTGCTGCTGCCAATCGTAAAGTCGGCCAGACACTGACTTTCTCCACCGATAAAGAACACCCGATTCAGTTCATACGACGAGGCGAAGTTACTTTTCCAGTAATTGATGTAGTAGCTGAGAGAATCGAGCGAGTTGCGCCAGGTATTGCTCATTGAGGTACAGTCGCCATCCGAAAAGAGTGGCGTAAACTGCGGCTGGGTTGTTTTGCCTGGCATCATGCCGGTCAGTACATCCAGGCCACTGCTGGCATTGGTTAAGCGGTTCTCGGTGATATATTTCAGTTCACGCACCATGTCCGCCGAATGGCGCACATACCACTGAATCGTGCCGTAGTTGCTGGCAAACTCCTGCCGAACCTGCGTCTCTTTATTATGCAGTACGCTGATAATATAAAACGCTGTCAGAACGGCGCCCAGCGTCCAGATTAGCAGCGCCAGCGCGCGGAAAAGGTAGCGCGAGATGCGAAGCGTAGTACGGAAAGAGACAGGATATTTCAAAGGTGACTCGCAGTTGGCAAGGTTAGTCGCATCATCGATTTTTAATGCCCATACACTAGCTTTATCGGGCGAAAAAAGCCAGCCAGCCGCAGGTTTAGCGGAAAGTTTGGGAATCTTTTAAGACAGTGAAAGCGACACGTTAACTCCAGCATCCAGTGGCCGCTTCTGCGCACTCAAACAAACAGACGCTCACAACATTGAAAAGCGACGCCGCTGACTAAACAAGAAAGACCTGCACTTCCCGAAGAGCAAAGCGTCCACGCCAGGGATGGCGTGGCCGATCCGCAGGGATGCGGGATTCCTTTGCGATCGGGCAGTGCGGGTCTTTCGACGGCTCCGATTTCGCAGCCATAAGCTCCCTGCTCCCTGCAATCCTCCCCATCACATCAAAAAAAACGGCAGGCCGGGTTTCCCCTGACCTGCCGTTTCTGCAACGAACCTCAGCTCACATCAGACAAATTATTCTTCGTCTTCAGCCGCGTCGTCTTCTGCATCCGCTTCCGGTGCAATCTCTTCATCGTCGATCTCTGCTTCTGGCGCGATATCATCCTCGCCTTCCGCTACGCTACCGTCGATTGAATCCAGCTCTTCTTCTTCAACCGGCTCGGCAACACGCTGCAGACCGACCACGTTCTCATCCTCTGCGGTACGAATCAGAATCACACCCTGGGTATTACGACCCACGACGCTCACTTCTGACACGCGGGTACGCACCAGCGTACCAGCATCGGTGATCATCATAATCTGATCGCCATCGACAACCTGAACCGCGCCAATCACCGGACCATTACGTTCGGTCACTTTGATAGAAATAACACCCTGCGTCGCACGCGACTTGGTCGGGTATTCGCTGTTGGCAGTACGCTTACCGTAACCATTCTGGGTCACGGTCATAATTGCACCCTCTTCACGCGGTACAATTAGCGAGACCACACGATCGCCTTCAGCCAGCCTGATGCCGCGAACGCCAGAGGCAGTACGACCCATCGCACGGACTGCGGTTTCTGCAAAGCGCACCACTTTACCGGCCGCTGAGAACAGCATCGCTTCGTCATTACCATTGGTCAGCGCCACACCGATCAGCTCATCATCGTCACGCAGGTTCACGGCAATAATACCGGCGCTGCGCGGACGGCTGAACTCTTTCAGCGCGGTCTTCTTCACGGTTCCCAGCGCGGTCGCCATAAAGATATTGAAGCCTTCGGTATACTCACGTACCGGCAGAATCGCTGTAATACGCTCGTTGGCTTCCAGCGGCAGCAGGTTCACGATCGGACGTCCCCGCGCACCACGACTCGCTTCCGGCAACTGATAAACCTTCATCCAGTAGAGACGACCACGGCTTGAGAAGCAGAGAATCGTGTCATGGGTATTGGCCACCAGCAGACGATCAATGAAGTCCTCTTCTTTAATACGTGCGGCTGACTTGCCTTTACCACCACGACGCTGCGCTTCATAATCGGTCAGCGGCTGATACTTCACGTAGCCCTGATGCGACAATGTCACCACAACATCTTCCTGATTGATCAGGTCTTCGATATTAATATCAGCGGTATTGGCAGTAATCTCTGTGCGACGCTCATCGCCGAACTGATCACGCATCAGCTCCAGCTCTTCGCGAATCACTTCCATCAGACGATCGGCGTCAGACAGAATGCGCAACAGCTCTGCGATCTGCTCCAGCAGACCTTTATACTCATCCAGCAGCTTCTCGTGCTCAAGACCGGTCAGTTTCTGCAGACGCAGATCCAGAATCGCCTGAGCCTGCTGCTCGGTCAGATAGTACTGACCGTCACGGATGCCGTACTGCGGATCCAGCCACTCCGGACGAGCGGCATCGTCGCCCGCACGTTCCAGCATCGCTGACACATTACCCAGATCCCACGCCTGCGCAATCAGACCCGCTTTCGCTTCTGCCGGGTTAGGTGCACGACGAATAAGCTCAATAATCGGATCGATATTCGCCAGCGCAATCGCCAGACCTTCCAGAATATGCGCACGGTCACGGGCTTTACGCAGTTCGAAAATGGTACGACGCGTCACGACTTCACGACGATGGCGAACGAAGGCGTCCAGAATCTCCTTCAGTGCCATAATCTTTGGCTGGCCCTGATGCAGCGCCACCATATTGATACCAAAAGAGGTCTGCAGCTGGGTCAGTGAATAGAGATTATTCAGAACCACTTCGCCGACGGCATCGCGCTTGATCTCAATCACGATACGCATGCCGTCTTTATCAGACTCATCGCGCAGTGCGCTGATGCCTTCAACGCGCTTCTCTTTCACCAGCTCCGCAATCTTCTCAATCAGGCGTGCTTTGTTAACCTGATACGGAAGCTCATGAATGATGATGGTCTCGCGGCCCGTTTTCGCATCGGCTTCCACTTCGCCACGCGCACGGATATAAATTTTACCGCGACCGGTGCGGTACGCTTCTTCAATACCACGGCGACCATTGATGATGGCGGCTGTCGGGAAATCCGGCCCCGGAATGTGCTCCATCAGCTCTTCGATGCTGATGTCTTCATTTTCAATATATGCCAGGCAGCCGTTAATCACTTCACGCAGGTTATGCGGTGGAATGTTGGTTGCCATACCCACAGCGATACCGGAAGAACCGTTCACCAGCAGGTTAGGGATTTTGGTTGGCAGAACTTCAGGGATCTGCTCAGTGCCGTCATAGTTCGGGACGAAATCGACGGTCTCTTTTTCCAGGTCAGCTAACAGGTCGTGGGCAATTTTCGACATGCGAATTTCGGTATAACGCATCGCCGCGGCGGAGTCGCCGTCGATGGAACCGAAGTTGCCTTGTCCGTCCACCAGCATGTAACGCAGGGAGAAAGGCTGGGCCATACGTACAATGGTGTCGTAAACGGCGGAATCACCATGCGGGTGATATTTACCGATAACGTCACCGACGACGCGGGCAGATTTTTTATAGGGTTTGTTCCAGTCGTTACCCAGTACACTCATCGCAAAAAGAACGCGACGGTGAACCGGCTTCAGGCCATCACGCACATCGGGTAAAGCTCGGCCAACGATGACCGACATGGCGTAACCGAGGTAAGAATTTTTTAATTCTTCTTCGATATTGACCGGTGTAATTTCTCTCGCAAGGTCGCTCATGGAGCCGCTATCCCTCTACTTAATCCCGGATTTTAAAGGTGCGAAAGTATATCACACTGCAATGCTCTGGTGAACGTTAACCACCGATTTCCCCCGCTTTTCATTGCCCCTGAAAGGTGTGCCAACTGCGGTTAAGCGTTTATACTGTGGGCACATTTTGTCAGGAGTTACGATTCAATGAATGCACAACCGCAGAATCATCAGCATAACGTCGATGCGCAGGAAATTGCCAAGTTTGAGGCCGTTGCCTCGCGCTGGTGGGATCTGGAGGGTGAATTTAAACCGTTGCACCGTATCAACCCGCTGCGCCTGGGCTACATCGCGCAGCACAGCAACGGTCTGTTCGGTAAAACCGTGCTCGACGTCGGATGCGGCGGCGGCATTTTATCCGAAAGCATGGCGCGTGAAGGCGCCGTCGTGACCGGTCTGGATATGGGTGCGGAACCGCTGGCCGTGGCGCGCCTGCATGCTCTGGAGAGCGGCGTGACGCTGGACTATGTGCAACAGACCGTTGAAGAGCATGCCGATCAGAACGCCGGAAAGTATGATGTGGTGACATGTATGGAGATGCTGGAGCACGTGCCGGATCCGCGCTCGGTGATTCACGCCTGTGCGAAGCTGGTCAAGCCCGGCGGCGAAGTCTTTTTCTCAACGCTGAACCGCAATCCAAAGGCCTGGCTGCTGGCGATTTTCGGCGCGGAATATGTGCTGCGCATGTTGCCGCGCGGCACCCATGATGTGAAGAAATTCATCCGCCCATCCGAACTGCTGGGCTGGGTCGATGAAACGCCCCTGCGTGAACGCCACATTATTGGCCTGCATTACAACCCGGTGACCAACCGCTTCAAACTGGCGCCCGGCACTGATGTGAATTATATGGTGCACACTCACCACGCGGGTTAAGTCATCTGCCCGCCTGAATCCGGGCGGGCACTTTTTCCTCTGCCTGCTCTTCCTGTCAAAGCGGTCAGTGCCCTCGCCTGGTGGCAGGCATTCCGATGGCTGCCAATAGGTTACGTCAGCCATGCCCGCATCCGCTCAACGTCGCGGCCCCCTGCTAGCGGCTTTTATCCATTTTTCATCCCTTTTCTGGCTGAATCCTGAGGATTGAATAAGAAACACGCGCCCGATCATAATAAGAAAAAAAAGTGTGATCCGGTTGACATGTTGCCAGGCCTTACAAGGCGTGGGCTAAGAAATTTCGCAAGAATTACAACCCCTCCAGCCATCATTTTTTGCTCTTGTTAAGCGGCCGTAAAATACTAAAATATGCCCCCATGTAGTTATGACTTTTCTCTTCACCCCCTAGATGTAGTGTTTATCCACACATTATTCACAATGAATAGGCTGTGTATAAACCGGGATTTCTTTTAATTTTTGGATACTCACGCAAAGGTAAATACGCGACATGAACCAGAGTCTGCTCGTTACTAAACGCGATGGCCGCCAGGAGCGCATTGATCTCGATAAAATTCACCGTGTGCTGGACTGGGCAGCTGAAGGGCTGAACAACGTCTCAGTGTCACAGGTGGAACTGCGCTCTCACATTCAGTTCTATGATGGAATCAGAACGTCTGACATTCATGAGACTATCATCAAGGCCGCAGCAGACCTCATCTCTCGCGATGCCCCTGACTATCAGTACCTGGCTGCCCGCCTGGCGATCTTCCACCTGCGCAAAAAAGCGTATGGTCAGTTTGAGCCGCCGAAGCTTTATGATCAGGTCGTTAAGATGGTCGACATGGGCAAATATGATCGCCACCTGCTGGAAGATTACAGCCAGGAAGAATTCGCGCAGATGGACGAGTTCCTCGACCACTGGCGAGACATGAACTTCTCCTATGCCGCCGTGAAGCAGCTGGAAGGCAAATATCTGGTGCAGAACCGCGTCTCGGGTGAAATCTACGAGAGTGCGCAGTTCCTCTACATTCTGGTCGCGGCCTGCCTCTTCTCTGGCTACCCGCGCGATACGCGTATGGATTACATCAAGCGTTTCTATGATGCGATCTCAACGTTTAAAATCTCGCTGCCGACGCCAATCATGTCAGGTGTGCGAACCCCGACGCGTCAGTTCAGCTCCTGTGTGCTGATCGAGTGCGGCGACAGCCTGGACTCCATCAACGCCACCTCAAGCGCGATTGTGAAATATGTTTCTCAGCGTGCTGGTATCGGCATCAACGCCGGTCGTATCCGTGCGCTGGGCAGCCCGATTCGCGGCGGTGAAGCGTTCCACACCGGCTGTATCCCGTTCTACAAGCATTTCCAGACTGCGGTGAAGTCCTGTTCTCAGGGCGGCGTGCGTGGCGGTGCAGCGACGCTGTTCTACCCGATGTGGCATCTGGAAATCGAAAGCCTGCTGGTGCTGAAAAACAACCGTGGTGTTGAAGGCAACCGCGTGCGTCACATGGACTACGGTGTACAGCTCAACAAGCTGATGTATCAGCGCCTGCTGAAAGGCGAAGATATCACCCTGTTCAGCCCGTCTGACGTGCCAGGCCTGTATGATGCGTTCTTCGCCGATCAGGATGAGTTCGAACGTCTCTACACCAAATATGAGCAGGATCAGAGCATCCGTAAGCAGCGTGTTAAAGCGGTCGATCTCTTCTCGCTGATGATGCAGGAACGTGCTTCAACCGGCCGTATCTACATTCAGAACGTCGATCACTGCAACACTCACAGCCCGTTTGATCCGCGCATCGCCCCGGTTCGCCAGTCTAACCTCTGCCTGGAAATCGCCCTGCCGACCAAACCGCTGGAAGATGTTAACGACGAAAACGGTGAGATTGCACTGTGTACGCTTTCTGCGTTCAACCTTGGCGCCATCGAAAGCCTCGACGATCTGGAAGAGCTGGCTACCCTCGCCGTTCGTGCGCTCGATGCGCTGCTCGATTATCAGGATTACCCGATTCCGGCTGCCCAGCGTGGCGCAATGGGTCGTCGTACCCTGGGTATTGGCGTGATCAACTACGCTTACTATCTGGCGAAGCACGGTGTGCGCTACTCCGATGGCAGCGCCAATGGCCTGACGCACAAAACCTTTGAAGCCATTCAGTATTACCTGCTGAAAGCGTCCAATGAGCTGGCGAAAGAGCAAGGTGCCTGCCCGTGGTTCAATGAAACCACCTATGCGCAGGGCATCATGCCGATCGACACCTACAAGAAAGATCTGGACGCGATCAGCAACGAACCGCTGCATCTCGACTGGGAAAGCCTGCGTGAAGAGATCAAAACGCACGGCCTGCGTAACTCGACCCTGTCTGCGCTGATGCCGTCTGAGACTT
>JGI25162J39368_1001447_pt1 | contig 12614 bp, 7 predicted proteins | sample AraplaL_Cvi_mTSA_FD_39368 | JGI IMG/M metagenome (IMG submission 39368) | reverse complement strand
GGCTGTCGCCAGATCGCTCTTGATGTTGCTCATGTTGCCCGAGGAAACCGAGCCCACCGCCACCGAGGTGGCGGCCGCCATGCTGCTGGCGCCGTAAATCGAGGAGAAATCCGAGGGCGCATGGCCAACCGCCGAGCCCGTCGCAAACGGCTGCACCGTATTGCCGTGCACGACGTTCGGATTGAGCCGCTTGGCGAACACGTGCGCCATGTGCACGTTCTGCATGCCGAGCACGGCGTTGACGCTGGCTTGCAGGCTGGCGGGAATATGCACGGGGCTGTTGTTGGCGAAGGCATCGCGGCCGTCGTGCGTTTTCACGTGCACGAAACTGGTATTGAAAGCGGCCTGGGCGGTGTCGGCGCGGCCGTCGGCTTCGACCAATGCGTGGTTGGGTGCGATATGCACGTTGCTGAAACCCGCGCGGGTCAGGTAATCGGCCACCGCTTGCGCCTGCGCGGCCGTGGGTGCGTACTGGGCGTTGAACTGTTCGGAGGTCAGCGGTTTGAAGCCCGGCTTGGCGATGTATTGATCGAGCTGCTGTTCATTGCGCAGCTTCAACGTCACTACGACATGCATGGGATGCGAAAACGGCAATGCACCCAGCACTTGATCGTCGCTGCGCAAACTGACCGCAGGATGGATCGCCACCATGACGGAACTGGCTGCTGCCGGGACGGCGTTGTCGGCGGTCGGCAGCGGGCTGGCTTCCACATAGACGGCACTCATCGAAACAAGGCCCAATGCAACGAGCATGGCCTTCATGCGAAAACGGCTGTACATATCTCACTCCCCAGGAATGTTGAGGACGCACGCACCCGATGAGGTCGCACGTACCCCATGACAGTGAAGTCGCACTTGCGTGCGACGCCGTTGGAACGATGGACGCTTGCGATTCCAAGAGCTTCGGCACGCTGTTGCTCCCCCTGCGCTCCCATGGCAGGCCGTGCCGATTACTGCGCTCGAACGACGCATCCCCATTTGCAAGCTGGCGTCGTCCAGGAATCATTCGCCGTGCCAATCCTGGCGGCGAATACATTTGAAAGTATCGGGCGCAAAAATCCGCGTCAATCAAACGGCGGCGTGAAACACCGAAAGAAATCATCTATACATGAAATTCACGGCATGCCATTGCCTTTTGCTATCGCGTATGGCGCCCGACTGGCAAACCGCGCTTTAAAAATAGTGTTGATAGACAGTCGCTTTCTTCCACCGGCGTCCCTGTCCAGCGCAGCACGCGTGATTTCATTCGCCCAACGATGGGCTATTTGATAGATCACAACAATCGCCGTGCCAAAGACCGTAAGTCACGCGAAAGCGAAGGGCATCATGCATGCACCTCAATTTCACGTTCCCACGATCCAATCTTTCTTGCTTTCGCGCACTGGAAGTTAACGCGTGCCCACAAGCATGAATGCCAGCTAACGTGCCCTGCTTTTCAATGCTCGATGCGCACGCCCAGCTCGGCGAGCCGGCGCAATCCGTCCGGCGTCGGCAACAGCGCGCGATTGCGTTGCGCACGCCGCAGCCAGCCGGCATCGAGCATCGCGTCGGTGATGGCGACGCCGAGCGGACCGCCCAGGTGCAGACGGCGCTCGGTCCAGTCCAGGCAACCGCGTCCACGCAATTGCAGCAGCGGATGCGTGGACGCCGATGGCCAGCCGGCATGCGCCAGCGCATCGGCCGCATCAGGCAACAGCCGCATCCCATTACTCTCCGCACACAACCAGCCGCACTGCAGCCATGCTTCGCACAGCGCAACACCCAGTTGCCCGGCAAGATGCCGGTAGCACGTGCGTGCGCGGCATAACGCGGCGTCGCGCACGGCCGGCGTCGGCGCAGCGCGTGTCACGTTGGGTACTGCCATCGATTCCAGCCACGCCGCCACGTCGTCGTTGGCCAACCGGTAGTAGCGATGACGCCCCTGTTCGTGCAGCCCAAGCAAGCCGCCGTCGAGCAGCCGCTTGAGATGGGCGCTGGCGGTGGCGGCGCTCACACCCGCGATGATCGCCAGTTCACCCGCCGGGCGCATGGTGCCGTCCATCAAGGCAAGCAGGATCGCAGCGCGCGCCGGCTCGGCCAGCAGCGCGCCCAGTTCGGCCAATTGATAACGGGTGAGCGGGCTGGCTTGGGTCATGGGGACAGTCTAGCCATCGCGTGGGATCAACGTTTCGCCGCTGTCCGAAGCGTCGCGCGACGGGGTTTTGCCTGCGACGGCGTCGCCGCGTACTCGATCAACGCAGCAGCAAGGTGATCGTACAGCGCACGCATCAGCGCATGGCGGCGCAGATCCTCGTGCATCACCACCCATGTCTCCATGCTCAGCTGGAAACGGTCGCCAAGCAGGCGCAACAGTGCCGGATCGCGCTGCGCGATGCCGCATTGGCAGAAGCCGATGCCATAACCGGCACGCAACGCGGCCAGGGCGGCCAGGTCGTTGTCCGTCCGCAGCGCGAAATGCTCCCGCGTATAGGGCATGCCGGCCGGACGCATCGCGCGGATATAGGGTGTTTCATGATCGAAACCGATCAACGCGTGCGACGCCAGGTCGGCGAGCGTGTGCGGGCGACCGTGCGCTTTCACGTAGCGCTTGTGCGCGTACAGGCCCAGCACGATGCTGCCCACGCGCCGCGCAACCAGCGCCTCCTGCGCAGGCCGACCCATGCGAATGGCGATATCGGCGTCGCGACGCAGCAGGTTTTCCACCTGGTTCGACAGCGAAAGCTCGATCACGGCGCCCGGATGCCGCTCCCGAAACGCAGCCAGCATGGGCGGCAACACTTCCACGCCGATCACGTCGCTGGCGGCGATGCGCACCACGCCGGACATGGCGTCGTGCCGCGTGCTGGCGGTGCGGCGCAAGGCCATCGAGGCCGACGCCATCGCTTGCGCATGCGGCAGCAAGGCATGCGCCAGGTCGGTGGGCGACAAGCCCTGCGGCGAGCGCGCAAACAAGGACACGCCCAGCGTTTCTTCCAGCTCGCGGATATGCCGGCCCAGGCTTGGCTGCGTCATTCCCAGCATGCGCGCGGCGCCAGAGAGGCTCCCTTCGCGCATGACGGCGAGAAAGGATCGATACAACTCCCAACCGGGTTCTTGATGGGCCATGCATATTTGTATAGCAGCTCTACGGTATTAGGCAATTTTCTTTCAGCCAGGCCAGGGCCAGACTTTGCCCGTCCAAGTGGAGAACCCGTCATGAGCACATCAAAAACAGCCCTGGTGATCGGTGGCAACGGTGGCATTGGCCGCGAAGCCTGCCTGGCGTTGAAGCGGCATGGATGGCAGGTGCGCGCCTTGGTGCGTCGCCTTCCGGCGCAGCGCGACGGCATCGAATGGGTGCAGGGCGATGCCATGCAGCGCGCCGACGTGCTCGCGGCTGCCGAAGGCGTGGAAGTGATCGTGCATGCGGTCAATCCGCCCGGTTACCGGCAGTGGAACACATTGGTACTGCCGATGCTGGACAACAGCATCGCCGCTGCCAGGGCAACCGGCGCACGCATGGTGCTGCCCGGCACGATCTACAACTTCGGTCCCGATGCATTTCCGCTGCTGCGCGAGGATTCGCCGCAGCATCCACATACCGAAAAAGGCCGGATCCGTGTCGAGATGGAACGGCGCCTGGCCGAGGCATCGCGCGCGGGGGTGCGTACGCTGGTTCTGCGTTGCGGTGACTTTGTCGGGCCACACGCCGGCAACAACTGGTTTTCGCAAGGGCTGCTGCGCCCCGGCAAGCCGGTGACGACGCTTCGCTATCCTGCCGATTATTCGCACCCGCATGCCTGGGCTTATCTGCCGGATGTCGCCGAAACGATGGTGCGTCTGCTGCAAAACGAGGATCGGCTCGCCGATTTCGAGGTATTCAACTTTGGCGGCTACTGGCTGGACGGGCATGCATTGGCCGATGCGGTGCGCCGCGCGGCCGGCAATCCGCAGATGGCATTGCGGCGCTTTCCGTGGTGGCTGGTAACCGCGATGGCACCGTTTATCGAAACGCTGCGCGAGATGCGCAAGATGCGCTACTTGTGGAAGGAGCCGGTGCGGCTGGACGACAGCAAGCTGGTGAGGTTTTTGGGTGGGAAGCCTTATACGCCGATCGATGAGGCCTTGCGTGCGACGTTGCTGGGGCTTGGGTGTACGAAGTGACACCGGCGCTGTCATGCAGGCTGGGATTGTCGTCCCAACGTTGCTTTCTACATGACAACGTTGAGGTTCGCTGCGCTCATCGCCAAACCTACGCAAGGTTACTGCGATGCGTGGCGTTGCTCAGATCCCCCTCGGCTTCGCCCGATGCGTCGGCGTCGCCGTCCACGGATCGTCCGGCCATGGATGCTTGGGATAGCGTCCTTTCAATTCCTTCTTCACTTCCGGATACGTGCGTTCCCAGAAGCCATGCAGGTCCTGCGTGACCTGGATCGGCCGCCCCGCCGGCGACAGCAGGTGCAAGGTGACGGGTATGCGGCCGTTGGCGACGCGCGGCGTGTCGGCCAGGCCGAACAGTTCCTGCAGCTTCACCGCCAGCACGGGCGGTTCGCCGGGGCTGTATTCCAGCCGCCGCACCTGTCCACTCGGCACCGTCAAGCTGTCGGGCGCTTGCGCATCCAGCTGCTTGCGTTGCTCGTAGTCGAACAAGGCGGCGAGCGCCTGGGAAAGTTCGTCTTGCGAGAGCGCGTCGAGTTTGCGCTTGGTTTGCAGATAAGGTGCGAGCCAATCTTCCAGCGTGTCCAGCAAGGCGGTGTCGGAGACATCCGGCAAGCCGAGTTCCGGCATCCATGTGCGCAAGGCTTGCATGCGCAGACGCAGGCGGCGCGCCGACTCGTTCCATGGCAAGGCGTCGATACCGCGATCGCGAACCGCGGCCAGCAAGGCAGGCACGGCGTCTTCGGCTTGCACGGGAACGCTGCGGCGCTCCAGCACGATCGCGCCGAAACGGCGTTCTTCAAACGCTTCCACCGCAGCGCGTTCTTCATTCCAGCGCACGTTGCGCACGCGCTGGAACTGCGCGGGATAGTCTTCTTCCAGCACGCGCGGATCGAGCGGCGCCGCGGCAAGCATCAAGCTGTCGCGCGCTTCATGGCGAAGATCGAGCGCGACCAGCCACGGCTCGCCCAATAGCGCAGTCTGTTCGTGCAAGCGCGCGCCGCGGCCATTGGCCAGGGTGTAGCGCAAGGGATTGCTTTCGTCCTGGCGCGCGATGCGGTCGGGAAATGCATGCAGCAGCAGATCACCCACGGCGTGGCTGTGCGGCACGCCGCTGGCCGCACTGCGCACACCCAGGCGCTGGCGCCAGCCTTTGCTGGCCTGCTCCACCGCGGCGAGCGCACCGGCATCGGCGCCATAGCTGGAACCGGTGGCGCTGCGCCGGTCCCGCCATGCATGCAGCGCCGTGACGCGCGCACGGAAATCGTCGGTACGCGCGTGCTCGCCGCGCAACGGCGAACGCGCTTCCATCAAGGCGAGCAGATCCGCGACCAGGGCATGCAAGGTTTCCGGCGCGCGCAAGGCGGCGGCGCCCAGGCGCGGCGTGGCGCCCAGTTCCAGCATGCGCCGGCCCAATGCCGTGATGCGTTGTTGAAAATCGAGCGCGCCGAGCCGCACCAGCAATTCGCGCGCCTGCGCCAGCGCGCCGGCGGGCGGCGGATCGAGCCAGGGCAGCTCGGCGCTGCCCCACGCCGCCAATTCCAGCGCCAGCCCCGACAACTCCGCCTGCGCGATTTCCGCCGTGCGCGACGCATCCAGGCGCCGGCTTTGCGGCCACAACCGATACGCCGTGCCTTCGGCGACGCGGCCGGCGCGGCCGGCGCGCTGATCGGCCGACGCCTGGGAAATGTTGACCGTTTCCAGCCGCGTAAAACCGGAGTTGGGATCGAAGCGCGGCTCGCGTGCAAGTCCCGTATCGACCACCGCGCGGATGCCCGGCAGCGTGACGCTGGATTCGGCCACATTGGTCGCCAGCACGATGCGGCGCATGCCCGCTTCCGCGGGCGCCAGCGCAAGCTGCTGTTCGGTCAGGGAGAGTTCGCCGTGCAGCGCGACCACCTCCAGGTCGTCGCGCTGCAGCGCCTGCATCATGCCCTGCACGCGCGCAATTTCGCGCCGTCCCGGCAGAAAGGCCAGCACGTCGCCGGGATTTTCTTCCAGCGCCTGACGCACCACGCGCACCAAGTGCTGCTCCGTGCTTTCCTGCGTGCGCGCCGGCGGATATTCGATGCGCACCGGAAAGCTGCGCCCGGGACTGCTGATGCGCGGCGCGTCCAGCCATTGCGCGATGCGCTCGCCATCGAGCGTGGCGGACATCACCACGATGCGCAGGTCCGGCCGCAAGGTGTGCTGGATATCCAGCGCCAATGCGGCACCGAGATCGCCGGCCAGGTGACGTTCGTGGAATTCGTCGAACAGGATCGCGCCGATGCCGGTGAGTTCGGGATCGTCCTGGATCAGGCGCGTGAGGATACCTTCGGTCACCACTTCGATGCGCGTCGCCGCACTGATGCGTGACTCGAAGCGGATGCGATAACCCACTGTCTGACCAACCTGCTCGCCCAACTGTTGCGCCATGAATTGCGCGGCGGCACGCGCGGCGATGCGGCGCGGTTCCAGCATCACGATCTTCCGGCCTTCGAGCCACGCTTCGTCGCGCAGCGCCAACGGCACCTGGGTGGTCTTGCCGGCGCCGGGCGGCGCTTCCAGCACCAGCCGCGCCTGGGCGGCCAATGTGTTGCGGATATCGGGCAATAAGGGGGTGATGGGGAAAGACGCTGCGCTCATGCGCGCCATGATAGTGGGAGCGCTGCCCGCTTCGGCAGGCTTTCGATGCGTTGCAAAAACTGTCTTGGAGCGCAATACGCAGAGACATGCATGTTCACAGCGACTGTCATATAACGCAGCGCACCATCTTTTGCCGGCGCTGCGTGCTTGCCACGTGGATGCTTCTGGTAAATGATAGCGCTAACATTTTATGCGCCCTGCCACCGTGCAAGACGCCATCGAGCCCCTTCCCCATCCTTCGACCGGACTGATTTATGAGCACGCCTTTGATTGGATCACGCGAATATTTTCCCGGCATCGGCCGCATTCCGTTCGAAGGCCGCGAATCGGACAACCCGCTGGCGTTCAAGCACTACGACGCCAACCGGAAAATCGGCGACAAGACCATGGCCGAGCACCTGCGCTTTGCGGTGTGCTACTGGCACAGCTTCTGCAATGCCGGGCACGATCCATTCGGCCCCGGCACGCGCAACTATCCGTGGGATGCCGGGCATTCGCCGATCGCGCGCGCCGAAGCCAAGCTGGACGCGGCGTTCGAGTTCTTCACCAAGCTCGGCGTGCCCTACTACTGCTTCCACGACATCGACATGGCGCCGGATGCCGACGACGTCGTCGAGTACGAAAACAACCTCAAGCACATGGTTGCGCTCGCCAGGGAACGCCAAAAGGCCAGCGGCATCAAGCTGCTGTGGGGCACCGCCAACCTGTTCAGCCATCCGCGCTACATGAACGGCGCGGCGACCAATCCCGATTTTTCGGTGGTGGCGCGCGCCGCGGCGCAGATCAAGGCGGCGCTGGAAGCCACCGTCGAACTCGGCGGTGAGAACTACGTGTTCTGGGGCGGACGCGAAGGCTACGCATCCCTGCACAACACCCATATGAAGCGCGAACTGGATCACTTCGCGCGTTTCCTTACCATGGCGCGCGACTACGGCCGCAGCATCGGCTTCAAGGGCAACTTCCTGATCGAGCCCAAGCCGATGGAACCGATGAAGCATCAATACGACTTCGATTCCGGCACGGTTGCGGGCTTTCTGCTGCAACACGGCCTGGACCAGGATTTCAAGCTCAACATCGAAGCCAACCATGCCACGCTAGCCGGTCACACGTTCGAACACGATCTGCAGGTGGCGTCCGACCATGGCCTGCTCGGCAGCATCGACGCCAACCGCGGCAATGCGCAAAACGGTTGGGATACCGATCAATTCCCCACCGATCTCTATGACACGGTCGGCGCCATGCTGGTGGTGCTGCGCCAGGGCGGGTTGGCGCCGGGCGGCCTGAACTTCGACGCCAAGGTGCGGCGCGAATCCACCGATGCGGATGACCTGTTTCTGGCGCATATCGGCGGCATGGATGCCTTCGCACGCGGCCTGGAAGTGGCGCACGCGTTGCTGACGCGCTCGCCCTGGGAAGCGTGGCGCGCCGAACGCTATGCCAGCTTCGACCAGGGTGCGGGCAAGGATTTCGAACAGGGCAAGTTGAATCTTGTCGACTTGCGCGACTTTGCAGCGAAACAAGGCGAGCCGGCCAAGCGCAGCGGCAAGCAGGAGCGCTACGAGAACCTGCTCAACCAGTACCTGATGCGCTGACATGCGCAAGCAGGCATCCGTGCCATCGCAACGCTTCGGCTTCGTGCGGAAAACCGCTGCGGATCTAGGCTTTTTTGCCGGCCGCCGAGCGCAGCGGAGCGACCGAATCGCGCAGCACCAGTTGATGCGCAGCCACCTGGTGCACCACCACGCGCGGTTCGCTTTCCTTGCGGCGGATGGCGCGCAGCAGGATGTCGATGGCCGCATCCGCCATCGCCAGGATCGGCTGGCGGATGGTGGTGAGCTCGGGCCATACGGTGGTGGCCGCCGAGCTGTCGTCGAAGCCCACGATGGAAAGATCGCGCGGCACGTCGATGCCGCGCCGGTGCGCCACCGAGACGGCTGCGGCGCCCATGTCGTCGTTGCCGGCGAAGATGGCGGTGGGCGGCTTGCGCAAGGCGAGCAGTTCTTCCACCGCTGGCAGCGCGGAACGGTAGGTGAAGTTGCCTTGCCGAACCAGCGCCGCATCCGGCGCAATGCCCGCCTCCTTCAATGCCGCCTGATAGCCCTCGAAACGACGCGCGCTGGCGCTCTGGCTGGGATTGCCCTTGATGCAGGCGATGCGCGTGTGCCCCATCTTGATGAGATGCTCGGTGATTTCCTTGCCGGCCAGGAAGTCGTCGATGCGCACGCCGGAAATGTCGGGGTTGAAGCGGCCCGCGGCGATCGCCACCACGTGCACGCCGGCCTTGACCAGCTCGTCGATCACCGTCTTGGATTCGCACAAGGGCGGCGGCAGGATCACGCCGGCCACTTTTTTCGCGAGCGCACGCGCCGCCTTGCGCTCGGTGCCGGCGCCAAGTTCGTCCCAATCGGCAATGACCAGCTGCGCCGCCGAACGCGCGGCGCCGTGCAGGGTTCCCATCAGCAATTCGCGCAGGTACGCGCCGCTGGGGTCGGTGTAGATCAAGGCAATGCGCGCGTCCTGCGCCGCCGCCAGCGAGCTTGCCGCGGCGTTGGGCACGTAGCCCAGCTTCTTGACCGCTTCCATCACCCGCTCGCGTGTCGCGTCGCGCACCTTGCTGTGGCCATTGACCACGCGCGACACCGTCATCGGCGACACCTTGGCGAGCGCGGCCACTTCATCGATGGTGACGGCACCGCCTTTGCGGCGTACCGATTTCCTGCCTGCCCTGTTCAAGCCTGCCGTATTCGAACCTGTTTTCTTCAAGGCCATTTCCTTTCTAGCGCGTTCGTGAGGACCAGGAGCACAACGCGGATATGCATGCATTTTTGCACATGTTAGCGATAACAAAAGCACCCGGCGAAGGGATGGACAGGCGCAGGCGAACCGGCTTGGCGCTGCTCTCCAGCACGCTGGCCTTTGTCGCACTGCTATGCATGGCCCCGGTGCATGCCGAAGACGGCTACGAACTGTGGCTGCGCTATCACCCGCTGGCCGCCGAGCAGGTCCAGCACGACCGCAGCCACGCCTCGCAACTGATCGCCGACGCCGCCACGCCCACTCGTGCCGCGGCCCGCACCGAACTGCTGCGCGGCCTGCGCGGCTTGCTGGGGAGCGCGCCGCCCTTGTCGGATACGGTGACGCGCGATGGCGCCATCATCGCCGGCACGCCGTCGTCGTCACCGTTGGTGGCGCAGCTGCGGCTGGATACCTCCAAGCTCGGCAAGGAAGGCTACCTGATCCGCAGTGTCACGCTACATGGGCATCCCGTGACGGCCATCGTCGGCAATGACGATATCGGCGTGATGTACGGCAGCTTCCACTTCCTGCGCCTGCTGCAGACCGAACAACCGCTCGACCACCTGGACATCACCGAAGTACCGCGCATCAAGCTGCGCGTGCTCGATCATTGGGACAATCTCAATGGCAGCGTCGAGCGCGGTTATGCCGGCGCGTCGATCTGGGATTGGTGGAAGTTGCCGGACTGGGTCTCGCCGCGCTACACCGACTACGCGCGCGCCAATGCGTCGATCGGCATCAATGGCGTGGTGCTCAACAACGTCAATGCCGATCCGCTCATTCTTACGCCCGCCTACCTGAAGAAAGTGGCTGCCTTGGCGGATGCCTTTCGCCCCTATGGCATCCGTGTGTATCTCAGCATTCGTTTCAGTGCGCCGATCGAAATCGGCGGCCTGAAAACGGCCGATCCGCTCGATCCGGGCGTGCAACGCTGGTGGCGCGGCAAGACCGACGAGATCTACAAGCTGGTGCCGGATTTTGGCGGCTTCCTGGTCAAGGCCAATTCCGAAGGCCAGCCGGGCCCGCAGGACTACCACCGCACCCACGCGGATGGCGCCAACCTGTTCGCCGATGTGCTCGCACCGCACGGCGGCGTGGTGATGTGGCGCGCGTTCGTCTATTCGCAGGACAGTACGCAGGACCGCGCCAAGCAGGCATACAGCGAGTTCAAGCCGCTCGATGGCCGCTTCCACAGCAACGTGCTGTTGCAGGTGAAGAACGGGCCGATCGATTTCCAGCCCAGGGAGCCCTTCAGCCCGTTGTTCGGTGCCATGCCGAAAACGCCGTTGATGATGGAATTCCAGATCACCAAGGAATATCTCGGCTTCGCCACGCACTTGGTATATCTCGGTCCGCTGTATGAAGAAGTGCTGTCGGCCGACACCATGGCCAAGGGCAAAGGTTCCAGCGTCGCGAAAGTGATCGACGGTTCGCTGGAAGACCATGCACTGACCGGCATGGCGGGCGTCGCCAACATCGGCAGCGATCGCGACTGGAGCGGCTCCGATTTCAACCAGGCCAACTGGTACGTCTTTGGCCGCCTCGCCTGGAACCCGACGCTCTCCTCGCGCGCCATCGCCGAAGAATGGGTACGGATGACCTTCAGCAACGACCACGCCTTCGTCAAACCCGTCGTCGACATGATGATGGGTTCGCGCGAAGCGGCGGTCGATTACATGACGCCGCTTGGCCTGGCGCATCTGATGGGGCCGGGCCATCACTACGGCCCCGCGCCCTGGGACACCAGCTTGTCGCGCGCCGATTGGCGGCCGCCCTATTACCACCGCGCGGACCATCAGGGCATCGGCTTCGACCGCACGCGCAGCGGCAGCGATGCCGTGGATCAATATGCGCCGCCCGTCGCATCCGAATTCAACGATGTGAAGGAAACGCCGGAAACGCTGCTGCTGTGGTTCCACCACGTGCCATGGGACTACCGCATGCGATCGGGACAAACGCTGTGGTACGAACTGGTGGCGCATTACACGCACGGCGTCGACCAGGTGAAACGGATGCAGGAAACCTGGCGCCATCTGGACGGCCATATCGATGCGGAGCGCTACCGTAAAGCCGCCACCTTCCTGGCCATCCAGGAACGCGAAGCGCAATGGTGGCAGGACGCCTGCATCGCCTACTTCCAGGGCATTTCCGGCCTGCCGCTGCCGCCGGGGTTCGCCCCGCCGCAGCACCCGCTGGCGTATTACGAATCCCTTTCCTTCCATGACGTACCGGGATATTCCGCATGGTGAATACGATCTCGCTTGGTAGCTTCGTCGCAGTGCTTGCGCTGCTGTCTGCCGGTACCGTGCAAGCCGCGGACACGCTGCTCAATCCGCTGTTCCAGGATCACGCCGTGCTGCAGCGCGACCGCGCCGATCCGATCTGGGGACAGGCCAAACCCGGCGTAGAAGTGACCGTTTCCTTCGCCGGCCAGGACATCCACGCGCAAGCCGATGGCAACGGACGCTGGCAGGCATCGCTTCCCGCACACGCCGCGGGCGGCCCTTATACGCTTACCGTCACCACCGCCGATGGCGCCACGCAAACCATCCATGACCTGCTGGTTGGCGACGTGTGGCTGTGTTCCGGCCAGTCCAACATGGTGCTGCCGGTGAAGCGTGCGCTGGATGCGCGCGCGGAAGTGCAGGATGCGTCGAACGATCGCATCCGCGTGCTGACGGTGGACAACGTCAGCAGCGTCAAGCTGCTGGCATCCATCCCAGCCTCCGATCATTGGTTGAAGACCACGCCGGACACGGTGGCCGAGTTTTCCGCCACCTGCTACTTCTTTGCGCGCGAGCTGCAAAAGAATGTGCCGGTGCCGATGGGCCTGATCGTCGCCGCCTGGGGCGGTTCGCGCATCGAACCCTGGATGAGCGATGAAGCCCTGCACAAAGTCGGCGGCTACAACGCATCGCTGGATCTGCTCGCCGAATACCGCAAGGATCCCGCACGTGCCGGCCAGCAATGGAGCCGCCTGTGGCAGGCATGGTGGCGTTCCCGGCCCGGCATCGCGAAGAACGACGAGCCGTGGAATCCCGCCGATACCTCCA
>JGI25162J39368_1001439_pt1 | contig 12763 bp, 19 predicted proteins | sample AraplaL_Cvi_mTSA_FD_39368 | JGI IMG/M metagenome (IMG submission 39368) | reverse complement strand
GGAAGAGCAGCGCACCACCTGAGGCGCTGAACGGCAAATATCCCTGCTCGTCGAGGATGACGAGATCGGAATGGACGAGACGGTTGGCAATTTGGCCCGAAAGTCCCTGTGCTTTGTCCTGCTCCAGCGCGTTGACCGCTCGACGGTCGAGAAGAACCGGATTCGCTTGTGATGGTGTTCGATGGCCTGGACGCCGATCGCCGTGGCGATGTGCGTCTTGCCCGTGCCGGGGCCGCCGACCAGAACGATGTTGTTGGCCTCATCGAGGAAGTCGCAACGATGAAGCTGCTACACGAATGCCTCGTTGACCTCGCTGCTGGCGAAGTCGAAGCCATTCAGATCGCGATAGGCCGGAAGCGTGCCGTCTTGAGCTGGTAAGCTGTCGATCGCACCTCGCGTTCCGCCGTTTCCGCTTTCAGAAGCTGGGACAGAATAGGAATGGCGGCCTCGAATGCCGGTGCTCCCTGTTCTGTCAGTTCGCCGAGAGCCTGGGCCATGCCGTGCATCTTCAACAGCCGCAGCACGATATTGATCGCGCCGCTTTCTGGATTATGACCCATGGCGAACCTCAGTCTTTCTCAGCGCGTCGTATCGTTCAACATTGACCTTGGGCTCGTTGACGAGCGCCGGGGCCTGAGGAGCGTCGATGGTCGGTGGCGTGAAGGACTTACCATCGATGAGGCGATGCAGCAGGTTCAGCACATGCGTTTTGGTCGGAGCGCCGGACTTCAGCGCCATGTCGACGGCTGACAGTACGGCCTGCTCGTCGTGCTGCAGGACGAGAGCAAGGATACCGACCATCTCACGGTCGGACACCTGGCTTCTTGAGCAGGTATGCTGTAGGGTCCGAAACGCATCGGGAAGTTCAGCGAACGGTGCGCCATTGCGAAGAGCATCAGGCTTGCGCTGCGCGACCGCCAGATAATGTCGCCAATCATAGATCGTCTGCCCCGGCCCGTCATGAGAGCGGCTGAGAATGCTGCGATGCTCGCAGGCGATCTGGCCTTCTGCCGCGACAGCCATGCGATTCGGATATTGCCGATGCACTAGGCGGCGTTGTGAGGGCAACTGAACTGCTCATTGGCCTTTGGCCGGTGGCAAGGTTCTTGGAATGCTCGGGAGCCTTCGCGCCATGGCCACGGGTGCTACATTCGCAGCTTCTGGAACGGCGGTTGCTGGCGATTTCGGTCTAGGGTCGCTCGCCAAGATAGTTGGGGTTGCAGGAACAGCTTACGCTCTGACGGATACAGCACCAGACATGAACACGATCAAGAAATCCGATCGTTCTCTATGGGATATGATTTTTGGGAGCAATCCATCGGATGCCGCGGACATGCTGACGCCCTTCAGAATAACTTTGGTGGCCTCGGCAACGGGCGAGATGCTTCCCTGAATAGCTTCCTAGACGGTGATACCAAAGTAGATGGGCGCCCCGTCTCCAAGACAAACCCTCTTCCCGTCGTCAATGCAGAGAACCACCGCGGTTCTCTGCTGGATTATCTCGTTGATCCAAACTCGACAGCCGGCAAAATCGTGAATGCCGCGGGTGGTGCCATTCGGAGTTTAGTTGGAGGCGATGGTGGCTCGAACGGAAGTGATGTCGGTCCCTCCGAGAGATTGGCCCATCCGCTGGCGTTCGCGGCTTGTGGTCCAAGAGCCGCCAGCAGCACGCGTATGAACGACTGACAAAGGAAGCCGACCTTGGCGACGCAGGTGCAAAGGCCATGATTTCCCGTTTTATGAATGTGGAAGTATCTGGCGACCCCCGAGAAGTTAACTCAATCGGCGCGACTGGCATTGCTCAGTGGCTCGGGCCGTGCAAAAAACGGCTCCGACAAATAGCCCAACAGCGCGGAGTTCCTTGGAACGATTTCGACCTCCAGCTCGGACTTGTCATAGAAGAGTTGAACAATGGCGAGTGGAGGGCCGGCGATCGGCTTCGATCTGCGAAGAGTGCTGAAGAAGGCACAATCGGAGGAAGAGGACAGATCCCTTCATTGAAGGCACAGCCGAACCGTGCGCCAAGCAACTTTTCTCATCGTTTAGAGGGATCATTCCTTTGAAAATTCTATCTCAAACCCTAGGCCTTCTGTGCTTATTCGCATCGATAGCGCTTGCTCAATCCAATCCCGGATGGACTTATGGACAAGTTCCCACGACTGGAACGTGGAACAATGCATTTTCCGCCAAGCAGGATATCCTTGGCTGTACGCCGTTAAATCAGGCTGGCGGCACCATGCTAGGGCCGCTGAAAACAGCACCGTCCACCACCAGTGCTGCTGGCTTTTCGATTTTCCCGGGAGTTGCACCCAGCGTCCCAAACAATGGAGACATTTGGCTAAATTCTACCGGTTTGTTCTATCAGGCTGGGAACACGACGTTCGGCCCTATTGGTGCCGGCACGATCGCCGGCCCCGCTACGTCTACTATGGACAACGTGGCCATATGGGCAAATACGGGCGGAACATCACTACAAGATAGCGGCAAAGCACTGCCATCAGGGGCGATTGTCGGCACCACAGATACTCAGACGCTTTCCAACAAGACCTTAAATAATCCGACGATCAACGGCGCGAACGTTACGGGCACATTCAACGTCGCTGAGGGCATCTCAACTGGGCCGTGGACATTCACATCTGGAACGGCAAGCGGACAGTGGCAGTTCGGGAACATGCTTGGTGCGACCTCAACGCCAACTGCCCTAATGGCGGGTCAAATCATCAGTACCTTTTCCCCCAGCGGCGACTTGGGAGCGATCTACGGTCAACGTGTCACGACGTTTACGGGCGGATCTGATAACGATGGCAATGCTCCAGTCACGGCCGCAGTACGCGGCTATTCACAGGCTGGAACTGGCGAAACGTGGGGTGTCGAAGAGGGTGGTCTATTCATAAGCGACAACCTGAATTTCTATACCCAAGGTGTCGGCGTAACCGGTCACGGTCAATCATTGCATGGGGGGCGCACGTGGGGCGCTGTACTTGAGGGCATCGAATTTGGCGAAACCTATACGGCGACAGCCGGTCAAACCAATTTCGTCATTCCGAACAATGCCAAAGTCGGGAAATCGATTGTCACCAAGAACGGAATGATACTGACGCTGGGAACCGACTATACGGAAACTTCGACTCCGGCGGCGACCATATCACAGGCAACAACCGGTGTATCGGGCAACGGCACCAAGGCGACCATTACATTCTCGGGTGGCGCTATCATTCCGGTCGGTGCCGCCGTCGACATCTTCAACATGGTTCCCAAAGCCTACAATGGGCGTTGGACTGTCACGGCGTCGAGCGCCGGCAGCATCTCATTTGCCTCTCCGGTGACTGGGGCTCAGACGACAGCTGGGACTGTCAAGGCATATAACTTCCAGGCCGGCAGCATCAGGCTTTCGACTCCTGCAGCGGCCGGCGATGTCATCAAGATATGGCGCGGCGATCCACTTCAGTCGACACTCGGTTCTGAAATAGACGCGTTTGTCGGATATGGCACCGACAATTCAAACGCAATCTCCGGCAACCGCATCGGCCTTTCTGTCTTCGGACTACGTTGGGATAAGACCAACAACATCTCATCTAATGTCGGCTCGATCGCACAGCTCGTCTGCGATCCCACGGATACCTATATCACATGCGATCGAGGCCTCGGCTTCCAGGGCAAAATCATCAACGCCATCGATATGACGAATGTGAACGCTCAGTCGTATCTGATGAAATTTCCGCTCTCGACTGCGGGGATTACTGCTGCCGGCAATCTCGCGATCGGGAATATCGGAACATTTGACTTGACCGGCTACGGCACGGCTGTCATCGGGAACACCACGAATGGGGGCATAGTTCGCATCGGTGACGGTACCGCCCTCGGGCGTGTCGCCGTTGGTTCGGGTTTCGCAATGCAAGTCGGCTCGGACACCAACACCGATGTATCGCTAATCCGCAACGGCTCTGAGTTCGCCCGTGCCACGTCTACTCAGATGAAATTCACATCCCCGCCAAAGTTGCCGGAATTCGCTACAGCTTTTCTTCCGACTTGCAACTCTTCGTCGCGGGGCGATATTGCAATTACAACCGACGGAGCCGCAAGTTTGACATGGGGAGCAACGGCAACGGGAGGAGGAACGGCACTATATCAGGTCTGGTGTAATGGATCGGCCTGGACTGTAACTGGCAAATAGGCCGTGAAACACAACGCCAAAACAGAATCCCTCGTGCGCGCCATCTGCGCCGAGTATGACATCGAAATCATCCCGGGCAATGTCTACCCGCTGCCTGGGCAAACCTGCGCCATGTCGACCATGTGCCAGATCTTCGCGAAATATGGAGAAGGCCATTTCCGGCTCGTCATGACGACACTTAGGCGAGACTAGGGGGGGGAAACAACGCACTCATCGATCTAACGACGCTGTCGGCCGTCTCTGACCTGATAAGGGCCTGTCTGGATTGGGTGGAGAGCCGCTGCTTTTGCCGCTTCGAACCGATCCTCTTGCGCTTTGGTGTCGTCCCTCATGATCGAGAGCACGTAGTCCAATGGCGTCAGGCCACTTGCCGCTACCTCTTCTTGCCGTTTAGCCGTCGCCTTGTTTGGTGCGCCCTGCTTTCGACCAGCGCCAGGCCGCTTGCCGCCGCGCTGGGACATTTGATTTCCTTTGATTGTTTTTCAAAGATGGGTGATGCTCGCATGCCGCGCACTTAGTTGAGCGTGATGTGAGCCAACCTTTGGGATACACCAATTGCGAGTAAGAATTGGCATTAAGAAAAAAGGGATACCTGTAATTCAAGAAGAGACCGATATATCCGGGGAAGGTGAATTGACTAACGCTATAGTTGCTCTCATCCATAGGTTTCGACTGGAGCATCCAAATGTGGAATTTTGGAACACCGAAATTGCGCTAGATCAAGTGGACTGATTTCTGCAATGGCTTATGGGGACACTCCCCAATCGCTTCCATAAGCCTCAAGCAACTGGCCGGCGCTCGAATTCCAAAGCTAACATGGGTTAACCTTGGGGTAATAAAAAGAAATGACCGAAATAAAAAGATCACCGCTCTTTCACACTTGGGAGGATCAAAAAAAGAAGCCGAGATCTACAAACTTCATCATCGTGAGATTTATGATCAGTACATCATTTATCGAGCCGCGAGCCGCGCCGGCCACGTGGAATACGGCAAATGGCTTATCGCATCGCTTCTAGCCGTTCACGGCGGCGCGATCTACGCAATATCAACGTTGCGATCTTCTGTGAAACCGGCGCAAATTGAAGGCTTGATTTCCGGAGCAAGTTGGAACCTTGCCGGAATTGTCTTGGTACTTCTTGCTGCCTTTTGCGCTTGGCTGAACTTTCAATTCTCGGAATGGCTATATGGAGAATGGGCTGATCCAGCGATGCTATATCGCAGTGACCATTTTCCTAAGCCTGATGAAAAATACGACCCGATAAATGCCACCTTGTTCCTTGCGGCACTCTTTGGAATACTGAGCCTTTTCGCCTTCATATCCAGCGCGGTCGACGTCATGCAGGCTTTACGCTCGGGTTAACGTCAGAAGAGAAAATGACAGCGGACGAAGAAGACAACCCATTAATCCGATTTGTGAAAGCCTTGGCGAGACGTCAAGCTCGGCTAGATGCTGGCTTGAATGCTGACGGAAAACAGCGACCTGCGCCATCTGAGAGCCTGGACGTTGCCCTACTAAGAAGATCAATAGGAAGAAGCGTCCCACCTCCGAAACCTAGTCTACAATCGCCTCAGTTCCGATGTCCGGCAATTCCATCTCATGGATTCGCAAATCCATGGCCGAATGAGCATAGAAATCCCAACTCTGTCCTGGCTGGATAACGCCACCGCAGAAGCGGGATACAAGCTCGTTTGTACCGGGCTGCAGCCCTTCAACCTTTACGGGGTGAGTGCCAGCTTCGATCGTGACTTTCGTGGTCATTGATATCTCAGAAACCTAACCCGCCATCGTCAACGGCCATAAACAGAGCCGGATCGATGAGCTTCTGCCGTGGAATCACCCGGCAGAGTAATGCGTACCCAAAGGCTTCTGTTGGCCCGAAGGAGACATCACATGAACTCGTCGCGCCTATAAAAATTGCCATAGATATGGCGTAGAACCGGAATGGATGAGGCCAACTCGGCCGGATTGCTTTCGCTGTAGACCAGGGCAACGAAATGGTTTTCGGTCACTCCCGCGATCCCCGTCGTAATGTCGCGTTCTTCCAGGACGACAAATTTTTGACTGGCCAGTGAGATGCTATTTGCCGCTGCCGTTTCGAAACTCGATTTATTCAAAACAACGTACCATACCCAAGGATCGGATAGAGAGGTGGCGAGGAGTATCGCAGAGCAAGCTGGAACACCGAGGACGGCAATAACGCTACTGGCTGCTCTTCGAAAATAGCGGCGATATAAAGCGATGAACGCGCTGGCAAGCCAGACGAGTAGTGTCACTACGACTCCGAGCAAAATAAGCGGCCCTGCAAGATCGAGAAACCCTCTCAGCCCATCGGCAAAACCAAGTGGCCAAAAATCAAAGGCGCGAACATAGGTAGTAATCATTGTACCGAGCAAAACGGCAATAACGATCCGTCGAATATTCCACGCGTCCACCGGCTTAACTAACTCATTCATTTCGTGCTCTTGTCGCCAAACGTCATTCACTGAATTCGGCACCTACTTCGCGACCAGCATTGCATGAGCGCCTCTGGTCTCATAGCGGTAGTCACATATACTGGCGCGAATATGCACCGAATAGAATTTCCGATTTTGATGCATAGTTGCCGTTTCGGTCAGGGCTGATGTCCTCGACATCGCTTAAAAGCATTTTGGTCAAGGTGTGAACGGGGCACCGCTTACACTGTTGGCTCAAAGCGGACGATGTTATGTCGCACCTCTATGAGGTTCGGATGTAGACCTCACGAGTTCTCGTAGCCGGGACACTGATTTCGTAGGAAATGCTCCTTGGCCCCACAGTTTCGCATAGCCTATTGAGCCATGCTTATCGAGAACCTGATCGGCGGCCTGAAGAACGGCGGCTCCAAAAGCTGACTTCTCGCAGATTTCGTCAAGTATGATCTTGCCATCCTCAATCGGCAGATTTGACCAAAGTTCATCGAACTCTAATATGCGAACCCTGGTGCGTTGCCCCGCATTTTCGACAACCCACCGATATTCGCCAGGTTCCTCCCAAAAATGCGCTTCGGATATCGCCTCTCCGGACATGGCAAGACACGCTGCCTCGACAAGTTCTTCCAGGGCATGCCCCAAGTAAGAGGCTGTAATGGTCACTGCCGAAGACCCAATCTCCAAATCGCATGATGCCCACCCGACTGTGCCTGCAGCAAGTCGGTATTCAATGCGTACGACGGGCACCAGCGGTAAACTTAAATCTGCCATGCAGGTCCAATACACCATCGGTTGTAGCATCACAAACGCAGTCACAAGGCTCCGCGGCATTCGGCTCGTGATTGCCGTCTCAAGCGTAGGGATGATTTCGAAACAGTACGCCACCGGTAGGTCAAGGTGCGAGGTAGGCAACGCTTACGATCAATGAACTGCTGCCTTGGAATTACAAGAGGAAGTAATATGGCCCTGAAGACTGCAGTCCGCCAATGCGACATGTGCCAGGCCGCAGGCAATCTATAAAAGATGACATGAGTTATCGCCGACGCTAGGATCGATACATGCCACTCCATCCAGACATCCTCAGATTCACCAGCGCACTTCGCGAGCTTGAGACGCATCTGTGCGCGAATGATGCGCCTCACTGGGCTCATCACATAGCAAGATGCGCAGCCTCAATTGAGCAGTCTGATTATTACGGAGTTGAACGCTTCCTTGGGCTTTTCGGTGGGATGGGTTCGTTGAACGATCTTATTCTCCATCGCAATGGCCAAATGCTTACTGCCGAGAATGACGAGTTGCGCACATTACTGACGCGAAGCTATGAGATGGCCGATGCGCTCCGCCGCGAACGACTATGAGCAGGCTCGGCAAATTCCACGGTAAGGTCGTAAGCGCTCTACTTTCGCCACGCAATGCCGACGAATGGCGCAAATTCTTCGTCAAGTAAGCTGAAATCTATGAAGCCGCCCATACAGAGGGTCAAGGTGCGATTTGAACACCGCTTACACCTCACCCGCCATCCCCTCGCCTGGATCACGATATCCTTTGGCGTGCCTATGGGCCTTTCCGTCAGCCAGCATGGGCGATGGAAGAGGGATAGGAGCCAGTTCACTTGATTTTCCGTAACTATGAAAAATAATTATCGTACATACAAATAATCATTGCGGCTTGCGATGAATTATCGTACATACAATATATGAAGATCATCTGGGATGAACCGAAGCGCGAAACGAACCTGACCAAGCACGGTCTGGACTTCGCTGATCTGTCCCTTGAGTTCTTCCGTGATGCCAAGATCGGATCAGCAAAGGCTGACCGCTTCGTTGCCGTGGGCGAGTTGAACGGTCAGATCGTTGTTGCCGTCATCTTCAAGCCGCTCGGTTCCGAAGCGATCTCGGTAATCTCCATGCGTCCAGCAAGCTCCAAGGAAAGGAGAGCATGATGGCTATCAAGTTTTCCTCGAAACGCCCCCTCACCGAAGGGGAAGAGGCAGAAATTCAGAAGATGATTGCATCAGACCCAGACAATCCGGAACTGACCGATGAGCAGCTCGCTAACCTGAAGCCGCTTCGGGATGTTCTTCCCGATCTAGCCGCCGGCATTGACAAAGAGATTGCCAAGCGCGGCCGGCCAAAGGCTGATCAGACGAAGCTGCCTGTGACCCTTCGCCTCGATCCTGATGTGGTCGATCGCTACAAGGCAACCGGCAAAGGCTGGCAAAGCCGGATGAATGACGATCTCCGCAAGGCTATCGGCCTGTAAGTAAAGCCCGACCAGCAGTTATGCCGATCGGGCTGCGATAGATGACGACAACAGCAGGAATTGAACCCGCATCCCCAGGTGCGATCCCGGTCTCTTCCATTTGAGTTATGCTGTCGACTTCAGATTGGTTCCGCAAGCGGGGCGTATTGTGCCGTTCTGTCCTCTGGTGAGGAATTAGTCGGGAAGGACCGGTAGGTAATCTCACCCTCTCCCGCACAGAGCGTCATTTTGCGCTTGGCTCAGTGAGACATTTGCCAAGAACTAGACGATGTACCTTTCCGATCTCGTTGCCCACTCGGGCGAATTGCTATGGCCTGTGAGGGCATATCCTCACCTTTCTGCGCCTGCGCTTAGCTAACAGGAGGCACCCTCGTTGAGACGACCGCTTGGCCGCTTGAGATGTTCAGCCACATCACGCAGCCGCTAACCCACATCAGCTTCGAGCATCATGGCCTGCCCGGAGCCTTGCGCTCAGAGCGACATGTCCGTGAGCGACATATGCAAGTATAAGTTGACCATTTCCGTAGAATCAATTCAACTTCTTTTAGTTTATTTCTCTTGGGGGGCACTTCATTGATCAGGACATCTCTCGCCTTAACAATAACTGCGGCACTCGCTTCTTGTCAGAGTGACGGAGTCATCGTTAGAAACAATATCTTTATCGCGCAGACTGCCGCCCAACAGGCTCTTCACAATAGCAGCGCGCAGAACATCGCGCTTGTCAGCTCGACCGAACTTGTCCCGGGCCATATATACAAGGTAGCTGACAACGATTTCAAAGAAATTTGCAGTGCAGACGTTGACCAGCAGAACAAATTAAAGGTGCTAGCACCTTTCAAGACTGTCGATACACAAGACGCTATTGCCGACCAACCGAGAGACGTTGACGTCGAAATACTTGGGCAATCCTTGGCTACCTACAACAGCATCAAGGTGAAGGGCTATAGGACGTATGATGTTCGCAACGGCAACCAGGTTGTGGACGCCTCCTACATCTTGGCCAATGTCAAACGCGGCAAGGAAAGTTGCTTCGATGCCGTACTCCCGCGCAATAAGCCCTATCTGGTGGTCGATCGGGTCGCCGTCGGCAAGGAAGTCGAAACTTGGTACAGTCGAGGTTTCGGCGCCAGTGTTGGCTGGGGACCGGTCTCCGCGCGAATCAAACCAGTCGATAAACAAACCGGTACAAAGACCGACAGGGTATTCGGCGCTACTGGAACGTTAGTGCGATAGGCTAAATTAGCCGCGACGATGATTGGAACGTAGTTTGGATCTCAGCTTGGCTCCAGAGCAATGTCCAATTGAGGGACGAGATCGGTAAGCCACGCCGTAGCGTGGACGGATAGATGTCACCTCTTCCCAATCTCGTTGCCTTTCGGCGAATTGGTCCGAACCAAGCACGCCATGCTTGGTTCGGATTTATATGTAACCTACCCGGCTGGGGAGACCACACACGCAACATCGTTGCCTATTCGGGCGAATAGGTGCCCGAGCCTAAGCCCGGGCGAGGAGGATGCGGTTCCGGTGATCAGCCGGGCAGAGCCTCGAGCAGTTTAGATTGGCTCTGGAAGGTCGGCCCCCATACGGTGAACCTCTAACCCGACTTAATGCCTACGGCTACGGAACCTTCCATATTTCGTTGACCGAAGCTCTCGCTCCGATCCGAGGGTGATCCCGGTGGCCAGATTGGGGCAGAGCCTCATATGGCTATAGCGGCCTCAAGCGAGACCAGCTTCTTTGTTCCAACTGGCGACAAGGCGCCGCATCGAGTGATGGCCGTGGAACGGGACGGCGAATTGTTCAGCGATCACAGCTCGAGCTGTCGAAATCAACAAAGTAGCGCCGCCGCGGAACCATTCACGAGAATGATGCAGTCCCATTGCCTCTAGGCGGTCATGTACAGCGGCTTCAATGCTCGCTATATTGGCCGTTCCGGCGTCTAGTTCCGCCGCTGCCTCGACCGCAGTCGCCACTTTTTCATCATCTAAGCCATCGCCTAGGATCAGTTCGAAGCGCCGAGAAGTGACGGCGCTCATCGGCCCGCGAACGTAGAGCAGATCGTGAAGCTTTATGGGACGCCAACCAGCCCCGCTAATCTGTCCCATTCGATTGGTGACAGTGTATGTATACCCAACTTTAATTGGGTCGGTGTCGGCGTCGCCATCATGTCCTAGGAAATACAGACATGCATAAGCGGGTTCTGAGCAATGGGAAGACGGTCTATTATTGCTACGCTTGGCGTGGTGGCCCTCTTCTCAAACATAGCGATGGCTCTCCGATCCAACCTGGTGACCCGCTTCTTATTCGGGCTTTCGCCGAAGCCACAAAGGACAGATTTGTAGATCCGTCTGAAACCTTGAACAAACCAATCACAGAATACCGCACTTCAACCGATTTCGCGGGGAAGGCGGCTAAGACATGGAAAGAATACGATAGATATCTTGATTTAATCCGGGACGAATTCGGAACAATGTCGTTCGCGGTGCTGCAGGACAAGGACACGTGGCGAATTCAAGGAATGGCGCGACGGCATGGCGGCGAAACCGCGCACCGCAGACTACGCGTGGACGACGCTCGCGAGAGTGCTCTCGTTCGCCAAGGATCGTGGGCGCATCGCAGTCAATGTATGTGAGGGCGATGGTCGGTCATATGAGGCCGACCGAGCCGAGAAAATTTGGACTGACGAACTGCTGGAGAAGATTTTCGCTATCCTGAGCCCCCGAATGAAGGCCGCTGTCACTATGCCACTTTGGACTGGGCAACGGAAAAGCGATCTGCTGAAGGCTCCGCTTACCGACTATGATGGAACAACCGTCAAGGTTAATCAGAACAAGCGTGATGCCCGAGTGCAGATCCCAGTGGGAAAACCGCTTAAAGAAGCTCTGGATGCGATCCTGCGTTCCCGCGACGAGGAGACCGGAACAGTCACGGCGACAACCTCCTGACGAGTTCTAGAAACAAACCATGGACTTCCGATGGCTTTGACACAGCATGGCAGCGGGCATTGACGAAATGCAATATCACTGACCTCACCTTCCATGATCTGCGAGGGACGGCAGTCTCCCGGCTAGCGATAACGGGTTGCTCGACACCGCAAATTGCCTCGATCACCGTCCACTCATTGCGAGACGTAGAAGCGATTCTTGATGCACACTACTTGGGCGGCAAGGTCGAGCTTGCTGAACAACCAATTGCAAAATTGGACGCTTTTGTTGAGGCAAAAAAGTAGCCGGAATGGCTGCCACATCATAGCTCGGGGAACGTCTTGAGAACGACTTTGCAAAACGGTCCATTATTTTGCAAAACGACGACGAATTTTAAGGAATTATAATGTTAATATTATATTGTAAAATCACCACATTCCGATGGTGAGAGCGATGGGGCTCGAACCCATGACCTACTGATTAAAAGTCAGTTGCTCTACCAGCTGAGCTACGCTCTCCCTTTCCGCGGACGTTTCCGCCCCGGCTGGAAGTGCGCGGAACATATGCAGGCGCCCCATTGCGGTCAACCCATAAAATTGCGGTTTTGGTGGCTTCAAGATGCTTTTCCTCATCTCCAGACGAAGAAATCATGGTGTTTCCCTCGAAATCGGCGAGATAGCAGGCATCCGCGTGAAACTGGAATCTGTGGGGAAAACCGCAGGCAATGGCGAGGCAGCTTCGTGTGGCCGGAATAATCGTTACAATTTCCCTCAATAGTAAGGGTTGCAATCAAGGGATTGGTCCGTTCGCCCGCAATGATTTGGGGTGCGAATCGTTTTTGGTGTATATCAGTTATTGTTAACAACCCGTCGGGTCCTCAGGAGGTTCTTTTATGGAAGACGCACACGTCGGTTGGATTGCAGCAATTATCATTGGCGGCTTGGCAGGCTGGTTC
>JGI25162J39368_1001393_pt1 | contig 13235 bp, 9 predicted proteins | sample AraplaL_Cvi_mTSA_FD_39368 | JGI IMG/M metagenome (IMG submission 39368) | reverse complement strand
TATTGCTCGGCCGCCTGCACATAGGCAGCCTTCGCAGCGCGCTGCTGGTGCAGCAGGGTGCCGCCCTGGAAAATCGGCGCGGTCGCTGCCGCACCCAGACTCCAGAATCCGGTCCCTGCCTTGAACACCTGACCGATCGCCAGCGCCGTGCTGCCGGCATTCGCGGTCAACGCAATATTCGGCAGCCGGTTCGCCGTGGCGATGCCGATCTGGGCACTGGCAACATGCATGTTGGCCTCGGCCTGCAGCACATCCGGGCGCTGCGCCACGAGTTGCGAAGGCAGGCTCAGCGGCAACTCCTGCGGCAGTTGCAGAGTTGCAAGCTCGAATTTTTCAGCTGGTGCCTGACTCGGAAACCGGCCAGCCAGAACGGCAAGAAGGTGCTGCTGCTGCGCCAGTTGCTTGAGCAGCGGCGGCAGCGTGGCGTTGACTTGCGCGAGCTGCGATTCCTGCGCGGCGACATCCAGCCGGCCGGCATAACCCTTGGCCATCTGGTAGCGCAGGATCTGCAGCATGTGGGTATTGATGTCGATCAGCTGCCGGGTCGCGTCGATCTGCGCCTGCAACGACGCCTGCTGAACCGCCGCGAGCACCACATTGGTGCTCAAGGTGATCTGTGCCGCGATCATCTGATAGCGGACGGCCTGTTCCTGCGCCTTCACCGACTCGGTCGTGCGACGGTTCAGCCCGAACACATCGGGCACGTAAGACACACTCACCTGCGGAGTGAACAGGCTGAACAAAAACTCGTTGGCCACGACCGGGTAGTTGGGTACAGGTGCCAGCAAGGTCGACTGCATCTGGCGATTGGCTGAAGCGCTGGCAGTGACGCTGGGGTAATAAGCTCCCCGTTGCGCTAGCACATTTTCACGGGCTACCAGCAACGCCGCCTGCGCCGCCTTGAGGTCGTGATTGCTGGCGAGCGACTGTTCGATCAGCGCATTCAGCGGCCGGGAACGAAACAGCGTCCACCAGTCCGCGGGAATCTCGCCGCCCCTGGCAAAATGCTGGGCATCTCCACCATCGACGTTGGCGCTACTGGCGGTGGTCGAGAGCGGGTGATCGGTGTAATCCCTGACATCCGGCGCGGCCGGCCGCTTGAAATCGGGGCCCACGGCGCAACCGGCCATCAGCAGGCAGGCCAGCACCGCGATGCAAGTCACCGTGCACGATGACGACGCAGGGAGAACGGACGAAGCTTTCCGGCTCATCTCATCACTCGATCCTGCGGTCTTGGCAAACACATCGGCCCACGGCTTGTTCATGCGAGCGTGTCTTCGAGAGATGATGTAATTCGAATGTAACGATATATCGTAGCAAATGGCAGCGATAGCCCCAGCCGGAAGTCATGGCTTCACGCTTTGGCAAGCCACGACTGCCGTTGCCGCAACTCCAGGCGGACATGCGAAAATTGACCCATTCACCGGCACCCGCGTATTCCATGACCTCTCAGAAATATGACTTCCGCCAGTTCCAGGAAGAATTGGCCAAGCTTGAGCGCAAGGACGAACGCAAGATTGAACCCAAGGTTGAAAAGCAGCAGCCGTCCAGACCGCTCGGCAAGAAGGCAGCGGCAGCCCAGCGCCTGGCAATGGCGCGCGAGGAATTCCTGGTGCTGCGCAAACGACACGATCTGACCGTGGCGGACGTGGTGGCCTTCTTCCCCGAGGAGGAAGGCATTGCCTATCTGCAACAACTCATCGTGGCGGCGCAAGCGAAACCCCGGCGCACACGAAAGGTCGCGGAAGTACCCAGTGCAGGGTGAGTGCCAACGCACCCATATCTCCCTACTGACCCTCACGGCGGTCTGATCCAACTTGAATGCCTGAGCGGAAGAACGAGCTTGACTCCTCCAAATATTTCCATAATTCTGGAAATATGAAATCGAAGGACGCCCTCACCTGCCTCAGCGCACTCGCCCAGGAGCATCGCCTCAACCTGTATCGCCTGCTGGTACAGGCCGGCGAGGACGGCATGGCGGTGGGCGAGCTGGCTGCGGCGACCGGACTGGCCGGGGCGACGCTGACCAACCATCTGCACGTCCTGCGCCGTGCCGGCATGGTCAGCGACGAGCGGCGAGGCCGGGTGATCCAGTGCCGTGCGAGCTATCCGCAGATGAACGCCCTGCTCGGCTTCCTCACCGAGAACTGTTGCGCGGGTTCGGNAGCGGCCGACTGCGCGCCCGCCATGACATGCCAGCCGGCAAGGAAAAAACGATGANACGCTTCCATGTGCACGTGAGCGTCGACCAGCTCGACAGTCGTATCCGTTTGAGATGACCATGCATACCCAACCGTACAACGTGCTGTTCCTGTGNACCGGCAANTCCGCGCGCAGCGTGATGGCCGAAGCCCTGCTCAACGTGCTCGGTAAAGGCCGGTTCCANGCATACAGCGCCGGCAGTTTTCCCAGCGGCAAGGTGCAGCCGATCGCCGCCGAGCTGGCGCGCGAATTCGGTTACAACGAACCGCTGCGCAGCAAGAGCTGGGACGAGTTCGCCCAGGCCGGTTCGCCGGCGATCGACATGGTGATCACCGTCTGCGACAACGCCGCCGGCGAACTATGTCCGATCTGGCCCGGCCAGCCGGTCACCGCGCATTGGGGCGTGCCTGATCCAGTGGCCGTGGACGGCGCCGAGGAAGAACGCCGGCGAGCATTCCAGTCGGCGTGGCTGATGCTGCGTCGACGCGTCGATCTGTTGCTGGCACTGCCACTGGAAAAACTCGATCGCCTGACGATGCAGCAGGAGCTGCGCGCCATCGGCCAGACGGCAGCCACCGATGAGCAGTGAAGCCATCGCGGCGGTGCCGCCATCACAGATCGGATTTTTCGCACGCTACCTGAGCGTGTGGGTCGCGCTGTGCATCGTCGTCGGCATTGCACTGGGCCATCTCATTCCCGGCATCTTCGCCACGCTGGCTGCAGCCGAAGTGCAGCACATCAACCTGCCGGTCGCCGCACTGGTGTGGCTGATGATCGTGCCGATGCTGCTCAAGGTCGACTTCGCGCAACTCGCGGGCGTGCGACGCCAGGCGCGCGGCATCGGCATCACCCTGCTGGTGAACTGGGCGATCAAACCGTTCTCGATGGCGCTGCTGGGCTGGCTGTTCATCCGGCATGTGTTCGCCGCATGGCTGCCGGTCGGGCAGCACGATGCGTATATCGCGGGACTGATCCTGCTGGCGGCTGCACCATGCACGGCGATGGTGTTCGTATGGTCGCGGCTCTGCGGTGGCGAACCGAATTTCACGCTGGCGCAGGTGGCGCTCAACGACACCATCATGGTCGTCGCATTCGCGCCGATCGTGGCGCTGCTGCTGGGTGTGGCGTCGATCCATGTGCCCTGGGGCACGCTGCTGCTGTCGGTGCTGCTGTATATCGTGGTGCCCGTGATCACGGCACAGCTATGGCGTGGATGGCTGCTGCGCCGTCGCGGACAGGCCGCGCTGGACGCGACGCTGCATCGCATCGACCCATGGTCGACTGTGGCCCTGCTCGCCACGCTGGTCCTGTTGTTCGGCTTCCAGGGCGAGGCGATCCTGGCGCAGCCGCTGATCATCGCGCTGCTGGCTGTGCCGATCATCATCCAGGTCTATCTCAATGCCGGTATCGCCTACGGCCTGAGCCGCTGGTTGAAGGTGCCGCATTGCGTGGCCGGCCCGGCGGCACTGATCGGCGCCAGCAATTTCTTCGAGTTGGCGGTGGCGGCAGCCATCAGCATCTTCGGGCTGCGCTCGGGTGCGGCGCTGGCGACGGTAGTCGGTGTGCTGGTCGAGGTGCCGGTGATGCTGTCGGTGGTGCGCATCGTCAACCGCACCGGACACTGGTTCAACGAGCAACTGGCACCGGCGACGGTGAACGATTGACGTGCTGCGCCGGCGCTTGCCGGCGCGGCACCATGATTACTGCTACGGCGTGCTTCACCTTGTCCAGTCGGCAACGCGCGTCTCGCTAGCGAACCGCCCATCCTCGTGCCGAGCGGACCCCTCATGCAAAAGCTCCCCCTAAGCTTGGTGGCGCATAAAGGCTAGGCGGCATTGCCTCGCCGCCTCACCACTGGGCAGGAGTCCACATGAAGAAGTTCATCCTTGTTCTGACCATCGCCGCTCTGGCCGCGACCACGTTTGTCGCCAGCGCGGAATCCCCCTCCACCGAACTCGGCAAGCAAGCCAGGATCCAGATGCCGCAGGCACGTGAAATCGCGCTCAAGGCTTATCCGGGCAAGATCGTCAAGGAAGAGCTGGAGCAGGAAAAGGGCGGCAGCGGCTTGCGCTATTCGTTCGATATCGCCAATGGCAAAGTCACCCATGAAGTAGGCGTCGATGCGAAAACCGGCAAGCTGCTGGAAAACTCCATCGAAGGTGCCGACAACGATTGACCGCGCACGATTCGTTCGTCATGCAGCGCGAATCCGTCCAGTCGGGTGGACAGTTCGGTTGCGTTGCCCTCCGACTCGCCGGCGAATGGCTGGCCGAGATGCCGTTCACCGGCTAAGCGCCCCTCCTGGCCTCCCCTTGCGAGCAGGGGGAGGCACAAAAACGATCAGTGCCGCCCGTAGGCCCACAGCAAAAACGGCGGTAGCATCCGCTTCCATGACGCCTGGTTGTGCACGCCGCCCTGCAGCTGGAACAGCGACGCATCCGCGTGACGCGACGGATGCGTCGCGTAGTCCATGTTGATCGAATAGCCGAGCTGCTTCAGACCGCGTGCGTGGAAGCCATCCGCACCACGGTAACCTTCGAGCAGATCCTGCGCGTCGTCGACGGTGTCGTTGATGCCGTCGCCATCGCGATCCTTGGTCTCCTCCGCAGTGCCCACCGCAAACCACATCTTCAGGCCGACTCGCTTGCCTCCACGATCGACCATCGCCTGCGCCAGCCGCGTGTGCTGCACCGTCGTGGCGCTCGTGCGATCCGCCGCCAGCCAGAACGAGGGCGAGAATGCGCCGACCCGGCCGAACACGTTCGGATACTGCCAGCCAAGATTGAACGCGTTCAGGGCACCCAGCGACCAGCCCAGCATCGCGCGTTCGTGCGCGGACTTGCGCGTGCGGTAGTGCGTGTCGATGTATGGCACCAGCGTCGTTGCGACCCAGGTGGAATAATCCTGCGCACGCGTGCCGATCGGACCGATCTGCGAGCCACCGACGAGGCTGCGCGAGGTGGCGCGGTCGGACAGACCATAACCACTGGCGCGATCGGCCAGCATGTCGATCGCGACCACCATGACCGGTTCGATCGCATGCTCGCGATAGAGCTGCGCCAGCGTCGCCTGCAGGCCTACCGCAGCCATGTCCTGGCCATCGTTCGCGTACAGCACGGGATAACGGCGGCTGGTGTGGCCGTAGTCCGGCGGCAGGTAGACCGTGACTTTTATCTTTTCCGGCGCAAACGCCGGTGCATCGAGCTGCAGTTGCACAACCGCGTCGTCGGAGACCTGCACAGGCAGTGCGTTCGATGCCGAGGCCGGGCGGATCCCACCGCCCAACAGCACGCCGAACAGCACCCATGCAGCGAGATAACGATGGATCACGCGGTGCACCGGATTCATCACTCCACGCCAGCGAACCACGCGCCATGGCCGGGCAATTGCAGCAGGTTGCCGTCGAGGTTTCCCTGCAACAAACCATGGCCATCGATTCGACGCTGCTTGCCGAGTGTCGCCGGCAAGCGGATGTCGACGGCGGCATCGGCCAGGTTGAACACGACCAGTGTGGCGCGGCCATCAAGACGTCGAATGAACGCCAGGACCGGCTCGGCGGTCTCGATGAATTCAATATCGCCCCAGCGCAGTGCCGGCTGCGACTGACGCCAGTGCATGAAGGTGCGGAAACCGTTCAATACCGAATGCGGGTCGGCCTCCTGCCGGGTCACCGCCAGCGCGCGATGCTCCTGCGGCACCGGCAGCCACGGCATGCCGCGACTGAAGCCGGCATGTGCGTCGTCGCTCCACGGCATCGGCGTGCGACAGCCGTCGCGGCCCTTGAACTGCGGCCAGAACGCGATGCCGTAGGGATCCTGCAGCGACTCGTACGGCAGATCGGCCTCGGTCAGGCCAAGTTCCTCACCCTGATACACACATACCGACCCGCGCAGCGAACAGACCATCGCCGTGAGCAAGTTGGCCAGCTGCGGCGAAGGTCGGCCCCTGCCCCAGCGCGTCAGTACGCGCTCAACGTCGTGGTTGGAGATCGCCCAGCACGGCCAGCCTTCGGTCATCTGCGCTTCCAGCGTCTGCACCGTGCTGCGGATGTGCGTGGCGCTGAAGTCGTCGGTCAGCAGCTCGAAGCTGTAGCCCATGTGCAGGCGGCCATGGCGGGTGTATTCGGCCATTGTCGCCAGCGAATCCTCCGAGGAGATTTCGCCCAGTGCAGCCACATCCGGATAGCCATCCATCAGCTTGCGCAGCTCGCCGAGAAAGGCGAGGTTCTCCGGCTGCGTATTGTTGTAATAGTGGTACTGGAACGCGTACGGGTTGTCCGGGCTGAAGCCGCGGCCCACGCGCTTCTCTTTCGGCTTGGGCGGGTTGTCGCGCAACTCGCGGTCGTGGAAGCAGAAGTTGATCGCGTCCAGGCGCACGCCGTCGACGCCCTTGTCCAGCCAGAAGCGCACGCTGTCGAGGATCGCCGCGCGCACCTCGGGATGATGAAAATTCAGATCCGGCTGCGAGGTCAGGAAATTGTGCAGGTAGTACTGCCCGCGCCGCGGCTCCCACTGCCAGGCCGAGCCGCCGAACAGCGACAGCCAGTTGTTCGGCGCGCTGCCATCGTCCTTCGCATCGGCCCACACGTACCAGTCGGCCTTCGGATTGTCGCGGCTCTCGCGGCTTTCCTTGAACCAGGCATGCTCGATCGAGGTGTGGCTGAGCACCTGGTCGATCATCACCTTCAGGCTGAGGCCATGCGCCTTGGCCAACAGACTGTCGAAATCCGCCAGCGTGCCGAACAGTGGATCGACGTCGCGGTAATCGGCAATGTCGTAACCGAAGTCGGCCATCGGCGATTTGAAGAACGGCGCGATCCAGATCGCGTCGACGCCAAGGCTGGCCACGTAGTCGAGCCGCTCGATGATGCCTGGCAGATCACCCACGCCATTGCCATCGGTGTCCAGGAAGCTGCGCGGGTAGATCTGGTAGGTGACGGCTCCGCGCCACCAGGGTGCATCACTCATTCGAATGTCCCGTAAGTTCTTGCCCGAATCGAAGCAGCACGCCCGAGGCGGCGCTTTCGCAACTTACTGGGGAGCTTACCGGCTGCATGCGAGTGCAGCCGCGACAGTGCATACGTATTCATGGATAACGGTTATCGCGCTGCAACATTTACATGACTCAAGCGTTTGGACGTCCAAATGAAAATCTCCCATATCGCGCCGAAAGGCTGCTGACGCTGGCGCAACCGCACATCCGAAAGGCCTGTTCACGTCTCGCCATCGCTGCACAGCGATCCGGCAACGCACGTGTTTTCGATGCACAGCAGCACAATGAATACGTATGCAGGAAACCTCTCGGCCACGAAAGGCGGCCCTAACATGACAACACGTCGATGGAGCCTCGGCACGTGCATGCGTGCTGCCCGTCGCAACGTTGGGGCTGGTGATTGCAACCACTACAAAAAATGACACGCAACCCTGGGAGGGGATAACGGTGATATTCAAACGCAATGTGCTTGCCTTGGCGCTGGCATCGGTCGGCTTCTGCGCGACCTCCGCCGCCGTATACGCGGCCGCGCCGCAGAATGACCAGCCGGCCAGTCCGCAGGACACCAGCCAGGCCGCGAAAGATGCCCAGGCCGTCAAGGACGCCAAGGCGAAAAAGAAGAAGGAAGCCACCGACCTTAGTGCGGTGACGGTGAGCGGCTTCGCGCTAAGTATCCAGAATTCGACCGCGGTCAAGCAGTCGTCCGANGAGATCGTCGAGGCAATCTCNGCCGAAGANATCGGCAAGCTGCCCGACGTCAGCATCGCCGAATCGATCGCCCGCCTGCCGGGCGTTTCGGCGCAGCGTGTCGCNGGTCGTGCGCAGGTCATCAGCGTGCGAGGCCTCTCGCCGGACTTCGCCACCACGCTGCTCAACGGCCGCGAGATGGTCAGCACCGGCGACAACCGCAGCGTGGAGTTCGATCAATATCCGTCCGAACTGATGAGCGGCGTTACGGTATACAAGACGCCGAACGCCAGCCTGATCGGCCAGGGACTTTCGGGCACCCTGGACATGCACACCGTCCGCCCGCTGGATTACCACGAAGCCGTGGCTGTTGTCGGTGTGCGCGGCCAGCACAATTCGCTGGGTTCGGCGGCCAACGCAAGCGCCAACGGCAATCGCTTCAACGCCAGCTATATCGGCCAGTTCATGGACCACACGCTTGGCCTTGCAGTCGGCTACGCGCACTCCCTGACTCCGACCCAGGAGAATCAGGTCGGCCTGTACGAGCCGTGGGAGCAGGTGGGCGCCGGCTGGCGTCCCGGCGTGCCCGCCGGCACCTGGTACTCGGAAGGTATCAAGGCCCTGCGCCGCACCGGCTACACCAAGCGCGACGGCGTGATGGCCACGGTGGAATGGCGGCCCTCGGACCAATGGACGAGCACGCTCGACCTGTTCCACACCAAGTCCACGCAGAAAGACACGGCCAACCAGTTCGAGGTCAACCTCGGCGACTACAACGGCGGCTATGGCCGTATCAACGTCACCAACCCCGTCATCAACGGCAACGGCACGTTCACTGGCGGTACGGCGGCCAATCTGTATCCGCTGGTGCGCGGGATGTACGACAGCCGCCACGACACGATCAACGCTGCCGGATGGAAGAACGAATTCACCGCCGGGCAGGTCAGCATCGTGGCCGATCTCAGCTACTCCAAGGCCAAGCGTCGCGAACTCAGTCTGGAAAACAATACCCAGCTGGCACCAGCTCCGCAGCTTGACACGCTGAATCTGAATTACTCCGGCAGCAACTTCTCCCAGCTGTCGCCCGGACTGGATTATTCCGATCCGAGCAAGCTGTTCCTGCGCAATACCATTTACGGCTCCGGCTACGGCAAGGTGCCGAAGATCAGCGATGAGCTGAAGAGCTTCAAGCTCGGCGCAACGGTGCCGATGCCGGATTCGATCAGCCAAGTGATCTCGGATGTCGAATTCGGCGTCAATTACGCCGACCGCGAAAAGACCAAGCATCAGCCCGAAGGGAATATCAATGTCGGCGCGCAGGGCGATACCACCATCGCGCCCGACTTGCAGTACGGCCTGGTCGATCTCGGCTTCGCCGGCGTGGGCCGCATCCCGTCGTGGTACGTACCTGGTGCCGTCGCGCGCTACATGACCTTCGCGCCCAACGAGGACGCGTCNTACCTGGTGTCGAAAGCCTGGTCGCTGTCCGAGAAGATCACCACCNCNTATGCGATGGGCAACATCGACACCACGTGGGGTGTGCCGGTACGCGGCAACGTCGGCGTCCAGCTGCAGCATGCCGACCAGTCCTCGTCCGCCAACCTGTTCAACGGCACGCAGCCTGTCGGCAGTCAAATCCAGAGGATCTCGAGCGGCAAGGCCTACACCGATGTGCTGCCGAGCCTGAATCTCGCCTTCTCGCTGACCGAAAGCCAGATACTTCGCGTGGCACTGGCCAAGCAGGTGGCGCGTCCGCGCATGGACGATATGCGTGCCTCCATGGACTTCGGCGTCGACAGCGCAACCGGCAAGCCTGGCGCCAGCGGCGGCAATCCGAAGCTCGATCCGTGGCGCGCCAACGCCTTCGATCTTTCTTGGGAGAAATACTTTGGCACCAGCGGCGGTTACGTGGCTGCCGCGTTCTTCTACAAGGACCTGACCAGCTACATCTACACGCAGACCCGTGACAACTACGACTTCTCTGCTCAGGTCGCCGGTTACACGCCGCCGCCGGGTTCGCCGCCGGCGCTGAAGACCGGCACGTACAGCGCGCCGATGAACGGCAAGGGTGGCTCGCTGCGAGGCCTCGAACTCTCCACATCGTTGCCGCTCAACATGCTCACTCCGGTGCTCGATGGCTTCGGCGTCCTGGCGAGCGCCAGCTTCAACGACAGCAGCATCAAGATCCTGTCTCCGGAGAACGCCACCAGTGTCGGCAACGGCCCCATCAGCCTGCCCGGCCTGTCCAAGCGCGTGTTCAACCTGACGGCCTACTATGAGAAGAACGGGTTCGATGCACGCATCAGCGAGCGCAAGCGTTCGGACTTCATCGGCGAGATTGGNAACTTTGCCGGCAACCGCACCCTGCGCTACGTCGTCGGCGAAAACATCTTCGACGCNCAGGTCGGTTACACCTTCGGTCCCGCGAGCAGCCTCCATGGACTGAGCGTGCAGCTGCAGGCGAGCAACCTGACGAACGCGCCTTATCGTACCTACGCTGGCACGAAGGATCGCCCGCTCGAGTACATCGAGTGGGGCCGCACCTACCTGCTTGGTGCCACCTACAAGTTCTGAGCTGACGCGCCAACTCCCCATCCTGCCGGCGGCAACGCCGGCAGGTTTTTTTGGCCCCGATTTGTGCAGCGTGCGCGGCTCGACAAGCCTGCCAAAGACGCCCGCCTGCTGTTGTCGATCGGGGTGGCCACGCTCCGCACCTGCAGTTAGAAACCCTGCCTCCCATCCTGCAATGCAGCACGGAAAACCGCACAGCCGTGCGGATGAATACGTATGCAGAACCATGGCATCCGCGACGCTGCGGCCTACCATGAAGAGTGCTCCCGAGGATTGATCGATGCCGTTCCGCGCACATCATCAGCCACGCGAGAACAACGCGATCACCCGCAAGTTGCCGGAGTCTCCGTTGATGCGCCCTGCTCCCCTCCTCTCACTCCTATGCGCCGCCCTGCTCGCCGCCGGATGCGCGACGCAATCGGCGCACGCGCCCGCCACCGACCATGCCACCACCAGCAAGGCGTCACCGTCGAGCGAGTCTTCCATCGCCCGCTCGGATGTCTGGTACGAGATCTTCGTGCGCAGCTGGTACGACACCGACGGCGACGGCGTCGGCGACTTGAACGGCGTCACCGCCAAGCTCGATTACCTCAAGTCGCTCGGCATCAGTGGCATCTGGTTGATGCCGATCAACCCATCGCCGAGCTATCACGGCTACGACGTCAACGATTACTACGGCATCAATCCGCAATACGGCAGCATGGCCGACTTCGAGCATCTGCTCACCGAGGCACACAAGCGCGGCATCAAGGTAATCATCGACCTGGTGATCAATCACACCAGCAGCGAGCATCCGTGGTTCAAGGCGGCCGCCGACCCCGCGGACCCGCACCACGCCTGGTACAGCTGGGCCGACCAGCGCACTGATCTCCAGGCCGTGAGCGCAACAGGCGGCCCGGCCTGGCACAAACTGGGCGAACAGCACTACGAGGGCACGTTCACTGCCCAGATGCCCGACCTCGACTACGACACGCAGGCCGTGCGCACCGAAATGCTCAAGGTCGGCCAGTTCTGGCTGAAGAAAGGCGCGGATGGCTTCCGTCTCGACGCCGCGCAGCATGTGTACTTCGACTTCAAGACGCAGGAGCACGACTCGGGAGTACTGGCGAAGAACCTCGCCTGGTGGAGCGAATTCCGACAGGCTGCGAACGCGATCGACCCGCACGCGTATATCGTGGGCGAGGTCACCCGCGACACCACCGCCGAACTGGCGCCATGGTTCAAGCCGCTGAGCGCGGTGTTCGACTTTCCGCTGGCGAACAAACTGATCGAGAGCGCGAAAAGCGAGCATGCCAGCGACCTTGCCTCGGTGCTTGAGCAGACCGATGCGACGCTCCATGCCAGCACCGGCAAGCACGGCGTCGACGCGCCGTTCCTGTCCAACCACGACCAGAACCGCGTGATGAGCCAGCTCGACGGCAATCCGCATCACATGCGCATGGCCGCCGCGCTGCTGCTCACCCTGCCCGGCCAGCCGTTCGTCTACTACGGCGAGGAACTCGGCATGCGCGGACAGAAGCCCGACCCGGATCTGCGCGAACCGATGCGCTGGAACCGCGCTCCGGATGCCCTGGGCGAAACAACCTGGAAAACCTCGACCTCGCATGACGGTCCAGCCGTGTCGGTCGAGGCAGAACAGGCCGATCCGGATTCGCTGCTGCACTACTACACGATGCTGATCCACTGGCGCAGCCAGATCGGCGTATTGCGTGACGGTGCCTTCCACGGGCACGCCGTGGACAACCCGCACATCGCCGCCTGGGAACTCGACGACACCGACAACCATGTGCTGGTCGTGCACAACCTGTCGGGTGAGCCGCAAAGCATGCCGTTGGGTGACGGCCGTTTTCGTGCCGTACTGCTGCATAGCAAGCCCGGCGTCACGCTGCAGAACGGCCGCCTGCAGATGCCGGCCTATACCACGGCGATCCTGCAATGAAGCCAAGTGATGCGATGAAAAAAACCGTACGCCGCGGTCGGCTTCGCATGGCCACCAGCGTGTGGCTAGGCCTTGCGCTGACACCGATCGCTGCAGCATCCCCGCCGCCACAGGCGACTCCCATGGCTCACATCCGCAACCACGACATGCTGATCGACCTGGGCACGGATCAGCTCAGCGTCCGCTTCGTCGCGCCCGGCATCGTGCATGTGCAAAACATGCGTGACGGTGCGATCGATGCGCCCACCCTGGTGATCGATCACCACGCCGCGCAACCGGCGTTCGAGCAGGTGCGCAGCGACGACACGACGAACGACGCGACGATTGCCAGCACTTGCGCCTCGGTCCGCTGGGACAAGCAGCATCAGCAACTGCAGATCGACGACGCGCAACATCGTCACCTGTTGCAGCTCGACTTCGCCTCGCTGCAACACGGCGCGCTGAGCCTGCAGCACGACCCGCACGATGCGCTGTACGGCATTGGCGGCTACAACGCGACCGAGGATGCCGCCGCCGGCATGCTGCGCACCGGCAAGCAAGTGGCCACCGCCGGCGAGCAGGGCCACGCCGGCGCGCCGTTCGTTTGGAGCACCACGGGCTATGGCGTACTGCTCGACAGCGATGGCGCCACCTTCACCCTGAGGCCTGGTGCGATCAGCGTCAGCGGCACCGCGAGCCGGAATTCCGACTATTACATCCTGCTCGGCACGCCCACGGAAATCTTCGCCGCGCTGACGCAACTCAGCGGTCAGTCGCCGCTGTTTCCGAAATGGGCGATGGGCTTCACCAACAGCCAGTGGGGCATCGACCAGAAAGAGCTGCTGCAGATCGCCGACACCTATCG
>JGI25162J39368_1001388_pt1 | contig 13291 bp, 15 predicted proteins | sample AraplaL_Cvi_mTSA_FD_39368 | JGI IMG/M metagenome (IMG submission 39368) | reverse complement strand
AGCGGCGCAAGGCGCCTGGGCGGATCGAAAAGTGGCGCTGGAGCGCGCGGCTCAACGCCGCTTCGGATTGATAGCCGACATCGGCCGCAATCTGGCCCAACGCATCGGCAGTATGTATGATGCGGTTTCGCGCGATCCCGAGCCGAACCTCCTTAGGAAAGCCCATGGTGGCACGCCGCATATGCGCCGAAAGGCACGGACCAATGTGGCGCGCGAAACAGCGGCGATTGAGGCCAGTTCATCCAGGCTCCATTCACGAGCGGGCTCATCGAGCACGGCAACCGCCGGACGTTGTTGATGCAGGCGACGTAGATGATCGGCATCGATATTCCACTCAAGATTCTCGTTTCGCAGAATGAGGTGGGTGATGCGTGGGTGTACCACAACGATCCCTCATGGCTTGCGGCGGCGGCATGCGCTTAAATCCACCGCGGGCATGCCGGCCCTGGAATGATGGAAAGCCGCAGTGGCTGCTGCCTGCGCAGGATAGAGCCGAGACTGTCAGATATGTCGACCGACCGGTTCGCCGATCATATCCCGTCGTCGACCGCACGTCTCGATATCCTCATCAACAATGCCGAGGTAGTGGCCACACCCACTTGAGTGACGCGTGCGGGTACGAGATGCAGTTCCCGGCCAACCATATGGTCACTTTCAGCTGACTTGCCGGCTATGGCTTGCGCTTGTGTAAGCAAAGGGCGCGGAGGTGGTCGCGCTCAGCTCATATGGGCATCGGCGCGCCGGCGGCGATTTCCACGATCGAAATTCCAAGACGCGTCCCTATGATCGTTGGCAAACCTATGGCCATTCGAAAGCCGCCAACGCATTGCCTTAACGTTGGACGCGATTGGCCAACGACATGGGGGCGTGCATTCGTAGTTCATCCGGGGTGCATCATTTCGCCTCTGGTCTGTCATATCGCTAGGGCGGAGTTTCAGTCGAAGGAACCATCGACGCCAACGGCGAACCCGTCATTGATCCGGAGAACAATTTGAGGACGCCTGAGCTGGGCGCCGCCGGCACGGTCTGCTGTGCGAGCAGCCCGCAACCGGCGTGGATGGGGGCTCATCATTGCCATGAAGCTCGCTGCGGATCAACCTTGTGCGATTTTGCATGAAGTCGGCGAGGCGGCTGGCATTTGCCGCGAGCCTAAGCGCCAGCACTTGACGAGGCTCAGTTATGAATGTGCTGTCGTCACAGCTGGACGCCGCCCCGAGTGGGCGGCGTGCCGGACTTTTAATTGGAACAGACGAGCTTAAAGCCACGTCGCTACCGTAGGGAGCGGAAGGTCGCGCGCAGATCCTCGCTTAGCGCCTGAGGTTGCTCCCAGGCTGCGAAATGCGTGCCCTTGTCATGGCGCTTGTAGAAGACAAGATTGGGATAGGCCCTGCGCGTCCAGCTTTCCGGCGCCTGATAGATCTCGTCGCGAAACGCGCTGATACCTGCGGGGAGTGGCACATTCTTCGGTGCGAAGAATGCAAGCTTGCTTTCCCGATACAGACGCGCCGAGGAGACCGCGGTGTTCGTCAGCCAATAGAGCGTGATGTTGTCGACGATATCGTCCCTGGTCAGACCCTCTTGCGCACCATCGAACACGCGGGTGATGAGATCGTAGCTGCGGATATCGTGGTCGATGATCCAGGCGGCAAGCCCCACGGGCGAGTCGGCCAAGGCATAGAGTGTTTGCGGCCGGCCCGCCATTTCCTGCGCATAGCCGAGGCCGTTCGAATAGAAATCGACGAGTTGATCCCAGGCATGCTTTTCTTCGGGATTGAGCCCGGAGGGTTCGGGGCCGCCGGGAATCAACGGAGCGACCTCGGCTGGAATGGTTGCGGGCATATTGGTGTGGATTGCAACCAGCCCGGCCGGGCGCTGAAGCGCCATCTGCTCGGTCACCGCATTGCCCCAATCGCCGCCCTGGGCGACATATCGCGAATAGCCGAGCCGCTGCATCAGCACCGCCCAGGCGCGAGCGATATGCTGCGGGTCCCAGCCATTGACATCAGGCTTACCAGAGAAGCCATAGCCGGGCAGCGATGGGATAACCACGTCGAAAGCATCTTCGGGGCCGCCACCGTAGGCAGTCGGATCGGTGAGTGGGCCGATAATTTTCAACTGTTCGATAATCGATCCCGGCCAGCCATGGGTGATGATGATCGGCAATGCATTTTGATGTTTCGACTTCACATGGATGAAATGAATGTCGATCCCGTCAATATTGGTGATGAAGTTGGGATAGCCGTTGATCTTAGCCTCGGCGCGCCGCCAGTCATGGTGGTTCGCCCAATGATCGGCGAGTTTCTTAATGGTCGAAAGGCTGACGCCCTGGGTTGGGTCGTTCTCCCGCTCAGGCCATCTGGTCGCCTTGATTCTGCGCTTCAGCTCTGTCAGCTCCGCGTTGGTCGCGCGATAGTGGAAGGGTTGGATTGAGCTATCTCCGATTGCCTCATGACCGACCGCTGCCGCTCCAGCCGACAAGGTGTTGGAGCTGGAGGCAGATGCGATTGAGCTTGAGCCAGCAACCGTCACCATTGCGCCGATGGTTCCGGCGACGGTTGTTGCGAGGAAATTCCGGCGATCTATCTTTGGGTGCAAGTCAGACATGGCAGTTCTCCTGGAAATGATGCGTTGAGCATGGAATAGAGAGGGCACGGGAGAGCGAAGAGCCGCACTCCCATGGCCAGTCATGAATCCTTGCCAATGATTGGGTTGGTCAGGCGGTAACGGTCAGCGCGACGCTGGCATCAATTCCGCTACGGGTCATCTTGGAGTAGGGGCAGGTCGCATGTGCCCGGTCGATCAACTGCTGAGCAATCTCATCGGCCACACCGGGGATGCTGACGTTGAGACGGGCGGTCAGAAAGAAGCCGTCGACCTCGTCGAGCGAAAGAATAACCTCCGCATCCACAGTGGTTTCCGGCGGAAGCCTGATCCCCATTTCCCTTGCCGCATGCCCGAGTGCGCCTTCAAAGCAAGCCGACCATCCCGCTGCGAAAAGCTGCTCGGGATTTGTTCCGGGGCGGTTGGAGCCGGGCACGGACAATTTGACGTCGAGCTGATCGTCCGAGCTCTTTGCCCAACCCTCGCGACCTCCGACGGTGTGGACATGGGCCGTGTAAAGTGTCTTGGCAGTCATGTTGGATCTCCTTTTTCTGCACAGGCAGTGAGTAGGAGGTAAGCGAGCTCCCGACATGCCGGCAGGTTGCCCAAACGATAGGCAACCTCTCAGACTTTGATATGGAGGATGGGGCCCCAGCTTTCGTCGGGCGCGATGATCGGATGCCTAGTACTCGAGCCGACTTTCCGTCTGCTCGGAAGCGCTGAGCTCGCTCAGCCTGCGCTTCAATCGCGGAACTATCCAATCGATGAACACGCGGACTTTCAGTGGCAAGAGGCCCTGGCGGACATAAACCAGATGGACGGGGAAGGATTGGCTGCCATAGTCCTCAAACAGGGCAACGAGTGCGCCTGATCGAAGTTGATCCACAACTTGATACCTGGGGACGCGAGCTATGCCGACGCCACGAACGGCCGCCGCGACGGTGGCTACGGCGGTGTTTGCACGCATGCGGACGTTCGGCTTGCCTTCCAAACGGCGGCTTTCCTTGTGATAGATCCAGCCCGGCTCGATGATTTGGCCGAAGACGGTGGCGTCGTGGTCGACAAGGTCCTCGGGGCTCAAGGGGCGTCCCTTGCGCGCCAAATATTCCGGACTGGCGCAGGTGACGAAGTCGAAATCGCCGAGCTTGACCGCATAAAGCGAACTATCGGCAAGCGCGCCCAGGCGGAAGCCTACATCGACGTGCTCGTCGACAAGATTCACAGCACGATCGAGCGAAAGTACATTCAGGGTGATTTCCGGATGTTCCCGCAGAAAATCATAAGCGAAGGGTAACACATGATCGTGACCGAATGCGATCGAAACTGTGATCGTCAAGACGCCCCGTGGGGTCTCATACTCGCCTGATGCCCGCAATTCGGCATCATCGATCTGAGCGATGATCAGACGGGCCGCTTCGACATAATCGCGACCGGCATCGGTGAGCTGGATGTTCCTGCTGGTTCGCACGAGCAGGCGTGTGCCGAGATGACGCTCAAGCTCTGCGACCTTCCGGCTGACACTCGGTAGTGGCGCCTTCAGTTTCCGGCTTCCTGCGGACAAGCTGCCAGCGTCGACGACCGCCAATAAGATCTGCATTGCGTCCAGACGGTCCATCAAACCTTCCTTCCGTCAGCAGCGCATTCCTGATGTTTCGCGATTAGAGAAGACATTGGCGCGGCCCCCACCCGCAAACGATCTATTAAGCTATCATCTTGCTGCATCAGGGCGCCTTGAGTCCATGCGGACTTGGGGGCGTCGTCCTCCTTGTGCCACCCTCAATGTTCAGGCAACAAATCCGGAAACGCCATCCCAGAACAGTTTCAGGGCTGTCACAACCAGCAATGAATAGCAGATGCGATAGACCTGAAGTTGGTCCAGCTTGCCATGAAGCCGCCAGCCCGCCCATATGCCGGGCGGGATCGCAAGCAGGCAGATAGCCATCAACGCCCACGTGGCCGCTACCGGTTGCGCCAGCCACAACCACGGCACCAGTTTCGTAGCGTTTCCGACTGTGAAAAACAGGCTTGTCGTTCCCGCGTAGACCTCTTTGCTGAGCCCTAGTGGCAACAGATAGATCGCAAGCGGTGGGCCACCGGAATGCGCCACCATGGTGGTAATCCCCGATGCCAGGCCGGCGACGATTGCTTTCGGTCGGGAACGGTTGCGGATCGTGACCTCAGCGCCCCGTAGAAGCCACAGGCCAACGAATGATAAGGTGATGAGCGCCATCAAAATGGCGATAACCCGATGATCGAGGATGCGGAACAGCACATAGCCGAAACCAATGCCGATCACGAGCCCCGGCAGGAGGAGTATCAGGTCAGACTTTGACCACGTGGACGATTTCCAGTAGCGCAAGGCGACGAGATCCATGGCGATGAACAGGGGCGCGAGCAAACCTCCAGCCGCCACCGGGTCCATCACGATCGACAGCAGGGGGATGCCAATGATGGCGAATCCTCCGCCGAACGCTCCTCGCATAAAACTGATGAGGAAAACCCCGGCAAAGGCGACCAGAATTGTGGCAATCGTCAGCTGCATGTTCTCCTGCTCGCATAAACGGTTTTTGACCGGCGGCGCGGGCCTCTCTCAGTGGTTGAGAAGGTTGCACAACGGGCTTGCGCCCTAGGGAGGCGGGCTTTCCATGCCGGCTCGATTGAGTTGATATGGTTAGATTGATCCGATACTTTTCTCAGTGCAATTGAAACATTGCACTCGGAGCAATAATGTCGAAATCCGAATATCTGAAGCATGCCGACGCCATCGGCGCCGACATAGCCGCCGGAAGGCTCACTCCGGGGGATCGTCTAGCGCCGCAGCGTCGTTTCGCCTATGAGCGCGGTATTGCCGTCTCGACGGCGAGCCGCGTATATTCAGAGCTCTTGCGTAGAGGTCTCGTCGTGGGGGAGGTCGGCCGGGGCACTTTTGTCGCAGGAGAAGCAAGGCGCGGCGTTGCGGCACCGGGCGAGCCTCGTGACATTTGCATCGACCTCGAATTCAACTATCCGCTGCTGCCCGAGCAATCGACGCTGATCGCCAAGAGCCTGAAAGGGCTTACTCACGGGGCCGGTCTGGAAGCTGCGCTCGCACAGGCAACCAGTGTGGGAACGCCGGCGGCACGGAGCATTGCGGCCGTTTACCTCGCTCAGAAAGGTTGGTTGCCGGCCGCCGAGCAGATCGTCTTCACCGGCAACGGGCGTCAGGCGATCGCCGCGGCATTTGCCGCGACTATTCCCGTCGGGGGACGCTGTGGTGTTGAAGCTTTGACCTATCCATTCATCAAGGGCATCGCCGCACGGCTTGGCGTTTCGCTAGTACCACTTGCCATGGATGAACATGGTGTCCGGCCCGACGCGGTAGAAGGCGCCCACCGGCAGGCTCACCTTTCGGCGATTTACCTTCAGCCATCGGTCCAGAATCCATTGGGCACGACAATGACCGCTGGACGCCGTTCCGATCTACTGCGCGTCGTCGAAAAACTCAATCTCCCCGTTATCGAGGATAACGTTTATGGTTTCCTCGGCGATGAACCGCCGCTTGCTGCGCTCGCTCCCGCTTCCTGCATCGTCATCGACAGCCTGTCGAAGAAGGTGGCGCCAGGGCTCACTTTGGGTTTCGTAATCATACCGCAGCGACTGCGTGAAAACATCATGGCTGCGGTGCGTTCGGGTGGATGGACGGCGACCGGATTTGCGCTCGCGGTGGCGCAACGCATGATGAGCGATGGTACCGCCGCCGAGCTTGCCGAGCGGAAACGCGCTGATGCGCGCGCAAGGCAGAATATCGCCGCCCATCACTTTCGTGGCTTTGAGATCCAGTGCGACAAAAGCAGCTATCATCTTTGGTTGACCCTGCCGGGGCACTGGCGCTCACAAAGCCTGGTCGCGGCCGCAGCGCGGCGCGACATTGCGCTGACGCCCTCGACAACCTTCGCTGTAGCGCCCGGGCATGCTCCGAACGCCGTCCGATTGGCACTGGCCGCCCCGCCGATCGATCAGCTAGACAAGGGTCTTGCTACGCTTGTAGCCATGTTGCATGCCAAAGAGGATGACTTCGACCTGACCGAATGAGTTGCCCATCGTCCCGGGATTTGCATGGACTTCGAGCATATGCGCTGGAAGTTTGCGGCGATTTCGGGTGAGATTCAATATTCCATGCCGCAACATAGCTGCCTACTGTCGGCGATCTCTATCACGTCGAAGCTGAGCGACGAGATTTCAACTCAAGCGCTCGCTCTGTGGGAAGATAGGGCCGACCTGTATCGCTAGTCACCGGCATGTCGATCTGACTCGCTTGGATGAATGCTGGTTGGTTAAGGTTCCCGAAATAATTCATGGGTCGCCGGCTCGGTTCCCACTAACATTGGTAAAGGTTCGCAAAACCATTAAACCAAAAACTCGGGCCTCTATTGAGGCTCATCAACCGATATGTGCAGCAGGACACCCGCTTTTTCGGCCGCTGCTCGCAGTTGCTTGTCTCTGGTCCACAAGACTGCTTTTTGCTCGAGGAGAACGGATGCCAGCAGATGGGCACCTGTGTAGCCAATACCCATGCTGAAAATGCCGTATCGATCGATCATCGTCATGACTCCGTCGTGCGTGGCGACGACAGCTCCGCGTTGAGCTGCCAAAAAGTAATGACGCTGCCGCGGTTTCGAAGGCTGCCAAGGGCTAGCTCGCCAATCACGATCGGATGGCAAAGTAGTCGATCATCTTCGACTATTCTTCGTAGCTCGGCATCGCCATATCGGAAATGATCAATCCAGATCGAGGTGTCCACCAATATCACTTAATTGCCTTGCTCCGACGGCGCCGGGCTTCCTCGGCCTCCGGTATGGTGCGCTTAAAGCGATGAGTCCTTTTCCTGACTCCACTCGAACCAACGTCTCCAAAGCCTGAAGGACGAGTGCCGCGGTTTCCTCGATGTCGGTCAATGATCTCACCCTCTCCAAGAGGACGTCGTCGAGATTGCTGGTTGATCAGCCGGTATCCGTGTTGTGACGTCAGAAATTGCACCATTTAGTGACACTATCTACGCCTGCTTTTCGCTTCCATATACGGAACGTGGTCTGCGAATGTAAGTTAGCGCGACGCTCTCATTGCATAGGTACTGGCGTCGAGCCTTGACATTGATGCCAGTACCCCTGTGCCACTGGCTCGAAAAATATTGCGGAGATCCAACCCTATTCACATCATGGGATCCAAGCGGGATTGCCCAGCGTAATAGCAACATGACCGTTTCAGTACCGCCTATCGATAGACGTGGCAAACAAAAAAGCATCATCTCCTTCCAAGGGAGACGAGTGGTTATGACCTTGACCGAGCACGATCGATTGTCGCGCGACGGGGTCAATCAACTTGTTCTGGCGATAGCAACCCGTCAGGATCGCGAGGTATTTGCCGAGCTTTTCAATCTTGCAGCGCCCCGGCTCAAGGGGCTCTTGATGCGCTCGGGCTCAACGGCTGAAATTGCCGAGGAGGCTATGCTTATGGTCTGGCGCAAGGCACCTTATTCCGATCCGCCGCGCGCCGGTGCGGTGACATGGATTTTCACGATAGCTGGAATAGATTTTCAGCGAAAATCAGAGGCGTCCAATTACGCCTACAGTGACCAAACTGGGGGTATGCAGGCAGCGGACCCATGCCTGCAGAGATTTTGTCCATCAGGTCGGATGCGAGATTTCTCGGAGCTTTTGCCAGCAGCTCATTGTGCGTGCCGGAGCGTCAAGGCTGATGGGCTTCAAATCACTTATTCGGAACAATAATTCGTTTCGGTCATTTCGGCTTAAGGCTCAAAACAGGACTGCAGCGACAGAATTCGGGATCGATATCAATATTTTTTATCAAGAGGCCAGCAGAGGAGCGCTTTGAAGAAAATCAAAAGTCAAATGTATTTTTGATTGGAGATAGCCAGCGAAGAGTTCCGCTTTGCACCGGTGATATCATGATGAGCCGTATCGGGTTGTTTCCTCGACCCAAGGGCCAATATCGTTGAAATAAAACGGCTATTCCTAATTTCGCTCCTCTAGGCAAGGGATCGCGTATAATGGACCGAGATCAGGATCAGCAAGAGGCAAGGCAAGCGGGTCAGCGGCTTGTGGCGGCCCACGTGAGCGAAGACCCATTCGCCGCGGCATTCAAGGCCACGCGCATGCCGATGATTATTACTGACCCCAATCAGATCGACAACCCCATCATCTTTTGCAACGGGGCCTTCGAACGGTTAACGGGCTATTCGAATGACGAATTGGTCGGGCGCAATTGTCGAATTTTGCAAGGCCCTGGGACGAGTCGGGAAACTGTCATTGCCATACGGGATGCGCTTGCCGGCGGACGCAGCATCTCCGTCGACATTTTGAACTATAAGAAGGATGGCAGCGCATTCTGGAATGCATTATTCATCAGCCCCGTTTGGGACCGTCGCAGTCGGATTGTCTATTTCTTCGCTTCGCAACTCGACTTCACGAACATCAAAAGCAGGGAAGCGGATCTGGCGTCAGCCCGTCATCAAGCCGAACAAGAGGTCAGAGATCGCACAAACGAATTGCGCGCCGCCCTGGCGGCAAAGACCCTGTTGCTTCACGAAGTTGATCATCGGGTCAGAAACAATCTTCTAACCATGGCTTCGATCGTCAAGATGCAATTAAGATTGACGAAGGACCAAGGCCAGCAAGATACCCTGATGTCCGTGCTCAACCGAATCGAAGCAATTAGTATTGTCCAGCGTAAGCTTTTTACAACCAACGACGTCACTCGCGTTGACCTGGGTGATTTTGCGTACGAGTTCGTTTTGGACCTGCTAGGCGCTATCAAGCGTGATGATATACGACTGACACTCGATATTTCTCCCGCTTACGTGCCAGCGGCGCAGGCGTCGCCGCTTGCGCTGATCGTAAACGAGTTGCTCGGCGATGCACTCAGCCGTGGGATCAGAGAGAGGGGAGGTGATATTCATATTGTCGTCAAAAACTCCAACGGATGCCTTCTCATCAGGGTCGAGGATAGATGCGAGCCGGTTCCGCGGGATGATATCAGCGCAGAATTGGGTCGAGTGATTCTGGAGAGGTCGGCGCTTCAGGTGGGCGCTGCAATCGAGCGAAATTGTGAAGGACGCCATACAACCGTGGAGCTCACTCTGCGGGTTGAAAGCGAGAAGGAAATACCGCTTTGAAAGTCATGATCGTTGAAGACGAAACGTTGCTTGCGATGGAACTCCAGTGGGAGATCGAGGCCGCCGGTCATACGGTTGTCGGACAGGCCGCAAGTAGCGCCCAGGCACTGGACCTTTTGGAAAGGTCTCCACCGGAGTTTGCGTTTGTGGACATCCAACTGCAGGACGGTCCGAAAGGAATCGATTTTGGGCGAGCGCTGGCTGACAGAGGTATTCCGTACGTCTTCGTTAGCGGCAATATTAAAAAGCTGCCGCCGGACTTCGCTGGCGCGATTGGCGCGATCGAGAAGCCCTACACGATGAACGGTATTGCGAACGCGCTTGAATATATAGCGGCGGCTGTTTCCGGAGATAAGGACCGACTGCCGCCAGCAAGCCTCGTTCTGGTTGCAGATTATGTTTCAATCAAAAAAAATGTCTACCGTCCCTAACGTTCGTGTTTGGTGGACGAGCTCCACTACCGCCCACGAATTTTGCAGTCGCGATCATGTCGGCGGTCAGAGCAGTTCTTGGGCTGGCATGAGGCCGAAATCGTTAGGGTGAAATCCGCTCGACCCTTTTGTCGAGTAATATCGCGACAGTAGGCCGAGCATATCCCTATCTTGCAAACTCAAGATCGGGCAGGCGACAGACCCAGCTATGGATCGAACTTAGATTTGGCCGTCGGCGCTGTCGCTGCTTTTGTTGCCAAGCCTGTCAAGGAAGGGATAGATAACCGGGGTACCAAGGGCCAGCAGTCGGCACACCAGAACGCCGCCCGTGCTGGTGAAGCCGAGTGGCTGGCATCACCCCAAGGTCATGCATGGTGAGTGGCGATGGTTCGTATCTTTTCACATCAGCGGATCCGATTTTACCGACTGTGGATGGGTTTTTGAAAAGTGGCCCTACAGCCAAGTGCGGAACGACTGCTCTGCGCCTTTATTTCAGTCACCAAGCTCGGGTCGACATGATTTCAAAGCCTGCCGTCCCGACAACAGAGACGAGCCGTTGCACCGCTCCCCTTGCGTTTCCGGCTTCCGTGAATTAAATGTAGTTACGTAACCACAAATATCGAGATCACGAACTTTGGAGCTTACCATGACCGTCACCATGCTTTCAGGCCGTGAACTCAATCAGGATCTTGGGCGCGCGAAGCGGGCCGCGCAGGAAGGGCCTGTGATCATCACTGACAGGGGACGCCCCGCGCACGTCCTCTTGTCGTTCGATGAGTACAAGCGGCTTACCGGCAAAATGCGGACTCTCGGTGATATGCTGGCCGCGCCAGGCGCGGATGACGTTGATTTGCCGCTCCCGCAGCGTACTGAATATGCCAGGCCGGTTGACCTGTCCTGATGCTGTTGCTCGATACCAACGTCGTGTCCGAGCTCCGCAAGGTCGCGAGCGGCAAGGCCGACCCCAATGTCGTGGTCTGGAACGAAACAGTCGATCCGGCCGAATGCTTTATTTCATCCGTGGTTCTGCACGAGCTAGAGATTGGCGTCCGGCTGGTCGAACATAATGACGCAGTCGCAGGCAAGGTGCTGCGCGGCTGGCTGGAAAATATCGTCCTCACGGCATTTTCCGGCCGCATTCTGCCGCTGGACGAGGCGTCGGCCGTTCAGGCAGCGAAATGGCATGTTCCCAATCCCAGGCCGATCAATGACGCCTACATTGCTGCGGTAGCCTTCACCCGGCGCATGATACTGGTTACGCGAAACGTTAAGGACTTCGATGGCATGGGGGTGATGCTCATGAATCCGTGGGATATGCCCGCGTAACAGTTGAGATTCCAGACAACGAGTATGTCGCGGCCCGAGGGCGTTGCATTGGCCGAAATGGGCGGATCAAAGTCAAGGTAGATGAGAATGGAAGCGTTCACGTCGGCGGTGCCAGAAAGGCGGGTATCGACGGAACGCTAAATTATTGATCTACCTTGCATCTCAAGGCTGACGTTGAGCCGATCCAAATAGCATGATGTGCGGTTCTGATCCCTTCAAGAGTAGGCAAGGCTACGGCAACTTTGCGCCTCGTTGCGGCCGTTGCCCTCGGGGTGACTGCTGCCCAGAACAGGGCATAGGGACAACGCCGGGGACTTTTGCGCCGATTTCGGTCATAGATCCTCGTTCTGAAGCCGATTATCGCCAGCCGATGTCTGAAACATGGTCTAAGACCGAACGGCGCAAACGCAGGTAAGCACTATGCTTTACGCGCGCGACTAATGCCTTCTACGAGGATCTCGATGAACTGCGCCACGCGAGGTGGCCGGAATCGGGCCGATGGAAACACGGCATAAATCCCGCCAGCAGGCAAAGTCCAATCCGGCGGCGTTGGTGCGCGGATCGTTAATGGCGTTGTCGTAGGTGATCGGCAATCGCAATAACCTGTCTCCATCAACGATGCCATTCAAACACAATGCCTCCCGTCGCCATCGTATCGGCAAGATGAAGTTCAAGGTTACGAACTGGGCGGAATACGAAGCAGGCCTTCGTCGGCGTGGCAGCTTTACACTTTGGATAACGCCGGAGGCCTTGTCGTCCTGGCAGGCGTCGAAGCGGACGACGCGCGGTGGACAGCCGCGCTATTCCGATCTGGCGATTGAAACTGCCCTGACGCTGGGGCTGGTGTTCGGCCTGCGGCTGCGTCAGACGGAAGGCTTCTTGACCTCCGTGCTGAAACTGGTCGGCCTGGAGCTCGCTGCTCCCGATCACACGACGCTGAGCCGTCGGGCCAGTAAGTCGACAGTTCCGGACAAACGGCCAAGTAATCATATTCCTGAAAAAGGGCCTGTCCACGTCCTGATCGATAGCACAGGGTTGCAGATCTACGGGGCGGGCCAGTGGCTGGAGGAAAGGCATGGCGCCAAATCTCGTCGCAACTGGCGCAAACTACACCTGGCACTCGATGCCGACAGCGGCGATATCATCGCGCACGTCATGACGGACCAGGATGCCGCCGACGCTTCGCAGGTGGAGCCGCTGCTTGACCAGATCGGCATGCCGATCGGGCAATTTATTGCCGATGGAGCCTATGACGGCAGCCCGACCTACGACGCCGTCACCAGGCACAGTCCCGAAGCGGCGGTGGTCATTCCACCCCGCGCCAATGCACTGGAACGACCAAACAGTGATTGCCCAAGTCAGCGAGACCGACACATTGCGGCGATCAACGCCGATGGCCGGATGGGCTGGCAGGTCGCGACCGGCTACGGGAGACGATCACTGGTCGAGACCGCGATCTGTCGTTACAAGTTGATCATTGGCCGTCGACTGCGAGCTCGCTCATTCGCAGCACAGCAGACGGAAGTTGCCATCGGCTGCACCGTCCTCAATCGAATGCTGGCATGTGCACGCCCGAAATCCGTCCGGTGCGGAAAAGCTACCGCATAGCCGCAGCATCAAAGACCGGATTCCGCTCGCACTGCGATCGATGCACCAGCGCCCAACCACGCCGTTGATCACTGCGCTCCAGAACAATGCCTTCATCGGTGGGATTGGCGTAAAGTTCAACAGCATGCCGACGACGGTCGCCAGACCGAGGGTC
>JGI25162J39368_1001381_pt1 | contig 13333 bp, 9 predicted proteins | sample AraplaL_Cvi_mTSA_FD_39368 | JGI IMG/M metagenome (IMG submission 39368) | reverse complement strand
CGGGTGAAGGACGCGATCGTTGCGTTTGTCGAGTCCGGTTGGGAACACGACCGTCTGGCCAGCGCGCCGCCACTGATGAATGAAGTTGCCGGCGCCATGCGCATGTTGTCGTCACCGCGTCCGGCCGAGCTGGCTCAGGGCGTGGGCCGTTTCATCGGTTATGAGCTGCTGGATGATCGACGCGTGCCCAGCGGTGCGCAGATGGATCACCTGGCCGATGCACTGGCGGCACTGGAGTATTACCTCGAAGCCGCGCGCGAACATCGTGGCGGTCTGGAACATATCCTCGACGTGGCCGAGCACAGCCTTGGCCTGCTCGGTTACTGGCCGGTGCCATCCGCAAGAGCGGCGTCCGAGACGGCGGTTGTCGTACCCCAGGCAGAAGCCCCTGCCAGTCACGGGTTCGACCACGAGCAGCACCCGGACCTGTCCGAGTCCGTCAGCGTGCTGCCGGGCACCGATCTGGGGCATCTGTTCGTGGGTGAGACCCAGCCGCATGTTGCACCCGCCCACAACCTGGATGGACTGCGACTGGCGCAGACCGAAGCGACCGCACCGGCCACGCTGGAAGGCCACGAAGCGGACCAGCCGGATGGCGACTGGCTCGAGATCGAGGAAGAGGTCTTCGAGCAGATGCCGGTGCGCGATGCCCTGGCGGCGAACACCAGCTTCAACGTCAATGCGGAAGGTATCGACGACGATATCCGCGAGATCTTCCTGGAAGAGATGCAGGAGGAAATCGACAACCTGCGTGCCGCCGAAAAGGTCTGGCTGGTCGATCCCACCCAGACCCCATCACTGATCAGCATCCGTCGCTCGTTCCATACGCTGAAGGGTTCAGGGCGGCTGGTCGGCGCCGGCGTGCTGGGCGAATTCGCGTGGAAAGTGGAAGACATGCTCAACCGCGTGCTCGACCACACGATCGAGCCGAATGAGAACGTGCAGGCGCTGGTGCGGCACGCGATCGATGTGCTGCCGCAACTGCTGGCCGCGCTCAAGGGCGAGGGTGCGCCGGACGCACCGCTCAGCGCGATCATGCATACCGCCGAGCAGCTGGCTGCCGGCAACCAGGCACGCCTGGAAGATCACGCACAAGCGGCCATGGAAACGGTTCGTCGCGTCGTGCGCCGACGCGTGCCGCGCGTCGATTTGGCAGCGGAGAGTGTTCCGGAAGCCAGCGTGACCGATGCGCATACCGCTGCTGCCGGACACGAGCCGGTGGAGTCAGAGCACGTCATCGCGATGCCGGTGATGCCGCCGGTGGACCCGGTATTGCTGGAGATCCTGCGCAGCGAAGTGGCGCAGTACCTGCAGACCATCCGTGCGGCCATCCAGCGCAGCAAGAATGAATTGCCGATCGGCGAAGAGTTGCTGCGCGCCGTGCATACGCTGCACGGTGCGATTGCGATGGTCGACATTCCGCTGCTGACGCAACTGCTGTCGCCGCTGGAAGGGTTGTTCAAGCGTCTGCGCGCGGCCAACCTGCCGCTGTCGTCCGATGGCGTGATGCTGCTTGGCCAGTCGATCGACGTGGTCGATCACGTGATGGGTCAGTTCGACATCGCGGAGCCGCAACTGCCCAACGTGGATGCGCTCACCGCCCAGATCATCGCCATGCGCGACCGCTACCCCGAGTCGCAGGTGGCGCACGTCGTGTTCGAGCCACAGGCCGATGAGGCAGAGCCGACAGAAACTGCAGTCGCGGCGGATCATGCCGATGCCGACGAAACGGACATGGCGGCTTCGCTGGATGCCAGCATGCTCAAGGCCACCGGCGCGCCGGCGGACGAGACATCCGCCACACCGTTGTCCGAAGCAGGCCAGACGCACGAAACCCATCCGGACGATGCTCGCCACGCCGAAGTGGCTGCCGAACTGGTAGCTGCATTGGGCGCGTTTGAGCCCGCGGAGGCCAGTGCCGCACGAGCGACTGCCGAGAAGCTGGCCGCCGAGCAGGCTGCAGCAGAGCAGGCAGCTGCCGAGAAGTTGGCGGCCGAGCAGGCTGCAGCAGCGCAGGTAGCCGCCGAGAAGCTGGCTGTCGAGCAGGCGGCAGCGGAACAGGCNGCCGCCGAGAAGCTGGCCATCGANCAGGCTGCTGCGGAACAGGCAGCTGCCGAGAAGTTGGCGGCCGAGCGGGCAGCAGCTGAACATGCCGNCGCCGAGAAGCTGGCCGCGGAGCATGCTGAGGCAGAACGGGCTGCGACCGCGAAGTTGGCNGCCGAACATGTTGCGGCCAATGACGATGCGGATGAGNTCAGCGCTGAAACAGNACGGGAGCCAACCTATGCCTTGGCTGGGTCCGGCCAGATCGACGCCGATCTGCTGGAAGTATTCATCGATGAGGCGCGCGAGATCCTGGACCACGCCGACGGCGTGCTGGCGCATTGGCATGCTGCACCAACCGAACTGGCGCATGTGCCGGAGTTGCAGCGTGACCTGCACACGCTCAAGGGTGGCGCTCGCATCGCCGGCTTGATGCAGGTGGGTGATCTTTCCCATGCGATCGAGACCCTGCTCGAAAAGCCGATCCGCGATACGGCAAAGACCGGTCCGCTGATCACCGCACTGGAAGCCAGTTTCGACCAGCTGCACAGGCTGGTGCAGCAGATATCGCAGGGCCAGACGCCGGATTACCCGCAGGCCACGATTGATCATCTGCTGGCCCTGGCTGGCGAAACGACCCTGGCCGACGATGCCGTACTCGCCGCTGCCGCGATGCCGATGCTGGCGCCGGCACCGGTGAAAGCCGCACCGCAGCCCGCGGCATCGGCGCCGATCAACGCACTCGATCTGCCCGAACTGTTGCCCGAGATGGAGGAGGAAGTACGCTCCTCGCAGGAACAGATCCGCGTCCGCGCCGACCTGCTCGACAGTCTGGTCAACCATGCCGGCGAAGTGGCGATCTACCGCTCGCGACTGGAGCAGCAGGTTGCCGGCTACCGTTTCAACCTGGTCGAGCTGGAACAGACCGTGGCGCGTCTGCGCAGCCAGCTGCGCATGCTGGAGATCGAGACCGAGGCGCAGATCATCGCGCGCTTCCAGCGCGAGCATCGCGAAGCGGGCCTGACCACGTTCGATCCGCTCGAGCTCGATCGCTACTCGCAGCTGCAGCAGTACTCGCGTGCGCTGGCCGAGTCGGTATCCGATCTGGTGTCCATCCAGAACATGCTGGACGAGCTGACGCGTCAGGCCGAGACCTTGCTGATCCAGCAGTCGCGGGTGAGTACCGAGCTGCAGGACGGTTTGCTGCGCACGCGCATGCTGCCGTTCGACACGATGGTGCCGAACCTGCGTCGTACCCTGCGCCAGGCGGCGCAGGAGCAGAGCAAGAACGCCCAGCTCTACGTGGATGGTGCCCACGGCGAAATGGATCGCAACCTGCTCGACCGCATCAAGGCACCGTTCGAGCACATGCTGCGCAACGCGATCGCACACGGTATCGAAACACCGGCGGAACGCCGCAAGGCCGGCAAGCCGGCCGATGGCTCGGTACATATCCAGGTCGCGCGTGAAGCCACCGAGGTGGTGATCCGGGTCAGCGACGACGGTCGCGGCCTGAACCGCGAAGCGATCCGCAAACGCGGCATCGAGCGCGGTCTGCTGCGTGCCGAGACCAGGCCGACCGACAACCAGCTGCTCTCGCTGATCACCCAGCCAGGCTTCTCCACGGCCAGCAAGGTCACTCAGCTGGCCGGCCGCGGCGTCGGCATGGACGTGGTGGCGAACGAGATCAAGCAGCTCGGCGGTTCGCTGTCGATCGAGTCAGAGGAAGGCAAAGGCACCACTTTCGTGTTGCGTCTGCCATTCACCCTCGCGGTAACCCAGGCGATCCTGGTGCGCATCGGCGAGGCGACGTTCGCCATTCCGATGACCTCGGTGCAGGGCGTGGCGCGAGTCAATCCCGACGATCTGACCGCGTTGCTGGCCGAGGACGAACCGTCGTTCCAGTACGGCAACGAGGACTACGGCATCCACGATCTGGCCGAATTGCTCGGCCTGCCGCCGGGCCTCCCGGCCGAAGGCGAGCAGCAGCCGTTGCTGCTCACCCGCGCTGGCGATCTGCGTGCGGCGATCCGCATCGATGCGGTGCTCGGTTCGCGCGAGATCGTGGTCAAGTCGGTCGGCCCGCAGATCAGCTCGGTGCCCGGCCTGCTCGGTGCGACGATCATGGGCGACGGCTCGGTGCTGATCATTCTGGATCTGGCACCGCTGGTCCGCCACGGCATCATCCGTCGCGACCAGCGCCTGGCCGAAGGTCTCAGCGCGGTGCAGACACCGGTCATCGAGGAAGTGCTGGTACGGCCGCTGGTGATGGTGGTGGACGACTCGATCACCATGCGCAAGGTCACCAGTCGTGTGCTGGAACGTAACGAATACGAGGTCAGTACGGCGAAGGACGGTGTCGATGCGCTGGAGAAACTGCACGAGCGCGTGCCGGATCTGATGCTGCTCGATATCGAGATGCCGCGCATGGACGGTTATGAACTGGCCACCCACATGAAGGCCGATCCGCGCTGGCGCGATGTTCCGATCATCATGATCACCTCGCGCAGCGGCGACAAACATCGCCAGCGCGCGTTCGACATCGGCGTGGATCGCTATCTCGGCAAGCCGTACCAGGAGGCCGAGCTGCTGGTGCAGATCAGCGAGGTGCTGGAACAGCGTGCGGTGGAGCCGATTCATGACTGATACGGTCCCGGCGGTTGCCCTGCTGTTCGACGATACCGAGCTGGGTGGTCAATTGCGCGAGGCGCTGCATGAGCGCGGCGCGCGGATCGTGCACGAAGGCGGCGTATCCAGCCTCAGCCGTGAATTGCTGCAGCAGGTAGGCGCCGATGTGCTGGTGGTCAATCTGGACGACAGTGCGGACGATGCGCTCGATCAGCTGTATGAAGTGATCGACGGCGATCGGCCGCGGGTGGTCTTCAACGATGCACAGGCCAGTCGTGCACTGATCGGCTGGGATCGCGCCCGCTGGGCGCGGCATCTGGCGGTCAAGGTACTGGCGGCGGGTGATATCGATCCGCCGCGCCCCGAGGATGCCCGCGGCGTCGAGATGCCAGCGGAAGCCTTGATCGAGACCGCGCCGGCTGAAGTGCCGGCGGCGCCGGTCGAGGCTGCAACACCGAGCGTACCGCCCGTTGAGCCTAGTGCGGCATCCGCGATCCTGGATATGGAGCCGGCACCGAATGCGGAGTTGGAGCCCGACTTTCTGGTTCACGATGATCCGCAGCAGCACGAGCAGATCGCTTCTGCGGAGTCGGAAAGCCTGGCGGCGGAACTGGAGGCCTTGCTGGCCTCCGGCGAGCTGCCGTCCGACGACGAGAACGAATCCGGCCCCGGCCTGCGCTACTTCGGTGACGAAGAGGCGCCGCCGTTGCATGACGGCAATTTCGGCGAGCCGGCTGTCGTTGCGGCGCCTGGGTTGTCGCACGCCGTGACCCATGAACCCGGAACCCATAAGACGTCGGCCAGTGAAACCTCGTCCGGCATGATGCCACCCGCATTCCGGACCGACCATCTGCAACTGGCGTCGCTGACCGATCCGTCGGTCGCCACGATTTCGGCCACGGCGGCCGAGCCGGTTCTGACAGACACTGCCCCGGTTGTGCGCGCACCCTCCGCCTGGGCACTGCTGGACGATGACGCGGTGCTTGCCGCGCCGGCGGTCGTCGAAAAGCCCGATGCCGCCGCGTTCGGCATCGAGAAACTGAGTGCGGCCGATTTCCTCGCACCCGATGTCGAGCCGGTCGCGCACGGCATAGAGGCGGTGATGAGCCTCGAACTGGTGTCGATGGAAGAGGCGATCGCGCCGCAGGCGTATGTGCATGAGCACGAGATGGTGCTGGACCATCTCGATTCGGCGTTGAACCGGCTCGTATTGCTCGGTGCAGCGGCCAGCGGCATCGATTCGGTCTGCACTTTCCTGGCGGCGTTGCCGGCAAGCACACGCCTGACCTTTCTGCATACCCAGCACTTCGGCAATCAGTCGGACGCGGCGCTGGTGGAAAAGTTGGCCGCGCATTGCGCGCTGCCGGTGCGACTGGCTGCTCGGGGCAGTCGTGCTGCGGTTGGCGAGGTGCTGGTCGTACCGGCTGGACAACCGGTGCGGCTGCGTCGCGACGGCAGCATCGAACTGCTGGCGAACGATGCTGCCGATGCAATGGAGGATCCGTCGATCGACGCCAGCCTGACGATGGCGGCCAACGCCTTCGGTCGCGATGCGCTGGCGATCGTCTTCGCCGGGCGCGGCAACGACGCTGTGGCTGGCGCGCAGGCGATCCATGATCGCGGCGGTCAGGTCTGGGTAGAGTCGTCGTCCGGTGAACATTTTGCCGACATGGTCAGCGGAATATTCGCCGAACGACTAGTCAGTTTTTCCGGTACGCCGCCCGAGCTGGCGGCGCACCTGATCGAGGTGTTTCCATGAGTGATCCGCTGCCGCGTGAAATCCGCTGCGTCCTGGTACCGGTAGGCAACCTGCGTCTGCTGTTGCCCAATGCCACCATCGCTGAAGTGGTCACCCAGAGCAAACCCGAGCCGGTGGCCGACGCGCCGGACTGGCTGCTGGGCCGTATCGCCTGGCGCGGCTGGCGCGTGCCGCTGGTGTCGTTCACCAAGCTGGCCGGTACCGAGGAAGGCGATGCCGAGTTGAGCGTGCGCGTCGCGGTACTNAAGGCACTCGGCGGCAATCCGAAACTGCCGTTCATTGCCGTGCTGACCCAGGGTTTTCCACGTCTGACCACGTTGAATGCCGAGCTGATCATTCCCACCCATGACGGCACTGCTTTGCCGCCGGGTGTACGTGCCCACGTGCTGGTGCGTGATGACGTGGCGATGATTCCCGATCTGGAATGGATCGAAACCGAACTGCTGGGTCTGCTCGATGCCGCCGAGCTGGCTGGCGCGACGGAGCCCGCCGAGTTGTCCGAATCGTCCGACGCGGAAGACTGAGGCGAGCCTAGGCAGGCGACGGCCTAACCGTCGCCGTGCATGGCCTGCAGTGCCGCCAGCGCCGCCAGTCCCGCCGTTTCCGTGCGCAGGATGCGTGGCCCCAACCGCAGCCCCTCGAAGCCGGCGGCGGTCAGGGCGCGGATATCGCGATCGCCCAGACCACCTTCCGGTCCGACCACCAGCACACCGCCGGCTGCGGCAAAGCGCAGCTCGCGAGATGCGCGCGTGGCTTCCGGCAACAGTGCCAGCCGCAACGCGCCATCCTCGATCAGACTGTCCAGCCACGCCGACAACGGCAACGCCGGAGTGATCTCGGGCAAGCGGGCACGCCCACTCTGCTCGCACGCACTGGCCGCCACCGCACGCCAGTGCGCCAGCCGTTTTTCCGCACGCGTGGCATCCAGCTTCACTTCCGAGCGTTCGGTCAGCAGCGGCACGATGCGGGCGACGCCCAGCTCGGTCGCCTTCTGCACGATAAGATCCATCTTCTCGCCGCGCGCCACACCTTGCGCCAGGGTCAGCGACAGTGGCGACTCGTTGTGCAGCTCCTGTCGTGAATCGATCTGCACCGTGACCTCGCGCTTGCCTACTGCGAGGATGCTGGCCGGATAATCGCTGCCGTCGCCGTTGAACAGGGTCAGCGGGTCGCCCGCAGCCAGCCGCAGCACGCGGGCGACGTGCTCGCTGGCCTGCGCTGGCAGTGACAGTTCGCTGCCCGGCATGAGCGGCAGATCGGCATGGATACGAATGGTGCGCATGATGTCGTGTTCCACAATGTCGTATGAGGTCAACCGGCCACGGCGCGTTCGATGCCAGCGATCGCGGTGTCGACCAGCAGATCGATTTCCGCCTCGGTGACCACGTAAGGCGGCATGAAGTACACCACGTTGCCGAGCGGTCGCAGCAGCACGCCGTGTTGCAGACCATGCAGGTACACACGCAGGCCGCGTCGCTCGTCCGTTGGAAACGGGCGTCGGCTGGCCTTGTCGGCGACCAGCTCGATCGCCGCGATCATGCCGGTCTGGCGCACGTCGGCGACGTGCGAGTGTTCACGCAGTGGTTCGAGCCGGCGGGTCAGATGCGCGGCCAGCTGGCGATTGCGTTCGAGCACCGGCTCGTCGCGGAAGATCGCCAGTGTTTCCAGTGCCACCCGGCAGGCCAGCGGGTTGCCGGTATAGCTGTGCGAATGCAGGAACGCCTTGCCGGCGCTGTATTCCGCGTAGAACGCCTCGTAGATGCTGGTGGTGGTGAGCACCGCCGACAACGGCAGGAAACCGCCAGTGAGGCCTTTCGACAGGCACATGAAATCCGGCGTGACGTCGGCCTGCTCGCAGGCGAACAAGCTGCCGGTGCGACCGAAACCCACCGCAATCTCGTCGGCGATGAAGTGCACCGCGAACTCGTCGCACAGTGCACGCAGGCCGGCGAGGTAACTCGGGTGATACATGCGCATGCCGCCGGCGCATTGCACCAGCGGTTCGACGATCACGGCGCAGGTTTCATGCGCATGGCGTTCGAGCAGCGCACGCAGTTCGGTGAGCCGGCGTTTGGCCGTCTGTTCGGGTGACTCGCCCGGCTCGCCCTCGTACGCGTCCGGGGATGGTGCCAGAAACGGCGTCAGCAACAGTGGCGCATACGTCTTGCGGTACAGCGCCACGTCGCTCACCGACAACGCGCCCAGCGTCTCGCCGTGATAGCTGCCGCTGAGCGCGATGAAGCGGGTCTTCTCGCCATGCCCTTGGTTGAGCCAGTAATGGAAACTCATCTTCAGCGCCACTTCGATCGCCGCCGAGCCGTTGTCGGCGTAGAACACGCGATCGAGTCCGGGCGGCGTGACGCGCACCAGCTCCTCGGCCAGCTCGATCGCCGGCTGATGGGTGAAACCGGCGAAGATCACGTGCTCCAGCGTGCGTGCCTGCTCGGCCAGCGCGGCGGCGATGCGCGGATTGGCGTGGCCAAACAGGTTGGTCCACCACGAACTGATGCCGTCCAGATAACGACGGCCATCGGCGTCGATCAGCCACGCGCCTTCGCCACGCACGATCGGCACCATCGGTACGCTTTCGTGATCGTGCATCTGGGTGCAGGGATGCCACAGGTGTTTCAGATCGCGCGTGGCGAGCGCGGCGTTGCTGCTTGCGAGGTTGCTCATCCGGCTATCATCGGCGTTGCGCGATGGACGCTCAAGTCCATTCATGAAAGGTGGACGCTGAAGTCCGCGCATGGATCATCCCGGAAGCCGACGTTTGAAGTACCTGCGAAAACACCTGATCGGTCTCGGCGTGGTGCTGTTGGGCGCGGCCCTGCTGCTGTGGTTTCTGCCGGCACGCTGGGTGATGCCGTGGCTCGAGCCGAAGCTGCATGGACTGCGTCTGCAGCAGGTGCAGGGACTGCTGTGGGATGGCCGGGCTGGTCAGGTTGTGGCCGCCGATGGCCGTGTACTGGGGCAGATGCAATGGCACATGTCGCGGAGCGCGTTGCTGGGAAGGCTGCAAATGCATCTGGATTTCGACGGGCCGCAACTCGCCTTCTCCGGCGGGATGCAACGACTGCCCGACGATCAGGTTGCATGGCGCGAAGTGAACCTGCGGGCCGAGCTGGCTGTGCTGGATCCGTACATGAAGTCGCCACTGGGCCAGCCACGTGGCGAATTGCAGCTCAAGATCGACCACGCGTTGCTGCAAGGCGGCTGGCCGCTGCAACTGCAGGCGCAGGCGCACTGGCAGCATGCCGTCATGCACACGCGCAGCGGCGACGTGGCGCTCGGCGAACTGGAGTGGCAGGCGCAAGCGCAGGGCGCCGTGATTCAGGCGCAAGTGCATGATGACGGGAACGGACCTTTGCATGCGAACGGCCGGTTGCAGCTGAGCCCGCTCGGCTGGCGACTGGACGCGACGCTGCGTCCCCGACAGACTGATCCGGCACTGCGTCGCTGGCTGGCCGGTTTGGGAACACCGGCCGCCGACGGCAGCGTGCATATCCAGCGCAGCGGTGGGCTGGCCGGCACCCTGCCGGCACCGCCATCGAAATGAGGACGCGAGGCCAGCATGAATCCTGATATCACCGCATTGGCGCTGACCGCTGCACGCGAAGCCGCCGGCGCCGCTGCCGAAGTGATTCGGCATTACTGGCGTCTCGGCGTCGAAGTGGAACTGAAATCCGACGCGACACCGGTGACCATCGCCGATCGCGAGGCCGAGCAGGCGATCCGGAAAATCCTGCAAGCCGCCTTGCCGCAGGCAGCCATCTACGGCGAGGAATTCGGTCTGCAGGGTGAGCGCGGTGGCCTGTTGTGGCTGGTCGATCCGCTCGATGGCACCAAGAGTTTCGTGCGGCGCACGCCGTTCTTCTCGACCCAGATTGCGCTGATGGATGGCGATGAACTGGTGCTCGGCGTGTCCAGTGCGCCGATCTACGGCGAGACGATGTGGGCCAGTATCGGTCATGGCGCGTGGCTCGATGGCGAACGCGTGCGGGTGGCTGCGACCAGCACGATCGGTGAGACATCGATCTCCATCGGCAACGTCAAGACGCTCACCGCCGATGCACGCTGGGACGCACTGGGGGCGTTGATCCGCGACAGCAACCGCATCCGCGGTTATGGCGATTTCTGCCACTACCATCTGCTGGCGCGCGGCAGCCTGGATCTGGTGATCGAGTCGGACGTGAACATCCTCGACATCGCCGCGCTGGCCGTGATCGTGCGCGAAGCCGGCGGTGTGTTCACCGATCTCGACGGTGCGTCGTTGACGCTGGATACGCGCAGCGTGCTGGCCGGCACGCCGGCGATCCACGCACAGGCGCTGCAGCGCCTGCGGCGCTGAGCGACGCGCGCTAGAATGCCCGGATGCCAAAGTTACCGATCATCCATGCCACGCGCGACGTCAGCGACAGCCGCTTCCTGCAGGTCGAGCAGGTCGATCTGGAGTTTTCCAACGGCGTGCGGCGCACCTACGAACGACTGAAAGGCAGCGGCCTGGGCGCCGTGATCATCGTGCCGATGCTGGACGATGACACCGTGCTGCTGGTGCGCGAATACGGCGGCGGCGTGGGGCGTTATGAGCTGGGTCTGCCGAAGGGCCGGCTGGATCAGGACGAGACTGCCGAGCAGGGCGCCGAGCGCGAACTGAAGGAAGAGATCGGCTACGGTGCGCACAAGCTGAAGATCCTGCACAACCTGTCGCTGTCGCCGTCGTACATGACGCACATGGCGCACGTGGTGCTGGCGCAGGACCTGTATCCCGAGCGTCTGCTCGGCGACGAGCCGGAAGAACTCGAGGTGGTGCCGTGGAAGATGTCCGAATTGCACACCTTGCTCGGTCGCGATGACGTGACCGAAGGGCGCTCGATCGCCGCGCTGTTCATGGCCCGCGAATACCTCGCCGGGCGCTTCCAGCGCACATGAGTACGGTGTCCGGAAGTACGCCATCCGAGCTGGCCCGGCAGATTGGTGAGATCGCACGTGCCGCCGGCGCGGCGATCCTGTCGATTTACCACAGTGACTTCGCGGTACAGACCAAGGCCGACGAGTCGCCGCTGACCGCCGCCGATCTGGCCGCCCAGCAGGTCATCCTGGCCGGCCTGAGCCGCCTCGATCCGGCGTTGCCGATATTGTCGGAAGAGGCGAAGGCGCTGCCGTGGTCCGAGCGCCAGCACTGGTCGCGTTACTGGCTGGTCGATCCGCTCGATGGCACCCGCGAGTTCGTCAAGCGCAACGGCGAATTCACCGTCAACATCGCGCTGATCGACGCAGGCCAGTCCGTGCTCGGTGTGGTGCTGGCGCCGGTAACCGGTGAGCTCTACGTCGCCGCCCGCGGGCACGGCGCCTGGTTGCAGACGCAGGCCGATGGCGACTGGCAGCGCCTACGCACCCGTCCGCTGGGACAGTCGCCGCTGGTGGCGGGCAGCCGTTCGCATGGCGGCTCGCAGGGCAGCCTGCTGCTGCAGTTGATCGGCAGCGATTACGAACTGGTGCCGCTCGGCTCGTCGTTGAAATTCTGCCTGATCGCACGGGGCGCGGCGGACGTCTATCTGCGTCTTGGCCTCACCAGCGAATGGGACACGGCCGCCGCACAATGCGTGCTGGACGAGGCCGGCGGCGCGGTGCTGGATCTGTCTGGCCAACCGTTCCGCTACAACCGCGGCGAGTCGCTGCTGAATCCCGAGTTCATCGCCGTCGGCGATATGGCGGTCGATTGGGCTGCACGGTTGCAGGCGGCACAGCGCTGATTTCGATGGAGTGCGTCGCGAAAGTGGCCCCTCAGCCCTACCTTCTCACCCAAGGGGATAAGGAGTTCCGGCACGGATGGAATGCTTCACGATATGAATGACTCACCCCGATACAGCCTCGACGATCTGCTCGCGATCATGGCGCGCCTGCGCGATCCCGAGCGCGGTTGTCCGTGGGATGTGCAGCAGGATTTCGCGTCCATCGCGGCCTATACGATCGAGGAAGCCTATGAAGTGGCCGACGCGATCGATCGCCGCGACTGGTCCGATCTGCGCGACGAACTGGGCGACCTGCTGCTGCAGGTGGTGTTCCATGCTCAGATGGCGCAGGAACAGGGGCTGTTTGATTTCGCCGATGTCGCCCATGCGATCAGCGCGAAGATGCAGCGTCGCCATCCGCATGTGTTCGGCGACGTGCGTTACGCGGATCTCGACGAGCAGAAGCGTGCGTGGGAAGACATCAAGACGGGCGAACGCGCGGACAAGGGTGAGTTTGCCGACGACAGCGCGCTGGCCGGTATTTCGACGGGGCTGCCGGAATGGAAGCGCACGCTGAAACTGCAGCAGCGTGCGGCCATTACCGGTTTCGAATGGACCGATCCGCAGCCGGTGCTGGCCAAGCTGGTCGAGGAAGTGGACGAGGTGCGTGCCGAGTTCGCCAACGGCGCCGATCCGGCGCGGCTGCAGGACGAAATCGGCGACGTGCTGTTCGTGGCGGTGAATCTGGCGCGTCACGCCGGCGTCGATTTCTCGCAGGCGCTGCGGCATGCCAATGCGAAATTCGAGCGGCGCTTCCGACAGATGGAGCAACTGGCCGCTGCTGATGGCAGTGCATTCGGCGAACACACGCTCGCCGAGCAGGAACTGCTATGGCAGCGTGCCAAGGCGTTCGAGCGCAAGCCCTGAGCCTGCGCGATGGTCGTGACCATCGCGCAGGTCGGATCACTAAGAGCGATTACTTGCCTGCTGGCGGCTGCGCGGCAGGCGTCGCGGCGTCGCCGTGGTGCTGCTGCCAGGTGGCACGCATCTGCTCCCGCTCGGCGCGCATCTTCGCCTCGTTGGCAAGGCTTTCGTCCAGCCCCTTGCGCAGCGTGGCAATCGCCTGATCCAGATTCGTCGGTCGCGCCTGCAGGCGGGCCAGATGCTGATA
>JGI25162J39368_1001372_pt1 | contig 13387 bp, 16 predicted proteins | sample AraplaL_Cvi_mTSA_FD_39368 | JGI IMG/M metagenome (IMG submission 39368) | reverse complement strand
CCTTCGCGCACCACGTCTTCCGCGCTTTGCCACATGAAGCCGGGCAGGTTGTTCATCAGTTGCCGCGTGCCGGTGACGTCGTGGAATTCCGACCAGGTGAAGCCCGGGCAGAGCGCGCATACGTTCACGCCACGATGGCGGTTCTCCAGCGCCAGCGATTGCGAGAACTTGATCAGGTAAGCCTTGCTCGCCGCATAAAGCGTGTGGCCGACGGAACCCGGCACGTGCCCGGCCAACGAGGCCACATTGATGATGCGGCCGTAGCCACGTTCGCGCATGCCGGGCAGCAGGCGCCACACCAGTTCGGCCGGTGCCGTCATCAATACGCGGATAAAGGCCTCGTGCACCGGCCAATCCACCGCCTCGAACGTGCCGGGTACGCCATAACCGGCGTTGTTGATCAGCCAGTCCACCCTAAGTCCACGCGCATCCAGCGCCTCGCACAGTTGGGGCACCGCGGCTGGGTCGGCCAGATCGGCAGGCAGCACCGTCACACTGGCCTTATGCTGGTCGCGTAACTCTTGAGCCAGTGCTTCAAGCCGCTCGACACGCCGGGCAGTGAGCACCAGATCGTGGCCGCGCGCCGCAAGATCGCGCGCAAAGGCGGCACCGATACCGGCAGAGGCGCCGGTGACCAGGCTGAGGGGACGGGCTGGTGGCATAAAAGTGGTCTCCTTGTGGTCCGACCGATTTTTTCCGTAACGGCAATGGTTTGTCTTTATTACGTTGCCAGTGGCATGGTCGATCGGTAAGCTTTCGGGTTTATACGCAATGGAATACGCGCATGCGCAAGAAACTCGTCGCCGGCAACTGGAAGATGCATGGTAGCCGCAGCATGGCGACGGCTCTGATCAGCGACATCGTCGCGGCCCTGCCAACCGCCGTCGACGTGGTGGTGTGTCCGCCGTTCCCGTACCTCGGCGAACTGGCCGGGCAGCATGCCGGTTCGGGCCTTGGCTTCGGCGGCCAGGACGTGAGCGAGCATGACGGGCAGGGCGCGTACACCGGCGAAGTTTCCGCGGCCATGTTGGCGGACGTGGGTGCGCAATGGACCATCGTGGGTCATTCCGAGCGTCGCCAATATCACGGCGAAACCTGCGCGCAGGTGGCGCGCAAATTCGCCGCCGCGCGCGCCGGCGGCCTCACGCCCATTCTCTGCGTGGGTGAAACGCTGGCGCAGCGCCAGGCCGGCGAAACCGAAGAAGTGGTGGCGCGACAGCTCAAGGCCGTGTTGGAAGTGAACGGCATCGGCAGCTTCGACACCGCCGTGATCGCCTATGAACCCATCTGGGCCATTGGCACCGGCCACTCCGCCTCGCCCGAGCAGGCGCAACACGTTCATGCGTTCATCCGTAGCCAACTGGAAAAAGAAGATGCTATGATTGCCCGTCTGACCCGGCTGCTTTACGGCGGCAGCGTCAAAGCGGCGAATGCTGCGGAATTGTTCGCGCAAGCAGACGTGGATGGTGGATTGATCGGGGGCGCCTCGCTGGCATCAGCCGATTTCCTGGGAATCTGCGCTGCGGCGCATTGAGCGCTACGGACTCTTAAACAGAACCATGTTCGTCATCTTCAGCGTCTTCTACATTCTGATCGCCGCGGCGATGATCGTGCTGATCCTGATGCAGCGCGGCGCTGGTGCCGACGCAGGCTCGGGTTTCGGTGGCGGCGCGTCCGCAACCGTGTTCGGTGCACGTGGTTCGGCCAGCTTCCTCACCCGCTCCACGGCGGTGCTGGCAGCGCTGTTCTTCGCACTCAGCCTTGGCATGGGTATTTACCTGGGCCACAACGGCAAGGCGCAGACCGATAACGGCAGCGACCTGGGTGTGATGTCCGGTCTTGCCAACAAGCCGGCTGCAACGCAAAATGCGCAGCCCGCCGCTCCGGCCAACGCGGAAATCCCGCAGGCCACCAAGCCGGCACAGGGTGACGTTCCCGCTGCCACGGCTCCGGCCAAGTCTTCGGGCGACGTGCCAGCCGCGACGGAACCGGCAAAGAAAAACTAAGCAAGACACCTGCCCAGGTGGCGGAATTGGTAGACGCACTACCTTGAGGTGGTAGCGCCGTAAGGCGTGGGGGTTCGAGTCCCCCCTTGGGCACCAATCGAAGATAGCGATGCACAAGCGTCGATATCGGAAAAAAACAAAAAACCGCCACTCGGCGGTTTTTTTGTGCACGCGTTTCAGACGCCGGCCCTGCAAGGAGTCTATCCATCTCGACGCTTGGTTCGTCTGGCTATACAGCCCGGGTCGTCTTACCGATGGTCTGATGCGCTGGTATGCAGAAAGGAAGAGCGTTGCCTGGCCCAGATGTGGGCGACTGCATTGGACATACTTAGCGCAGGACAGGACGTTGTGCTCGAACTCGGGCTAGTCGAGGTTGCTAGTCGCAATCGGTTCTATTCGTTGGTTGAGAGTGCCGGGTATGAGCTGAGCATCTATCTGCTCGACACGCCATGTGATGTGCGACAGTAACGAGTGCACCAAGGGAATAGGGAGAGGGGTGCGACCTTCTCGATGGAGGCATCCAATGCGTTCTTTGAACTAGCGAGCGATTGTTGGGAGCCGCTTGGTGAGATTGAGCTGGAGCGGCACGACGTTTGCTGGATTAATCGAAGTCACTAAGGCCGGACGATTTTCCGTCAATACATCGCATGGCTTAGTTCAAAGCCATGTTTAGATGCGCGAAAAAAGTGCACTCTGGCCCCGGTTTTTGATGCTCTCACAGCTGGGGTAGGTGGTTAGTGCGCTTGTTGAGAGACAATGCCTCGTTTGGAACCGTGAGTCGGCGCCTTATTTCAAGTGGCATCATGAGCATTCGCGCTGCTTTTTGTAGGAGCAATCTAGAAGCGGCGCTCAGTGGAGCGTATTTTTGCGCTGTAAGCCGCGCGAAGCTGGTTCGGTTCTGAGTGCAAGGATTAGGGGGAGCAATGAAAGAGCCAGAAATCGTCACGCCAAGTGAGCTTTTTAAAGAGTCCGCTCGATATAAGGCGCCCATCTTCCAGCGCTATTACGTCTGGGGAAGGAAGGAATGGGAGGGGTTGGCAGAAGATCTCGAGACTACCGATCCCGATGTGGGGCAGTTCCTAGGGGCGATAGTCTTGAAGGATCTCGGTCGGCCCTCCGGGCCAACTTCACCCACGACTTATCTACTAATTGATGGTCAGCAGCGCCTCACCACACTCTATTTGCTCTTCCTGGCACTGGCTAAGGAAGCGAACGACAACGGTCATCCGAACGACTCGGCGTACGTTTGGCAAAACTACTTGGCAGAGGTTAAAAGTCCGGCCTATCACGGATGGCCCAAGCTCGTGCCTACGCTTCAGGATCGGCACACTTTCTACAGAATACTAAATCAAGCGTTGCCTAACGCTGGTTGGGTAACGAAGGAAGATCCTGAAGACGCAAATCCCCAACCATCGACAAAATTGCGTGACCAGTGGGCGCGAATTCAGAAACACGTATCGGCGGTTACCGGATCAGCCGCTGATGACTTCAGCAAGGCAAAGTTCGATCTGTTACTTAAGACGGTCCAGGAGGATCAAAAACTCATTGCCATTACCTTAGAGCAACACGACGACGCGAACGCTATTTTCAGTCGTTTGAATGCTAAGGGTGTCGATTTGGAGCTAGCGGACCTTGTACGCAACGAAGTGTTTAGCAAGTTTGGCCCAAAGGATACTAGCAAGGCAGACGCGTTCTTCGAAAAGACGTGGCAGCCATTTGAGAAGTCCATTCCCGCTGACGCGTTGAGCGCATTCTTCCCAATTTATGCGCATATCGTTTTCGATGGAAAAGTGACGAAGGCATCCGCTTTCGCGGAGCTTCAAAAGCTATGGAAGAATAAGCAGCCCAACACTATCGTCAGCAATCTGCAGAAATACTCGCCATTTGTGGCGGCCCTAAGTGATTATCGGTCCATTCCATCGCTGTCAAAGCCTATCAACGATCAGGTTGAGCGATTATCTAGGATGCCTAGAACTCGCGTGACCTGGCCTTTTCTTGTTCAGGTTCTGCGGGCTGCCTCTGATGGAGAGTTGGCAGCAAAGAACGCTCTCAGGTCGCTGAAGATTGTCGAGTCATTCCTTGTGCGGCGGGCCCTGTGTGGGCAAGAACCGACGGGCCTCCATGCTGTTTTCAAATCACTGTGGGAGAAGACAGGCGGAGAACCCGAGGAGGTGATCAAGAAGATCATCACGCGTACGGTTACGTGTCCAAGCGACGAAGAGCTTCTTGCTTTCCTAAAGAAGGAGCCAAGCGACACTCGCGCAATACTCCCTTACTTCCTCCAGGAGTTCGAAGGTCATCTGATTGCAAGCAAGAAGTATGACCCCGCCCCCCTGGATAAGGGGACAATTGAGCATATTCTCCCCAAGAACCTAAGCAAGCATTGGGCGAAGGCGGTTTCCGGAAGCGAGCATCTCCGAACAGTTCGGCTTATTGGCAACATTGCAGCTCTCAGCGAGAGACAGAACAAGAGCCTGAAAGATCAGGGTTGGAATGAGAAGAGAGAGCGATTCAAGGGGTCCAATTTTAAGTCGACACAGCAACTCGCCAGCAAGCAGAGCTGGGCTGCCACACATATCGACGCTAGAACCAGTCAGATGAGCAAGTGGGCAATTGATCGCTGGAAGGCGCTTGGCAAGATTTGAAACGAGGGCTGATCAGTCGGGTGTGGGCTGATCCCTAGAGCTTACGAAACTGGGGTCAGAGTGTACTTATTTTCTTCTGACAGCGTCGGCGGTGCAGAGCATGCCTAATTTGCGACAGGAAGTGCACTTTGCCTCCAATCCGGCCCAATTTTCCTGTTCCAAGTCTATGCGTTGAGCTGGGAGCCACAGATCTAAGACCACACATCACACCAGACAAGGATAGGAGGGGGCGTGAGTACAAATGAGCCGATCACTCTTTCAATGGCTTGGGGATTGGATGCCAATGCCATTTTGAAGGCGGGTGCCATTGACGTCACGTTAAACTGTGACACAAATTTATTCATTGATCCTCTTCTTTTGGCAGAGGCAGCCAATGCCGAATTTAGGGACTGCGCTAGCTCCGCCTATGAGGAGCGTTTTACCCTATTGATCAAGCTCCTCGTAGCCTCGAACTCCGTTGGCGACGCAGCTTGGAGAGGCGCCGAGAAAAGGCTGGCCTTTCATGAGGTCCCTTTTACCCATCTTGGCTATTCATCTGGGACAACCGGCTCTGGCTTCGGTCGAACTTTAAGTGGAAATCTTCTAGTGACGGCCAAGGAGGTCGTCGACCTAGGCGTTTCAAACCCAGATCTGTTTATTGCACTAGCGCTGTTTGAGGATGGTATTGGCGCAGATCGCATCAGCGATATGACAACGAATATCGTTTTCGACTGCTTGGCCCGATTTACGGTTGCTACTTGTCACCTATTGGGCATAGAGGTTATGCCTTTCAAAGTTGGGAAAGGCGAATACATGCTTCCAGCAAATCCACTGGAGCGCAAGGAACCGCTCCTTCTTGTCCCCAGTGACATTGTTAGAGACTTACCAATTGCTTCGGACTGGGGCTCAGTGGCTACGGCGGCACAGGAAACCCAGGATCTTAAAGATCGAGTAAACGAGCACATTGGAGAAATCTGGCGGGCCAAGACACGGAAGGATAAGAGGGAGGTCCTTGACAATGCGCTGCGTAGCAAGGAGTCCTTCGAGGTATTGTTAGAGGTTTTGAGGAACGCGGCAGACGAGTCTTACGACATAAAGAATGACCATCGAGGCGAGATCTATCCCGCCGAGTTGCGGCGACAGATAGCGGGAAGAGAGCCGCTTGACCTTAGCCGCTATGGCGAACGGCCTCTTGATCTCGCTGAGGTCGACGCTGTGGTGGAAGCTATCATTCGGCAGTTCAAATCTCTCGTCGAGAATAAAGGACTTTGGAAAGAACTTTGGGATGAGAAGCATCAGAGCGCCCGTCTTGAGAAGGCTATGCAGCGCCTGTTCTATGCTGTTGCGACGGCTTATTGCGATGCAAACCATCTAGACATTTCACCCGAGTCTGATGCTGGCGCTGGACCGGTTGACTTCAAAGTTTCGGCTGGCGGTAGATCTAAGGTTCTGGTTGAACTGAAGCGCTCGACGAACTCCAAGCTTGTCGATGCCTATACGAAGCAGTTGGATGCATACAGGGTTGCTGAGGGTACGATGCTTGCTCACTACATCGTCATTGATGTTGGCGGCTTGACACCGCAAAAGATGCGTGGCCTTTCAGAAGCCCGTTCTTCAATCTTGAAAGACGGCTTGGTGGCATCCGAAATTGCGATAGTTGATGGGATGCCTCAGAAATCTGCCAGTAAGCGATGAATGCATTAGAAAACCAGGAAGAACCTTGGTCAGAGTGCACTTTTTTCGTCGAATCAGCATTGCGGCGCATGCGCGGTGGCTGAGCGACAAAAAGTGATAGCAAACGGGACGGGGGTAATTAATTCGAGCAATGGCGGTGAGGCTCAATTATCTCCATCCCGTTTGTCGTGCCTTTGTCCTTAATCAACGAGAGGACGATAAGCGCGCACCACGGGCTTCGCCTTTTCCAAGTCATAGCGCGCCTGAAGTGCCAGCCAGTAGAAGGCCGTGGTGTCGAAGGCGAGGGAGAGGCGGAGGGCGATTTTGGGGGTGATGGGGTGGGTGTTGGCGATGAAGGCTTTGATGTGGGTGGCGGGGATGCCGGTGCGGCGGGCGAGTCGGGCGGGGTTGAGGGCGTTGGGGATGAGGTAGGCGTGCAGCAGGATGTCGCCGGGGGCTCGCAGGGGTTGCGAGGGGTCGACGTCCGAATACGGGGTGAGCTGGATCAGTTCCATGGTGGTCTTCCCTTGTCGGGCACGGCCGCGCGGCGGATAGGCGCTTACAGCGCTCCGTGTCAGTGAATGCTTGGCAGCGTCGTCGGTGGTCGCCCGAGAGCGGCGCATCGCCTTGCCGGCCGATGCACCGCCACGGCGATCATCGGAGGCGTGCGATGGTCACTCGAGATTTGTCACCGAGCTGGCGGGCGACCCGCTGAAGACAGTGGATGGCCGTGTCGAGACTGGCCGTGACGGCCACGGGAAGCGGCCATGGCAGCGGCCTGCCGGGGAATCCTTGCGCCTGCGCGTTCCTGCATTGCTCGCTGTCGACGCGCAAGCGTGTGAGCGCGAGAACCGCCAAGGCGATGTCACCGCGTGTGCGTAGCGTACGTAAACGCAGGGTTTCGGGCTCCGCCGCACGCGTGCGTGACGGGTCGCCAAGTGGAAGAGCGAAGGTGTCGTCAGGGGGAACGGACGGGCGAATGCGTAACGTATGATCGTGGATAGCCATGATCAACTTCCTATGAGTTGGTGATGGTTAGCGGGTCGTGGGTGTTACTAGCACTCACGGCCCGCGCCTTATGACTTGGTCGTCATGGTCATTCGCGAAGCCCTGGAACACGACAGCGCGAATGACAAACCGACCCTAACGAGCAGGGTTTGGATCGTCTGTCAGGGATCGGCGAGATGGGTGTCCACTTGTGCGGGGTGGTGCGTGACGGCGCTGGGCTGACGGAATGTCAGCAGCATTCCCTTAGCGGAGCCGAAGGCAGTGTGCGTTCTCCATAACGTGTACGCATGCTCCATGCATTGCCCCGCTAAAACTGGGCGCGAAAACCAAAACCAGGGTCAGCATGGCGTTGCCAGGATTTAGTGGACCCCTGATCGTGGTCGCCGATGCCCGGCCTCGATGGTGATAAGCCGAGGAAAAACAAAAAACCGCCTGATGGCGGTTTTTTGTTTCGCTTTTGTCTCCTGATTGCTAGGCGATCAGACGCATCGCTCAGGGTATTTTCGCCTTTTCCGAGACCTCAGTATTTTGAAAGCGGATGCTTCTTCTTCAAATTGAGCTGCCGATCTAGTGCTCAGCAACCCTGGCGCGAATGATGTCGTTGTTGGTGATGGGTGTGCCACAGCTAATGAATTTGAAGCCATCGCAGCCGTGATCGCGGCAGACCTGCCCATCGGATATGAGCGTGGTCGGACCTATGTCGATCGCTTCGGAGAATTGAGCAACGGTGCGGTCCGGATCGGTCTGATGGCAGAAGGCATTGGCAACCGCCTGGCCGCAATTCGCGCCAAAGTTCAGGCAATAATCGAGTGGGAGATCTACGCCGTATTCGGACCTGACCACAGGGTGGTTGTAGATATTTGTCTTGCCGCGACTCACTTTTGTCATGCTCTGGGGCGAGAACTTGCTTGCCCTCATGGTTTGCACTATCGGCTCGTAGAACGCGTTGGTTGATACTTCCACCGAGTTGCTGGTGCCGGTTGTCCAAATAGGATCGCCGGAAATATTGCCGCACGCATGTCCCGCCAGGCAGGTTCGCGTAGAGCTGGAATGTACGCCTATGAGNTCGCCATCNCTGNCGCGAAAAATGCCTCCTCCACTGTCACCCGCNGCGTGGGGCGTTGTTCCGTTGGCAACGCTGAANACCTGATATTTGACGCTGGCGATGGTTGACGTCCCTTGCCTGTACTGGCCATCCGAGTGGGCCGGCACGTCGGCACCGCCTTGGCGCGTTGCAAACGCATCGATACCTCGGCCAAAGACAATCACTTGCTGGCCAATGTCCTTGGGGTATATGCCAAATGTGTCCAGTTGCCTCTGCACGCCAACGGTTGAACCGTGAACGGTGAATGGCCGGTCGGTCTGCACGATCGCTATGTCGGCGGGCCTGAACCGGATGATCTGCATTCCCTTATGGGATTGGCCGCCGCCAAAGTTGGCGGAGACGGTGATTGAGCCAGGCGACACGGCTGCCCCCGCGTTTTCGACGCAATGAGCGGCCGTAATAACCCAATCGTTTCGAATCAAGGTTCCACTGCAACCGGGAAGTGTCACCAGGCCGAACTTTTCCTGATCGGCCAGTGAAGTGAGCGTCGGACTTACAAGGGGTTCCTGTGTCCGGCCGATGGTCTGTGCCTTCGCGGTGCAAAGAATTGCGGCAACGGCAATCGCTAGTCCTATAGCTTTGAAGCGCATGCTTGCTCTCCTTGATGGGACGCCTTCGGCCATCCATCTCCCGTGGCCACGTGCGCCGAAAGAATGTGCGACGGCACGCTACGCTAGTCACCGGGCGAGTCCATTCGCTGGACGGCATAAGTCTTCGGGTGTAGCGGTAACACCAGAAAAAATGCCGTGTCGCCATGGGCGTGTTTGCTTAAGTATCGAACGAAGGGCGGATTTAAAGCCGCCAGCGTCCACGTTGCGAGCGGGTTTGTTCGTCGTCCGATTTTTCGACAGCTCGTGCCCGTGACAGTCATTGATCGGCTCATCGAGAATCTCCAGCGTGGCGCCGAGATTCCGCGATCGGGTTGCGGTCAGGCCTCCCCTGGGGCGGCTAGATCAGTGTGTTCACAAGCGAACGGGTTCACGCCAATACATTCCGCAGAACCAAGCCGGCTGCAGTGAGTGTGAGAAAGAACGACTCTGAGCCTTTTCTCTTTCTCTTATCGAACTGTCCCCCGACAGCGAGTCAGGGCTGGGCGCGCCTTTCCTTTTTAGGCAAGAGATGTCCGCCTTTCAAGGCACAGTCTTTCCGTATTTGTGCGTGCCTGACATGGGATCTCCATAGTAGGAATTGTCTGATGGTTGCGGGGTGTGGCCGTACCTACCATGGCTCTGCCGATTCAATGAGGAAGTCGAGCGACCAAACGCATAAGCGTTGATCTGCTCGCTGGATCGGCCGGCCCCAGGGACGGGGCCACCCTTCCTTTCCGCTAGGTGCCGCGATGCTCGCTGGTGTGTGCCTGACGCTTCTGGTCGTGCTGGCCATTGATCGCCCTCTGCTGCGCGCAGTGGAGAAGCGCCATCGGCTTCGCGAGCTGCGAAAGCATCAACAGCAAATTCGAGATGGCGCCTCGCGCTTCCCGTAAGCGAGTTCATTGTGGTTGCCGCATGACGAATCGTACGAATCCGCCCCACGGCCGGGGACTTCTGGCCGTCTTCTGTATTGAAATCCTGGTTGCCACGGCAACTCTCATTGTCGACTTCACCATCACGCATGGCGATGGCTGGCAGGACATGTCGCGATTCATGGCGGCCTTCATACTGACCGTTGTTCTTGTGACAACGTCATTCATCTGCCTGGTATTCGGCGTGGTGGAACGAGCCATGAGTCGACAAAGGGCGGAGGCTCCGCTGGGCATGCTGAATGTGGCGTGCATCCTTCACGCAACACTGATGGCGTCGAGCGTGGTCGCAATGACCGTGTGGAGCAGTTGAGCGGCGTTCGTCCCAGCTTTTAGTTGCCGAAGGGGGCGGATCCCGGTGTATCGGGAAGGAAATCGCCGCCGCTGGCACGCTCCTTGATTCTCTCCTGAGCAAGAAAACAACAGCGTTGTCCCCGCACTGAGTTTCGTACCCGCGAAGCACCGCCTTGTCTCGCGGTTGGGTACGGCTGTGCTTCCCACAAGCGGTTGCTGCCATGGAAATGAATTTCACGTTGATTGATGAGCAGGGCGAGCCTGTCGAGGTCTTTTGCGAGGTCTTCGAGCGGGGCGAGGCCGTGTATTGGCGGGCGTGGCTGTATGGTTTTGCCACGCTGCTGGAGACGCTGGATGGCCATGCGGCCGATGAAGCGGCCATTGCGGGGCATATCCAGGCGGAAATCATGCTGCGAGGCATTCGCGCACATGCTGACGGTGAGGGGCAGTAACTGACCCATTGCATCGCGGGCCGCCAATACGGCCCGGTATGGCTCCGCTAAGATCAGCCGAGCGCAGGGGCGAGGAGCGGGGCGATGAGTTCGACGGAAGCCGGCCGGCTATTGGCGGGCCAGTGTTATTGCGGCGCGGTGCGCTATCAGGTGCGCGATGCCTTTGTATACGCCGCCAATTGCCATTGTTCGCAATGTCGCCGCACCACGGGTTCGGCGTTCAAGCCGTTCGCTGGCATCGAGCGCGAGAAGCTGGCGGTGGTGCAGGGCGCGGATGGGCTGCTGATCGTGGGCGAGCCCGATGGCCATGACGCGCATTGCGCGGCCTGCGGTTCGCTGCTTTATTCCGTGGTGCGCGACGGTGCCTTTGTGCACGTGGCCATGGGCACGCTGGTGGATGCGCCTTCCATCCGCCCCAACAAGCACATCTTCGTGGGCTCGAAGGCGCCGTGGTTCGAGATTACCGACGATCTGCCGCAATACCTGGAATTTCCCAACGGATAGAAAGAACCCCGCCGCGGCGGGGTTTCTCGTGTCAGGCACGGATTGCGGAGGACTGAAGCCGGTGTCGATAAGCCGCTTCCGTTTCCGTGTAGAGGCCGGACCACGGGTCCAGCACATAGCCCTCGGCGGGCTCCGGCGATACGCGCCTGGCGTCGTGTTCCGCGCTGGCAATCGGCGCATCAAGGGTCATCGGATCCATATGCACTCCTGTGGGTTGTCGCGTGGGAAGGTCAGCCTATCGAGCGGGTCGTTCGTGTGCGGTTAAAGCNAACGNGGATTTCGGCGAACGCAATTCTTATGAAATTCCTAGGAATCGAGCGCCATTTGACGTTCTCATGACGATGCCGTCGCGTGGCCGTCGCCGNATGAAGGTCTTGCGGCNGCGCAGGTTTCCACGACCTTGAAATGACGTGCGACAATGCCCGCCCCGCATCGCCGCGACCCTTTCTTGCGATGGCTATCCAAAAAGACGCTTATCGGCAGTTCCAGGAAGAACTGGCCGCTCTGGACAAGGAACAGCAGGCGCGTCGCCACGATGCCAACGAAAAGCCCATGGAGCGCGCTCGGCGCGAGTTCCTTGCGTTGCGTGAGCGCTACCACTTGAGCGTGGCCGACGTGGTGGCTTTTTTCCCGGAAGAGGAAGGCATTGCGTATCTGCAGGGCCTGATTGCCGCGGCAGAGTCGGCACCGCGCAAGCGTCGTGTCAGCCGGAAAGCGTCGTCGCCGGACTAAGCACACTTTGCCCGCGCTCGCTGGGGCGCTAGCATCCGGCACTCCTTTCACGAGGTATCGGAATGCTGCGCTACGCGTTCGTTGCCGTGCTCGCTTTTGTCTGTGCGGATGCCGCCGCGCAGGATGTTACGCCGACCATCTTCGCGCCCGGCGTGATCTCGGGGCCCTTGCACGATAGCGCGCCGGCTTTCACGCCGGACGGGCGCACCGTGTATTTCACGCGCAGCGAAGGCACGAATTCGAGCATTCTCGTCAGCCATCTCGACAATGGACGCTGGTCTGCGCCGGTCACCGCGCCGTTCTCCGGACAATGGAGCGATATGGAACCCGCCATGTCACCCGACGGGCGTTTCCTCGTGTTCGTTTCCAATCGACCGAAGACGCCTGGCGGCAAGCCGCTCGATGGATTCTTCATGGGCCGCAGTTTTCCGGAGCATGGCGGCAACCTGTGGAAGGTAGTGTGGGAGAACGGCAAGTGGAGCGCGCCCGTGCGCTTGCCCGACGTGGTGAACCGCAGCGATTCCACCTTCGCGCCCAGCGTGGCGGCCGATGGCAGTCTTTATTTCATGCATCCGGCGGCCGATCCCAAACACTTCCAGTTGTTCCGTGCGAGCTGGCATCGCAACGGTTACGACGAGCCACAGGCGTTGCCTTTCAGCGATGGCCACGTCACCGATGTCGATCCTGCGGTGGCGCCCGATGAATCGTTCGTGGTGTTCGGTTCGAGTCGTTCGCCGGCTCGGCAGATCGACTTGTTCATCGTGTTTCGCGACAACGGCGAATGGGGCACGCCGATTCATCTCGGCAACGGCGTGAACAGCGCCGGTTCCGATGCCGAGGCGCGACTGAGTCCCGATCATCAGACGCTTTATTTCGCCAGCGACCGGATGGCGGATATTGCGCCCGGTACCGTTCGTGCCGACTGGGACAACGGCAAGTACAACATCTGGCACATTCCGTTGGCGCCCTGGTTGGACGCGCACGCGCAGGCGAAGCCGTAGGCGCCTTCGCTTGGGCTGCAGCGCTTGCTGCACCCGAGCCTACTTACGTAGCGCGCGCCGGGTTTTGTTGCAGCGATGACGCCTCCGTAACAAACCTTTTGCGATACAGACGTCCATAACCCACGGGACGTCGATCATGATCGAACAGATTCCAGGATTGCCGGCAGGCGCGCTGGGGTTTCGCGCGAGCGGGCAGGTCACCGCCACGGATTACTCGCAGGTGCTGGTGCCGGATATCGAAGCGGCTTTCGCCATCAACCGGAAGCTGCGCCTGCTTTATCACGTCGGTCCCGACTTCACCGGTTTCGATGCCGGCGCCATGTGGGAAGACGCGCAGCTGGGCTTTCGCCATTTCAGCGGATGGGATCGGGTGGCGCTGGTCACCGACGTGCCCTGGATGCGCGTGACGGCGACGGCCATGGGGTTCGCCGTGCCGGCGGAGTTGAAGCTGTTCCACAACGCGCAGTT